>Ga0114931_10001079_pt1 | contig 34655 bp, 37 predicted proteins | sample 2SBtaG_FD_89579 | JGI IMG/M metagenome (GOLD analysis project Ga0114931, IMG submission 89579) | Deep subsurface microbial communities from Kolumbo volcano to uncover new lineages of life (NeLLi) - 2SBTROV14_V59a metaG | ecosystem: Environmental > Aquatic > Marine > Volcanic | place: Kolumbo...
GACCCGATGATGGGACCCCGGGGCTTATCTTCCACCCGATTACTGGTGGCAGATGGGTCACTATGTGGGCCACAGGCTGTGGTTTCGCAAACATCCCTGATGGAGTGGCGACACCTTATCCGGGAGTAGCGATCAACTACGGCTTCAAGTTCCTCATCGGTGGAGTAGAGCCGGAAATCGCTTGGGTTGGCAGAACCTCTGGATTCAGAGGTTTGTGCCAGATCAACTTCAGAGTTCCTTCTGGAGTTAAGCCTCGGATTCCCTTACCGGGAGAATCTCCAGCTCCCCAAAATTCAACCCCTATGTGGTTTGAAAATCATCAGGGACAGAGGAGCGGAATATTCTGGCTCATCGTCAAGAACTAGGAGGCGATTATGAGAGATCACAATCGCCCTCCACAAGACCAATTTTTTCTCCTCATCTTTCATCCCCTGCCTCCGGCAATCAGGCCCGAGGCAGAGGAAACCAGAAACCAAAGGCCGTCTGCGAGCTCTTTGCATTTATGCAATTCTCCCAGCCGGCCTTTTTGTTTATGCTTTTTAATTCCAAGGCGAAACCTTGGATTTTTACCTATACTCTGGTGTTGATAACATTAGAGAGTTTTATTTTATCAATTTCCAAGTTATCACATCACCAACTTGTGCATTTATTTCTTTAAAACCATCTTTATATCTAACAGTACCCAATTCTGGTAAAGATTTTAATGAACTACCAGCATATAAAACCCACTTTTTATCGTCTAAACTCATCATTCTGCTTGCAAAAACAGCATCTACTGCATATTTGCCATTTTTATATATTTTAAATTTTTGACCTTCCTTGTATTTAGGCGTACTTCCTTTTATTTTCATTAAACCAAAATTGTCAATGTGTACTATTGTTCCCTTTGGTATATCTAATTTAGTCAGAGAGTCTTTGGAAAACTTTTTACCAAATTTTTCAAAAGGTACTCCCGCCACAAGTTTAGCTACATTAGGAGCATGAACATATTTACCACCAAAAGTGACAAAACCAGGATCATTTATTTCATATAAGTCCTCAATACCAAGTTCATTCAGAAGCCAAGTTAAAGCTCCTGTATTTGCTCCAAAAAATTTAATACCATTGGATAATCCGCCATAAATTCTGGAATATCTGTTCTTCCTAGGGTTTATAACAATTGACAAGACCGTATTTGGTGTACATCGATCTGCCATCAATCTGGTAAGAAAAGCTGCATTTATTATTGAAAATTCTTTAATTGCAACTAATTCTATTTCAACGTCATCGAAACCTAGTTTTGCACATTCACTTTTTATTACCCACTTCATTTCGTTATATGCGACATCTTTACAATCTGTTATTACAACTACATGCTTTTTTCCTTGTGTCATATTAATAGTTTAATGTTAATTCTTAAAGTGTCTACACAAAGTCTCTGAACCAATTGATCCAACAAGAAATCTTTCTTTTTTTGAGCTAACCAATATTTCTGTCCAATCAGTTAAACCACCTCCAGCAATAGAAACAGGGCCTTTACCATCTTTATTTTTAGCATAAATTGTATAACACAAAGATTTATAGTAATTAGATTTCCTGTCTAAATCAAAATTAAAAGTAACTTCGGGGAATAGTTCTGTTAATTCACCGACAATAGTATTTTTTATAGAATCTAATAATTCTAACTGTTCTGAATTGGTACCAGAGAGAGTAACTATAATCTCATTAATATTATAATCTCCACTTTCGTTTAATTTTCTTAGTAATGATAGAAAAAAACTTAAATGTTCTTTAAGGTTTTCTTTTTCAAATTTTTCAAATCCAACATCTCTACCAGCGACACCAACCGTAAAAGTTCTGAAATGTTGACTATATCCTTCTTTTTTAACTTTATCTTGCCTAATAACCCTTTGTGATGTCGCCATAGAAACTGACTCTGAATTTTTTGAATCTTTTTTTACTTTACTAGATCTTTCCTTAGCACAATAAAGAGCAAGGGCAGTTGTGGGGTCAGAAATAATTTCAGAATTTCTTGTTGTCGATAAAACCCTTTTCTGATTGATACTCGCTAAAACTTTGTTTGTACCAAACGGCACAAGTGGTGATAATTCTACACTTCTATATCCTGGAGGTAGTAAACTGTATGCAGAACTATCAAATCTTATAAATTCAGACTGATCAACTTCACTTATTTCAACAAAAGGACTATTTTCTAGTGTAAAATTTATTTCTGGAACTCCAGTTTTAGCGGACTTCCTTTCCATTATTTCTAACAATAAAGATTGAAAATCAGTATTTGGGATTTCCATTAAAACATCGGGCAGATTTTGTTACACCTGATTTTTCTACAACCCTATCTAGAATAAGATTATTTTTAAAATTTGGTTCATTCTCCATAATATTTAGAAAATTAACTTTTTATATCATTAACTAATTCGGGAATACTTTCTTGAAGAAAATGGTTTCTGTCTTCAAATTCTCTAATATTGGCACTTAATATTTCTTTTTTATATTTTTCAATATGATTAAAAGGAACAGCGAAATCATCTTTACTTTGATAAATAAAAATATCTCCAACTTGTTTTTCTAGATCCTTTAAATCTCCTTTTCTCAAAAAAGAATACAGAGGTTCTTCCTCCATACTATCATTATCAAATGGTGCGGCTATCAAAAATATTTTTTTTATTTTTTTATTAATATCATTTTCAGATAAATATTTAGCTAAAAATATACCTCCTAAAGAATGTCCTATTAGAATAAAGTTTTCATCTAACAAATCTACTATTTTTTCAAATAAAATTTTCCATTCTTCATATTGTGCATTTGTTTTATTTGGCATTTGCGGAGTATATACAGCAAAATTTTGACCAAGTTGATCTTGGAGTTCATTTTTCCAATCTCTTCTAGATAAAATCCACTCTAATTTTGGAGTTTTATTTTTTAGAGAATCTAGATATTTATTTTGATTTTCATATGTAGTACCGCCGTGTATTAACAATATTTGCTGTCTATTTTTCATATTCATTATTTTAACATCTTTATACTAAATTTCAATCTCACATTCACCATCAGATACCTTTATAAATATTCTAACCCATGAAATCTTGCTAGTATATATAAATGAATATCAGAGAATTTCAAGAAAGAGACCAAAAAACAGTAGAAGAGATTTTTCCTTTATATTGGACAGATCCATAATTTCTTGAGGAACTTTCAAATGAACTGCAGTTATATAAAAGATAACTCCGATAAAGATCGTGGTTTTTTGTAGTTGAAGAAAATAATGAAATTTTGGGAATCGTCGGTTTTAAAAAATTGCCTGACTACTTTAAACCTTATGTAGTAACCAATAGTCCTATAGAATTTTATATAATCGCAGTAATCATGATCACTCAAAAGGGGGCTATCTTCGATTATCTGAATAATGGGTTTTCTCCTTCCCTCAAGAAGCGCCTTGCAATCACGCTCCTATCCAAAGTACAGATTGTACAAACTCTGTCTATTTTCAGTATACTCTCGAGTATTTCACTGTCAACACAAATTATTCCTTATCTACTCTTGACAAATCACCATGTACTAAAAAAGATTTTCTTATTTGTCAAGCAAAAAACAAGATTCTAATCCCAATCCCCTCATCTATCAATCCTTTGGTGTTGATAATGTTTTAGAGAGTTTTCAGAAATATGATTTTTCCACTCTTCTTCCATTTCTTCAGGTGAGATCTGATAAATTTTTGTAAAAACTTTAATATTTTCTTCTTTTGTTTTTGTTATACTTGTTTTTTGATACAATTCTTTAAATTCTTCCTTACCAAAGTTTTCTATAAGATATTTTGTAAATGACCCTACAAATCCATAGTGATAAATAGCATGTTCATCTGAAAGATTTAACCATTTTTCGTGTTCCATCATATCAGAAACAGTTGGTAATACATTTTCCTCCAAACCTTCAAAAGCAACTTTATCATGATCTTCTCCAAACCAATTTTTACCAACCATATATTCTGCCAATCCTTCTTGGAATAATCCAATTGATAAACCCCATGGAAGAGATAAGAGGTGTGTATCTTCGTGTTCTCCAATTACCCTGTCTTTTTCATCATAAACAGCATGTACTTCAAACTCATTGTAAATTGCTTGAGCAAACCAATCATCACCCATAAGTTCTGCTTTTTTATCTTGTGATGGGTAAAAATAGTATTTAATTTTTTGCCTAGGTTCTTGAAATTTAAATGTTTGTATAATTTTTGTGTATGCTGATTCCTGTATTTCTTTTATTTTTTCAATCTCTTTTTCCGCTAATGATTTTGCTTCCACATGAAAAATATAATGATCCGATTCATATATTTTCCATGGACAATCTCTAAATTTTGTTATATAAAATGGGATATTTTGTTCGTAGTTCATATTTATATTATAGAAGAAGGGACAACATTTGTCGTCCCCTCATTGATCTTTCGACCCATACGACAACCTAAGTAGACCATCGTTCAAATCGTGCAAAAGAACTTTCTTGCAATGTCGATTCGAGAAACTTTCCACTGTGCCACCGTTTTCAACTGCAGCGTGATATGTGCATCCACCACCACATATTGGTAAATACGCACACTCTTCTCTCACACACTCATCCATACGACCAAAGTTTTCATATTTACTATCTTTAGTGTACCCGAGTGTATCTGTAGAAATATCCCCAAATTCATAGCAACTCAAACCACTGGTACAGAAGCACTTTTGAAGATTTCCGTCGGGTTGTAATACAGCAGAGTGTTTGGCCTGAGCGATACAAAGCGGTCCGGTTGTGTATTCGTCTGGAATTTGAAATCCATTATCTCGAGCACATTTCCATATCCTTAATGCTTGCTCTACTTGCCATTCCTCCCGCATCTCTTTGATCTTAGTAAGGAGGGATGATTCAGTAAATCCAATACTAAGACGAATCTTATCCTGAACCCTTGCTTCTGCCATGAACTCAATGAGTTGTAGAATATGCTCAGCATTTTCTTCATCAAGAGATAGTCGCACATCTACGGTAGGAATATAATCCGAGTGAACCAACATCAATACATTGGACCAAATACGATCAAATGTTGGTCGACCATTTTTACCATGGCGACGAGCATCGTGAATTTCCGATGGACCATCGAGAGTGATCTGAATTCGCCTCCAGTTATGTAGAGACAAAAATCGCGCCATTTCTTCGGTCAACAATTCACCATTAGTGATAATCTCTGTCATGTATTCAAGCCGACGCTGTTCCGCTAACTGTGAATATGCAATGACTGATTTTCTGACAATATCTTTCCGAAGCAATGGCTCACCACCAAAGAAAATCAAACGAAGCATTTCGACTTCAGGATGATTTTCACAATAGTCATTAAACCACTTAAGAGATCTTTGGAACATGGTGTCAGTCATACCACTTCCACGATCAATCCCTTTTTCAACACAATAGCCACAGTCGAGTTGGCATTGCATTGTTGGCTCAAAATGTAATGAAAACATTCTAGCCTGATTGTTCCTCATATCCAACAACTCATTCTGCAAGTAAACGAACTCATCTGCTTTGACATCAACTAGTATTCCGTTGATACCACAAAGACTATCAACGAAATCCGGCTTCAGTTCATCTTGGTGTCTGAGCCAACTTTTGAGACTAGTCTCTTGAGATTCTAATAGTTTTGCGACAGTACCAGTTTTGGTACTTTTCAGAACAACAGATTGATCATCGAGTTGTGTTCTAATACAAAACACACTTTCTTTAAGCACCTCTATTCTCCTTCCATTTTTGCGAAAGGGTCTCACACCGGGATGGAGGAGACCCTTCTCGAGTGGGATTTATTCTAGTATCCACACCCATCCTTTCCAAGCGCGACCTGACCAGTGACAACTGGCCCAAAACGCACTCCACTCTTGCCACCCTTGAGAACAACTGATGACGGTCTGACTTCTGGTTTGCTCTGAGTATCAGTCGGAGCTTTATTTGGAACGGTTCTTCGAGTTATTAAGACTCTCATGAAAACTCTCCTTCCCTCAAGAAGCGCCTTGCAATCACGCTCCTATCCAAAGTACAGATTGTACAAACTCTGTCCATTTTCAGTATACTCTTTAGAATTATCTTGTCAATACACAATCACTTCCTTTAAGGGCCCCCCGCCCCGTTAGAGGTAATTCGCCTTGGGTGGATGCCGAAATACACACTAAAATCTAATCCCAACCCCCTATTCTAAAATAAAAAGGAGGGTCACCCTCTTATTTTAACTTGTGGTGTAATGATTTCATAAGGTGACACCTTAGGAAATTTAATCCCAATCCCTTCACCTATTAATCTATTGGTGTTGCTAACCTTTTTATTTTATTAAAAAAATGTTAACTTTGCACTATGAAAAAGAACCCAAGAAAAAAGAGAACAATTAAAAAAGATAGTAAAATAAAGCTTTCTCATTCGCAAAATTTCTTTAAAGAAGAACGCTTTGTTCGAAAATTAATATCTACAACTGACATATCTGACAATAACACTGTTATAGAAATTGGTCCTGGAACTGGCATAATTACGAGCGCATTACTCAAAAAAACTGGTAAAGTTATTGCTATTGAACTTGATAAAACCCTATACAATCAACTAAAAATTAATTTTAAAGATAACAATAATCTAATCTTACTTAATGAAAATTTTCTTGGATGGAAACCAAAAAAAGGAGAAAAATATAAAATATTCTCAAATATTCCTTTTAATACCACATCTGATATTATTAAATATATTATTGAAGTTATAGATCCTGTTCCAATTTCGACCTATTTAATTACACAAAAAGAAGCTGCTCAAAAATATATTCTACAAAAAGATAATAGGAATTCTCTTTTATCTGTAGTGTATTATCCTATTTATGATATTCAAATAATTAAAGAAATATCCAGATTTGCTTTCAAACCAGTTCCCCATGTCTTAATAGTTCTAATGTTGATAAAAAAAAGAAGTAAACCTCTAATTGAATATAAAGACTACACCTTATTTAAAGATTTCGTGTCTTTTTGTTTTTCTTCATGGAAAAAAGATATAAAAGAGAATTTATTGATCTTATTTTCAAAAAAACAAGTCTCTAAATTTAATAAACGATCTCTTTTAAATAAAAAACCATCTCGACTTAGTTTTGATGAATGGGTTTCGATTTTTGATTATTTAAAAAACAATATTGATAAACAAGGGCTTAGTAATATTTTTGGGTCTTGGAAAAAAATCAAAAAACAACAACAAAATCTATCTAAACAACACAGAACTACAAAGTTAATAAAAAGGAAATAGTTATTGGATTATATTCTTTATTGATTCTATCAATTCTTCAAAATCCTTTTCAGAACTAAGTTTATTAAAATGAATAAAATTATCTCTATCTATATTTTCTTTAACCAACAAATCATTATCTCCAATCATTATTAAAGGCTTACCGATATCTAATGCTAAACCTATTTCACTTAGAGTTCCATATTTACCTGTGAAAGCTAAAATACAGTCTGATGACCAAATTAAAACATTCATAAAAGCTAGGTCAAGAGACGTTGTAATAACATAATCTATATATTTATTTGCCATTTTCTTATCATTACCCTTGATAATAGCAATAGTAGTTCCATTAACAGATTTCACCCCTTTGCATACAGACTCCATAATTCCGTCCTCACCCCCTGTTGTTACTGTATAACCATTTTTGGCTAAAATCACACCTATTTTTTCTGATATTAATTTAGCTTTTTTTGTTGTATTTTGGCTGTGTCCACCAATAACACCTATTATTTTTTTGAAATTATTTTTTTTCATTTTGCTTAATTTGATTTTTTATAATTTTATGAACTTTATCAACACTAACAGAATTTTTTATTTTACCAAGATTTGAACATCTCGATTCAAAATGAATACAGTTTCCTATATTTCTTTTGACCCCATCACATTCTATGGTTGATTTTACAAAATGAAATCTATCACTTAAACCACCCCAAATTATTGGATCTGTACTAAAATATAATCCAATTGTAGGTATATTGAGAGCATTAGCTAAATGTACAGCAAAAGTATCATTAGAAACAATTACATCTTGTTCAGAAAAAATATGCATTATTTTTACTAAATCTTTGGAAATAGAGAAACTGATATGATTATCGCTACATTTTTTTATTACCTGCATAGCAATTAAATACATATCTTTTTGTTCTTGTGGTGTAATACCACCAACAAATGATAGTGAAGCTGATGGTATATCTTTACATATTTCACTTGATAGTTTTGTCCATTTTTTAACTCCCCAACGTTTAGATTCCTGGCTTGATCCTACATAAAAAAGTATCGTCGGATAAGGAATATCATTATTTGATTTGTTACTTAACCAATGAGATCCAAATTTAGAAATATCACATCCAATTTTTTTTAACATCTGTAATGAGTCATAAATAATGTTTTTGTTTATTTTTCTACTCAAAATCGATTTGAAGTCCAGATTCCAAAATTTTATTTTATCTCCGTATTTTTTCTTAAACGCAAAATAGTCTTTATCGTAATTAGGTCCTTCATTTCTAAGATTGATAATAGTGTCTATATTATTTTTGTTGACAAAATTAATTATTTTACTCCATTTTTGTTTAGGAAAACTTCTCCAGCTAACATCGAAAGATCCTGTTAGATTTTTCAATTTAGCTTTTTCTCTGAAATATTTGATTCTAAAAAGTGGGTTATCCACATAAAAGTACTTAGCTTTTGGAAAAGACATTTCTAATACTTTCAACAATGGTACTACCATTAAACCATTACCAACCCCGATATGATTTACTATTAAAGCTTTTTTCATTTTTTATGATTTTTAAAAGAATTTAAATAATATGAATAATAAATTTCCGCTGATTTTTCCAAGGATAAATTATTTTTTACAAATTCTCTTGGTTTATATTTATCCAAATTTTTCCAGAATATATCGAAAGTTTTTTTGTAGTCGTAAATTTTTGCAAACCGTAAACCACATTTATCAGAAAATTGCGGAACTGAAGTAGCTTCCACTGGTTTTTCTGAAAAAATTTCCCATAAAGGGTCGACCCAATATCCCGGATCCCAAGCAAGTATTGGTACATTTGAAGACATAGCCTCTTGATAGGCCATACCCTGTGTTTCGTGTTCACAAAGAAATAACATAGATTTACTACGTTTTAATAAATCCTTGTATTGCTTGTGAGAAATGTCTCCATAATTCAAAATATAATAATTTAGTTTTCTATTATTTAAATCTTTTTTTATTGGGTCTAATAAAAATTCTTTTTTTATTTTTTCAGTCCACCTCAATTTGTTATATATTAAAACATCTATATCCTTACGAAACTTCTTGGTATCTTTCCATTCGTCAATCTCTATCCCCGCATACCACAAAACACATTTATTACCATAAAAAGGCTTAAAAAGCTTGAGAAGCCATTGACATGTAAAAAGATACTTATCAAATCTGTTATCTTTCATTAAATTAGGATTTAGAAGTGGATGGTCATACATACTTGGACCAAGTATAGCTGGATTCGGCAAAGTCCAGTTTTCTAGTGCAATAGGAGTGCCAATAAGTCCAATTGGATAATCTGGATTTTGTTTTGCTAATTTAAAATCATTTTCAATTACATTAAACCCTTTTAGTTTTAAACTTTTAACCAATCTTAGATACCAAGAGTAAAAACCAGACACAGTTCTATTTGAATTTTTATCAAAAAAATCATACTGATGTTTTGTATAAAATAACAATATATCTTTTTTGATGTTTAATGTATTCATAGCAACTTATCTTTAGGGTGTATTAAATTTTCTTTTACACTTGATGATAACTTTCTTTCAGACTTATAATATTTATAATAATCGGTATTTAATTTATTATATTTAGTCCAATTAATCTTCTCTAGTGAATTTTCTACTTCATTTGGTAATTTAAATGGAAGTTTTTTTATGTAATGATATAAATCTTTTTCAGCAATCCTTTCTGGTAGAAAGTGTAAGGCGTAGTTTGGATATGGACTTAGCTTGTAATATTTGAGGTGGAAATGAAACGGACCATTTGTACAATACGTTTTTTCAGTTGGATTAATTATTGGATGACTACCATCGTTAAATAATTTCTCGAATTTTTTATTTTTCTTTATCACTCTTGTGTGAGGATCGATAAGGTTAACATTATTTATTTTTGTTTCCCAAAAATGAAGATACTTATCTTTTTTATATAAATGCCAAGTAGTAAAACATATTGAATCATAATCATCACCTGATATCTTATCAATAATTAAATCTTTGAGTAATGGTGAGATCAATTCATCTCCATCAATAAGTATAAGAACATCACATTCTAGTTTTTCAAATGCTGTGTTTATTACATTATTTCTCACCACTATTTCACCTCTACCAAAAACAGGTTTTTTGTTTGCACTTTTTTCAATCGTTAATGGAACTTGAGTATATTTTTTAGCAAATTCAACTGTCTTATCTGATGAATTATCATCATACAGATAAATTTCATCTACCCACGAAAGGTTAGACATTAAAGACTCCATGAATATTTCAGTATTTCTTACTATTATAGCGACACCTATCTTTATAGTTTTATTATCCATAAGGTTTAATAATTGCTTTTTTATCATCTAAATATCCATTAATTACAACCATTGATAGATAATTAGCATCATATATTTTAAAATCAAAGCATCTAAAATCATTTTTACACCAAACAGATTTATGTGACTCTTGGCTTTTATTGTTTATGTTGTATTGAACATATTTTTTAGGATAAACCACTATTATTTTTTTTGTTCGATAAACTAAATAATTTAACAAATCTATTCCTTCTGATTTTAATAGGTGTTCAATAATATCACCAATAATGACCACATCAGCAACAAAACCATCGTTTTTATTAATATAATTTCTTACATCTTCTTGTATAATCTCATCATACGTTTCAGAAAGATTAAACTTATTGATATATTCAGAATCGATTTCAATTCCTTTTAATTTTGCTTTTGGATAGATTTTTTTGATTATCTTGCCATATTTCCCCGCCCCTATACCAATATCAAAATAACTGAGATAACCCCATTTTTGTATAAATTTTTCAACCTTTTTATCAAAAAATATTTCAGAATACGGCATAGTTTGCTATACTATAAACCAATCCACCTTTAATGTCAACCTAAATTATTCCCTATTTACTCTTGACAAATCGCTACATACTAAAATAGATTTTCTTATTTGTCAAGCAAAAAGGAGAAAAGGAGGGTCACCCTCTTATTTTAACTTGTGGTGTAATGATTTCATAAGGTGACACCTTAGGAAATTTAATCCCAATCCCTTCACCTATTAATCTATTGGTGTTGATAAGATTTAATCATTTTTTAGCGAGTTTATATATTCGAGAATACCTTGTCTAATATACCAACTAAAATAGGATTTAAAATAAAAAACATCGTTTTTACCTTGCATCATTAGATCCGCTCTACCTTTATATCTCCTCAAAGCTAAGGGAAAATGTGTCCACCCAACTTCTATGAGTTTATTTTTTGGAATATTTTTTATTTCACTTTCATTAATATATTCATCTACTACTCGCTCAACATTAGTAGCAATATATTTTCTGAATAATTCTTCCCCTTGCTCTGTTTCAAGAGCTTTCTCAATCATTTTAAATTCTTTTTCAAATCTTTCTCCAAACATAAATATATTATACATCAAAAAAGGTGGGCAAGTTCATTGCCCACCTCTTGCCCCAGTTTTCGAAATCAGTCCTTAGGGTCAGGAATATCTTTCGCCCAATCTGGAGCTGTGTCAGGAATCGGATCTTTGCCTGTGTTCATCTCCTCCGACATATAGTCAGCACTTGCCTGAGCTTCTGCAGAATTTCTTGACGACGTATAATCTTTATCGCCAGTTTTACTGCTAGGCCCAGAATCATCAAAAAGAAAATCCAAAATACCCATTCCATTTTCTCCTTCCCTCAAGAAGCGCCTTGCAATCACGCTCCTATCCAAAGTACAGATTGTACAAACTCTGTCTATTTTTAGTATACTCTCGAGCATTTCACTGTCAATTCACTATCTTAATCGGCCACTAGAGAACTAGGAGGCGATTATGAGAGATCACAATCGCCCTCCGCAAGACCAATTTTTAATATCAAATTTAATTTTTAGCTACTACTTGGTATAAACCACGCTGATGTTTACCATACTTTGATTTCCAGCAGCCACACCAATACTAATGGTCATCTCTTCCCCTTCTATCCCTCTTCCAGCCAAAAAGGTAACCGATTTATCTCCTATGATAGACGAGCTAGTATTCCACTCTTTGTTTTCAATAAAGTAAGTTGAATAAGCAACTACATTATCATTAAATGATTTTTTACTCACGTATTGTCTGGTAGATTGAAATTGATCTGTCCCCTCTTTTTTAGTTTCAAAATTTTGCAAAATCTGGACCCCTTCTTCTATTGGTAAATCTGTTGGTATATGATCTGGCATCTCATCCGTAGCGACAGTGGTAATGGCTGGTGGATTTATCACAATACCATTTTCAACTTTCCGAAATTTAATCCAATATACGACTCCCGCCACTATAATGATAACTACCACGAGCAAAGCGACCAGCTTTAAAGCAGTTTTAGATTTTTTCTCTGTTCCAAACTCATTGTCCATAATCAATACCTATTATACCCCCTCTTTCACATGATTAATCTTTTTTGTGTGGATAATTAATTCCCCAAAGCCTTTTCAATAGCGGTTTCAAAGATGGAGAAAGGTTGGGCACCTATGACTGCTACGCCATCTACATATATCGTCGGAGTACCTTTTACCCCCAATCTTTGACCTTCTGCAAGATCTTTTTTCACTATTTCTGTTTTTGCTCCACTATCCAAACACTTATCAAATTTAGCAACGTTTAATCCCAAATTTACTGCATACTGTTTTAAGTCACTCACCGCTAAGCCAGCACCATTACTTTCGCTATTTTCAAACAAAACATCGTGATACTCAAAAAACTTACCTTGATCGTTGGCACATTCTGAAGCCTCAGCTGCTTTTTGAGCATTTTGGTGAGAAGGAAGTGGGTAATGCCTGTAAGTAAATTTCACTTTGTTAGTGTCTATATACTTAGCTTTTATTTGTTTGTAAACATCATTATGAAAACGTTTACAGAAAGGACACTGAAAATCTGAAAATTCTACCAGCTCTATTTTCCCTTTTCCTTCGGTAGCAGCATCATTTCTTTTTGTTATTGCGACTCCGCCTCCATCTCCATTATCAACTTTTGCTTCAACCTGAGCTTGGTCTCCCCCAGTATTTGATCCACTACTAAAAGAAGGTAAGGCGCTCGGTCCCCAGCTAATACTAATAGATATAAGTATCGCCCCGATTAATACAGCTCCGGGCGTAAGCAAATATTTCTTTTCAATCCCATCTTGTTTCCAAAACATAATTTTATTGTTAATTATAATTAAAACTCAACTTCATCCCCCTCCTCTAAACCACTCAAAATCTCGACGGTGCCATCATTGCCAATCAAACCCAATTCAACAAAAGTTTTTTGAGTTTTTCTATTTGGTGACACTTTATTTACGAAAGCTTGACCCTCTTCTTTAGTTACAGCATATAGAGGCAAGGTCAAAACATTTTCTTTTTTGTTTGTTTGGATTTTTAGATTAGCAGTCAAGCCATCTTTGATTTTTGATTCTGGATTAGTAAGAGCCACTCTAATTTTATAATTTACTACTCCATCTACAATGACATCACCCGGTTCTATATAAGAGACTACTCCAGTAAACTCTTCTCCCGGAAAAGCATCAAAATCTACAGCAACTGGGTTGCCCACCATTATCTTTCCAATGTGTATTTCAGAAATATTGGCTTCAATATAAAAGTTATCTTCACTAGCGATAGAAACCAAGACCATTCCAGCCGAGACCGCTCCACCAACTTTAGCATCTTGTAAAGTGACTACTCCATCAAATGGAGCTCTGATCATGGTTTTACTTAAATCAGACTCTAGCGAAGCTACTGAAGCTTCTGCTTGATTTACTTTTGCTTCCTGAGCCAAGACATTTTCAAACTGACCATCTGCCCCCACAGTCGGAGCTGCAGTCAGTTTGTTTTTAGCAGTAACGACAGCTGAGATAGCTCCAGAGACCTCGCTTCTAGCAGAAGAGATGGCAGTCTTGTAGCCACTAACAGTCGTCTCATAAGCATACTCAACAGGAGAAAAAGTATTAACCGCTCCAGCTACATTATCTAAAAAGGTAGAGATAGTGTTTAAGTCATTTATAGCCAAATCTGCTTCTGAAGTGAGGTTGGTTGAATTTAGATTTAATATTTTTTGTTGCCAATTGATCAATATCTCTTCAACTTCTTTCCTTTCGTTATTTATTTCTATAACTAAATTATCTGGCACATTAAAATAATGTATAAAGTTTCCTGAAGTAATAGATATACCAAATTGAGGATTGGTCGAAGGAGTTTTGAAAAATTGGTCAGTCCTATTCCTGACGGCATTGTCAGCATCAGCAAAACCTTCTTTGATAGCAGCGTTCAAATTTTTAGAAGCATCAGCAAAGGTAACGGGAGCGGTTTTTCTTAATTCTCTCAATTTTATATTTTCTTCCAAAAGCACCGCTCTAGCTTTTGCGAGATCAGCTGATATCTCGCCAGCATCGAGAGCTGCTATGGTATCTCCCTGTTTTACAGTCTCGCCTATATTGATATAAACACTTCCTACCCTACCAGATTTGTCAAAACCAAGGTCCACACTTTGGTTTGGATCCACCTTACCAGTGGCCGCCACTTCTTGGATGATATCTTCTCGAGTGACAGTCGCTACCTCTCCACCATTACCATTACTAAAACCAACCACTAATCCGATGATGATAGCGATTGCGATAACTGCATAAATGAAAACTTTTTTAGATATAAATGAAAACATTTTTATTTTTATTACCTGCAAATTATAACAGATTTTGACTTAGACCACACTCTCAGGACCACCATCTTCTAATATAGAACCCTCACCTATCTTGATAATACGCTTGGTCAATCTAGCATACTCTGGCTCATGAGTGACCATAACTATAGTCTGCCCATTGTTGTTGAGCTCTATGAAGGCTTTCATCACTATATCAGCCGTTTCTGAATCTAAGTTTGCGGTTGGCTCATCTGCGAATATGATCTTGGGATCATGAGCGATAGCTCTAGCGATAGAGATTCTCTGTTGCTCTCCACCTGAAAGTTGGTTTGGCAAGCTCGTTAGTCTCTCTCCCATCCCGATCTTTTTGAGTGCCTCTTCAGCTTTTTGATAAGCTTCTTTTTTGGGAAGTCCTTGCATCAAAAGTGGGATAACAGTATTTTCAATAGCCGAAAGCTCGGGCACCAAAGCATAATCTTGAAAAACATAACCAAGCTCTTTCAAACGAAACCTAGTCCGCTCATCATTACTAATATCTGATACATTTATTCCGTCTATCATAATCTCTCCAGTATCTGGATGGTCTAAAAGCCCAAGCTGGTAAAGTAAAGTGGACTTACCAGAGCCAGACCTACCAGTGATAGAAAAGAAGTCTCCCTCTTCTATCTCAAAAGCCATATTATCCAAAACCACCAGTTTTTTATCTCCAGTTTGAAATGATTTTGTTAAATTTTTTACTTGTATTATTTTTGACATTTTATTTTTGTTTTTACCTTCCAAGTATTGAATCCAATGTATTTTTCTTAACTACAATTCTCGCCGGTATAAAACCCGCAATGATAGTAGCCAAAGCCAGCAAGAAAACTCGGAAAGAAGTGGCCCCAATTTCGGCTACTAAAATACCATCACTAAATGGGAACTTGATCGGGTGGCTTGCGATAAACGGCACCAAAAAGCCATATAAAATCAAAAGTCCGACACCAATACCTAAAGTAGCATAAAAGAGCGATTGGAAAACATAAGCAATCTCGATCGCCTGAGAGCTGATACCGATACCTTTGAGGATTCCGATAAATTTCTTACGAGTAATAGCGTTAACGAAGATAACAATAAAAATAGTGATCGAAGCTACCACTAGCCCAATAGAGCCAACTACATTTCCTAAAATAGCAAAAGTATTTTTAATATCGTCCACAAATTTTGGCACCGCATCATCGGCTGTCTGGACTCGAGCCGTCTTCCCTACTCCCGATTTTATGAGGGAATCTCTAACCAAAACCGGATCGACCCTTTTTTTTATTTTGATAGCGATCTCATCGACATTATAATCAGTTCGTCCAATCATCTTACGTAAAGTAGTATCCAATATATAGGCCCGAAAATCTACTTCATCAACTTTACTTCGGACCACTCCTTTTACTATAAATTCTTTGGTATTTCCTCCTACAGTCACTCTCACTTTAGTTCCTGGCTCTACATTTTCGAGGGAAAGAAAACTAGCCGAGTCTACCGGCATATATTTTTTAAGCAAATTCGAACCAAGTAAAATATATTCTGTATCTTCTGGCGTCAAAAAAGATCCTTCTATCACCTTAGAAGAAAGCCCAGTAGTATTATTTTCCAGAACTGGGTTAATCCCAGCTATCACTCCTCCTGCACTGTTTGATCCATCAGTTAAATTGATTTTAGTTTTATAATCAGCCTCAATCGTACCAGATTCTAGGTATCTTGGAGTAAATGACTCAATCCAAGGAGAAGCTTCAATAGTATTGATGATAAAAGGACTATTTTCAATATAATCTTTTTTAGGCAAATTAGATACAAGAACATCTCCAGAAGAAACCTCCCGATTAGCCTGAGTAACCCCTTCAATCAATCCTACCAAAACTCCTCTGACCACTATCAAGTTTAAAAAAGTCAGAGTCATGACGAAGATGATGAGGGCGGTAGTGGCCTTGTTTGACCTCCTGACTTGCCTCAAAGCCAAGAAAAATCCCAATTTAAATGAGATCAAAAATTCATTAACTTTGTTCTTCTGTTTCTGCATTTCGTTATTAGTCAAATAATACCATAAAACCTCCCCTTTTTAGATTTTTGCGAACCTAAGAGGTTTTGTATTTATCAAAAATAAGAGGGTCACCCTCTTATTTTAACTTATGGTATAATTTTTATATGAAAAATAGAGATTACAAAAAATTTGAGGAAAATGGTATTTACCATATTTACAACAGAGGTGTTGGTAAAATGAAAATATTTAAAGACGATCAGGATTTTAGAGTATTTTTATCTCGACTTAAAGAAAATTTATTTCCAGAAAAAAAGAAGATCGAAAATTCTATATTAAAAAAAGAAGTTTATAAAAGGAAATTACTACCCCCAAAATCTTTTGACCTTATTTGTTATTGTTTGATGCCAAATCATTTTCATTTACTTATACAACAGAAGACAAATTTTCCTATTAGTAAAATCATATCGAAAGTGTGCACCAGTTATTCAATGTATTTTAATAAAAGATACAATCGCGTTGGTTCACTTTTCCAAGATACATTTAAAGCTGTTTTTATAGAAAATAATGAGCAATTGCTCTGGACTTCACTTTATATTCACGAAAATCCCATCAAAGGTAATCTAATAAAAAATCTAAAAAACTATGAATGGAGTAGTTTCAAAGATTATGTTCGATTAAATAATACAAGCATTTGTAAAAAAGATATCCTACTAGATCAGTTTAATTCTACTAAATCATATCTAAAATATTTTGAGAATCCAAAGAAAAACAAAGAGGCGCAAAACCAAATGATTGGTTTTTTGGATTTATTTATTGACGAAGAATTTTAATTGTAATAGTAATAGAGGGTCACCCTCTTATTTTAACCTGTGGTATAATGATATTTATTTCAACCCTTTGCAATTTGCTGCAGGAGTATAGCCGGAAGCGCGAGCTTCTTCAATAGAATCAAAAGTTAATAAATTTTTAGAAGATATCTGTTTGGCTCCCCCACACCAAGGGTAATGATACTTAGTACCATTTTTTGATCCTACCACTATACCCGTCGTAGTCTTTGATGGAGGCTGGGTTTGTTCGCCACCATCACTCACTCCCTTCACTTCTCCTACTTGTTGAGCAGAGGTGTCCGAAATAACCCTGACAGGAGGTCTTTTTTCTTGAATACCTGATATTCTGCCTAGAGAAAAGGCTATAATGGCCACCAAAATAATGACAACGGGAAGGAAATATTTACTATCTAAAAAGTCTCCTAGTTTTTCTTTCCAACCCTTCTTCTCCCCTATTTGCCTCTCTGTAGCCGAAAGATCAAAATTTTCTTCCACTACATATTCCCCTTTTTTCTCTGCTTCTTCCTTTTTTGAAAATTGAGTCATTGAAAATTGTTTAGAAATTAGAAATTAGAAATTGAAAATTATAAGGTTGCATTTATTAAAAATATAAGCTATACTCTCACGTACAGTTAATTGTAACAAATTTAAGAATTAATCGTCATGTCACATAAAAAAGCCGCCGGAACAACTAAAAACGGGAGAGATTCAAATCCAAAGTACTTGGGTATCAAACTCTCTGATGGAAGTGTCTGCAAAACAGGCTCTATTATAACGCGTCAAAGAGGTTCCAATATGCTCCCCGGAGCCAATGTCGGCATGGGAAAAGACTACACTCTGTTTGCTCTCAAAGACGGAAAAGTAAAAATGAGCTCTAAAAGAAAGGTTCACTTTGATGGCAAAACCATCACCAAAAAAGTCGCCCACGTTGTTTAAAAAAAACAAAAAGTAAAATTTAAAAAGCGAGACTTGCTCTGCAGCTTTTTCAAATTTTACTTTTTGTTTTTTGTTATTTTTTTGTTATTTTGTAGACAAACCACATAATATATTTGTAAATATTGTTTATTTGTTTATAATTTAAATATGAAAAAAGGTTTTACCCTGATAGAACTTTTAGTGGTTATCGCTATTATCGGAGTTTTGTCTAGTATTGTTTTGACAGCTTTAAACAATGCTCGAGAAAAAGCAAGAGTAGCTAAAGCTCAATCTGAAATGCTTCAAATCATCAAAGCAGTTGAAGCTGCCCGCTTAGAAACTGGTAAAACCCTTTTGGGCATAACACTCTCTGCTTGTACTTACTGTGGAGGAGATTCTGTCTACCAAACCTCTATGCAACGTATCATATCAGCAGGAAATGACATCTATCAAGGAGTAGAGCAAATCACTACTGATCCGTGGGGTGTCCATTATATTTTAGACGAAAATGAAGGAGAAGGTGGAGGATGTCGAGCTGACTACATAAGAACTTCAAACAACAAAGTACGTTACTATTTTGAATATATAACAGCTACCTGTAAAGCCAATCCTCAAGGCACATCACCAGGTTGGTATGTCCAATAAAAAATAAAATAAATTACTTTATTTTTCTGCTTCTACTATTAAAGTAAACTTACCTTTGCTTTTACCAACTTCAGCTAGCACTAGATGCTCACCTGCTTCTTTAATTGGTTTTTCGGCAGAAAGATATTCTGTTTTGATTTCTATTTTAGCTTGATCTTTTAGAGCTTCTGAAATTTCAGCTAGATGAATTTGCTCAAACAAATGCCCTTTGTCATTAGCTTTCTTTTTTAAAACCACTTTCACTTCCTTCAACATCTCCAATTGTTTTTCCGCTAATTTTTCTTGCACTTCTTTTTCAGCATCCACGGTTGATTTCAAAGTTTCCGCTTTTTTAATAGCGTCCTTACTAGCAAATTCAGCTAGTTTTTTTGGTATTAAAAAGTTGTTGGCATAGCCATCAGAAACATTCTTAACCTCATACTTCTGCCCCACCCCTTTGATATTTTCTTTTAGTATAATTTTCATGTGATTTTGCGAAATCATGTCGCACGATACGCTCTTTGGAGTGCGATCTTTCTGCTTTATCATAAAATACCAAAACTGAGCCAAAAAAACAACTATAGAGTGAACATCCGCAGCGCGAAGCAGTGAGGATAAGTAAGTGGAGTAATTGTTTTTTTGGTTCGGTTTTTATTGTGAGGTTAAATATTTAACCGCAGTATTGAGCTGGGGATCATTACCATCTTTGGTGTTTTCTTTAGTTAGTTCCACTTTGATATCAGGAGTTAGACCATTGTTTGAAATAGAGTTGCCAAGCGGGGTGAGCCAATGGGCTACCGTCACCTTAAGTGATGTTTTTGGTGTGACAGATACTAACTCTTGGACCGAGCCTTTTCCAAAAGTTCTAGCACCGACCAAAGTAGCAATATTATATTCTCTCAAAGCCCCAGCCAAAATCTCTGAAGCCGAAGCTGAGCCCTCGTTTACCAATATGGCAAACTTTAATCTATCGGTGAAAATATTATAACCTTTACTCCTATATATTTTAGTATCTTTCTTACCTCCAAAATCTTCAGTCACCACAGTCTTGCCGGTTGGCAAAAACCAGCTCGCCATATCAAGGGCTGCTTCCAAATAGCCCCCCGGATTGTTTCTCAAATCTAAAATCAATTTATCCGAACCAGATTTAACAAACTCTCTCAAAGCTCCGCGGAACAAGTTTGGTGAAGTGGCTGAAAAACTGTAAAGTTCAATGACAAAAACATTGCTTGGCAAAAGTTTAGTGTTGATAGTCGGTATATCTATGTTGGCCCTGACTAAAGTTTTGACTAAAGGTTCGTTTACTCCCTTTCTAGCAAAAGTGATATCAATAGGAGTACCAGGTTTACCCCTTATCATCTTGACTGCCTCATCTGTCGACATATTTAAAGTAGAAACTTCTCCTATCATAAGTATCTTATCTCCAGCCAAAACCCCTACTCTATCAGCTGGAGTGCCTTTCAAAGGAGCCACAACAGTCAAAACTCCGTCTTGGATAGCTATCTCCATACCCACTCCACCAAAGGAACCACTAATTTCCTCTTCAAAAACTTTAGACTCAACTGGTGGAAAAAAGACTGTATAAGGATCATCATAAGAGCTAGCCAAACCTTCGATTGAGCCCCAAATTTTATCTTCGTTGGTTACCGGAGGAGTAGTAGAAGAAGCCGGAGAAAACTTTTCATCAAGTATTTCCCAAGTTTTCCAAAATGAAGACATATTAGCACTCTCGGTGCTAGAAGCATTCAAAAATTGTGGAGGGATACTGCCGTTAGATTCTTTTTTGCCCGCATAAAAACCAGTAGCAAATAAAACTACTGCCACTAATATCGATATCAAGACTTGTGTATATTTTTTGTTACTCATTGTTGTTTGTTTTCTGTTATAATAAATATAACATAATTTGAAACTTCATAAAAATGCTAACCACTCGTTCGTTTATAGATCAAACATGGATTGATTTGAACTCTCCAACCAAAGAAGAGGTGGATTCTCTAGTGTTGACCTACCAGATAGATCCAATCATTGCCAAGGACCTCCTATTCCCCACCCCATCTCAATATGTCCGAGACAAAGACCATATTATTTATACAGTTTTACATATACCAAACTTCAAACATTCCCATGCTGAAAGTGGCCTCCAGGAAGTAGATTTCATCATATCAAGAGACACCTTGATAACTACACGATACGACTCTGTCGATGCTCTTCACTACTTCGCCAAACAAATCGAAGTAAACGAAATCCTAAACAAAGGCGAAAATTCTAACGTCTTTTTCAGTATGATGAAAGAAATTTACAAAGGTATGGAAGACGAACTCGCCTATACTGAAGATTGGATGAAGCAAATAGAAGAAAAGATTTTTGAAGGCAAGGAAAGAGAGATGGTTTTTGATATCTCAAATGCTAGCCGAAATCTTTTAAACTTTAGGAGGATAGTGGACTCTCACGGACATGTTTTTGAATTCCTTCGTGATATCGGTACCGAAAAATTTGGCCAAGATTTTGGCAAACAAGCCAAGTTTTTATTAAATGATTGGCGACGAGTGATGAGAGTGATAAACAACCAAATTGAACTAGCTACAGAACTTAGAGAAACTAACAACTCAATGCTTTCAACCAAACAAAACGAAATAATGAGAGTTCTTACTATTGTGGCCTTCATTACTTTCCCTCTTGCTTTGATAGCCGGCATCTTCGGAATGAACGCTATTCACATGCCTATCGTAGGTTACGCCAACGATTTCTGGATCATCTTGGGTATCATGCTCGTCACCAGCCTTGCAATGTTTGCTTATTTCAGGTATAAGAAGTGGATATAAAAGCTTATAGCTTGAAGCTTGAAGCTTAGAGTAAAAAGCTCTAAGCTCTAAGCTCTAAGCTATGAATATAAAATTACACAACACTCTAACAGGGAAAAAAGAAAAGTTCACACCTATAAAGCCAGATGTTGTGACCATGTACAATTGTGGTCCAACGGTTTACCTTCCCCCTCATATAGGAAATATGCGCTCTTATGTTTTAGCAGATACTTTACGTCGCACTATTGAGTACGGAGGTTTTGGTATAAAACAAGTCATCAATATTACAGACGTCGGTCATTTAGTAAGTGACGAAGACAAAGGTGAAGACAAAATAGAAAAGACTGCCAAAAAAGAAGGCAAAACCGCAGAAGAGATCGCCAGATTTTATGAAGACGCATATTACAAAGATTTAAAAGATTTGAATATAGAAACCGGTGGTACCAAATTCCCTCGAGCTACCGAGCACATAAAAGAACAAATAGAAGTCATCGAAGCTTTAGAAAAAAAAGGCTTTGCTTATAAAATTTCTGACGGTATCTATTTTGATACCAGCAAATACAGCGAGTACGGCAAGCTTGGCAATATCAATATAGAAGAACAAAAAGAAGGCGCTCGAGTAGAAACAAATGATGAAAAGAAAAACCAAAAAGACTTTGCTTTGTGGAAATTCTCCACGGGGAAAAAACGTTTACAAGAATGGGAGAGTCCTTGGGGGATTGGTTTCCCTGGTTGGCATATTGAATGTTCAGCTATGAGTCGTAAATATTTAGGCCAACCTTTTGACATCCATACCGGTGGTATCGACCACATCCCCGTCCATCACAACAATGAGATTGCTCAATCCGAAAGTGCTTTTGGAGTACCCTTAGCAAACTTCTGGCTTCATAACGCTTTCATCACTGTCGAAGGAGAAAAGATGTCCAAATCCTTCGGTAATGTTTATACTATTTCTGATTTGAAAAAGAGGGGTATTCATCCACTGGCTTTCAAACTTTGGCTTCTCTCTGGTCACTACAGCTCTCCTATGAACTTCACTTGGGATTCTGTTATTGGAGCCCACAAAACATTAGAGAAGTTAGTTTTTGAATTTGATTCTTTACCAGACGAAAAAATAAACGAGGACACAATAGAAGAATTTAAAAAAATAATAGGCGACGATTTAGATACTCCAAAAGTTTTAGCTCTTTTGCATAACGCTTTTAGTTCAAAAAAGAGCAAAAAGACAATAGAAGAAATTGATAAAGTTTTGGGACTTGATATAGCTAACCTCTCCCAAAAAACCAAAGAAAATATTGCTGATGAAATTTTAGATCTAAAAAAAGAAAGAGACTTGGCTCGTCAAGAAAAAAACTGGCAAAAAAGTGACGAACTTAGAGACGAGATTGAAAAAGGAGGCTACATCTTAGAAGATAAAGGCGATAAAACTCTCCTCCGCAAAAACCTAGCTTCTTTAATATAATTAAATTTAATTTTTACTTATTTTAATACCTTACTAGTTGACCGATCGGTCAACTAGTTTGCGAATGGAAAAACACTTTTTAATCTAACATCAGGCTCTATTGAGAGTGCAACAATAAAACGAACATATTTCTGAACCTCATATAGTTCGGCTATTTTAAACACTTGTTCTCTGCATTCATGAGGGTAAACAAATACAGATTTTTCTAAATTGTGCATTCCTGCAAAACTAAGAGCTCGGGCAAAACGTCTTCTATTTATTTTTAATTTTTCAGGAATATCAAAAGTAACTATTCTCCACGATCCATCCCAATTTTTACCCGTTGGAAATTTAATTTTTTTAACCTTAAGACCAGCTAGATATATTTTCCCTTCTTTTGTTAATTCTAATTTACCTTTGCCATTTTTATACCAAAAATAAACAAACTTTTTATTCTTGAGCGTTTTAAGTGTTTTTTCAGTTGCGTATTTATTTTTGTAGTCAGGTATCCATCCAAGTAATTTTATTATATGCCCCGCAGCATTAGGAGCGGCAACCCCAAGAAACAAGATAACTCCTAATTTAGATATTGTTTCCAATATTTCTAAAGTTCTCTCGTCTCGGGCAAATTTTTTTATTTTTATTATCTTAACTTTAGACATTTATAATCCTAATTGTAACACGCCAACTAGTTGACCGATCGGTCGTCTAGTTGATAATTCGAAATATGGATAAACAAGTTTGTGTTAAAATGGAGCAAAAAGCGGGTATAGTTTAGTGGTATAACACGTCCTTCCCAAGGATGAGACGGGAGTTCGATTCTCCCTACCCGCACAATAAGGAACGAAGCGACTATATTGTGCGTGGTAAGAAGCCAATTTCTTGGCTTCGTGGGAGAATCGAAAAGGTTCTTCCATATTTTTGATCCTGAGCTTGCCGAAGGAGAAAAAATGGAAAACCTGTACTGCTCCTGTAAGGAGAGATTCTCCCTACCCGTACATTCAGAGATAAAACGCCTTTCCAGTGCTTTAATCCATTTTTACACTTATAATCAAACCTACTTTCAGATTAGAATTTAAGAGATGTAGTTGACAAATTATATAGATATACTATAATGTAGATATGCCAACACGAATGAAGTTCTTTGTTATTTTGGTCGCCATCTTCACGATGGTGGCAACTGCTAGTGCAGATGCCAATTCCCCTTGCCAACCGGCACAAGTCGGAAGTGTGGGTAACTGCTTCACTTTAAATGTGGAGAAGGAAACAGGAGTACCTATCCTGGTATTCAAAACATTTGGGTGGTCTGACGGACCGAGGTGGATTGTGGAGTATACCATCAGGCGAGAAGATGGGAAGCTGGATTCTCGTCTGGCTCTTGAGAAAACCAAGAGCAATTACCAAACCCTAAGACAGGAATTACTCACCCTTGATGGGTTGGTGGCCACTCGTGTAGTGGTGGATGAGGAATTTCCTAGGGTGTATTTCGAGAGATTGTCATCTCGACCGTGGGAAGACATCGCATCCGATGTGGTCAAAACCATTCGGGACGTTATTATACCGGGCGGCGTCATCAAAGAAGTAAAAATACGCCACGGGAATTGAACGAAGGGGTCGGTTTCAAAACCGACCCTCTATTATTATTTAGATTTTAATTCTTCTAATATCGTTGTTTGTTCTAAATAAGAAAGATTGTGTAATTTTTCAAGAATTATTTTTTTATCCTCATTATCATCAGGAATTTTTTTAAGTATTTCTTTAATTTCCTCCTCAATTTCAGGATGTTTTTCTATGACTACATATCCAGATCTTTTAAGGAAATCTTTAAGAACTAAACAATAATTGGCGTCATTTTTTTCTATTGGGCCCTCAATTATGGAATAGGTCTTTGAGTCTGGATTATATACCTCTTTTGTTTGAGTTATACCTCCACTTATCTGTTCCTTGAGCCAACTTCTAAATTTTTCATCTTGTATGTCCTCAAACTCAATATTATCTGGATTGCATTTGATAGTAATAAGTGAATCGCCTTTTATGTTTTTAATTTGTATTAACATGAGACCTGATGATTGATGTTATTAAATTAGTTCTATCCAATTTTTGAAATAAAGGACTAAATTCCAGGTCTGATTTCTGTACTACTCTGTCCACGATTCTAAAATCCTTGACATGTAAAGAACTGGGATCACTAAAATATTGGGAGCAAATTTCTGCCCAATATTCAACAGCTTTCAGATATTTTTCTCTCTGTTTATCTTCATTTACAATCGATTCGACGTAGTTTGACTTATATCTATCTTCTGAATCTAGCCGGCCTGTGATGGCCGTCAATAATTCCAACCTGTCTTCGGTAGACATTTCATTGTCTGTTATCCAATCGTTAGCATGTGCTAATTCATGACCCAGTAATTCGGATAATACGTAATAACTGTCCAAGCGCTCTTTCGTGCTGTTATAGAAGGTGATTTTTGATTTTTCATATAGATCATGAGAACAATCAGCTATTACTTTCTGATTGTCTTGCAAACCATATTCCTTTGGCGCCTCTTTTTCTTCCACGCTTTGCTCAATAGAACTTACTTCATTATAAACCCAGCCCTTTGGATAAGTGTCTAAAACTTGCTGGACTTGATCGGCAGTAAATGAGTTATATTTCAATTCAATTGATGAAGTCGCAGTTCTTTGAGCACCATCTTCTCTCTTTTCTTTGCCTAATTCACTTGCTACATAAAACATATCAGAAAATCGCTTACCATACTCATTTTCAAGTTGTTCATATTCTAATTTCATTTCTTGAATTTCCCGCGCCCTTGTATATTTTTCTGAAGTATTGACAAAACCTGTATACGCACCATACATAGACAAGGTCAATGATCCGTATACTGTTAATTTCTTAGCGATTTTATTTAGTCTGGAAATCAGGTTTCCATTTTTTGTTTTTTCGGTTGCTGGTATTTCAAAATTATTTTCTTGTTTTGTAGGTCCTTCCATATGCTCATAATACCACTTTTTATACAAAACAAGTTCGAACTTTCTTTACTCAACGAAGCAAAACTTTTTAGTTTTATTTTCTCCTTATTAAAAATAAGTTGTTATTTTAGTTAAATTTCTGTTATTTGGCTTTCCAATCCCTAATCAAAAATTTATTTTTTCCATATTTAACAACTTCCACTTTCTGTTTCTCTTTCCATCTAAATTCTTTCATAACATCTATAGGTAGACTTACAGAATAAGTTCCCTTTTTCTTTTGTATCTTGCGAATATGTCTCCTGTTTAATTTCCTTCTTGACATAAAATAATTATATCAGAACCACCCTATTAATCACCCGGAAAAACGGGTGGATAACCAACACAACAATTTTACTTGACAAAACTCCGCCTTACCGCGGAGTTTATTATTTTACACAAAACTCAATCAAACAAACCTTCAAAAAATTTTTTGATTTTTTGCCAAGGGGAAGTTTGGGGAGTTGGGGTAGTTTCAATTGGTTCTTCTTCAACAATAATAGCCACACTCTCCCCCACTTCTGCCACATTCAACTTCTTGCGTATTTCAAACTCTACCCCTTCAGTTGTTTTTAATTTCTCCAACGAATCTTTTAAAAACTCACTTCTATTTTCTAGTTCCATCTTTTCCGCTTGCATCTGAGTCAAGGCTTCTTTTACTTCATTCTTTTTCTTGTATACTCGGTGGACAGAATTCAAAAGAACCACAATCACCAAAAGTAAAGCTACGAAAATAGCGATCCTTTTCCACCTCCCACTTTCTTTAGTTTTTATCCCTCGCATGCTATTATACTAACATGCTTTGGGATCCGAAGATAAAAAAGATAATAAAAGTAGCTTGGTTTATAATAGCTATATTCCTGATAATCAGTATGGTCTTGTTATATATGCCTATATAGATAAACAATTTCTAATTTTTGTAAAAAACAAAAGGCAAAATTTGAAAAAGCTGCAGAGCGAGTCTCGCTTTTTCAAATTTTGCCTTTTTGTTTTTTTAATTTTGATAATTGAAAATTGTTTGAGAATTAGAAATTAGAAATTGAAAATTAACCCTAATCGGGACGCATTATCTTGATGAAAACATCTTGAGGAATTCTTATTTTCCCTCTATTTTTCATTTTCTTCTTACCTTTTTTCTGTTTTTCCCTCAACTTCATCTTACGGGTAATGTCCCCTCCATACATATGTTGAGTGACATCCTTTCGAAAAGCCGAAATAGTTTTAGAGGCAATGATCCGACCACCTGACTTAGTTTGTATCTTAAGTTCAAACATCTGACGTGGCAAAAGAGTTTTGAGTTTTTCGGCAATAGTCTCTGCTTCTTTTTCAACTATCCTTTTTGAGACTACTCGAGCGAGAGCCGGCTCTTCTTCTCCATTTATGAGCACTGCTAGTTTAGTCACGTTGGCTTCTCTAGCACCCGCTTCTTCATAAGAAAGAGAAGCATATCCTTGAGAGATACTTTTTAATTTATCAAAAAAACCTCTCATCAGCTCGCGCAAAGGCATCAAGGCTTGAATATTTGTCTTGCTTGTTCCGTGAAGCTTTTGCGAAATGGGACCATCACCAACTTGTAGTGATCCAGTAGAACCTAAACTCTCTGTAGCACTAATTTCAGCCTCATGTTCATAAAGTAAAGGCATAAGACTACCGACGTAATCTGTAGGAGTTATGATATGAACATTAACCCAAGGCTCTTCTATTTTCTCTAAAAGACCATCTTCAGGAAAAAAGGCTGGCGAATAAATCTTCTCTTTCCTATCTGCCGACATACCTTTTTCTGCTTTTTTATACACCACATCATAAGTAATAGAAGGCTGAGTAACTACTAATTCAAGATCAAACTCCCTTTTCAGTCTCTCGGTTATAATCTCTAAGTGAAGCATCCCTAAAAATCCACATCGAAAACCCTTACCCAAAACCCCAGAAGATTCTTCTTCATAGTACAAAGATGAGTCAGTTAGTTTGAGTTTGGCCAAAGACTGTCGCAACAGAAGTAAGTCATTTTGGTCTTCGGGGAAAATAGAGGCCCAAACCACTGGCTTCGGCACGCTGTATCCTGACAGTGCAGGAGCATATTCCTTTTCTTTACCGATAGTGTCTCCAACAGAAACGATACCCGGAGTCTTGATACCAGTAACTATATAGCCAATCTCTCCCTCTTTTAAAGACTCTACCACCTCTTCGTTTGGTTTAAAAACACCTACTTCTAGAGCCACAAATTTCTGCCCCGCCACCCTAAAAATCAGATTCTCTCTACTAGAGACCTCTCCTTTCATCACTCTAACGAAGACAATAATCCCCCTATGAGTCGAATATTTGAAATCAAAAACCAAGGCCTGTAAAGGGTCACCCTTGAACTGCCCCGGTCCCAAAGGGTGACCCTTGGCAAGTTTTGGCCCAGGGATTTTTTCTATAATATTATTCAAAAGATCTTCTACACCCAAACCTGTTTTACCTGATGTTTCTATTATTTCTTTTTCATCACAGTCTAAAAGTGAGACTATCTCTGCTTTTATTTCTTCTACTCTGGCCAAAGGTGAGTCAACCTTACTTAAAGCCGGTATTACGACTAACCCCTGTTCTTTAGCCATAGTCAAAACAGAGAGAGTCTGGGCTTCTACCCCTTGAGTAGCATCTACCAAAAGGACCACTCCTTCCACCGCTCGAAGGGCACGTGAGACCTCATAAGAAAAATCAATGTGTCCAGGAGTATCTATCAGATTCAAAATATAGGAGGCTTTAAGCTCTAAGCTAGAATGACTTGGGGACCAAGTCATTCTTACTGGTTGCATCTTGATGGTAATACCCCTTTCTCTTTCAAGTTCCATATTATCAAGCACTTGGTTTTTCATCTTACGTTTTTCAATAGTATTGGTAAGTTCAAGCATCCTATCTGCCAAAGTAGATTTGCCGTGATCGATATGCGCTATGATTCCAAAATTTCTAATATTCATAAATTTATTACAGTAATTCCTGATCTTGAGTAATAACTTCTGTCCCCCAAATTTTTCTGCGAAGAGTTTCCCAAACTTTTCTTATCTCCTCATTTTTAGTAATTATGAGAACAAAAATTCCAACGGCAATACCAATCAATCCAGCCAATAAACCTTGCATAAAAATCCCAAACAAAGTCGAGAGATCAAACACCTTATCGAAAATATTAAGGAATTTGTAAGCAACAAAGCCCATTATTACTGAAGCAGCCAAAGATTGCCACATTGATTTTATTATCGGTCTTGAAAAACTTTTTTTGAAGTCAATCCGGAAGAAAATCCAAAGTAGGACCCCATTAAACATAAACCCTAAAGAATAAGCCAGAGGCAACATTAAAACTTCCGTTCCAGCTAAACCCCCAACTTTGAAAAGAGCTTCAATGAAAAATCTAAAGATATGACTGCTTTCAAAAAGACGCTCCAAAAAGACAGCTAGAGTAATCATCAAACCACCCGAAATAACGTTGATAAACAAGGGTTTTTTAGTATTGCCAATCGAATAATAGCCCCTGACAAAAAGAAGGACCAACCCTTGGAAAACGACAGACATCGCAAAGATAGCTAAAGCAGCGGCGGTTAATCTGGTATCTGCCCAATCAAATTGACCAGAACCAAAGACGGTCCTAACTATTTGAGCTCTCAAAACCACAAATAAAACTGAAGCGGGAATAGACCAAAATATAATATGTTTAGCCGATTCTGTAATTTGAGAAATAAACTTACCCATTTCTCCGCCAGAAAAAAGTCGCGCCAAGGTCGGGAAAGCGGCCAAAGAATAAGAGACCCCTACTACACTTAAAGGCACCGACTGGAGATTAAGAGAAAAAGTAAAGATTGTGATTGAACCATCAATCATTTTCGAGGCCATCACTACGAGAACAAAACCTATTATATTAGCAACAGCCAAGGCGATAGTCCGCGGAACTGATATCAAAGCCACTGGAGCAATAATAGAATAATTGATAAAAAGTTTAAATTTTGGAAAGAGTCCTTTTTTAAATATAAAAGGAATTTGAATAGCCATGTGAAGAAAAGCTCCAATGGCTACCCCGATAGCAACACCAACAATCCCATAAGAAGGTCTCAAAAAAAGAATACCCAAAATTATTCCGGCATTGTAAAAAATAGGACTAGAGCCATATAGAAAAAAACGTTTGTAAATTTGAGTTATGCTACCCAAAAGATTAGAAAATCCTAAAAATATCGGTGATATTAGAATTATTCTAGTTAAAGTCACCAAAGTTACCTGACTAGAAGCATCGAAGCTACTAAAAAAGGTTTTAACTAAATACGGAGTGGCAAAAAAGACCACCCCACAGGAAATAATTATAATTGTAAAAAAGAATGAGAAAACAGAATCAATAAATTCTTTCTGTTTTTCTACAGGTTTATTCATCCTTTCTGACAAAAACGGAATTAAAACAGAAACGGAAACTAAAGAAGCCACAGAAACAAATATGAGATCGGGAATCTTGAAAGCAGCATAGTAAAGATCGAGAGTTTGACCAGCTCCAAAAAAATGGGCCAAAAGACGATCCCTAACCAAAGCCATTACCTGAGAAAGAATAGCAAAAAACCCTAACAAGTAGGCGGCCTGATGAAGACCGCTTACTTTCATATTAAGCATCTTAAATATCCTTTCAACCATTACCTATCAGAATACCATATTTTAAGGGATTTTTTTAATTTTCTTCTACTACTGGAGGCTCTACCGGAACTTGTGCTTCTGCAAATAACGCTTCTCCCTTCTTCATTTTTTCTAAGATAAGAGTCACCTCTTTATTGTCTGGATTTATTGCTTTCAATTCTTCAAACTGAGCTATAGCCATGTCTTTTTTATTATTTTGGTAATAAGACAATCCTAAGAAGTATTTAGCATTGGCATAATTTGGAACTAAAGTTATAGCTCTTTCAAAAGCAGAAGAAGCTCCTTTAAAATCTTTTTGATTATACTTTAGCAAACCAAGCTGAAAGTAAAGCCCAGAGTTATTCGGATCAATTATGGTTGCCGCTTCTACTGATCTTATAGCTGCTGGAATATTGTTGCTAGAGACCTCTAGTTGAGCTAAAGTAAAATAAGCATCAGTGTAATTACTCTTCAACTCTAAGGCTTTTGTAATATTAGCTCTTGCATCTTCAGTATTGCCCGACAGAGCATCTAAACGAGCTAGTGCCAAAGGAACTGAAGGATTGTTAGGGGAACGCAAAGCCGCTTCAGCATAAGTAGTTCGAGCATTTTCCAAAGATCCTTCTATACCGTTTGAAGCCAAAATTTCATAAACCCGGGCCAAAGCAAACAAGTTTTGGAAACTTTTATCATTTATTTGGACCGCTCTTTTTGCTGATTCAATAGAATTAGCAATAAGTGCTTGAATTTTAGATTTAACAGAGTCGCTAATTTGATTTTTATCAGTAATACCACTCAAGACTCCATTCAATTCAACTAGGGAGACCTCAGTCAAACCACGCCAATAATTTTCATTTGGAACTATATTAATCGATTTTACAATTGATGCTTTTACCGATTGGATATCACCCGTTCTCTGGTAACCAACCACCCCTCTTTCGAAAGTAACAGTCGCCACCGCTCTTTCCCAGACAGTATAGCCACCAGCAATAGAAAGTATAAGCAAAACCACAATAGAAAGTACCGACAAGAAGTTGGTTTTAGGATTAGAGAAGATATTAATTCTCCAAAGACCGACGATACCTTGAGGCACCAATGTCGCTGTAAACAATCCGGTAAATATAAAGGCCAGCGCCAATACAGTAATGTTAGGATTATAAAGGAACAAGACAATCCATAAGTAGAGAGAAGCGAGGAAAGAGGCCGTCGCCAAATATCTAGAGCTACTAGAATTCACTTGAGCAAATATTGCTTTCACTCCACTACGTAGATACATACCCATAAAAACAAGTAAGGATAAGAGTCCAAAAAGCCCAGTAGTGATAGCTATAGTAGGTATAAAACCAGAACCAGAATAAAAGTCTGCATTCCAAAACTGAGTTTGATTTATCTCTATTGGTTTGTTAGTAGCCCAAAATTTTGAAAATTGGTTAGGACCGACACCTAAAGCAAAATTCTTTTTCCACGCAGACAAAGTCAAATCCATGGTAGTTTCAAAGCTGGGACGAACCTCGTTAGATTGAACGTTCATAACATTTGAAAGGAAACCTCCAATACCAGAGCCCCCCAAAAGAAAGATGACCGAAACCACTAGAACCACCAAAGAAGAAAGAGAAATTTTACGTCTAGATCTTGGTGTTTGATTTCCTGTCTCATCTTCACTTACCTCACTAGCACGATACCCAACAGACCAAGACAGCACATAAACGAAAAAAATAAGAGATATTATACCAAGGATGATGATCACAGGCATAAAGTTTGCAGCCCCTATAAAAAGCATCGCATAAGTCATAAGAGCGTAAAGAATTATTCTCATTCTCTTTGAAACTTTCGTCATATTAAGAACACAAAGAGCAAGTATAGTGACTGCCCCAAAGATGACAGCGGTATCAATGAGTCCACCCGAAAGAAACAAGGGCAATTTAGAAGCCAAAGAAGCTGGCAAAACAGTAGCCCCCCAAGTCCCTAAGAGAGTATAAACTGCCAAAGCCACTACCGAATAAATAAAAGCGGTAATAACTTTATCAACCACTTTCAAATTTCTAACTGCCACTAACGTCATAAAGAGAGAGAACGCCAAGATCAAGATAGAACCAGAGGTACCTATATTAAAGATAGAACCAACAATCGAAGAACTGATAGAGCCAGAAAAAATCGAAGATAAAAGAGAAATCAAAACAAACACTGCCACCGGAATCAGGTATTTAACTTTAGGCATTTCAATCACACCGGTTGAAAGCACCGACGACAAAAAAATGGCGAATAACGCCACTAGACCAGTAGCCAAAAGAGTTATCTTAGCTACATATAAACCAACTCCCGCTACCGGAACGAAAAACACCGGTAAAAGAAAAACGAACACCGCCAAAATCAAACCCAACTTTTTCACCAAGACATTGCTTGGATTATTTTGTATATTTTCCATATTGTTTGCTCCTTTTGTCCCCTCTCATTTTAAAAGAAGAAAATATCATTCCTTTACTTTCTGTTCGTCTGCACCACACTATAGCGAGAGCGACAAACTACGAAAAGTATCCGGTCTGCTTTTTCCCCTTAAAACAAGGGCTATCCAAAGAAACCATTACTTATCCCAATTTCCATTTAGAAATCAAAGATAAACCAACTGCTAATAGTTACATTTTAGCATATTTTCAAACTCGCCAAACTAAAACTGTTTATAAGTTTTTAAAACCAGAAAACTTGTTTTTTCACCATCAAAATTAACTCAATAAGTATCCAATTGAAGTTATTATTTTATTGAGAATAATTTTGAATCGCTTGGACCACTCTGCTATCTTCTCTTAAACTTTCATAAAACAAGACTTGTGAGGTGATGATATAAAGTTTATCAGTTGGCCCATGAAGTTCATTACCAAGTTTTATAAGCGAGAATTTTGTTTCGTTTAGTTTTGTTTCTTTTAGAGTGTCGTCTCCGGAAAGCTGAAGATAAAAGACGTCAGTGAGGACAATTTCTGAATCATCTTTATGGGTCATCTTACCGAAGTAAACTTGCCCATTTGACAAGAACACGGCACTATAATCCCCTTTTTCAACTTTGACACTCTTCTCATTCTTAGAAGTATCAGCATTATTATAAAGCCCGCCAAAAAAATCTTTACCTAAAAAGATTATCCCAATAACGACAGCTAAAATAACAGCCCCACCCAAAACTTTTAGAAGTTTTTTAAATATTGGTTTTATATTTTTCTTTTCTTCTTTTATCTCTTCGTTTTTTGACTCTTTTTGAGGTCGACTAAATCTTATTTCATCCATGATAAATTAAGTATTAAATATAATGTATTAAGTATAATGTATTAAAAACAAAAAGTTAAGGGTCTTTTTTGAGTCATTTTTAAATTTAGTTATTATTTAGAAATTAGAAATTAGAAATTGAAAATTAGTTTCGTTAATCAAAGATTAACGAAACTTCACTCCTCCCCTCAACTTCACTGCCGGAGCTGGGTTGCCCGAAGAATCTTTAA
>Ga0114931_10001080_pt1 | contig 34643 bp, 29 predicted proteins | sample 2SBtaG_FD_89579 | JGI IMG/M metagenome (GOLD analysis project Ga0114931, IMG submission 89579) | Deep subsurface microbial communities from Kolumbo volcano to uncover new lineages of life (NeLLi) - 2SBTROV14_V59a metaG | ecosystem: Environmental > Aquatic > Marine > Volcanic | place: Kolumbo...
AAAAGGTCTCCCGGTTGTTTCTGGTTGGGTCTTGCAGCCCCAGAAACACCGGGAGTTTCAGATGGATTCCCGAAATTCGATCGGGCTACTTGCTAGATCAGGGTCTAGTGCGACAACCTTTGTGACGTCGTGCAGCATCGGTCTACTCCAACGGACGTCGACGACCGGGTCAGCGGGTGCAAGTTCGTAGACGGAACCAACACACCGAGATGCGAGATCGGGCGGCGAGCAGCCTACCCCATCGACTGTCCCCCGAACGCCAAGAACTGCAATTGGCAATCTGCCGATGGCGCCCAGTGGCACGCGGAGACGACCGAATACGAGCCGGCCGCCACGAGCCAGTTGAAGATAGGCTGCCTGTACAACGGCAACACCTGCCCCACGGCGCGCCACCAGATCTTCGATTCGGCGTACGCTCTCGACCCCGACAGGGCCCAGGAAGAGAAAGCGTACTGGCGTTTCGACCTGGACTTCGGGCTGTACGGACTGCCGGTGCCTTCAAGCTTGGGCGACCTGTCGGCGAACGGCCCCGAGCTGGATGGGCTGGGCTGGGCGCACACCAAGGTCTTCGGCGGCCAGGATCTGTCCACGAAGTACCTGGCCGGGACGCCGCTCGGGGCCAACGGCACCTACAGCGACGCGTCCAGTCACTACTTCATCCAGGATCCGCACGTCCGCCACGTGACGCCGATCCCGTTTCCGCCGATCTGTCCGCCGCCTGCCGGCTGCGGCTTCTCCGCGACCTCCTGGCTGGATCCGGTGTGTCTGACCTGCGGGCTGAGCCTCTCGCCGACCTGGCTCCTGGTCGAGCCGGTCGCGATCGCGCAGATGACCGGCGGCATGACCCTGGACGCGAGCGATCTCGTGGATCCGGGCCTCGCTTCGCTGCTCCGCGATCCGTCGCTGGTGACGGTGCCGGTGGGCGAGCCGAAGGCCCTGCTCGAGTATCGGGGCAACGCGATGAACGCCGTCTTCGTCGACAGCTCGACGCTGGTGCGCGGCGCCGCGGTGTACGCGGGCCCCGACGGCCTGGCCGCGCTGCCGCTCGGGTTTGGCGACTACGATCCGCCAGCCGAGCCGCGCGCATTCGCGGCCAGCGCGCTCGAGGACTCGGCGTACGCTGTCCAGCAGGACCCCGGGGCGGGCGAGCAGCTGCTCGTGCTTCCGCTGATGGAGCCCACATTGCTCCCGGTGCCACAGCAGCTCCAGGGCATCGACGGCGTGGCGACACCGCGGTCGCTCGCCTACCGGGCCGACGATGGGCAGCTCTACTTGCTGGACCAGGTCGGCAACGGCCCCCGGGGATGGTTGCGCATCGTCCGCATCGATCCGGCCACGGCGCAGGCTACGGTGCTAGCACGCTGGCGCTACTGGGGCCGTCACGATCGCGTGTACCTCTCCGTGAACGATCCGGGCGATCTCGTGCTTGCCGGCAGCGGCCGCAAGCTGCCGGTGTCGCTGCTCATGACGCTGGCGCCGGAGCAGGACGGCGTGCAGCTCACCGGCTGGCGGACGATCAAGGGCCGGCTGATCGCGCCGCCCGACACGCGCGGTGACCGCGCCTACAGTCTGTTGCTGACTGACAAGAACGACATCGCGAGCGTTGTCGAGGTGCCCGGCAGCACCTTGCACCAACCGGCTCATGGCGCACACAAGGGGCGGCTCGGCAAGCACGGCGCCTGGTGGAAGCCGAGCGGCATTGTTCCATGGTGCGACTGATGCGGCGACATGCGGCCGCCGCGACGCTCGCCGCGGCGGCCGTCGCGTGGGGGCTCTGGTCCGGCTGCAGCACGAGCGGCAGTGGTCGTACCGGCGGCACCGGCGGCTACCAGCAGGGCACGCCCACAAAGAAGCCGGCGGTCGACGCCGCGCCGGACGCCGCCGCGGCTGCGGACGGCGCCGCGTCGGACGGCCCGGCGCAGGACGGCCTGCCGTACCCGGGCGCGCAGGCGTGCCCTGGCTTTCCCGGCTGGTACCGCGCGCCGGGATTGCCCGAGGGCTGCTTTTCCGGCTGCGTGCCAGACGACCCGGCGCTCCGGATCCCCGCGTTGAAATGGGATGCGCGCGACGACTGGTGTCCGGGCTGCAAGTGGCTGGAGACGCCGTGGTGGCCGGATCCGCAGGCCCAGGACCGGCCTGCTCTCGAGCTTGTGCAGGGGTTTGGGCCAGGGCCCGATTACCTCTTTCTCGTTACGCGGCAACCGGGCCAAGGCAACGTAGTCGCGGTCTACGACCATCAAGGTCGCGCCGCAGTTGGTCTGTGGGCGGGCCACGACATTTCCTGCGGCGTTGCTCAGCTCAACCTGGGGCAGGACGACGCGACCGTTGGGATGACGTATCGCGACGCCGGGCTCACGCACCAGCGCTGGCTGCTACGGCCGGCCGATCGCGGGCGCGAGCTCTTGACCGCGACGCAGCCGGACTTCGCCTACACGGACGCGTTCGTCGGAAACGATTCGTCCGAGGGATCGTGGCTGACCGCCGACTGGATCGTGGACGAGTTCACCGGCTTCCTCGCGCTGGCCAACGTCAAGACCGGCACTGCCTCGAAGATCGATACCATGCCCGGGGCTCTTCCAGGCGAGTACGACAGGGCGGTGATCTCGGGCGACGCCGTATTCGTCATGCACTTCACCAACAAGGCCGACTGGATGGTCGTCAGAAATGGGGTCGTGAAGCCCTTCCTTGGCGGTTCCAACGTCGATATCGACAAGTTCGCCACCGACGGTAAATGGATAGTCTGGAACGAAGGCAGCCAGCTCAGCTACGATCCGAACAGCCCCACCCGGCTGGTCTCCGGCCGCTATGACCTCTACCGCTCCCCCTTCACGACCGACCCGAGCAAGCTCCAGCGCCGCTTGTTGGTGTCGGACACCCGCCAGTTCTTCGGCTATGCCACGCTCGGGAACGGCTACTTCACGGCGCGATTCTTCTCCAACGTCGGCGCGGGCCAGTCCCTCCGCGGCGACGCGCTGGTGGTCGACGTTTCGACCGGCCGGGCCTGGACCAGCGACCTGCCGCAGGGCTACTCCTGGGGCGAGCAGAACTACCCGACGCCGACCGAGCTGTGGGGATCGATTGCGCCGACGGGGAACGACGAGTACGCATCCGGCATCGTCCGCGTGCCGTATGCGGACATGACACAGATCCAGACGGGGTTGCCGTGAGCCGCGCTGCGTACTTGACAGTGACTTGTATGGTCGTGGCCGGGTTCCTGGCGGGCGGATGCACGAGCGGGGCGGAGCCCTGCTCCGGCGTCGGGCTCGGCAGCTTCTCCTACGTCACGGTGTTCGCGCCGGATGGCAGTCGAGTTTGCGATGCGACAGTGACGACCGACGGCTATCCGGCGATGGCTCGGAGCGGCGTTCAGGATGCGGGCTGCGTGTATGCGGTCAACAACGGGAGTGTCGGGAACGGCGTCCACGAGGTGATTGCGAGGAAAGCAGGATACCTGGACGCGCGCGCGACGCTCCACGTCACTGGTATGGCCGGCGGATGTCCCGGCCATGCTCCCGTAGGCGAGAACATCACGCTCCACCTCGTCCGCGCCGAGGGCGGCGCGCCGGACGCCGGCGCGGCCGACGCCGGCATCTGACGGCGCTAGCGGTAGTATAGCTCCAGTCGCGGCGCGTGGCCGCCGGCGATGCCGGTGGAGAAGCGCGCTCCCACGGCTCCGGTGTCGCTCGAGCGCAGAGCGATGCCGAAGTAGCGGCGGGTACCGGTGCGGGCGGCGCGCGCCAGCTCGGTCACGTCGATGCGCAGCACGGCCGGAGGCCCCGAGCGGGCGATGCCACGGCTGTGCGGACGGCTGAGCGGCGGCTGGCGGAGCCAGGTGAGCGTCTGCTCGCTCCACGGGCCCTCGACTCGCCAGGCGTCGACGCGCACGTCGCGCGCGCTCACCGGCGTGTCCGGCATCGGATCGAGCAGCAGGAAGGCGCTTTCGATGTGGCACACGCTCTGTCACGCCAGCTCGAAATCCAGGTACAGGCCGACGGCGCCCTCGGCCCGGCTTCCGAAGACCACGGCGCCCGGCAGCGCGCCCGCGTCGGGATGTGCGCGCGAGCTCACCACCGCCATCCGCGCGGGCTCCGTCACCATCCGCTCTGCGTCGGCGGGCACCGGCTCGCCGCCCGCACCGGCACGCCGGTTGCGCAGCTGCGCGCCGTGTCCGACGCATCCGCCGCACGGGTCGGGGTCGCGAGGCCCACGTACGCGCGCCGCCGTCCGGAGACGAGCGCGCTCTACCGCGTGGTGCAGGACAATCTGCGGACGCTCTACGCCGCCATCGACCAGGGCTTCGCCCGGCCGCTTCCGCGCTTCGTCAAGGACGAGCTCGAGCGGCTCGTCGACTGCAGCGTGCCGGCGCGAGGCTTCGCCGTGCTGGCGTGCCCCGACTGCGGCGAGCGTCTCGTCGTCGTATTCTCGTGCAGAGGCCGCGGCTCCTGTCCGTCCTGTCCCGGCCGGCGCATGGCCTCCACCGCCGCCGATCTCGTCGAACACGTCCTGCCGCCGGCTGCGCCGCTGCGCCAGTGGGTGCTCACGTTGCCGTTCGAGCTCCGCGCCCGGCTCGCCTACGACGGGGAGCTCTCATGCGCCGTCTGCCGCGCGTTCCTCGACTCTGTGCTCGCCTTCTACGGACACCGCCTGCACGCGCGCGGCGTCGAGAGCGGCAAAGGCGGTGCCGTCACCGCCGTGCAGCGCGTCTCGAGCGATCTGCGGCTCAACCCGCACGTCCACAAGCTCGCGCTGGCTCGGCGAGCCCTCCGAGCCGCCCACGCTCGCTCCCGGGCGCGATCCGCCCTTCTTCAAGAGCGTCGCCATCCGCGGGGAGAGTCGGCGCAAGCTGCTGCGGGAAGCGACCCGGAAAGGGATGGTCGGTGCGAGTCGCGTCCCGCGATCCCATATACGCCGAGGAGTGGACACCGGTTTCGCGGGCCAGGCCCGCAACCAAAACCGCTGCGCATCGTACCGGTAATCCATGCGGACACGGATCCCCCGGAGCGCGAGCGTCGCAGGCAGCACTACCCTCACCCCCGAAGCGGCACTTCGACTGGCGGCTCGGGCGACGGGCTCGCCTCTGCCCTCGTCGCGCGTCGTCGTGCTCGGCGGAGGCTTCGCTGGAGTCAACACGGCGCAGCAGTTGGTGAAGGCGCTGCGGGGCAAGGACGACGTCGAGATCGAGCTTCTGAGCGACACCAACTACTTCGTGTTCCAACCTCTGCTACCGGAGGTCGCGGCCGGCGGCATCGCGCCGATCCACGTCGTCAGCCCGATACGGGAGCTCATCGTCGGAGCGAAGTTCCGACTCTGTAGGATCAGGAGCGTCGACGCCGAAAACCATCGCGTTCTGGTCACCCAGGGCGAGGGGCGCGCGTTGGTCAGCGTTCGGTACGACCACCTCGTGTTTGCCCTCGGCAAAGTACCAAACTCTCGTGCCTTCCCAGGAGTGGCCGAACACGCCTTGGGTTTGAAGAACCTCGGCGATGCGTTCCGGCTGCGCAGTCACGTTCTCCGTTCTCTGGAGCTGGCCGCGATCCAGGACGATCCTGCTCAGCGTCGCGCACTGCTGACGTTCGTGGTCGCTGGCGCTGGCTTCAGTGGCGTGGAGACGACCGGCGAGCTGTGGGAGCTGGTCATGCGCGCCCTGCGCTACTTCCCCAATATCGATCGCCGGGAGGTGCACTTCGTTCTGGCCTACTCCTCGAACACCGTCCTACCGGAGATGATGAGCGATCTCGGTCAAGCCGCGGAGCGCGTGCTCAGGCGCCGGGGGATCCAGCTCATGCCCGGGGTGCGGGTGCGGGCAGCCAGCCGCGCGCGCGTCTTCCTATCGGACGGAAGAGTATTGGAAACCCGAACGTTCGTCTCCACCGTCGGTAACATGCCGAACCCCGTGGCCCGCCACGCCCTATCTGCTCAAGGCTTCCACGAGGCCGAGTCCGACGGCCGGCGCCTCGGCACGTTCGCCACGGACGAGCAACTGCGTTGTGTCGGGCGTCCCGGTCACTGGGCGCTCGGAGACTGCGCGGGTGTGCCACGCGCTGAAGGCGGGCTGTGTCCACCCACCGCGCAATATGCCGTCCGGCAGGCCCGCGTTTGTGCGCGGAACATCGCGGCGACCCTCGAAGGTCGCGCGCCCAAACCGTTCCGATTTCGTCCGCTCGGCTCCCTCGCGTCGCTCGGGCAGCGGCGCGCCGTCGCCCAGATTCCTGGAGTTTGCCTCACGGGCTTTTTCGCTTGGTTCCTGTGGCGAACCATCTACCTCATGAAGCTCCCGGGCCTCGTGCGGCGGCTTCGCGTCGCGTTCGACTGGACCCTGGACTTGTTCTTCCCGCGCGACATCACGCAGCTCGACGTGAGCCGCGCCGAGCGATTCTCCATCGAGCACTACGAGCCTGACGAGAACATCGTTTGCGCTGGCGAGGTGGGGGCGGAGTTCTACGTGATCGTGAGCGGCGTGGTCGAGGTGCTCGGCGCATCGGGCAACGAGGTTATCGCGGAGCTCGGTCCGAAGGACGTGTTCGGAGAACGCGCCCTGCTCGATGATACGCGCCGCACCGCCTCCGTGCGGGCCAAGACCGCTGTGGACGTGCTGTCCATGACCCGTCGCGACTTCAGAACCCTGGCGGAGCACCTTCCGGCGCTCGAAAGCTACCTGGAGCAGCTTCGAGTCGAGCGCAACGGCAGCGACAACGAGCCCGAACCAGCGCGCGAGCGGCCAAGGCTCGAGAATGAGCCGCGAGTGAACCCGTTCGAGCAGCGTTGAGAGACTGGTGCAATTGGTGCCATGCGGCGTAGACTTTTCGCGGTTTCGCTCCAGTAACGAATGTCCAGCCGCAAACCCGGATCGTCCTGGGGCGCGACGAAGAAGCGAACTACACCCCGTGAGCCATCGGGGCGGATACGTCCCATGAAATTGAAAAGACTGGTATTGCTGCTGGCGATCCTGGGGGTCGTGGTCGCCTTTTTCCTGCTGCACCTCGACCGCTACCTCGACCTTCAGGTTCTGAAACAAAACCGCGCGGTGCTGGCGCAGTACCGGGTCGAAAACCCTGGGCGCGCCGAAGCTCTGTTTTTCGGCGCGTACATCGTGGTGACCGCGCTGTCGCTTCCCGGCGCGGCAATCATGACGCTGGCAGCGGGTGCGATCTTCGGGCTGGCGACGGGCACGGTGTTGGTCTCCTTCGCGTCATCGCTGGGCGCGACACTGGCGTTCTTGTCATCGCGCTTCGTGCTGCGGGATTGGGTGAAGGCACGCTTCCAGAAGCAGCTCGACGCGATAGACCGCGGGATGAAGCGCGACGGCGCCTACTATCTCTTCACGCTGCGACTGGTGCCGATATTTCCTTTCTTTCTGGTCAATCTGCTGGCTGGGGTGACGTCCGTACGGGCACGAACGTTCTACTGGGTGAGTCAGGTTGGCATGCTGGCGGGCACGATCGTCTACGTGAATGCCGGAACCCAGATCGGTGGGATCGAGTCGACGGCGGGCATCCTCTCGCCACGTCTGCTCGCGTCGTTTGCGTTGCTGGGACTCTTTCCACTGCTCGCGAAGAAAGCGTCCAGCTGGCTCTCATCCCGCCGAATCCATGCCGGCTGGAAGAAACCCGCGCGCTTCGACCGGAATCTGATCGTGATCGGTGCGGGCAGCGCCGGCCTGGTCTCGGCCTACATCGCCGCGGTGCTGAAGGCGAAGGTCACGCTGGTGGAGAAGCACAAGATGGGCGGCGACTGTCTGAACACGGGTTGTGTACCCTCCAAGGCGTTGATACGCACCGCCAAGCTCCTTTCGCACATGGCGCGCTCCAAGGAGCTCGGCATCCGGCGTGCTGACGCCCAGTTCGACTTCGCCGACGTGATGGACCGCGTAGAGCGGGTGATACGCACAATCGCCCCACACGACTCCGTCGAGAGGTACACGGCCCTGGGCGTCGAGGTGATCGAGGGCACGGCGAAGCTCACGTCGCCCTGGAGCGTGGAGATCACGAGTAACGGCGAAACCCGTACATTGACGTCTCGGTCCATCGTGATCGCGGCCGGGGCGCATCCCTTCGTTCCGCCGATCCCCGGGCTGGAGGAGGCCGGCTACCTGACGTCGGACAACCTGTGGCAGCTCCGGGAGCTGCCCGGGCGCATGGTGGTACTGGGCGGCGGCCCCATCGGCTCGGAGCTGGCTCAGGCGTTCGCGCGGCTGGGCTCCCGGGTCACGCAGGTCGAGATGCTCCCGCGCATCATGGCGCGGGAGGATCCGGAAGTGTCCGAGCTGGTCGCAACACGATTCCGCGAGGAGGGCATCGAGGTGAAGGTCGAGCACGTGGCCAAGCGCGTCGATGTCCAGGACGGGCAGAAGATCCTCGTGGCCGAGCATGACGGCGAGGAAGTGTGCATCCCGTTCGACGCCCTGCTGGTCGCCGTGGGCCGAGCGGCCAACGTCAGGGGATACGGCCTGGAGGACATCGGCGTGCCTGCTGGACGAACCGTCGAAACCAACGAGTTTCTTCAAACCCGATTTCCAAACATCTACGCGGCAGGAGATGTGGCGGGCCCGTACCAGTTCACCCACACGGCCGCCCATCAGGCCTGGTACGCGGCGGTCAATGCGCTGTTCGATCCGTTGAAGAAGTTTCGTGCGGACTACTCCGTCATTCCGTGGGCCACGTTCGTCGATCCGGAGGTCGCGCGCGTCGGTCTCAACGAGCTCGAGGCGAAGGAAAAGAACATCCCCTACGAGCTCACCCGCTACGGGATCGACGACCTGGACCGGGCCATCGCCGACGAGGAGGCCCACGGATTCGTGAAAATCCTGACCGAGCCCGGCAAGGACCGCATCCTGGGCGTGACCATCGTTGGCGAGCACGCCGGCGACCTGATCGCGGAGTTCGTGCTCGCGATGCGCCGCCGAATCGGCCTGAACGCGGTACTGGGAACCATCCACGTCTATCCCACCCTGGCGGAGGCCAACAAGTACGCAGCCGGCGTGTGGAAGAAGGCGCACGCGCCGGAAAAAGTCCTGGCCTGGCTGGAGCGGTTTCATTCCTGGCGCCGGGGCGCGGGGCCTTCAGCATGAGCCAGACGCTCGCGGCAGGAACGGTGGTGGCCGGGGATTTCCGGGTCGTCCGCTGCTCGCGTGGCGGCGGCGCTGAAGGCAGCCGGTGCTCTGCCGGAGAGCTTCGACGCCTGGTTCGCCCGCTGCGTGGTGCGCGACCCCAACCAGCGCTTCCAGACTGCTCTGCGGCCGAGCCGAACACACCGACTACTCGGCGCGGCGTTTCGAAGTGGTGGGTCGCAGCTATGGCGAGCGGCGGCGGCAACTGCTCGCGCGCACGCGCGTCGTGCCGCCACTGCCGGGCGCGCTCTCGTCATCACCGCCGACGGCATCCGCCGCTACCTGAGCTGGTTCGGCGAGCCCAGCGAGCCGCCCACGCTCGCTCCCGCGTGCGATCAGCCCTTCTTCCAGAGCGTCGCCATCCGCCGCCGCCTCGGTGAGCCCGTGCAGGCGGAGCTGTTCGACGCGCAGTGATGGCGCCGTCGCAAGAGCACAGGTGTGTCAGCCGGACGGCGCCGCCGCCCGGAACGGCTCCCAAGAGCCTCGATAGCGCGCCCCAACGCCCCAGAACGCCCGGTGCGGTCCGGAAAATTCCCGGTCAGGGCCCGGTGTGGCCCCGACGCGCAGCGCCTCGACGCCTCCCAAGGGCGCTTGTCCCAGCTACGCGCCGAACAACCGTTCGAAGCTGCCCTCCCTGCGCACGGCCAGATCCATCTGCCCCATGCCGCCCGAGGCCAGGGTGCATAGAAACTGTTAGGAGCCCGTGTTCGAGCTGAATGTATGGGTGTTCGCCAGAACGCCCAGTATACTGCGCCGCTGTGACGGCCACACAGCAGCTGTGGGGCGCCGCATAAGCAAGCCACGACGCCTTGGCCCGAGCTGACCTGCGGTCCGTGGGGTCTGCGCTCCGCGCCCTGGGAGGAAGTCACGAGCCCGAGGCCAGGGCGTGGACGCTGGCTTTGCGCTCGCGCCTCGCCTTGCTTGAACCGCGCTTCGCGTGCGTGCCGACCGTCGACCGGCTGCGAACTTTCGTCGCGGGCACGGCGGAGGCGCGTCGCGCGGCGATGCGCGCGGTCGCGGATGCGCAGCGCCGCGCGCTGCTCGACTTCGACGCCGCCGAGGCGCAGGATCTCGCCGATTTGGGCGACCGGCTCGCTGCTGGACTCGGAGCGCACGAACAGCTGCTCGCTCAGCTCTGCGCGGCGTGGAGTCGCTATCTGAAGGGTGCTGCCAGGGAGTGCGTGGCGCGGTGTAGCCAGATCTGCCGAGACGCGATGCACGACAAGGTTGCAGCCATCGTCGTGGAGAGTCAGGCGCTGCATGCGCTCGCGGCGCTGGAGCTCGACTCGCCGGGGGAAGCCCTGGCGATAGCGAGGCAGGCGTCCCTCGCGGCGCGCAGCGAAGGCTTGCCGCAGCCCGAGTTCCTCGCCCACCTGGTGCTGGCGCGTGCGCGGCGCCACGCCCGCCAGTCCCACCTATCGCTGCGCATCATCGAAGGCCTGCGCAGCGTCGTGCCGGTGCCTTGGCTGGCGCTCTCGAACTGGGAGTGGATCATGGCAGGAGGCGACGTCGACCGCGCCGAGCCCGATCTGGAGAGTCTGGGTGAGGGCTCGGGGGTCCGTGCCGTCCGCGCGCTGGCCGGGTTCCTTCGCGCGGCGGCGTCGCCGGGCGGCCCGCGCAACGACGCCCTGCAGCGATTCTCCCTCGATGTACCTCGATTTCAGCCCGTGTCGCGCGATGCGGCCATGCTGATGGCTGCCCTCGATCCCAGCGTTGTGGCGTCCAGTGCCGACCTGGAAGCCTGGCGCAACGGTCACAGCGCGTTGCTGCCGTCCGCGCTCGATGGCCTGAGACTTCGCGGCGAGGGCGGCGCGTCCAAGGAGTCGGCCGCGGCTTATGTCATCCGTTACGCTGACCGGCGCGCGACTCGGGTGTTGCACTGGGGCCTGGCCCTGGTCGCCCCCCCCGACGCGTTTCGCGTGCCGCAGTCGCATCGCAGTCAGGGTCGCGTCGAGACGTTGATTTCGGTGCTCGCGCTAGCAGCTGAGGGGCGCATGAAGGCAGCGGACTGCTTTGCGGCAACCTACGGCTTCCCTTTCGTGCTGGAGATTCACCGAGGCGTTTTTGACGTGCTGATCCACCGAACGCGCATCGTGCTGGGCGATGGGGCTCGCATCTTGCGGGACGGCGATTACTTGGAGCTCGTGTCGGCGCGAAGCCTCGTCATTCCGGACCCTCGTGTCTCCCAGCGAACCGCCGATCGCGTGTTGCGGCTGTTGGCGGAGCGCGGCGCTGCCAACGCCAAGGACGTCGCGCGTCGTCTGGGCATTTCGCTGCGAGCGGCCCAGGGCGCCCTATCCGAGCTTTCCACCCAGGGCGCGTGCGAGCCACAGAAACAAGGGCGATCGGTGGCGTACTTGGTGGAGGGCACGGCGTTCTCCGACGTCACCGCGCGCTCGCGACGTAGCCAGTTCGCTGGGCTCGGCGAGTTGGAGTTGAGTTCCGGATGAGTCTCGCCAGCCCTTGGTGTTGGACGGTCACAGGCGCCGTGGTCGTCGGCGCCAGCGTCGGCGGGTACTTCCTGCTTCCGCCACGCGAGAAGGATCCAGTGTCGGACACCGAGTTCGGCATCGTGCAGACGCTGCGCGGCTCTGCGGCTCGCTTCTTGCGCAGTATGCCGCCGACCGCGCGCTTCGTGCGCGTTGATGCACGAGCCGGTCGACGAGCCAATGCGCGCACGCTTGGTAAGCGACACCGACGTGGCGAAGCGGCATCCTGATGAATAGAAGGGAACTGCGATGCTTCTACCATGCGCCTTCTGGTTTGCTAAATTCGACCCTTGCATCAGCAGTGCGCCTTGAAGTTCAACCTGGCGGTATTTCCTGTGGGAAAGCGCAACAAGACGGCGAGAACTTGGCCGTGGAGAAGGAGCCCCGAATGAAACTCAGTGGCAAGATCGCAGCGACCGCCTTACTCGCGTGCGCGGGCGCGTGCTCCTCAGCGAACGGCGACTCCGGGAATGTGGGCGGGGCAGCCGGCGCGGGCGCAACCGCCGGCCTAGGGGGCGATGCCGGGGGCGGTACCGCGGGTTCGGGCGGCGCCGGCGCGGGCGGCGGCGGGGGCTCGAGCGGCGTCTCTGGTGCGTCGGGCGCGGGCGGCGATTCCGGTGCCGCAGGCGCAGGCGGCGGCGGGGGCTTGGCCGGCAGTTCGGGTGCAGGCGGCGCGGGCGGTAGCGCAGGCGTGGGCGGTGCAGGGGGTTCTTCGGCATGCGCGCCGGCGAACTGGCCCACGGCGTCGTCCGTCGGCATTCCCCCCGCGACACCGAAGTTGACGCCGTTGACGGGAAATCTCCACACCAAGGCGGACGGCCAGGTGTTCGACGCCGTCCACATCATCGGCCGCCTGTACGTCGATCACAAGAACGTGGTCATCAAGCGCTCGTTGCTGACCGGAGACCAGTTCTTCGCCGTCTACCCCACCATCAAGGACGCGCATCTCACGGTCGAAGACAGCGAGATCACGGGCAAGATCTTGGTCAAGGATCACTTCATTGCGCGTCGCAACTACGTTCACGCGCCCGCCGGCGGAACCAAGGCTGACGGGTTCCTGATCACGGTCGCTGCCAATGTTCTCATCGAGGAAAACTTCATCGCGGGTTTGGCGGGCCCCCCCGGCTCCCACGTGGACGGGATCCAAGTCGCAGGGGGGACGAGCGTGGTCCTTCGGCACAACTGGATCGAAGCAAGCTCACCCCCCGTCAGCGGTGGAGGCGTCAATGCGGCCGTCTTTTTCTCGAGTGGCCTCGCGCCGACGTCGGACGTCACGATTGAATGCAATATGCTCATCCTGAAAGGCGGCTACCATGCGTTGCGGCTCTACAACGTGGGTGGACCCGTCGTGGTGCGGGGCAATCGTTGGGAAAAGGGCTTCTTGGGCCAATCCTTCAACCTGAAATCAACGACCGTCTCCGTATGGCAGGACAACGCGTACACCGACGGCACACCCATCCCGCCGCCGTAGTTCGGCGCGCGCAACTGAAACCGACGGCCCGCCAAGCCCGGCGCCGTAGTTCGGCGCGCGCAACTCGCCGTATCCGTTCGGTTGACCGCGTTCCTAACGGGGGTCGTCGGCATGCATCGATCCGGGGTGCCGGACGATTCACACTCCGTTCCGGGTTCCCGCGGGCGTCGGTGCGGGCCGCCCGTTTCCCTCGGGTCAGGTGGCGATATCGCTGGTGCCGTCCCACAACGTCCAGCCCTTGAGCTTCACCGTCTTCCTGACGGTCCCGTTCGGGCCGGTCAGCAACGTCCGGCGAAGCGCCGCTCAGCGCCCATGGGTCGAGCTGCCCGGGCGCGCAGGGCCCGCTGCAGGTTCTGCAGGAGTCAGCCTCGAGAGGATCAGGTGGATGATGACGGCCAAGGCCAACCCGAGCGTCACGATCCTCCAGAGCCACTGCCCCAGCGTCGTCGGCGGGCGCGCGCGTATCCTGGGGGCGAGACCGTGCCTGGTCAACCATCCCAGCAGGACACGCTTCCCGAAGCTGCGCGACGCGCGCTTGAACTCCTGTCGCGCCGCCTCCAGCTCACCGAGCCGCTCCAAGGCATGTATCCGCGTCTGCGCCTCGATCACCCGTCCTGACCGGCTCAGTGACACGTCGCCGTGTCGTCGACCGATGATCGCGAGCGCACCCTGGTAGTCCGCGGCATGGAGCTTCACCCAGGCCCGGGCTACCAGTTGTTCGGTCGTGACCTCGGCGACGGGATGCTCGATCGTGGCCGCCGCGATCCAGCCCTCGGCCGAACCCGTGTCACCGACCTGTGCCGCCGCGCGTGCCAGTCGGCAGCACAGTATCGCTTGATAGCCCGGATCCGGGACGGTTTGCAGCGCAGTCTCCAGCACGGCCCGGTGGGCACGTTGATCGCCGGCTGCATCGGCTTTCGGCGCAAGGAAGAGCGCACCGGCCCAGACCACGTACTCTTCCTGAGGCTTCGCACGGCCGGCGAGGATCCGACCGCGAGCTTCGTTGAAAGCCGCACGGATCTCGCCGTAGTCCAGCCCGATATCGAGCCGCTTGAGGAGCTGCCGGCTATCGTAGCGTCCTTCTTCTGCAGCAGCGGCTGACTGGGCGGCGGCTGGCGCGACAGGGCCCATCCCGCCGCCGGGTCGCGCGCTTCGGCGGATCAGGATCGCAACGTTGCAGTAGGAGCAGTTGACCTGGCCCCGCGACAGCTCGGAGCTGACTGGTGCTCCGCAGTTGGGGCACTCGACGACACTCACCTGGAAGTCGAACGGACGGGTCATCGCAACCCCGCCGGTCGCCACCAGCCAACTCGACGATCGAGCGTACATGGCACCATACACCCGAGCGTAACATCGAGGCGGGAGTGCGATCGAGACGGCCGGACCAGGTGCGCTGGAAGTTCCGCTCTCCAGCTGGCGGCGCGCGTCACTTGCAGGGCGGCGGGTGTCAGCGGCAGAACGCCATCCGCCGCAAGCTCGGCGAGCCCGCGCAGGCGGAGCTGTTCGACGCGCATTGAACCCGCCGTCACGAGTGCACGGGTGTGCGCCGACGATGCCACGAGGCGCCACAGAGTCCGCCGCAAGCCCGAAACCCTTGCCAAGGAAGCCCTACCCACGCTCGCCGGCAACCAGGCCAGCATCCTCCAGACCGGGATATCGCCCGCCACCCAGCGACGCGAGGGCGGTCATCTCACCTTCTATCGGGGGGAGACGTCAACGCGCACCCGTCCGTCGTCGCCGGCGCCCTGTGCCGCGCGTTCGCTCGTCGCGGCGGCCGACGTCAGGTGCAGACGAAGTCGATGCACTTGCCGCTCGCGCACTCGGCGTCGCGCGCGCAGCCCACGCCAGCCGGCTCGGGCTTGATGCATTGATCGCTCTTCCACGCGCACAGTCCGCTCTGGCATTCCACGTCCCGGATGCAGACGGAGCCTACCGGCGCCGGAAGCTCGCAGCTGTCCATCTTCCAGTTGCAGATCTCGGGGGGGACGCAATCGCCGTCGAGGTTGCAGGGCGAGCCCGTGCCGCCGCCGCTGCCGCCGCTGCCGCCGTTGCCAGTGGCGCCGCTACCACCGGTGCCAGAGGCGCCGCTACCACCGTTGCCAGTGGCGCCGCTACCGCCGTTGCCAGTGGCGCCGCTACCGCCGTTGCCGGCTTGGCCTCCGCTGTTCCCGCTCCCGCCTTCGCTCGCGCCGGCGGCACCGCCGCTGCTTCCTGCGCTGCCTCCGCTGCTTGAAGAGCCGGCGCCTCCGCTCGCCGCACCTCCGCTGGCCGCGCCGCCGCTCGCTGGCGTTCCCCCTGCTCCGAGTAGCCCGTTGTCGGTCGAGCCGCCGCAAGCCAGTGTAAAAATCGCACACGTCACCCATACGAATCGCATCGTTCCCTCCATACACGCCGGCCTACGCGCGCGGCGCCAATTGCAAGTAGGCGAAAAACCCCTACGGGGTCAGAGCTGACAGCTGCCGGCTATGCCGTCGAGATACGAACCCTGCTCGGCCGGCGTGCAGTGATAGAGCGTGTCGCAATCCGAGTCGGCGCGGCAGAAGGGTACGTCCTGCGCGCCGAAACAGTCCGTCGGGTTCATGCACGAGCTGCCGCCGCCGGTGGTGCCCACCAGACAGCAGACCTGTCCCGATGGGCAGTCCTCGGGCCCGTCGCACTGCAACGCCGGCCCCTTGCACGCGGTGAGGTCGGTGCACGATCCGCTGCTCGCCCTGTTGTTCACCAGCTTGACGCAGCACACCTGGCCCGAGCCGCACGAGCAGCCCGGGGCTCCCGGACAAGCCACCGCATCCGGCGTCGGTGCGCGCCAGTTCAAGCTCGCGCAAGCGCTCTGGCCCCCGCCCAGACTCGTGTTGCCGGAGCTACATCCACCCGCAATCGTCGCAGCGAGCAGGAAGCAGCCGATGGCGATCCCCTTGGTCATGCTGCCGGTCATCGTAGCTGTCGTGACGGGTGGCGTCGGGATTGATCATGGATTCGACGTTGCCGATCCAGTTTTTTCGATCCGCCGGCGCAGGCGCTCGGCTTCCGGGGCTAGCTTGCCGAAAGGAAACTCCGCGTCGTAGCGTGCGAGCTCCTGCCGGGCTTTTCCGGTGTCGCCGCGATGGAGGGCCGAGCGGACGCGGTCGAGCGCGGCGATCTCGCGCCTGAGCGCGCTTTCGTCCCCTTGCGCGCTCGGCGCCGGCACCGGCGAAGCGGCCGGAGCGCGCGCCGCGGAGGCGCTCGCGGGCGGCGCCTCGGGGAGGCTTGGCGACGGCTCGGCGGAGCGCGGCGACGGCGCGGCGGCGCTCGGGGGCACGGCGGAGCTCGGGGGCACGGCGGAGCTCGGCGGCTCGACGGCTGGCGCGCTGCTTTCCGCAGGCGACGGCTGGACGACGACCGCAGCCGGTTTCTGCGGCGGCGCCGGGTGGTGCGTAGCGACCACGACAGCCGCGCCCACGGCCATCGCGCCGCCGGCCGCGGCGAGGGCGAGCCAGTCTGCCACGCCGGTCAGGCCGCTCTTGGCCGCCGGCGCGATGCTGCCGCCCGCCGGTCCGCCGCCGGGTCCGGGACCCATCGGCCCGCCGAGGCCCAGCGCGCCGAGCGTGCGCTCGACTCCCGCCGCGTCTTCCTCCGGATCTCGCGCAGAGTCCAGCAGCGCGCACTCGAAATCGTCGCCGTCGCCGTCGAGCAGTCGCCGAAGGTCGCTCATCTCGCGCTCTCCTTTGCGAATCGCGCTCGCAGGCGCTTCGTGGCTCGCTTGAACAGCTCGCGGCCGCGCTTCAAGCGCGAGCTCACCGTGCCGCGCGGCGCGTCGATGGCGTGGGCGATTTCCTCCAGCGTCAACCCTTCGATCTCGTACAGGACGAACACGACCCGCGCGTCCTCGGGCAGGGACTCGAGAATCTCGTCCAGCAGCTCTCGCGCCCGCTTGCGATCGAGCAGCTCTTCGCCGCCCGGATCCGGCGCAGCTTGTCGTTCCAACGCCTCGGGTTCGGCGCTGGGCGCGTGACGCCGCACGCTGCGCGCCACCTCCTGCGACACCCGCGACGCCACGCCGTACAGGAATGCCCGCTCATCCCGGATCGTGGCGAGCTGTCGCAGCGCCACCAGGAAGACCTGCTGCACCGCGTCGTCCAGATGACCGCGTGGGGTGCCCCGCGACCAGAGCACGCGAGCGACGAACCCGCGATGCTGCTCGACGAACGCCTGCTGGCGCTGGCGCAAGGTCGGTTCCGCGACCGACGCGGCGGCGGACGGCTCCAGGGCCAAGGTGTGCGCGAGCATAGCAGTCCGCTCTAGAGTGCTCCGGGCTGCCCGTTTTGATCAGAAAAAATCCACGCCCACCCCGATGCGCGAAAATCCGGTCACCGCCGGGGTGTCGAATACGCTCTCGCCGGAATCGAAGCTGTAGTGCTGGCGCTCGAGCGGTACGCCGGCGCCGAGCTCGGCCAGCGCGAAGAACGGCGCGGCGAAGCCCCACTCGGCGCGGGCGCTGGCAAATACGGCGAGCCAGGTGCAGGTGGGCCGGCGAGCCAGGAACACGCCCTCGCCCCTCGCCTGCAACGCGCCGGCGGAAAACCCCGCGCAAAGCGCGATCCCAAGCGTACCCGCTCTCGGCAAGCGCACTGGGCAGAGCTCGAACCCGCCGTCGAGAAGCGTGAAAACCGCACTGCCGCTCAGCCGGCTGACGGTGCCGCCGGGCAGGCGCTCGGCGAAGACGAGCAGGCTCGGCGCGAGCGTCGCGCCCGAGCTCGCCGCCCGGAGGAACACGCCGTAGCCAAGCTCTGGCTCCGGAATCGCGTTCTGCCAGGGTGCGAGGTAGGCGCCGCCGCCAAACGCCCAGGACAGCCCCGGCGCTGGAGCCCGAGACGGCGGTGGCGCGGGCGGCGTACTGGCGCGCGGCGCTTTGTCGCGCGGCTCGCTGGTAGCTTCCGGGTCCAGCGTCAACGCCGCGATGAACGCCAGCGCGTCGGCCACGTCGGCGCAGTGGTCGCCGGTGACGGTGCGCTCCAGGGTTTCCTGCCCCGGGCGCACGACGCGGAGCCGGCCGGCGTAGCCCAGCTCGCGATGCGTCACGCGCACCACGAGGTCGGCGGCGTCGCTGCCCTTGCCCACGCGGGCCCGGCGTGACCGCGCCATCACGCCTCCGGCAAAGCCGCGCGCGTCGGTGCAATCGTCCGGCGCGGAGTAGTCGACGCGAAAAGGTATGCTTTCGTCCGCGGCGCGCGCCCGGGGCGCGAGCAGCCACAGAGCCGCGGCGGCGGCAGCAGCGATTCGCGCGATGGGCCTCACTCCACCATCCTGTGCCCAGCATAGCCTCGTCATGCCATGCTCGGTCCAGCATGACGCAGTCCAGCCCGGCGGCCGAGCGCGTGCAGCTCGTCGGCGACGAGCTCGTGCGCCTGGTGCTGAAGCGACCGTTCGGCGATGGCACGTTCGTGACCGATCTCTAACCGGCCAGCAGCAGGTCACACTCAAGTGCGGCGCCGCGAGCATCACGCTCAAGGCGAGCGGTTGGATCGACGTCAAGGGCGTCCAGGTCACGGTCAACGGTTCCGGGATGGCCACGCTGAAGTCGTGGGGAATGGTGAGCATCCAGGGCAGCATGATCAGCGCGAAGTGAGCACACTTGACCGCCCGATGCGGCTGCCGGCCGGTGCCGACTCGTTCCCAACGCGGAACGAATGCTGATAGACCCAGTTGCCTTGGATACGGCGAATACCTCGTTGAGGATTCCGCGAGTCGCCTTCGTGCTGGCGATGCTCGTGTTGACGGCGGTCGCGCCTCGCTTCCGCGAGAGCACGTCGCTGCAAGACTTCATGGCTGGACCGCCCGGTCTGTTCGTCGCCGTGTTCATTGCGGCATCGACAGTGGGCACGCTCATCTGGTGGAACTGGTCCCGCGAACGGCGCCCATTCGTCGTTGCCGTCCTGGTGACGAGCGTGCTCGAGACCGGCCCCTTGTTCTACGGGCAACACGTAGGGTGGCTCGGCGGGATCGCGTTTCGTTCCTCTGTGGCCCTTCAGCTATTGATCTACGGGCCGGCCTTGATCGGGGTCTTGGCGGTTCCGTTGGGCGTCTATCGATGGATCGCCGGGCGGTCCAGAAAAGGCGCCCTGATCGTCTTCTTCGCGATCGTCGCCGCCGTCTCGATCGCCTCCGTTCCCGTCGAACAGGACTGGCTGAAGCGAGGCGTGTATGCATTCGACAACGGATACTCGATCGCGGCGGACGTGTTCTGGGGCGCAGCGCAATATCTGTTCGGGCTCGGGCTGTATGAGCTTCTGCGCTGGCGCGCAGTTCGATCGGAGCAGAGTCCGGGTGCAAGCGACGTCGCGGCCCCCCGGTAGGCGACGGACCGGCGGTGGGCCAGGCTACGCGTCGAGTGACAGCTCCGCCCCTGCTCGTGGTCACGCCACACGTGAAGCGGGCCGAGTTGCCTATCGTCAAGCTTCGCGAAGCAGCCTGAATCAGCCGGCGCCCGCGCGTTGTGGCAGCTGGTAGTAGGCGCACAGCCTCGACCAGGTTTCCGGCGATGCAGGGAGGCCGGTCAAGCGACAGGCGGCAGCGGAAGCCCGGTTTTCCCGATCGCGCTTTGCGCCGCGGTATTAGCATGGGCCGATGCGCTGGTACGTGGGGACAATGCTGGGACTCTGGGCGGCGCTGGTCGCGCGAGCCGCTCTCGCAGGAAACAACCTTGCGGTCGTCGCGACGAAGCTCGATCCGCCGACGCTTGTCACGCTGGGCGTGCAGGTGCTCGTCTCGGGGGACGACAACCGCGATTCGCACGTCGACGTGCGCTACCGCCCGCAGGGCGCCAGCGCATGGCATGACGGGCTGCCGCTGTTCCACGTGCGGCCTTCCGTTGTCGTCGGGGATACGGTGCCCGAGCAGTTCGCCGGCAGCCTGATCGATCTCATGCCGGCTACGACGTACGAGATCGAGCTGCACGCCGTCGACCCCGATGGCCTGGACCAGACCTGGACCACTACCGGCACGACGCGGCCTGTTCCCGGCGACCCGGTGAGTCCCCACATCGTGAACGCGACGGACGCTAGCAGTCTCAAGAGCGCGTTGAACAATGCGAAAGCCGGCGACGTGATCACGCTGGCCGACGGCACGTACCTGGGCAGCTTCACCATCCAGGCCAGCGGCACAAAAGACAACCCGATCGTGATCCGTGGTGCCAGCGAAGACGGCGTCGCTCTCGACGGCAGCGGTTGCACGGGCTGCAACGTACTCGAGGTGTACGGCAGCTACGTGCACCTGGAAAAGCTCACCATCCAGAACGCCTCCCGCGCACTGCGCTTCCAGGGCAGCGGCGCCACCGACAACGTGGTGCGGCGTGTGCACATCAAGGACGTGACGCTCGGCATCGGATCGAAGGACGGGCAGAAGGACTTCTACATCTGCGACAACATCCTGGAAGGGCGGCTCACCTGGCCCAGCGTGTACGCGGACGACGGCGGCGCGCATGCCAACGACGACGGCATCAACCTGACCGGCGATGGCCACGTGGTGTGCCACAACACGATCAGCGGCTTCGGTGACTCGATCAAGAACGAGGCGCCCACCTTCCTGTCCTTCGACGTGTACGGCAACGACAGCTTGACCGCCTACGACAACGCGGTGGAGCTCGACGGCGCGGAGCGCAACGCCGTCGCGCTCCGCAATCGCTTCACCAACTCCTGGTCGCCCGTCAGCTTCCAGCCCATCTACGGCGGCCCCGCCTACGCGATCCGCAACGTCGTCGTGAACGTCGTCGACGAGCAGCAGAAGCTGCATTCACTCGGCGGCAACCAGGAGACAGTGGGCGCGCACGTCTACAACAACACCTTCGTGGCGGCCAAGCACGCGCTGAACCTGCAGGACAGCGCTACGCCGCACGATTTCGTGCTCGTCAACAACATCTACTACGGGCCGGCGAGCCCGGGCTCCGGCAAGACCGTCGACTGGAGCGCGCCCGTCGACAACGGCACGATCGAGCAGAACGGCTGGTACCCCGACGGGTTCTTCGACTTCGGCAGCGCGGGCAAGTGGCCGGACTTCGCCGCGTACACGGCAAGCGGCGTGTTCGGCCAGAAGGCGACGCTGCTCGACGGCAGCACGTTCGAGAGCGGGCTGTCCGCGCCCGCGAGCTACACCAAGAAGCTGGCGCCGCCGGACGCGACGCTCGCAGCGGCGTCGAAGGCCGTCGACCAGGGTGAAGTCCTGCCGGGCATCACCGATGGCTACAAGGGCGCGGCGCCCGACCTCGGCGCGCTCGAGCGCGGCTGCCCGAAGCCTGTCTACGGCGTTCGCCCCGCGGGTATCGACGAGAGCAACGAGCCGCGCGGTTGCACGTCGGCGGGCGGCGGGAGCGGCGGCGCGGCGGGCAGCGGTGGCACGGCGGGCAGCAGTGCCGGCGGATCGGGCGGCGCGGCCGGTACTGGCGCGGGCGGCAGGAGCGGCAGCGCGGGCGCTTCGTCTGGTGCAACCAGTGGCGACAGTGGCGGATGCGGGTGCCGCACGGAACCGCGTCGCGATTCGCCGTCTGGATGGGTCCTTTCATTTCTCAGCGCAATCGCGCTGTTGAAACGACGCCAGCGCCAGCGCCTGCAGCGTCGGGCCTGACGGAGCCCGCAGCGACGGCTGCCGGTAGGGATCGGCGCGAGCTCACCATCCGATTCCGCCCATTGCACGCCGCGCGGAGCTCGGGCACCCTCGGAACATGCAACGGGATCCCCGAGCTCGCTGGTTGACCCAGCCCGTGATCCTTTCGCTTGCGCTGGTGGGCGGATTGATGACCGCCGGCTGTGGCGCTCCGCCGACAGACGGCGACTTCCACGGCGCCGAGCCGGTCGGCACGGTGCAGGCGGGCCTGACCGTGGATCAAGCCGTGAGCGGCGGCTGCTCGACGACGTCGGTCGCAGGTCTGAACCAGCAGATCATCACCGAGATGAACTGCCTGATCCCCGGCGGCGCGCTCAAGCCGGTGCCGGCTCGGCCGAACTTCAAGAAGGGCGGAGCCACGCTGGCCTGGATGCAGCCGCCGGCCGCGGACGCACTGGTCAAGGCGCTCGACGCCAACTCCGGCACGACGCTCACGGCCAACTCCATGTTGCGCACGGTCGCGCAGCAATACCTGCTGTACCGCTGGTACCAGAACGGGACGTGCAACATCTCGCTGGCGGCAACGCCCGGCACGTCGAACCACGAGTCCGGGCTGGCCATCGACGTGGGCAACTACAGCGCGTGGAAGGCGCCGCTCGCCGCGCAGGGCTTCACGTGGCTGGGCAGCAGCGACGTCGTGCACTTCGACTACAGCGGCGCGGGTACGGTGAACCTGAAGGGCAAGGACGTGCTCGCGTTCCAGAAGCTGTGGAACCTGAACAACCCTAGCGACCTCATCACCGAAGACGGCATCTACGGACCGCAGACCGGCGGGCGTCTCGCGCAGTCCCCCGCCGACGGCTTCGCGACGCCGCCCGCGTGCGGCGGCGGCGGCAGCGGCGGCAGCGGCGGAACGGCAGGTGCAGGCGGCGCGGGAGGCAGCGGCGCGGGAGGCAGCAGCGCGGGAGGCAGCAGCGCGGGAGGCAGCGCCGGGACCAGCGCGGCTGGTGCTGGCGGGGCAGGAGGCACGGGCTCCGCGTGCACGCCCGGGAGCCCGGAGTCCTGTGCCTGCCCGGGCAGCGATCCCGGCTACCAGCTCTGCAAGGCGGATGGGACCGGCTACGACGCCTGCCAGTGCTTCGATTCCGGGAGCGCGGGCGCAAACGACGGCTGCTCGTGTGGCGTGCCCGGACGCGCGCCGTCCGGAACGCCCTGGCTCGCCGCGCTCGCCCTGGGCGCACTGGCAGTCCTCCGCTCACGGCGAAGCCCGGAACGGTAGCGCCCGCGCCAGCGGGAACCGTTCGAGCAACGACAGCGTGCGCCACGGCGCCCGGCGCAACCTTTGCGCGAATCCCGCTCCCGCGTTGCCAGGACACGCCGGACAATTCCCATCCCGGCCCGCGGGCACGGCAAATGCTTCGGACTTCGCCGCTTTCGCGGGAGGTGAGTGATGCGTGTGCTCTTGGTGGGGTCGGAGCTCGAAGAGAACCTGGCAATCCGCTACCTGGCCTCGGCGCTGGAAGCGGAGGGACACGAGGCGGAGCTGGCCGCGTTCTCCGGAGTCGACGACGCAGCCGGCGTCGCACGTGCCGTGGAGCGCTCTCGGCCCGAGCTGGTCGGTCTGTCGATGACCTTCCAGCGTCGCGCGGAGGAGTTCGGGCAGCTCGCAACGGATCTGCGTGCGGCTGGCTACGCCGGCCACATTACTGCGGGCGGACACTTCCCGACCTTCGCGTACCGCGAAGTGCTGGAGCGCTACCCTGCCCTGGACAGCGTCGTGCGCCACGAGGGCGAGCTCACGCTGACGGAGCTCAGCGGCCGCCTCGAAGCGGGGCGCCCGCTCGACGGCATCGCGGGGCTCGTGCACCGCCGCACCGACGGCAGCCTCGACTTCGCGCCGACTCGACCGCTCATGGACGACCTCGACGCCGTACGTTTCCCCAAGCGCGTCGGCGAGCCACAGCTGCACATGGGGATCCCGGCGGCGTTCGTGGTAGGCAGCCGCGGCTGCTACGGCAGCTGCACGTTCTGCTGCATCAACGCCTACATCAACGACGCGGGCGGAGCGCGCTACCGTGAGCGCAGCGCGGAGAACATCGCCGACGAGATCGCGCTCCTCCGGCGCGAGCGAGGCGCGCGCATGCTCGTCTTCCACGACGACGACTTCTTCACGCGCAACCACGAGCGTGACCTCGGGCGCGTCACGGCGCTGCGCGACGCAATGCAGGCCCGCGGCGTGAACGACGTGGCGCTGGTACTGAAGGCTCGCCCCGACGACCTGGACGAGGACGTCTTCGCCGTTCTGCAGGAGATCGGGCTTCTGCGCGTGTACATCGGCATCGAGGCGGGGAGCTCGCAAGGGCTCAAGACGCTCGGGCGCGGCGTGGACATCGAAGCCAACCAGAAGGCGCTCGACTTCCTGCGAAGTCGCGACATCTACGCCTGCTTCAACATGCTGATCTTCGATCCGCAGACGAGCGTCGCGTCGCTGCGGCAGAGCCTGGCGTTCTTGCATGCCAACGCGGACGTACCGATGAACTTCTGCCGCGCGGAGATCTATCCCGGCACGCCGCTCCACAAGAAGCTCGCACGCGAAGGCCGGCTCATCGGCGATGTGTTCGGCTGGGACTACGAGATCGCCGATCCGGCGGCGGAGCGCGCGTTCCGCGTCTTCGCCAAGGCGTTCCTCGACCGCAACTTCCGCTGTGACGGGCTGATGAATTCGAACCTGTCGCTCGGCTACTACCTGCACCTGCTCAAGCAGTTCTATCCCCGGTCGATGAGCTCGAGCCTCCGGCGCCGCGCTCTCGCCACCATCGAGCGCGTCAACCGCGACGCGGCCGCGCGCATGCTGGACATCGTCGAGTTCGCCTCGTCTTCGCGCGCGGAGGACCCGCAGGCCTTCGACGAGTTTGCCCAGCTGACCGCCGAGGAAGTCGCGCGCGCAGACCTCGCACTCGAATCCGAGGTCGCCGAGGCGAGCCACGCGATCCTCTCGGCGGCGCGGGGCGCGTCGCGTCCCCGTCCCGCGCTACGCTGGACCGCCGCCGCGGCTGCCGCCATCGCGCTGTCGCCGCTGGCATGCGATCCGATCCCGCCTCCACCTCCGCCGGATCCACTGCCGCCGCCGAGCCTGCACGAGGATGCCAGCACACGGGAGGGCCAACCGGCGCACGGCGGTCATAGGTTCGCCCAGCCGCCTCCCGGGTCGAGCGTCGACGCCGGACCGATCGCCCTGCCGCCGCCCGACCCGCCCCCGCCCCCGACAACGCGGAAGAAGCCCCCTCCCCCTCCGCCGCCGGATCCGCTGCCACCGCCGACGATGAAGAAGTGAGGCGCGGGCCACAGGGCAGCGCTGGCGAAACCCGATTCACCAGGGGCACTGGAGCCCGACCCCGACTTCGGGCTGGCCCGCCGCGCCCTCGGCGACAAGGCGCCACCGCGCCCGCACCAATGACTCGCTCTGCCGCGGCGCGCCACCGGTCGGGTGCGGTCGACTTGTGCAGGCGGCGAGGAGCAGGCGTGGAGAACGCCATCGGCGTCGATCTACCCAGGCGCGTGGACCCCGGACCGCTCGCCGCGCGCATCACGTTTTTCGCACCGGTGGGGCTCCTGTTCTTCTTCTTCGTAGTGGCGATTCTGGGCGTGGCAACGGAGCGGGAGATCCATCCGCTCAACTTCTTCTTCCTGGGCTGCTCGTTCTTCGCTTTCCACCTGCTGTTCGCCTATCTCGTCGACCACGTGGCGCTGGCGCCGGCCTTCGCGATCGCCTCGCTCGTGAGCGTGGGGCTGTCGGTCAGCTACGCCCGGCTGTTCACGGGCTGGCGCTTCGCTCTGCGCGAGCTCGGGCTGTCGCAGCTCATCTACCTCGTGCTGTTCTCGTTCTCGTTCTTCTGGACAGGCTTCACCGGTCTCGCCATCACCGTCGGCGCCGTCGTCACGCTGTTCGTGATGATGCAGATCACCGGACGCACGAGCTGGAAGCGCATCGACGCAGGTCGGACCGCGTGTCCGGCGCCGTACCGTTGCGCCGAACCGCCTGCGTAGGACGCGTGCTAGGCTTGGCGGGCTCGAATGTCGAAACCGTCGATATTCGCGCCGGGCTTTTCGATAACGGACGACCTGGTCGTCGTCACCCCACTGAACCAGGGCGGCATGGGGGCGGTCTACGTTGTCGAGCAGAAGAGCACCGGAAAGCGCCGGGCTGTCAAGGCTCCCCGATGTGGATGGCGCCCGAGCAGGCAGCGCCGGGGCCGGTCACACCGGCGACCGATGTCTGGGCGCTGGGGCTCATCGCGTGCCGCCTGTGCACGGGTGAGAACTTCTGACGGAGCATGAGCGCAGGCGAGCCGAACACGGCGCAGCTCACGCGCGAGATCGCCCTGGACCTCCGCTTCGCGCCGATGGATCGAGCTTCCCGGGACAGTCTGTTGACTCCTTCGTCAAGCTATTGACAGATGGCGCCGATGGCGGACGACCTGGCGGGACGGCTCGCGAAGAACGTGAAGCACCTGCGCGACGCGCGCGGCGCGACGCAGCAGCAGATGGCAAAGCTCTCGGGTTTGCCTCGGGCGACCTGGGCGAACATCGAGTCCGGCACCTCGAATCCGACGCTCGCCGTGCTGCACCGCGTCGCGCTGGCTCTGCAGGTTTCTCTGGAGGAACTGGTGGCGGCGCCGCGCGCCGACGTGAAGCACTACCCGCGCGGCACCCTGCCCTCGCGCACACGCGGCCAGGTGCAGGTGAGCACCCTGCTGCCCGACAACCTGCCCGGTACTCTCATCGAGCGGCTGGAGCTGCCCTCCGGCTCGCGCATGGTCGGCGTACCGCACACGCCCGGGACGCGCGAGTACCTCACCTGCGACACCGGCGAGATCGAGCTGGTCGCCGCCGGCGAGACCTGGCACCTGGCGGCAGGCGACGTGGTGGTCTTCCGCGGCGAGGCGATCAGCGCCACTCGTACGCGAACCGTGAACGGAAGAAAGCAGTGGGGTATTCGGTCGTGCTCTTGACGCCGGTGGGCTGACGCCTACGTCTCGAGCTCCGGCAGCACCGGTCTGCCGAGCATGAAGTGACGCATCGGAAGCTGCCTGGCGCGCGCGACCAGATCCCCGCGGCCCAGGAGCTCGAGGGCACGCAGACGTACTTCGTGAAAGGCCTTCTCCGAGCGTTCGAGGGCGTGCTCGCCGGACTCTTGTTCGCCGAGATGCTCGTGCTCGGCCATGCTCGAAAACGGGCGCCTGAAGGCGCCCAGGTTGTGCTCGTGATAGCTGCCCTGCGCTCGCAGGTGGCGCTCGACCTGTCCGAACAGCTTGGCGAAGCTCTCGATGACGGTGGGGACCATCCTGCGCAGGCGCAGCTGGGCCTTCAGATAGTCCGCGTCGAGGTGGCGGTCGAGCATGTAGGGCTCGACCCACAGGTTGTAGTAGCTCGCGATGTCGAAGTCCCACTTGAGGCCGAGCAGATCGTAACTGCCCAGCGTGCCGTACAGCTTCCTGTACAGGCGCATGGTGCTGTCGAAGCGATACTGCATGAAGCCGTCGTACAGATCGGCGCGCTCTACGATCGCGTCGGGAGCCTCGCCGGCAAAGTCGCGCAGGATCAGGTCCGTGATGAAGTCGTTCTCCATCGCGATGAAGTCGGTGCCAGGACTGTAGAGTGGGTCGGCGGCAACCGCGGCCTCGCCGACCAACCCAAAGCGCTCGGCGCCGTCGAAGAATCGCTTCGTGCCGTAGGTAAACGGCCCGTAGCTCAGCACATCGATCATCTCGGCGTGCTCGAGCAACCGGGAGACGGCCTTGTGACCGTCGAGGAAGCGACGGAAACCTTCCGCGCTCCTCCAGTCGTCGTCGAGTGCCTCGGGCTCGATCACCACTCCCACGCTGGTGACGCCTTCGCGAAGCGGGATGAACCAGATCCAGTAGCCGGGGTAGCAGAAGTGGTTCGTCGACAGAACACGACTGGTGTGCTGCACCCGCTCGCGGAAAGCCGGCGCGCCAAGGCTGTCCAGATCCACGACCCCGCGGAAGCGACCCCACACCGCCGCCATCGGATGCTCCGCGTCGGCGCGCAGATCCCTGGCGCGGGCAACCAGGCTGGTCCGCCCGCTGGCGTCGATGAGCCAGCGCGCGCGCACCGTATGGACCTGTTCGCCAACCTTCACGTCGAAGCGATGAGGCTCGTCACCGGCGGACATCTCGAGGTTGTGCACCTTGGCGGGGCAGAGCACCTGCACGCCTGCGTGCCGATTCATCCCGAGCAGGTCGGCTTCCATGCGCGCCCGATCGATCTGGAAGGACGGGAGGTACGGCAAGGCCGTCGATCCGATCTCGCTCATCGCCTCGAGCTCGGCGTCCTTCTCCGGCGTGTCGAAGAAGAAGCGCAGCCCATTCTTTGGCAGATGATGCTGGTACAGGTAGCCCGAAAGACCGAGGCGCTTGATCAGGTAGTGGGAGCCGAGCTCGACCACGGACTCCCCGACCTTGCCCGAGCGCTCGGCCGCTCGCTCGAACACTCCGATGTCGAGCCCCGGGCGCGCTCGCGTGAGCTGCCGGGCGACGAGGTTGCCGGCGAAGCCGCCACCCAGGATGGCGACATCCAGCGAGGCGGGCACAGTAGTGGACGGGGTGTTCGCAGTCATGGCTCGTTCCAATGCGAAACGGAGTCTGGCCGATCACCTGACCCCCTGTCCACGGCACGCAATTTGTGCACTTGCCTCGCGGCTGCGTGCGGGGAAACTACGTGCATGATCCCGCGCAGCCTTTCCGTTTTCGTCGTGCTGGTCCTGGCCACCTCGTGCAACAAGAGCCCCGCGCCCGCGCCCGCGGCGTCGGCTCTGGCCGAGCACCCCGCAGCATCGGCCCCCATGAAGGCGCACTCCGGGCCCTCCGCGACAGATGCGATGCTCGACTCGATAGATCAGCGCAAGCCCGTACCGCTGGTGCCGATGATGGCCACGCACCAGAAGCAGGAGATGCGCGACCACCTGCTTGCGGTGCAGGAGATCATCCAGGCGGCCGGCAAGAACGACTTCCCCGGCGTCGAAAAGGCAGCGGCCCGCATCGGCTACTCGGAGCAGATGGGCATGATGTGCAAGCACATGGGAGCCGGCGCTGCGGGCTTCACCGACGCGGCGCTGAAGTTCCACCACACCGCCGACGGCATCGGCGGGGCGGCGAAGAAGAAGGACATGGCCGGCGTGATGACGGCGCTCGCCAGCACGCTCGAGACCTGCACGGACTGCCACAAGACGTACAAGCAACAGGTCGTCGACGACGCCACCTGGGCGAAATTGACCGGACAGGCTGCTCCGATGTCGGAAATGCACGGGCACTAGCGGCAGCGACGGCGGGAGCGCGGCGGCCCCGCGCCTTCCAGCAGCGGCATTTTTCCGGGAACCGCGTCGCCCGGGCGCTGTCCTACACCATGCCGCCCGCGAACACCGGGCCGAGCGGCTCCCACCAGCGGGGGCCGGAACCGGCGTGTGCGCGGCCCTTGATGGAGGTGATGCCATGCGCCGCTTTGCCAGGACTTTCGTGTATGCAGTGGGTGCGTTCGGGATGCTGAACGGGCTTTCGGGCCCCGGGAGCAGCTTGCTTTCCGTGCGCACGGCACAGGCAAAGGAATCAGCCGACAGCTGCATCCGCTTCGACCGCACCGAGGCAGAAAAAGGGCTCGACTATGGCGTGGACAACAGCTGCGAACGGAAGCTCGCCTGCACGCTGAGCTGGACCGTGAGCTGCGAGGACAACCACGGCAAGGTCACAAGCACCAAGGGCTACTCCTCGCACTTCCGCCTGGAGGAGAACGGGGCGCACTCCGTAACCGCCAGCGCAGCGGAGTGCAAGCAGGGCTGGAACATCGACAACGTCCGCTGGCACTGCGACGAGGCGAAGTAGCATTCGCCGGAGCGCGCGGCGCGCGCCCCGATACTGCACGGGCGGCGCCTGTGTCTTGCAGCCGAACAGCACGTCGACCTTGGCGTCCGTCGCCGCCTTGATCGTGGTGCAGGACGCCGGACACGAGATGACCTGCGTCGGGTTCTGGTCGCTGTCGTAGTACCAGCCGCCCTTCTGCGGGTCGCAGTGGGCCTTGTCCTGCACGTGATACAGCATCGTCGTTTTGCCGCTGCTGTTGTCGGTGAACTGGACGTTGACCTTGCCCGGATCGAGAGACTGGCCCGGCGGCGGCGCCGGGATCGGCCACTGGCAGTCGAGCGGCTTGGCCGCCTGGATGATCTTCTGCGCCAGCTGCGTGAAGATGGTCTGGAAGGCCTGGGAGCACTGCTGCGTCTGCCCCGGCGCGCAGTTGCAGATATCCGCCGAGAGGCCGGCCGTCTTCTGGATGACGGACTGCCAGTGCGCGCCAATGCGGGCGGCGTTCGCGCACTGGCTGAGCGCGGTGATGCCGCTCATCTTGAAGTCCGCCAGCTTCGGCGACAGCGCCTTGTAGTCGGCGATGAACTTGTCGGCGCCGGCGGAGGGACTCAGGCCGCCGTACGGCGGGTCGCTGGCGTCGTCGTCGGTCACGCCCACAACCCAGTGCGACGCCCCCGCGCGCAGCAGCAGATCGTAGTTCTTGAACGACTTGATGATGGCATTCAGGCCGTTGGTGGACTGCACGCCGAGCGGCGGATTGTGGTCGTGGAAGAAAGTGGGCAGGTTGTTGTCCGAGCCCGGCGTGGTCGACGGGCAGCCGCCGGCCTTGCCGAGCGGCGGCTGCATGCAGATGCCGAGCCCCCCGCTCAGGAACCCGTTCGGGTACGCCGCGATCAGGATCACGTGCGCGTCGATACCCGACTGGATGATCTGCTGCGAGAAGGCGTTCATGTTGTCCTGCACCGACGGGACTTCCTCGGTCATGCTGCACGAGGTGTCGATGGCCCAGATGATGTCGGCCGGCTGCAGACCCGCCGGCTTGGTTTCCTCGGGCACGGACTTGCACGCGCCGCCGTCGCCGCCCGAGCCACTGCCGCCTCCGGTACCTCCCACTATGATCTGACCGCCGCTGCCGCCGCTGCCGCCTCCCCCGGTGGCGCCGGTCCCTGTTCCGCCGGACCCGCCTCCGCTACCTCCGCTGCCTCCGGTCGATCCGTGGAAGCTACTCTTTCCGCCGGCGGCCGAGCACGCCGCCAACGCGATCACGGCTGCACTGGTCCCGACAAGCGTCGTCAGTTTCATGGTCGCCTCCCAAGCATCATCGGCCATCGGGCCGACTTGACCGTACGCGAAGTCGGCGTGCAGCGCAATGCGAGTCTCCACATCGATGTCGGTGGATGTCGGCAGCGGATGTCCACGAACGGCGCGACCCTGATCGCGCAGTCGCTGTCCGTGTCCGCGCGTTCACGCAGCGCGCCATCGAATCATCGCTTTGACGGAAAATGTCGACGTCAGTGGATAGGCACAGCCGCTGCAGTGACCTCCGCGCATGAAACACTTCAAGCTCGGGCTGCTTTCGACACTGCTGCTTGCCACCGCGTGCGCGCTTCCGCAGACGCAGGAAGGCGGCGCCAACGCCAACGACCGCAGCAACGGTGGCGGGGAAGGTGAACTGCTGCAGACGGGTATCATGGAAGTCTCGCCGGACGGTCGTCGCGCGCTGATGGTGCGCAACACGACGGCGGTGATGGTAGACCTCGAGAAACAGACGACCCTGGAGCTGCCGTTCCAGCCACGTCGATTCGTGTTCTCGAAGACCCGCTCCGTCGGGTACGCGCTCGCACAGGACGGCGCCCTGTCCGCGCTCGATCTGGACACCGGCGCGGAACTCTGGAAAAACCCGGCGCCCTCCGCCACTGTCTCGCTGCTGCGCGTCCGCGATTCCGAGCACGCGATCCTACTCGGCGAGGGCGCCACTCTCCACATCCTCGATCCGGACACCGGCGTCGAGCGCGGCAACACGCACGTGGACGGCGGCGTGACCGAGGCGACGTTCCTGCCGCTGCATCACGCCGCGGTGATCGTGGGCGCGACGGCCTGGACGGACCACAAGCCGAACACGGCGCTCGTGATGGTGAAGCTCGACAGCCTCGCCAGCTCGATGATCCGCATCCCGAACTGCGAGTCGAAGCTCGTGGCGCTGCCGGACGAGAGCCGCGCGATGCTGTCGCCCACGTTCTGTGAAGAAGACAAGAGCTCGAACCCCAATGCCACCTGGACCAACCCCGATCCGGTAAGCGTCATCGACGTCGGACAGAACGCGCTCGACTTCGTCAAGAATCTGCCCGGCTTCGGGCCCGTCGCGCTCTCGCCCGACGGCAGCCAGGCCGTCGCGTACCTCGACACCCAACGCATGGATCCATCCATGTTCGAGGATCCGGCCCAGGTGCCTGGTGCCAGTGCCGATCGCTACCAGCTGATGCTGATCGATCCCGGCTCGTTGTCGTTCACGCTGGATCCGATCGGCAAGGCCCTGCCCCGCTTCGCCATGACGCCGGAGGGCAAGGGCATGCTGGTCGACTCGTCGGTGATGTACCAGCGCTACTCGGCCAAGGCCGACGCGAACGCGAACGTCTCGATCGACAAGAACGGCCTGACGGTGAGCGGCAGTGCGGAGATCGGCGTGTTCAAGGAAACGGCGCCGTTCGGCTACTTCGACCTCGAGACGCGCACGTTCACGCCGTTCTCGGGCCCGGCGGCCTCCCTCGACCGCTTCGTCCAGACCGCGGACGGGCAGGTCTTCACGCTCAAGACCCGCAGCGACGGCCTGGGCGGTGACCTGTTCAGGATCGACGTCGCTGCCCGCAAGACCACGGACATGGGCAGGCTGCTGCGTGACATCGGGCTGTTGCCCGACAAGAAGACGCTACTCCTGCGCATCCGGCAGCCCGCGCTGCAGGTGGGCGGAACGGCCTACACCCGCGAGGACTACTGCCTGTCACTCGACGGCGTGAGCTGCAGCCTGACGATTCACTTCCAGGACCCGCACGGCACACCCGTGAAAACCTGCGACTATCACGACTGCTGAACTCCCGCTGGTCGCGCGAGCCGGCCGGCGCCATGCGAAGTGGCGCCACACGCTTCCCCCAGGTGATAGACTCCGCGCCCTGGACGAGGTGACCCCATGAGAGCTTCAACATTGCTTGTGTTTTTCGTATCGGCCTGGGCGATCGGCTGCGGATCGAAGCAAGGGCAGGGCCCCGGACCCGGGAGCCCTGCCAACGCGACATCTTCCGGCGACGACGCGACGAGCGTGACCACGACGCACGACGCTTCGTCGGGCGGGGCGTCCGCCGCTCCCGCGGCCGCCATGCCGAAACCCGCCGTGGGCGCTCGCGCGCTCGAGAAGCGAGCCGTGGAGATGAAGTTCGACCTCACGCTCACGCGCAAGGGGGCCTCCGCCGGCATCCAGTCCGGCAGCTGGTCGATCAGCGAGGAGCGCACCGAGGAAGCCCAGGCGGTAAAGGGCAACGCCATCACGAAGTTGCAGCTCATGTTCGGGCGGCGCGACGCGAAGCCCCTGCTTGGCCTGGAACAGCCGAGCCTGACGGAAAACAATACGTTCGAGCTCGAGGCCAAGGGCTCGTCGCCGGAAGTGACCCGCGGCGGCAAGCCTGCACCAGACAAGGAGCGGGACGCGGTGCTGGCTGAGTACGGCTACGTCGGCGCGCCGGGTCCGCTGGCAAAGCTGCTCGAGGGCAAGAAGCCCGGCGCCACGCTCGAACCGGACGCCGAGGGCCGGCGCGCGCTGATCGGAGTGCTGCCCGGCATCGACGAGAACGAGACGAATGTCACCGCCGTACTCGAGGGCATGCACGAAAACGCGCGCAAGCAGGCGGACCTGGACGTGACCCTGAAGGGAGAGCTGAAGAGCGGCGACATGACTTTCAAACTCGACCTCACTGGACCGGCCGTGGTCGACCTTGCCACGGGCTGGGTCACCGAGCTGACGCTCTCCGGCAAGGTCAAGGCCAAGGGGCAGGTGAAGCACAAGAAGATGAAGCTCGACGCCAGCGGAAGCGGCAAGATGACGATCACGCGCAGCGCGAAGTTCCTGTAACGCGCCGCGCGCTCGCGCTACACTGCGCGGGTGGTTCGACGGAAGGGGTGCGACATGAAGCGTTTCTACCTCGTGGTGTGCGGCGCGCTCCTCGGAGCTGCTTGCGGTGGCTCGACCGAGAGGGGCACGGGAGCAGGCGGCTCGGCGGGCAGCGGCGCGACCGGCGGCTCGGCGGGCAGCGGCGCGACCGGCGGCTCGGCGGGCAGCGGCGCGACCGGCGGCTCGGCGGGCAGCGCCGGCGCCGGCGGCTCGGCGGGCAGCGGCGCGACCGGCGGCTCGGCGGGCAGCGGCGCGACCGGCGGCTCGGCGGGCAGCGCCGGCGCCGGCGGCTCGGGCGCAAGCCCCGAGTGCACCAAGGACGCCGACTGCACACTGTGGTCCGATTGCTGCAGCTGCATCGGGCTCTCGCCCGGCGAGAAGCACCCGACACCCTGTCCGAATACGTGCATCCAGGGCGCGTGCATGGCCATGGGCGTGAAGAACGCATCCTGCGTCGCCGGCCGCTGCGTCGCGGGCTACGACTGCGACAGCGCGAAGGTCACGTGCAAGGTGGCCGTGCCGGTCTGCCCCACGGGCCAGGTGCCGCGCGTCAAGGGCAGCTGCTACACGGGGGAATGCGTGCCGGCGGATGAATGCTCGATTGTCACCGGCTGCGGCGCCTGCAATGCGAACGGCTTGAGCTGCGCACTGTATGTCACCCAGGTCGGCAAACAGGCGCACTGCGTCACGGTTCCCAAGCAGTGCGGCGGCAACAGCACCTGCTCCTGCCTCGGCCCCAGCGTCTGCGTGTCGCCGTACAACAACTGCAACGATTTCTCGGGCGTCAAGGGCGTGAGCTGCGACTGCCCGGCGTGCTAGCGCCTCGATTCTCTTGAATCGAGGCGCTAGACGACCGCGGAGCGGTCGAGGGGGAGGCTCGGCGAAGCCGAGGGGGCGCTGCTGCGCCCCAGACAAACGCTGCTAGTCCCGCGTTGCGCGGCGCAGCCGCGCGTGCGAAGCACCCATC
>Ga0114931_10001081_pt1 | contig 34631 bp, 31 predicted proteins | sample 2SBtaG_FD_89579 | JGI IMG/M metagenome (GOLD analysis project Ga0114931, IMG submission 89579) | Deep subsurface microbial communities from Kolumbo volcano to uncover new lineages of life (NeLLi) - 2SBTROV14_V59a metaG | ecosystem: Environmental > Aquatic > Marine > Volcanic | place: Kolumbo...
ATGATCGACTGGCTCGGGCGAAACGGCGGCCCGCTCTACGAATCGCCTCTCCCTGGGCGGAGGGAGAGGATCCGCGAGGACTACGAGGCCGTTCGGGCGAAGATTTTCGAGGAGCGCTTTGTCGCGCGCTTCGCGCGCTTCGCCCGACAACGCGGCCTCGCGCTGCGGCTCCAGGCGCACGGTGGCTACGGCGACATCCTCGACACCTATGCGCGCGCCGACGTGCCGGAGTCCGAGGGCCTCTACGCCGGCGGCAGCTTCGACTTCCTGAAGCTCGCGTCCTCCGCCGCCCATGTGGCCGGCCGCCGCTTTGCCTCGTCGGAGTCGTTCATCACCTTGCGACTCTTCGGCACGCGTCTTTCATGGGACGAGATGCGGCTGCTGGCGGGCCGGGCGTACTCGGCGGGCATCAACCGGCTCACCTTTCACGGCGTGCCCTATCCCTACACCCGGGCGGATGGCAAGGCCTGGTACCCGTTCAGCGGGGGCTTCGGGCGGATCCTCGCCGGTCCGCTGCCGATGTCCTCCCAGATCGACGCGGCTTTCCTGGCCGCGCTCCCGGAGTTCAACCGCTTCGTCGCGAGGCTCTCCGTGGCCATGAGCAGCGGGGCTCCCCATGCGGACGTGGCATGGCTGCACGCAGATCGGGGCTACCCCGATGCGACGAGCCTTCAGCTCGGCCGGATCGAGGCCCATGCTGGAGAGTCCCCGACGACGCGGGCACTCCGCGCGCGCGGCCTGGTCTACGACCGCGTGAGCCGCCACATGCTGCGCTCGGCAAAGGTCGCAGCCGCGGCCCGCGCCACGGACCCGGCGGTTGGCTTCTCCATCGGCCGGGGCCACTACCGGGCGCTGCTGCTCGATCCCCTCGAGGTGGCGAGCCCGAAGCTCGCCGAGCGCATCGCGGAGATCGCCGAGGCGGGCATCCCGGTTCTCTCCCTTGGACCGCTTCCGCAGCGCGCACCCGGGTTGGCCGATGCGGCTGCCCGGGACAGACGGGTTCGTGCGGCCTGCGCCCGCATCTCTCGCCACGTCATTCGCGTTCCAGCGCCGGAACGTCTCGCCCGCCTCTTGGCGCGGTACGTAGGGAACGACCTCGCGGGGCCAGAGCCTGGCGGGAGCCTCGGCGTCTCGCTTGAGCGGCGACACAACGCCCGGGGAGACACGCTCCTCTTGGTGAATGAATCGTGGTCGAGCCGGCCGGCGCGCCTGCGCTTCCTGCGCGCGGGGCGGACATTGACGCTCTGGGATCCGTGGACGGGAGCCCGCAAGACCCTGCGCAAGAAGGTGGCGCTTGGGGACATCGTCGAGATCCCGCTCGGTGCAGGCGAATCCAAGATCCTCACCCTTCGCCCAGCGATTGCGCGGGATTCCGGGGGCTTGTGAGCTAGCCTAGCCGTTCCTTTCGAAGCGCCCCATTTCAGGAGACCCCCTTGATCGGATACGTCACCCTCGGAACCAACGACCTCCCCAAGGCAGAGGCCTTCTACACAGAGCTCCTCGGCCTGCTCGGCGCCAAGATCCTGCTGCAGGACGAACGCATGCGTTTCTACGGCACCGGCCCCGAGGCGCCCATCCTCTCGATCTGCAAGCCCTATGACGAGAAGCCGGCCACGGTCGGCAATGGGGTGATGGTGGCGCTGGCGCCCGGCAGCCGCGAAGGCGTGGACCAGCTCTACGCAAAGGCCATGGCCCTCGGAGCCAGTGACGAAGGCCCTCCTGGCGAGCGCGGCACCGGCTTCTACGGCGGCTACTTCCGCGACCTCGACGGCAACAAGCTGGTGGCCTTCCACATGGGCTAGGACGTGGCTGGCTGAACACGGAGGAGCCCATCCGGGCTCAGTGCTTGAACTTGTCCGTCACGGAGATGCGCGCAATCGCCCGGGAGTAGGCGTCCTGGTACTCCTGGTAGGCAGCCTCGCCCTCTTCCGTCTGACGCATCTCGGCCAGCTGCTTCTGCGCGCGGTCGCGGGCCACCTGGGCGCGCTCCAGATCGATGTCCTCGGCGTACTCACAGGTGCCCACCATCACGGTAACGGTGTCTTCGTGGATCTCTGCGAAGCCCTGGGAAAGAGCGGCGTGGCGTTCGCCGGCGCCACTGCGGACGGACATGCCCCCGATCCGCAGCCCCGTCATGAAGGGCTCGTGGCCGGGGAGCAGGCCGAAGTCGCCCTCGCTGCCGGGCAACACCACGGACTCGACTTCGCCATAGAAGGCCTGGCCTTCGGGCGTGACGACGATGAGCTCGAGGGGCATGGCTAGAGGGTCTTCGCCTTCTCGCGGGCGCTCTCGACATCGCCCACCATGTAGAAGGCCTGCTCGGGCAGGTCGTCGTGCTTGCCCTCGAGTACCTCCTTGAAGGAGCGGATGGTGTCGTCCAGCGGCACGTAGATGCCCGGCGTGCCGGTGAACTGCTCCGCCACACTGAAGGGCTGGGAGAGGAAGCGCTCGATCTTGCGCGCACGGGCCACAGTGAGGCGGTCCTCCTCCGAGAGCTCGTCCATCCCGAGGATGGCGATGATGTCCAGCAGGTCTTTGTATTTCTGGAGGGTCTGCTGCACGCCGCGGGCCACCTGGTAGTGGTCATCGCCCAGCACCTGGGGGTCGAGGATGCGGCTGGTGGAGTCCAGGGGGTCCACGGCGGGGTAGATGCCCAGCTCGGAGATGCGCCGGGAGAGCACGGTGGTCGCATCCAGGTGGGTGAAGGCCGTGGCCGGCGCCGGGTCGGTGAGGTCGTCCGCCGGCACGTAGATGGCCTGCACCGAGGTGATTGAGCCCTTGGTGGTGGAGGTGATGCGCTCCTGAAGCTCGCCCATGTCGGTGGAAAGGGTCGGCTGGTAGCCCACCGCCGACGGGATGCGGCCGAGCAGCGCCGACACCTCGGAGCCCGCCTGGGTGAAGCGGAAGATGTTGTCGATGAAGAGCAGCACGTCCTTGCCCTCTTCGTCGCGGAAGTACTCGGCGGCGGTGAGGGCGGAGAGGCCGACGCGGGCGCGGGCTCCGGGCGGCTCATTCATCTGGCCGAAGATCAGCGCGGCCTTGTCGAGCACCGTGGTGCCGTCGGCGAGCTTGGCATCCTCCATCTCATGCCACAGATCGTTGCCCTCGCGGGTGCGCTCGCCCACGCCGCCAAAGACGGAGTAGCCACCGTGGTTCTTGGCGATGTTGTTGATGAGCTCGAGGATCACCACTGTCTTGCCCACGCCGGCACCGCCAAAGAGGCCGATCTTGCCGCCCTTGGGATAGGGGCAGACCAGGTCGATCACCTTGATCCCGGTCTCCAACGCTTCGACGGCCATCGCCTGGTCCACGAACGCAGGCGCCTCGCGGTGGATGGGCCAGCTCACGTCACACTGCATGGGGCCGCGCTCGTCCACGGGCTCGCCGATCACGTTCATGATGCGGCCCAACGTGCCGGGGCCCACCGGCACCTTGATGACATCGCCGGTATTGCGTACGGCCTGGGAACGAACCAGGCCTTCGGTGGTGTCCATCGCGATGGTGCGCACGGTGGACTCGCCCAGGTGCTGGGCCACCTCGAGAACCAGGTTGTCCTCGCGCTCGTCGATCCCGGGGTTGCTGGTGCGTAGCGCCGTGTAGACCTCCGTAAGCGCGCCGGGCGGAAACTCCACATCGACGACGGGACCCATGACCTGAGTAACCTTGCCATCAGCAGACATCTTCGGACCTCGATTCAAAGGGCTTCGGCACCAGACACGATCTCCACGAGCTCCCGGGTGATCGCGGCCTGGCGCGCTCGGTTGAACTGCAGGGTGAGGCTCTTGATGAGCTCTTCCGTATTGCGGGTGGCGTTCTCCATCGCGGCCATGCGGGCGGCGTGCTCGCCGACCTGGTTCTCGAGGAGCGCCCGGTAGATCGAGTAGGTGAGGGCCTGGGGCACGAGTACATCCAGGAGCGTGGTCTCGTCCGGCTCGATCTCGAAGGGCAGATAGGCTCCACCCGCCTCGGCAATTTCGCTCTCTGCGCCGAAAGGCAGCAGGACGTCGCGCTCGGGCGTCTGGGTCACGGCGGAGACGAAGACGTTGTAGATGATCACGGCCTTGTCGATCTCGCCAGCTAGGAAACGGGAGGAGAGATGCTCGGCAATTTCCTGCGCCTGGGCATACTCGACGTGTGGATAGCCCGACCAGCTGCGTGAGATATCCTCGGAATGCCGGCGCCGCAGGGATTCGCCGGCCTTGCGGCCGACCGGCGCGACGAGGACGCGGGAGGCCTCGGCCGCGATCTCGGCGATCGCCCGTTCAGCCTGCTTGACGACGTTGTTGTTGAAGCCTCCGCAGAGCCCGCGGTCGGAGGTCACGACGACCACTTCGGCAACCTTGGGATGCTCGCGCTGCGTCACCAACGGATGCTCGACCTCCGGGTTGCGTCGCCCGATCTCGCCCAGTGTGGCGTACATCCGCTGGGCATAGGGCCGCGCGGCGAGGATCGCGTCCTGGGCGCGCCGCAGCTTGGCTGCCGCCACCATGCGCATGGCGCTGGTGATCTGCTGGGTCTTCTCGACCGAGCGGATACGCCGTTGGATGTCCTTGAGCGTGGCCATCGGCTACGCGCCGCCCCCGGAAGTGGAGCTGGGGCGGAAGCTCTCGCCAAACTCTCGAAGCGCCGCCTTCAGCCTGCCCTCGTCCTCTTCGGAGAGCTTCCCGGTGCTGCGGAGAGTGGCGAGGAGATCGCCCTGGTTCGCACGCATCCAGGCCAGCATCTCCTGCTCGTAGCGGCCGACGTCCTGCAGATCGAGATCGCGCAGGAAGCTCTTCGCCTCGCCCTTGGCGGGCGTGGCGGTATACAGGGAGACCACCTGCTCCTCCATGGGAAGCGGCTGATACTGGCCCTGCTTCAGCATCTCGGTCTGGCGCTCGCCATTGGCCAGCTGCTCCTGGGTGGCCTTGTCGAGATCGCTGCCGAACTGGGCGAAGGCCGCCATCTCGCGGTACTGGGCGAGACCCAGCTTCAGGGTGCCCGCCACGGCCTTGGTGGCCTTGGTCTGGGCGGCGCCGCCGACCCGCGAGACGGAGATGCCCACGTTCACCGCTGGGCGGATGCCGGAGTTGAAGAGATCCGTCTCCAGGAAGATCTGGCCATCAGTAATGGAGATGACGTTCGTCGGGATGTAGGCGGAGACATCCCCCGCTTGGGTCTCGATGATCGGCAGCGCGGTGAGCGAGCCCCCGCCCAACGCGTCGTTGAGCTTGGCCGCGCGCTCCAGCAGCCGCGAGTGTACGTAGAAGACATCACCGGGGTAGGCCTCGCGGCCCGGCGGCCGGCGCAACAGCAACGAGAGCTGGCGATAAGCCACGGCCTGCTTGGAGAGATCGTCGTAGATGATCAGCGCGTGCTTGCCGTTGTCGCGGAACCACTCTCCCATGGCGCAGCCGGAGTAGGGCGAGATGAACTGAAGCGGCGCAGGCTCGCTGGCTGAAGCCGCGACCACGATGGTGTAGTCCATGGCGCCGTACTGCGTGAGCTTGTCCACCACCTGGGCCACCGTGCTCTGCTTCTGGCCCGTGGCCACGTAGATGCAGAAGACGTCGGTGTCCTTCTGGTTGATGATGGTGTCGATGGCGATGGCGGTCTTGCCCGTCTGGCGGTCGCCGATGATCAGCTCGCGCTGACCGCGGCCAATGGGCGTCATGGCGTCGATGGCCTTGATGCCGGTCTGGAGCGGCTCGTCCACGGACCGACGTGCCACGATGCCGGGCGCCTTCAGCTCGACGCGGCGGGTCTCTGTGCCAGCGATCGGGCCCTTCCCGTCAATGGGGTTGCCCAGCGCATCCACCACGCGGCCAAGCAGGCCTTCGCCCACCGGTACCTCGACGATCTTGCCCGTGCGCCGGACCAGGTCACCTTCCCGCACGTGGAAGGCCTCGCCCATCAGCGCGATGCCGACGTTGTCTTCCTCCAGGTTCAGGACCATGCCGGAGACTTCGCCGGGAAATTCCACCAGCTCACCCGCCATGGCGGAGTTCAGGCCGTAGACGCGCGCGATGCCGTCGCCGATGGACAGGACGGTGCCCGTCTCGGCCACGTCGATCTCTCGACCGTACTCCTTGATCTCGCGCTTCAGGATGTCCGTGATTTCGCCGGGGCGGAGTTCCATCTGAGATCCTTCGCTCGTGGGTTCGCTTTCGGGGATCGGACGCCCCAAGGACGCCCGGAGAACTCGTGGCGGATCGCCGGCGCTAGCCCTTCACCAGGCTGGCGCGGAGCTGGTCGAGCTGGGTGCGCAAGGTACTGTCGAAGACGGTGTCGCCGACCTGGGCGATGACCCCCCCGAGGAGACCCGCGTCCACCTCCACCTGGAGCTGTACGGTCTGGCCAGTTCTCGCGCCAAGGGCTCGTTGGAGACGCTCGCGCTGGGCGTCGCTCAGCACGGTGGCCGTACGGACGTGGGCCACCACCAGCCCTGCGGCCTCGTCCGCGAGGCGTCCGTACTCTGCCTCGATGGAGTCGAAATCCACCAAGCGGCGCTGGTCGATCAAGTAGGCGTAGAAGTGATGCAGCACGGGGCTCGCCTGGATCGCCGTGGCTACAGCCTCGAGCACCGCTCGCCGCTGGGTCACGGGGTGCAGAGGCTGGAGGAGCACCTTGCGCAAGGCTTCGCTCCCGGCGAGCAGCCCGGAGAGGGCGCCTAGCTCGGCTCGCACGGCGGCCACGCGGTCTTCGTCCCGAGCCAGCTCGAAGAGCGCCTTGGCATAACGTCGCGCGGCGGCACTGCGCGGCATCAGTGGGTCGCTCCCGGCGTGCTCACGCGTCCCTCCTGGCTTCGAGGTCGTGGATGAACTCGTCCACCAGGCGTTCGCGGTCACCGTTGCTCACCTGCTCTGCGAGCACGCGGCCCGCCACCTCCACCGCCAGCTCTGCGGCCTCGGTGCGCAGCCGCTTGCGAGCCACGCTGAGCTCGCGCTCCACGACTGCCTGCGCCCCCTGACGGATGCGATCTGCCGAGGCCTTGGCGTGGGCCACGATGGCCTGGGCCTCCTGATCCGCCGCCTGGCGGGCGCTGTCCAGGATGTGCTCCACGTCTGCATCCAGGCGTGCCCCCTTGGCATTCCACTGCTGCAGGCGCCCCTCGGCTTCGTCCAACAGCTTCTGGGAGGCGGCAATATTCTCCTGGATGCCGTCACGGCGCTCTTCGAGAAAGCGCTGCACCGGCTTGCGGCCAAAGTAGAAGAGGACGGCCAGCAGCAGGACCAGGTTCGCCACTTTCCAGATGAAGTCGCTGGCCGCCCCGGATTCGGCGTACGCCACGCTCGGCAGTAGCGCGAGGAGCACGCAATAGCAGGCGAAACGCCTCACGCGAGCTCCCTTCCGAGCACCCGAGCGGCGACTTCGAGGCCCAGCTGCTGGCTCCCTTCGCGGAGGCTGGCGCGGACCAGGCCGACCTCGTCCTCCACCTGCTTGTGTGCCCGACCTACCTCTTCTTCTGCGGCACTGCGCGCCTCGCCGGTGATGCGGCTCAGCTCCTCGCGCGCGGCGGCCACGCGCCCCTTGCGGTGGCTGTCCGCTTCCTCCCGGGCCGCGTCCACCGAGCGCTCATACGCGGCCAAGACCTCATCCGCGCGACGAGCCACTTCGCCGGCGCGCTTGCGCGCGCCCTCGATGCGCTTGGCGCGCTCATCGAGGGTGGCGAGGAGGGGCTGGAAGAGCAGCTTGTCGGCCGGAAAGATGAGCAGCACAAAGAGCCCGATCAGCGGCAGGATCCAGGTGTCGGGAAAGATCGCCAGCTCGTCTTCGGAGGCGAAGGCGGGCGTTGCCAGGAGACAGAAGAGCACCAGGCCTACCGGTCTGATCAGCCTGAAGGGGGTCGCAGAGAGAAGTCGCCAATTGCGCCGGGTCATACCTGTCGTCCGGGGTCCTTCGCCTGGGCGGGGGCCGATCTGCCCCTCTTGCCCGATTCCGCGGGGGGTCCGCTTGTTCGCGCTCTCTTCCGCTCGGTCCGCTGGCCGAGCGACCTGGCCAGGCTGAACGCTCGCCTTCAGGCCCCAGGCTTGAACGCGGGGACTTGCGGCCCACGCCCCGCCTGTTCGGTGGCGGCCGCAGAATCGGCCTCCGCCGAGTGAAGGGGCGCCAATAGTGACAAAAACGCGGGTAGTTTCAAGCGGATCCGACGTGGTGGGCGGGCTCGACCGGGATGCTTGGCGCGTCGCCGCAGACCTTTGCGCCCGTGGCGAGGCGCGCGTTGAGCACGCTGCCCTCTGCCACTCGGAGCCTGGGTGTGGTGAGGTTCCCCTGCACGCTCGCCGAGGCCTGCAGCTCCGTACGCTCGCGGACGCAGATTTCCCCCTCCAGCGTGCCCGCCACGACCAGCTCATCCACCTCGATCCGCGCCTTGACGTGGGCTTGGGGACCGATGAACAGGCGCCCCCGAGCACGGACTTCGCCTTCCAGGGTTCCCTCGACCCGAGCGAAGCCCCGAAAAGAGAGCAGGCCTTCGAAGTGGGCGCCGGGCCCCAATAGAGAGGGGATCGCCGCTTCGGCGACATCCAGCGGGTCGGCGCTCACGGCCGCGCGCCTCCCAGAAGGATCTCGGCCAGCCGGTTCAGCTCTTCGGGCCCGTAGAATTCGATCTCGATCTTGCCGCGGTCGCCGCGGCCCTGGATCTGAACCTTGGTCTGGAGCCGGGCGCGCAGCTGGTCCACCAGGCTCTGGAGGTTGGGATCGCCACCGGCCGCGCGCACGCCGCGCCCCCGCGCTCCCTGGGCGCCCGAGGCCGCAGGGGCCAGGCGTCGGGCCTGCGCTTCGGTGGCCCGCACCGAGAGGCCCTCGGCGACGATGCGGTCGCGCAGGTGGTGGCGACGTTGGGGATTGGCGACGGTGAGCAGTGCCTTCGCATGCCCCATGCTGAGGACACCCCCTTCCAAGTCCTCCTGCAGCGCGCGTGCCAGCTCGAGCAGGCGCAGGTGGTTCGCGACACTGGAGCGGTCCAGGCCCACGGACCGGCCAATCTCCTCCTGGGTCGCACCGCGCTCCGCCAGGGAGTGGAAGGCGTGGGCCATCTCGATGGGGTTCAGGTCCTGTCGCTGCACGTTCTCCACCAGGGCCACCGCAAGCCGCTCGTCGGGATCCACGTCCTGCACCGTGGCGGGGAGACGCTGTCTGCCAGCAAGCTGGGCCGCGCGCCAACGGCGCTCGCCGACCAGCAGCTCGTAGCGGTGCGACGCGGCGGCGGGCGCCTCCTGCACCACTACCGGCTGGAGAACGCCGTGGCGTTGGATCGAGTCCGCCAGACGTTGTAGCTCGCGCTCGTCGAAGACGCGCCGGGGCTGATCCGGGTTGGGTGCGATCTGGTCGATCGGAATCTCGCTGGGCGGGCCGAAGACTTCGCGGTCGACCGCAGCGGCGCCGCGTCCCCGGGCCGCCTGCGAGCCGGGGGCAGGGGATTGGCTCGGGGGCGGAATCAATGCCCCGAGTCCGCGACCCAGTGCGTTTCGGCGTGCAGTCATCCCATTCCCTCCTGGCCCTCGGAGTCTGGGCTGCGGATGGGCAGCAGCGGGGGCTTGCGCGCCGGGGCCGTGTGGCGTTGCAGCAGCTCTTCGGCAAGCGCGAGGTAGGACACCGCGCCCTTCGACTGGATGTCGTAGAGGAGAATGGGCTTGCCGTGGCTCGGCGCCTCGCTCAGCCGAATGTTGCGCGGGATGCTGGTGCGGAACACCCCACCGCGCTCCTGGGCGCCCGCCTCGCCGAAGTGCCCACGCACTTCCGCCTCCACCTGACGGGTGAGGTTGGCGCGGCGATCGACCATGGTGAGAACCACCCCCTCTACGGCAAGCGTGGGGTTCAACGACTCCTTCACGCGCTCGAGGGTGGCCAGGAGCCGCGCCAGGCCTTCCAGGGCGTAATACTCGCACTGTAGTGGAATCACTACAGATTCTGCGGCGACCAGGGCGTTCAGGGTCAAGAGCCCCAGGCTGGGCGGGCAGTCGATGAAGATGAAGTCGTATTCCGGGGCAACCGGGTCCAACGCGTCGCAGAGCCGCTGGTCCCGCCTCTCCATGCTGACGAGCTCGATTTCCGCCCCAGCCAGATCCACCCCGGCTGGGACGAGGTGCAGGTGCGAGAGCTCGGTCGGGTGGGACGTCTGCAGCAGCGGCATCTCGCCGACGAGGGCATCGTAGACCTGGCGTTCGGGAGCATCCACAGAGAACGCGCTGCTGGCATTTCCCTGCGGGTCCAGATCCACCAGGAGGGTGGCGTGCTCCGAAGCCGCCACGCTCGCAGCCAGGTTTACGGCTGTCGTGGTCTTCCCAACGCCACCCTTCTGGTTGACGACGGCAATCACGCGCGCGCGGCGCCGTGTAGTCTCGGAGGGCGTTGCCCCCTGGCTCTCACCCCAGCTCAAGTGCTTCCCTCGGGGAAATCGCGTCCTGTGGACCTTGTAACACGGACCATCGAGCCCGTCCATGCCCGCGAGTGTTCCCCGTGGAACCAGGCTCTAGGGGAGGTCCTGCACAATGATGGCGCGGGGACGCCCAGCCACCTCGTAGGGATGACGATGGGCACCGGGAGGCAGAAGGCCCCGGGCTCCCTCGTGCGCGAGGATCCGCCCCGGCCTCCGCAGCAGGGCAGGGGCTCGCTCCAGCCAGCCCGGCAAGGGCCAGACGGCCCGCGAGATCGCGATGTCGTAGGCCGCGGCTGCGCCACGCGCCAGGTGTTCCTCGAGGCGTTCTGGAATGCTCCGAAAGCGTGGGTAGAGCTCCAGAACCCTCAGGACGTGAGCCAGAAAGGCCTGCTTCTTGTGGATCGGCTCGAGCAGCACCCCGTGCGCCTCGGGGCAGAGGACTGCCAGGACGACGCCAGGGAGGCCGCCGCCGGACCCGACGTCCACCAGATCGAAGACCTGGTCCCGGCCGGCTGCGGGGAGCTGCGGCAGGATGGCCAAGGCATCGGCCAGGTGCTCGTCCACCAGGGCTTCGGCGCTGCGGGCGCCCGTCAGGTTGATCCGGCGGTTCCAGTCGAGAAGCAGCTCGGCATAGCGTGCAAGCTGCGGGAGCTGGGTAGGCCGGGGAAGAGGGAGGGCAGGGCCAGCCGCGGCCAGGCGCTCCCCCAGCCAGGCTGGATCGATGGCGACGGGATCGCCATCCGTGCGGGGCGCGCGCGACATGGGAGTCCCATGCTACGGAAGCCGGGCGCCCCTGGCCGCGTTCCCCGTGGAACACCAGGCCAAGCCCACGTAGTCAGCTCCGGCCACTTCCCTGATCGGTTCCCTAGTCGTTGGAGGCGGCGGCCTCGCTGGTCCGACGGGCTTCGTCGTACTCCGCGGCCCCTTCGGGAACGACCACCACCTGGCGATAGCGACCTTCGCCGATGCTCATCGTGGCTACCCCGTCCGCGTCGCGCAACGCCACATGGATCCCGCGCCGATCTTTGGCGTTCATCGGATCGAGGGCCACCGAGCGCCCCGTCTCCATGGCACGCTTGGCTGCGCGATCCGCCACGCGGCTGAGAAAGGCTTCTCGCTTCTCGCGGTTGCCCTCTACATCCACCACCACCCGCTTGGGCTCTTCGTCCGAGCGGGATGCCACCTGGTTTGCGAGCAGCTGGATCGCCTCGGGGGCGCGGCCATCGCCGGCGGAGAGGCCAGCAGCGGCCTCGCCGGAGAGCTGGATGATGACGAACTTCTCCTCCTCCTCGGAGGTCACTTCGAAGGGCCCGAGATCCATATGCTCGACGAGGCCCAGAACGAACTGACCCACCTCCTCGAGCTCACCCTGGGCGGTCCCCACCGACGCGCCCGAGGGCTCCGGCCTCGACGCCACATGGGCCTCGCGGCCCCGGTCTCGATCGCGCCCGCGATCCCGGTCGCGACCACCGCGGCCGCGGTCCCGGTCGCGACCGCGGCCGCCGCGCTCTTCGCGATCGCGCCCCCGACCACCTCGCTCCCGGTCTCGGTCCCGCCCACCACCGTGAGGCACCTGACCCACGTTCGCGGTGGGCTGCGCCACCACCAGCGCCCGGCCCGCAAGGCCGGAGACGGACCCCTCGTCGAACTCCTTCACCGTAAGCTCGGATTCCTCCACACCAAACCAGCTGCGGGCCTTGGCGAGGGCTTCCGCAGGGGAATCGGCAATGAACTCTTTCGCTTCGGACTTCAAATCATACATGGGGTGGTGCTCCTGCCTGAATCGCGAACGGTACTAAGCGAACGCGTTCGGATTGGTTGCGGCGCTAGCTCTTGTTCCGATTGATCACGACCTGTTGGAGGATCCCGAGCAGCGTGCTCACGAGCCAGTAGAGCACGAGCCCGGAGGCAAACTGGTAGAACATGAAGGTGAACATGACGGGCATGACCGTCATCATCATGCGCGCCTGGTTCGGGTCCATGCTGCTCGGAGTCATCTTCTGCTGCAGCACCATGGCGCCGCCCATCAGCAGGGGCAGCACCCGCACCGGTAGATGCAACCTAGGCAGCACGAAGAGCGTCTCGGGCATGGAGAGGTCATTGATCCAGCCCACGAAGGGCTGTTGCCGCAGCTGGATCGCGCCCTGCAATGCATAGTAGAAGCCCAGGAAGACCGGCATCTGCAGGAACATGGGTAGACAGCCGGTCATCATCGCCAGGGGATTCACCCCGGCCTCCTTGTAGACCGACATCATCGCTTCAGACTGCTTCTGCTTGTCGTCCGGATATTTGGCCTGGAGCTCCTTCACCTTCGGCTGTAGCGCGCTCATGCGTTTCATCGAGCGCATCTGACGCGCCATCAGCGGCGCCATCAGAAGCCGGACAACAATGGTGATGAGGATGATTGCCACCCCGTAGTTGGGAATGATCTTGTGCGTCTCCGTGAGCAGCCGCGTAAAGAACGCGGTGAGGCTCGGGAACCAGCCCCCACGGATCGCCTGGTCAAAGTGCGCGCCGACAGCGCCGAGACGGACCGGCTCCTTCGGCCCCAGGTAGATGCGGTACTCGCGATCGATGTGTTGCCCAGGCGGTATGGCGGTCTTGTGTTGCTCGATCTCGATCCCCACCCGCTTGCCGGGCACGATCGGATCGAAGCGCGTGCGGCTCTCCGCCGGCACCTCGGGGAAGATCGCCGCCACGAAGTAGCGGGTCATGACACCGGCCCATTCCACATCACTGGAAATCAGCTTCTCTTTGTCAAAACCCTTGCCGCCCATCCCGAAGAACGACCGGCTCGAGCTGATGACCTCGCGCACGACATCCCCGTCGGTAAACGCCGCCGCCATGTAATCCGAGTAGTCCGCACTCTCCTGCCGAACCGCCGGCCAGGCCACGCGGAAGGTCGGCTCCACGATATGATCGCTGCCGTTGTCCACTTCGAGGCGCAGTCGGAACAGGTAGTCGTCCGCCTTGAACAAATAGGTCTTGCGGATTTGGATCCCGCCCTGCTTGCGGGTGAACACGACTGTCAACGGGTTGGGCCGCTCCACCTCGTATCCGGCGCGGCTGAGATCACCGAGACCCAACGCTCCGAATGCCGTTGCGAGAACGACATCCCCATGCCCGGCCGTCACCAGGTCGACCTGGGGCCGCCCCGCACGCGAAGGATCGTCATAACGAAGCAGCTCGAACCGTGTGAGGCCTCCGCCATGGCTGGAAAGCTCTGCGTCATAGAGATCCGTACGAATCCGGATCCTTTCCTCCAGCCCCTTGGCGACGACCTGCGGCACGGCGTCCGCAGCCTTCCGCGCTTCGCTGCGAGGCTCGGGAGCGGGCGCTGAGGGCAGTGTGGTGGGAGCACCTTCCGCTCGCTCGTCCCGCGAATGCGGCTCCGACGCATCCCCAGCCGACGAGGTGCCAACCGGCGTCGGATGCATTTTGCGTTCGTACATCGTCCAGCCCGTCAGGACGACGAAGGAAAGGGCGATGGCAAAGAGGAAATTACGATCCATGGGGGCCTCCGCCCGAGGGGGCCACGAGCTCCCCATGGGGGCGAACCACGGGAACGGGGTCGAAACCACCCGCATGGAATGGATGGCAGCTCAGCACGCGACGCACTGCCAACAGGCCTCCCCGTAGGGGGCCATGCACCTGGATCGCTTCGATCGCGTACTCCGAGCAGCTCGGGAGGAAGCGGCAGGCGCCCCCCAGATGAGGAGAGAGGGTCAGCTGGTAGACCCGAACGCCTGCGATCAACGCGGCCGCAAGAAATCTCTTCAGCATTGCAACTGCGCCCTGAGCGCGCCGAGGTCCCGCAGTAACTGAGCACGGGAAAGCTGGGCGGCACCCGGACGTGCGATCAGCACGAGGTCCCAACCCTTCGGCGGGCAGGCCCGGCCGCAGCGAAACCACTCTCGAAGCCACCGTTTTACCCGATTACGAGTCACGGCATTGCCGACTTTCCGACTCACCGTCAAGCCTAGACAGCTATTGGAATGCCGCCCTGGAGCCAGAAGAGCCACGAAATACGGACTGGCACACCGACGCCCCTGGCGACTCACTCGACGAAAGTCCTTGCTGCTGCGCAGCCGCTTCCCTCGGCCCAGCCCCTGGCCGGCCGACTGTTTACCCATGTCTACTTGGAGGAGACGGAGACGGCCAGGCGCTTGCGGCCCTTCGCCCGCCGTCGTCTCATGACGGCCCGCCCATTTTTTGTCTTCATGCGCGCACGGAAGCCGTGGCGACGGAGGCGCCGAATCCGACTCGGCTGATAAGTTCGCTTCATGGGGTCCGTCCATGTCGAATGACGTCACATGACGTCACGTAAGAGCGGCCAGACAACCGGAAAAGAGCCTTGATTCCAGATCAGGAACGTGTCCAGCAAACGCCAGGCGCGGGCGCGCAAGGCCAGCGAGCGCGCAAAATTACCCCTCCCGCGGGAATCCTGTCAAGGTCACAGGGTTCCCCAGGCTTCTGGGAGGCAAAAGATCCTACAGGAACCCATCTGGGGCACGAAGAGGTCCCCCGGTCCTGTCGAGGAAGCCACTCCACCGGTCCCGAAACAGCGTGGTAAGATCCCCACCAGATGAGGAAGCGATGCTCCTGGGACAGCAATGCTCTTTCACCGACGAAGCCAAAGGTCTGGTAATTCCATAGCTTGCCGGAGCTTTGTCCTTTGTCGGCCCCTACCCACACCACTACATAGATTCAAATCCAAAAAGTGAGCGAAGACGATGAAGCTCGTCATCGACAAAAATGAACTCCAGCGTGGTCTGGCTCGCATCCAAGCCGTCGTCGAGAAGCGCAATACCATGCCGATCCTGGCCAACGTGCTCCTCTCTACCCACGGCGAAGGACCCGATGCGACACTCGAGCTCGCCGCAACCGACCTCGAGGTGGGTATTCGCAGCAACCAGCCTGCGACGGTGGAGAGAGAAGGCACCCTCACCGTCTCTGCGCGCAAGCTCTACGACATCGTGCGAGAGCTTCCTGAAGAGCTGGTCCATCTAGAGGGAACCTCCAACGCCTACCTCGACATCCACTGTGGGCGTGCTCGCTTCTCCCTGGCTGGTACGGGCTCGGAGGAGTATCCGAACCTACCGGAGTTCTCTGCCGAGCGTCTCGTACGTCTCCAAGCGGCTGTTCTCAGCCAGATGATCGAACGCACGATGTATGCCGCATCGATCGACGAGACTCGTTACAACCTCAATGGTGTGAACTTCGAAGCACTGGTGGATTCGGAAAGCATTCGGATGGTCGCTACGGATGGCCATCGTCTAGCCATGGTCGAGCGCGTGGTGGGGAAGGAGATCTCTGCGCTTGCCAGTGGTGTGATCATTCCGCGCAAGGGTCTGGCCGAGCTGAAACGCCTGGTCGACGAAGAAGACGCTGACGAGGTAGAGCTGGGCTTTGAAGGCAATAGCGGCCTGGCACGTACAGGGACCGTCACGCTCGTCATGCGACTCATCGAAGGCGAGTTCCCGAACTACCAGCAGGTCATTCCCCAGGATCTGACGCAGCATCTGATGATCCCTTCCGAGCCCCTCGTCCGCGCATTGCGTCGCGTGGCGCTGCTCTCGGTAGAACGCAGTCGCGCGATCAAGCTCGAGCTCACGGAAGGGCGCGCGACGATATCCTCGAGCAATCCCGAGCTCGGAGAGGCCTCGGAAGATCTGGATATCGATTATGCGGGACCGGAGCTCTCGATCGGATTCAACGCACGCTACCTGCTGGATGCGCTGGCGGCGTTCGGCACCAAAGAGATCGAGCTGGGACTGCGCGACGGGAATTCGCCCGCGCGGATACGGCCTTCCGACGAGCCCGAGAGTATTGCCGTCGTGATGCCGATGAGGCTCTGAAAAGAGCCTTCAAGCCCGGGATCAGATCCTGGAAATCGCTCTGATTCCAAGGCCTTGAGTCCTTTACGGGCTGTGGTGTGGTCGCTATTCTCGCAGCCGGCATCCGGCTCGGAGTCAGCCGCACGGTGCCGCCGGACACGCCGCCGAAAACATCGCCCCCGCGCGTGCTTCGGCACCCTCGAATGGCGCAGGGACTGCCACCAGGACTCTGGAGCAAGCCTGAATGGTTGACTGGCCCGGATCGGCTTCGTGGTGCCCTGGGCTGCTCGTTTCTTGGCCCCAGCAACGCGGCGGGATGTGCGCTTGAGCTACGACGCGAGCTCCATCGAGGTTCTGGAAGGGCTGGATCCCGTCCGAAAACGCCCTGCGATGTACATCGGGACGACGGGCCCGGATGGTCTCCACCACCTCGTATACGAGGTCGTAGACAACTCTGTGGACGAAGCCCTGGCAGGCTTCGCCAAGCGGATCCAGGTCGTCATCCACGACGACGGGTCCGTCACCGTAGTAGATGACGGGCGCGGAATTCCCGTGGGAAAGCATCCCACCGAAAAGCGCCCGGCGGCGGAAGTCGTGCTCACGACGCTCCACGCGGGCGGCAAGTTCAACGAGAGTTCCTACAAAGTTTCTGGAGGCCTGCATGGCGTTGGGGTCTCCGTGGTCAATGCGCTCAGCGAGTGGCTGGAGCTCGAGATCAAGCGCCACGGCAAGGTCTGGACCCAACGCTACGAGCGAGGCGAGCCGGCGAGCGCCTTCGAGGCGGTGGGGACCACGGACCGGACGGGCACGAAGGTCACGTTCATGCCGGATGCCCAGATCTTCCAGAACACCGACTTCTCCTTCGACACGCTCTCACAACGACTTCGCGAGCTTTCGTTCCTGAATGCTGGGATCCACATCGAGATCAAGGATGAACGCACCGGCAAGGAGCACGATTTCTGTTACGAGGGCGGCATCGTTTCCTTTGTGGAGCATCTCTCCCGGACTCGGACCGCCCTGCATACCCCTCCCATCTATGTTGCCGGCGAGCGGAGATTGCCTGGAGACGCGACCGGAACGCCTGTCAGCATCGAGATCGCGCTCCAGTACAACGACTCGTATAACGAGAACGTGTTCTCCTTTGCGAACAACATCAATACGATTGAAGGGGGTACCCATCTGATCGGGTTTCGCACGGCGCTCACCCGCACACTGAACCGCCACCTTGCCCAGACCATGAAGAATGGCGGCAAGGATCTCAGCATCAGTGGTGAAGATGTCCGCGAGGGGCTCACCGCGGTCATCGCCGTGAAGCTGTCCCAACCCGAGTTCGAAGGGCAGACGAAGACGAAGCTCGGCACCAGCGAGGTACGGGGTCTCGTCGAGGGCCTGCTCTACGAGAAGTTGAAGGAACACCTCGAGGAGCATCCCGCGACCGCCAAGGCGATCCTCGCCAAGATCGTGGATGCAGCGCGCGCCCGCGCCGCCGCGCGCAAAGCCCGCGACCTGGCACGCCGCAAGGGCGCCCTTTCCGACAATAGCCTGCCAGGCAAGCTCGCGGACTGTCAGGAGCGGGACCCGGCCCGGAGCGAGATCTTCATCGTGGAGGGAAATTCTGCCGGTGGCACGGCCAAGCAAGGGCGTGACCGTGGCTTCCAGGCCATCCTGCCCCTGCGTGGCAAGGTGCTCAACGTCGAGCGCGCGCGGCTCGACCGTATGCTTTCCAACGCGGAGATCCAGTCGATGATCGCCGCCCTCGGCTGCGGCATCGGCGAGGATTTCGACGGCAGCAAGGCGCGCTACCACAAAGTCATCATCATGACCGACGCCGATGTGGACGGGAGCCACATCCGCACCCTGCTGCTCACCTTCTTCTACCGCCAGATGCGGGACCTGATCGATCGCGGCTATGTCTACATCGGTCAGCCCCCGCTATTCAAGGTCAAGAAGGGCCGTAGTGAGCGCTACGTCAAGGATGAGGGCAGCCTCGAACACTACCTCCTGGATCTCGCGCTCGGCGCGGTCCGCATCCATACAGCGGGCTCGTCCGCGCCGCTCGCGGAGGCCATAGCCCGCAGCCTCCTGGACGCCGCAGGAGAGTACGAGCGCCTGATCGAGCACATCGGGCTACGCCGTCTGGACCCGCGCGTGATCGACGCCGCAGTGCAGTCCGACGGGCCCACAGAGGAGAGCCTCCGCGACGCCGATCGGCTTCGGGAGCAACGCATCCCTGCCGTGCTGGAGCAGCTTCGCCGCCGTTACCCGGAGCTGGCGGATGCCCAGTGCAGCGTGGAGTCCGATCCAGAGCATGACACCCATGAGCTGATCGTCGTCACGCGTCGCGCGGGCGTGGCCACGCGCACGGTCTTTGATGCGGATCTGGTTCGCTCTGCGGACTACCAACGCTTGATGAGCCTGGCGACGGAGATCCGTCATCTCGGATCCGGGCCCTACGACCTCACCAACGGTGCAGCCGAAAGCGAGCCCGAGAGCCTGTTCAGTACCTCGGAGCTGCTGCACCGCGTCCTCGAGTTCGGCCAGAAGGGGCTCTCGATCCAGCGCTACAAGGGCCTCGGCGAGATGAATGCCGAGCAGCTCGAGGTGACCACCATGAACCCGGAAAACCGCACGCTGCTCCAGGTCAAAGTCGAAGATGCGGTCGAGGCAGACCTGGTGATCAGCACGTTGATGGGAGACGATGTCGAGCCTCGCCGCGAGTTCATCGAAGCAAATGCCCTCAAGGTGCAGAATCTCGATGTCTGAAGAGGCGCCGGAAGAGACCGACGAGGTCACCGCTGCGATTGCCTCGTTGCCGGGCAGCGCCGATGGCGGCGGGGGAGAAGGCGACGGTGGGGAGGCCGCGCCGCCGCCGGAGGGGCCCGAGGTCCCCGCCGTAAACATCGAGGACGAGGTGCGCAGCTCCTTCCTCGACTACTCGATGTCCGTCATCGTGCAACGCGCCCTGCCCGACGTGCGCGACGGCCTGAAGCCCGTCCACCGCCGCATCCTCTACGCCATGAACGACGAGGGGCTGCTGCCGAACCGTCCCTTCTCCAAGAGCGCGGGCGTCGTAGGAGAGGTGATCAAGCACTACCACCCCCACGGAGATACCGCGATCTACGATGCCATGGCGCGCATGGCCCAGGATTGGTCGCTGCGTTACATGCTGGTCAACGGTCAGGGCAACTTCGGCTCCATGGATGGCGATCCGCCGGCGGCCTATCGCTACACCGAGGCGCGGCTCCAGCCCATCACCCTCGAGCTGATCCGCGACATCGACCGCGAGACCGTGGACTTCGGCCCCAACTTCGACGGCAATACCGTCGAGCCCAAGGTCCTGCCGGCGCGCTTTCCGAACCTGCTGGCCAATGGCTCCCAAGGCATCGCCGTGGGCATGGCCACAAACGTACCGCCTCACAACCTGGGCGAGCTGGTGGATGCCCTGCACCTGGTGGCGCGCAGCCCAGAGTGCACCTTGGACGAGCTGCTGGAGAAGATCCCCGGGCCCGACTTTCCGACCGGTGCCCTGATCTGCGGATCCGAGGGAATCCGCCAGGCCTTTGCCACCGGGCGGGGCAGCGTGACCTTGCGCGCCCGGGCGGGCTTCGAGGACGGCAGACGGGGCCACCGCATGATCGTGGTGACCGAGATTCCCTACCTCGTCAACAAGGCGACCATGGTGGAGCGCATCGCGGAGCTGGTGCGCGAGGGCAAGGTGGACGGCGTCTCGGACCTGCGCGAGGAGTCCGACCGCCGCGGCATCCGCGTGGTGATCGAGCTGAAGAAGGACGCGCCCGAAGATGTGATCCTGAACCAGCTCTACAAGATGACGCCGATGCAGACGACTTTCGGCGTGAACATGCTGGCCCTGGTCGCCGGGCGTCCGAAGCTGCTCTCCCTCAAGGAGGCCTTGAACCACTTCCTCGACTTCCGGCGCGAGGTGGTGGCCCGGCGCGCGGCCTATGACCTGCGCCAGGCCGAGGCCCGCGCCCACATCCTCGAGGGCTTCGCGATTGCCCTGGATCACCTGGACGAGGTGATTGCCACCATCCGGGCCGCTGCGGATACAGCGTCTGCGCGTATCGCCCTGATGGAGCGCTTCGAGCTCTCTGAGCGCCAGGCCCAGGCCATCCTCGACATGCGTCTGCGGGCGCTCACTGCGATGGAACGGCAGCGCGTGGCGGACGAGCTCGAGGAGATTCGCGCAAAGATCGAAACGCTCCAGGCGCTTCTCTCCAGCGACGAGAAAATTCTCCAGGTCATCCTGGACGAGCTCGACGAGGTGAAGGAGAAGTACGCGGACCCGCGGCGCAGTGAGATCACCGACGCCGTAGAGGGCCTCTCCACCGAGGATCTGATCGTCGAAGAGGACATGGTGGTTACCGTGTCCCACCACGGCTACGTAAAGCGAAACCCCATCACCCAGTACCGGGCGCAGCGGCGAGGCGGCAAGGGCCTGCGGGGCATGCAGACGAAGGAAGCGGACTTCGTGGAAAGCCTCTTCGTGGCCTCCACCCACGCCACGATCCTCTGCTTCACCAACCGCGGCAGAGTGCACTGGAAGAAGGTCTGGCAGCTGCCACAGCTGGGCCGCTCGGCGCGGGGCAAAGCGTTGGTCAACCTGCTTTCCCTGCAGGAAGGAGAACGGGTGCAGGCGACGCTTTCGGTGCGGAGCTTCGAGGAGGCGGCAGACGACTTCGTGCTGCTCTGCACCCAGCAGGGCGTGATCAAGAAGACACGGATCTCGGCCTTCTCCAACCCGCGGCGCGGAGGCATCATCGCCATCAACCTGGGTGAGACCGATGAACTCATCGCTGCGCGCGTGACCCAGGGGCACCAGGAGGTGTTGCTCGCCAGCCGGCGCGGCAAGGCGATTCGCTTCCCCGAGGACCAGGTTCGGCCGATGGGGCGCAGCGCAGCGGGCGTGCGCGGCATGGCCCTCAGTGGCGAGGACGAGGTGGTCGGGATGGAGGTCCTACAGCCGGGGGCCACGATTCTTACGGTTACCGAGAATGGCTATGGAAAGCGCACGCCCCTCGAGGACTACCGGATCCAGAAACGCGGCGGCCAGGGCATCATCACGATCCGCACCAGTGCCCGCAACGGAGAGGTGATCGGGATCTCGCAGGTGCTGGACGACGACGAGGTCATGCTGATCACCAACGGCGGCAAGGTGCTGCGCTGCAGGGTCCAGGGCATCTCGACCATGGGCCGTGCCACGCAGGGCGTGCGCATCATGAACCACGCCGAGGGCGAGGTGCTGGTCTCGATGGCCCGCATGGCCGAGGGTGACGCCGGAGCCGGAGAGGCGTAGCGGGGTCGCGTTCACGCGGCGGAGGGTGCGTGGCAGGGGCCAGGTCGAAGGCGTTGTTCAAGCGCGCAAGGCGGGTGATTCCGGGCGGGGTGAACAGCCCCGTGCGCGCCTACCAGGCCGTGGGCGGGGCACCGCCCTTCATCCACAGCGGCAAGGGTGCCTACGTCACCGATGTGGATGGCAATCGCTACATCGACTACGTCGGGAGCTGGGGTCCGCTCATCCTGGGGCACGCCCCGCCCGCGGTGCTGAGGGCGGTCAAGCAGGCAGCCATGCGGGGCACCAGCTTTGGTGCGCCCACCGAGGCCGAGGTGGAGCTGGCAGAGCAGATCTGCGAGGCGCTCCCCAGTGTGCAGAAGGTGCGATTCGTGAACTCGGGCACCGAGGCCACCATGAGCGCCATCCGCCTCGCGCGCGGCGCCACCCGGCGAAAGCGCATCCTCAAGTTTGCCGGCTGCTATCACGGCCACGCCGACGCCCTGCTGGTGGCCGCGGGCAGCGGCGTGGCCACGCTGGGCATTCCCGGCTCTCCCGGCGTGCCCGAGGAATACACGGCCCTCACCCTCCAAGTTCCCTTCAACGACCTGGAGGCCGTTGCCCGGGCTTTCGAGCGCTATGGCGAGGAGCTCGCCTGCGTGTTGGTGGAGCCGGTCGCGGGCAATATGGGCTGTATTCCGCCCGAGCCCGGCTTTCTGCGCGGCCTTCGGGCGATCTGCGACCAATATGGCGCATTGCTGATCTTCGACGAGGTCATGACCGGCTTCCGGGTGGCCTGGGGCGGCGCCCAGCGCCGCTACCGCGTGCGTCCAGACCTCATCTGTCTCGGTAAGGTGATGGGCGGCGGGCTCCCGGCCGCCGCCTATGGAGGGCGTCGCGACCTGATGCGCCTGGTCGCGCCCGAGGGCCCCGTGTATCAGGCCGGTACCCTCTCGGGCAATCCCCTCGCCACTGCGGCGGGTCTGGCCACCCTGCGTCGGCTCTCCCGACCCGGCGTCTATGACCAGCTCGGAGAACTCACCGCGAGTCTCACAGCAGGACTCGAGGAGCGTGCCCGGGCGGCCGGCGTGGCACTGACCACCACGGCGGTGGGGGGAATGTTCGGATTCTTCTTCCATCCCGGGCCGGTACGCTGCTTCGCCGATGCCCAGCAGGCCCACGCCGGGCGCTTTCGCTGCTTCTTCACCCAGATGCTGGCTCGTGGGGTCTACCTGGCGCCGTCGCCCTTCGAGGCGGGCTTCGTCTCGCTGGCCCACCGCCGCCAGGAGCTGAGGCGGACGCTGGATGCCGCCGAGGTGGCCTTTGCCCGCGCGGCGCGACTGCGCCAGGGTTGACGTTCCAACGGTTTTCGAGCCGGATTCCGGCGGGATGCGGCGTTGAGGCGGGCGGATCCTTCGGCTAGTCTCCGCGCGCCTTGGCCGGTGGGAGCGCAGATGGCGCGAGGCCTGGAGCACGTTTCGGAACAACCGACCGAGAAGGCGCAGCACGCGGGGCGTGGAGATCGCCAGCAAGATCGCAACGGGGACGGCCCTGGGCGAGAGCCTGCCCGGCGCAATGCCAAGGCCTACCAGTTTGCGATGGAGGCGGTCTTCTCGATCCCCATTGCTGGCGGCCTCGGTTGGTGGGCGGACAAGTCCTTCGGAACGGGCCCCTTCGGTCTCCTCGTCGGTCTGGCACTGGGCTTTGCCGCCTTTGCGATGCGTCTGACCCGGATGCGCCGTCTGGTGGAGGAAGCCAGCGCGCGCGCAAGAGAAGAAGCAGAAGAGCCCTGAATCCCCTCCCTGAACCCCCAGATGGGTCCCGAGTCCCCACGATGGCCGATCGCATGCACAAGAGCGCCGTGCTTGGCTGGAACCTGGCCATGAGTGCCGGGGCCGGCGCCGCATCCTGGGCGCTGGTGTCGCCGCGCTTCGCGGCCAGCCTGGTCCTGGGCGCGCTCGTCGAGAGCGTCAATTTCCGCACACTGTGGCGCCACGCGGAGGTCATCCTGCGGGCGGGCTCCGCGCGCGTCGCAGCCCTGGCCGCGTTCCTCTTGCGCTTCCTGCTGCTCGGTGCCGTGCTCTTCGTGGCCCTGCACCTCGGGGCCGATCCCCTGGGCTTTCTGGCGGGGCTCTCCATCATCATTCCCGCGGTCCTGCTGGCCGCCTGGCAGGCGCGCCCGGCGGTGGATCCGAACGCTCCTTCCCTGGCCGCAGACGATCCCGCCTGGGACGCCTGGAACCCTTGGGCCGCACGCGAGAACCAGCCAGATGACGACGAGGAGTCCTCGTGAGCCTCTTCCATTACCTCCAGCACACCACCCACGTGCCCTGGGTGATCTGGTCTTCGCTCTTCGCCGCGGCGCTCGTGGTGGTCACGGGTGTGCTGGTACGCTCGCGCCTGGCCGCTGCGGACGGCGGCGTGATTCCCGATCCGGGCCTCTCCCTGCGCAATGCCATCGAGGTGGTGGTGGAATTGCTGGCCGACATGGCCGAGCAGAATATGGGGCCGAACTGGCGGCGTTATTTCCCCTTCATCGGGACCCTCTTTCTGTTCATCCTCGTCGCCAACCTCACCGGGCTGATCCCCGGAATCGAAGGTGCAACGTCAAACGCCAACACCACCTGGGCCTGGGCAATCATCTCGTTTGTGGTTCACCAGTACGTGGGGGTCCGCGAGCACGGATTTGGCTACATCTATCACTTCCTCGGGCCTAGCCTCTACGATCTCGAGCTTCGTGGGAAGACCTTCCACCTGCGGCTCCTGGCGCCCATCTACGCAATCATCGAGCTGATCAGCCATGTCGCCCGGATCTTTACCCTCGCGGTCCGGCTCCTTGCCAACATGTTCGCCGACCATACGGTGGTGGGTGTCTGGCTGCTGCTGGTCCCCGCCGTCCTCCCGGCCATTTTCATGGGCCTCGGGGTGCTGGTGGCGGTGCTGCAGGCCTATGTGTTCACGTTGCTCTCCATGATCTACATCGGCCTGGCTCTGGAAGAGGCGCACTAGGCGCCAAACCAGATCCCGGCCAGAACTCGCACGGACAAAGGAGAACCCACCCATGCGTCGAATCGGAACGGTCCTCTTGTGGACTCTCACCCTTCTCTTCCTCCCCATGGCTGCCGCCGCCGAGACGGGAGCCGCCAGTGATGGAAACTGGGGATATGCCCTGGGCTCCGGCCTGGCGATTGGCCTGGCCGCCCTCGGCTGTGGCATCGGTCAAGGCTTGACCGCAGGCAACACCACCGCCGGCATTGCCCGCAACCCGAGCGCTGCCGGCGCGATGTTCACCAACTTCATCCTGGGGATGGTGCTGATCGAGTCGATCTCGATCTATGGCCTGGTGGTTGCCTATCTGCTCTACGCGAAGATCGGCGGCTAGACCTCCGACGGAGCCTCGCCGAGGCCGTCCGGCGTGGGCCGGGCGGCCGCAGGCAATCGGGGGGGTTCCTGGCTGCGCGTCGTGACCCCCCGGCACGTTTCAGCGTAGTTTCCAGGAGCGCGAGGAGCAGGCATGAAGAACGCTGCGGATGTACGTCGGCAGGTGCGGACCTACTATGGGACCGAGCTCGAGACCAGCGGGGACCTGAAGACCAACGCCTGCTGTGCCTCCGAGGCGCCGTCGCCCCTCGTGGCCGCTGCGATCCGTAATGTCCACCCCGATGTGCAGGCCCGCTTCTACGGCTGTGGCTTTCCCATCCCCGAGGCGCTGGAGGACCTTCGCGTCCTCGACCTGGGCTGCGGGTCGGGCCGGGATGTGTACGTCCTGGCGCAGCTCGTGGGTGCCAAGGGGCGGGTGTACGGGGTGGACATGACGTCGGAGCAGCTGGCCATTGCGCGGCGTACCCTCCCCTGGCACATGGACCGCTTTGGCTACACGGTGCCCAACGTGGATCTTCACCAGGGGTACATCGAAGACCTCTCGATGATCGAGAGCGGCAGCCTCGATGCGGTGGTCTCGAACTGTGTCGTGAACCTCAGCCCCGACAAGCCTCGGGTCTTTTCCGAAGTTCAGCGCGTGCTACGTCCCGGCGGGGAGTTCCACCTGGCGGACGTGGTGGCAGACAGGCGTCTCCCTCCCGAAGTGTCCCGCGATCCGCTTCTCTACGGCGAGTGTCTGGGAGGCGCACTCTACGAAGCGGATCTGAGCAGCCTGGCCCGTCGCACGGGCTTTCTGGACCCGCGAGAGCAGAGCCGTAGCGGCATCGTGGTCCAGAACGACGAGATCCGGCGGAAGGTGGGATGCGCCCGCTTCTGGTCCGTGACTTGGCGCCTCTTCAAGCTCGACGGCCTGGACGAGCAGTGCGAGGACTACGGCCAGGTGGCAACCTACCGGGGTAGTATCCGCGGCCACGAGGCGGCCTTTCGCCTCGACGATCACCATCTCTTCGACGCGGGTCGCCCGGAGCGCGTCTGTGGGAACACGGCGGCCATGCTCTCGGAGACGCGGCTGGCGCCGCACTTCGAGGTCATCGGCGATCGCAGCGTCCACTTCGGCGTCTTCCCCTGTGGCCCCACCCTGGCCGCCCAATCTGTGCGATCCGTCGGATCCGACGATGCCGGCGGAAGCTGCTGTTAGCAGACGAGGGGCCCGCCTTCGGGGAGCAGCGACACGAGCCTCACCCCAATTGTAAATCCCGTGCCGCAAACGAGCGCCCTTCCGGCGGGCCCCAGATCCGCGCGACCCCCGGTCCCGTATGGGGGTGGTTGCGAACCGCGTCTTGCGACGCCGGGGATTGCCAATAGCAACGACCGTGCCACCCTTCGTCGATGCATCGCCATCCCGGATGCCACGGGGATTCGCGCACTTGGAGTCCGCCCGGTGTCGCGGTCCGACAGCCACGTGAACCCGGAGGCACGCGGCAACCGTGAAGCGGGGGACCTTCATCGTCTTCGAAGGCCTCGACGGCTGCGGCAAGAGCACCCAGCTCTCACGTCTGGCCAGGCGGCTTCGGGACTTCGGGCATCCGGTTCGGGAGACGGGGGAGCCCTACGAGTGTCCGGCCGGACGCCGCATCCGCGCCATGGCAGGATCGGGCGAGCCGGTGGCGCCGGAACAGGAGCTCGCGTGGTTTCTGGAGCAACGCGGCGAACATGTTCGCGAAGTGGTTGCGCCTGCGCTCCGTGCCGGCCAGGTGGTGCTCTGCGACCGGTACTACCTCTCCACCGTGGCCTATCAGGGTGCCCGGGGTCTCGACGCGGAGGCCATCCTCGCCGAGAGCGAGGCCCGGTTTCCGCTTCCGGACCTCGTGATCCTGATGCAGCTGTCAGCCCACCAGGGCCTGGCCCGGGTGCGTGCGCGCGGCGGGCCCGCGGAGCCGGTCTTCGAGCGCGAAGATTTCCTCGAGCGCGTGGCAGTAGGCTTCGATCAGCTCGATCGGCCGTACCTGGAGAGGGTGGATGCCAGGGGTACGCTGGAGCGCGTGTCGGCCCGCATCGAGAAGGTCGTGCACGATCGTACAGGGCTGCTGTAGGCTTTCGGCGTCTTTCCCCCTGTCGCGCATGAGGGTCTCATGAGCTCTGACCATGCCGGCCGCTACCGGGCGGTCCGCAGCGCCAGCGAACACCTCGCCGGGCCCCTGTCTCCCGAGGATTGCACGCCTCAGTCCATGCCCGACGCCAGCCCGGTGAAGTGGCACCTGGCCCACACCACCTGGTTCTTCGAGACCTTCGTGCTCGAGGCGGCGGAGCCGGACTTCCAGCCGGTGGAGCCTCTCTACCGCGAGATGTTCAACTCCTATTACTTCAGCATTGGAGATCGGTACTTTCGGCCCGAACGCGGCCTCGTGACGCGGCCAAGCCTCGTGGAGGTCTGGGCCTACCGCCGCGAGGTCGATCGGCGCATGGAGCGGCTCCTGGATGCGAGTCGCCTCTCCGAGTCTCTTCTGGCGGTGGTAGAGCTGGGGCTCCAGCACGAGCAGCAGCATCAGGAGCTGCTGCTCACCGACCTGAAGCACCTGTTGTCCAAGAATCCGCTCCATCCTGCGTATCGTGCGGTCGCCGCACCGCCGGAGACGCAGCCCCAGCCGCTGCACTGGCATGCCATGGGGGAAGAGCTGCGCGAGATCGGTCACCAGGGCCCGGGCTTTGGCTTTGACAATGAAGGGCCCCGCCACCGGGTCTACCTCGATGCCTTCGAGCTGGGCTCGCGCCTCGTTACCAATGCGGACTACCTGGCGTTCATGGAGGATGGCGGCTACCGCCGCCCCGAGCTCTGGCTCTCGGACGGCTGGGCCATGCGGGAGAAACACAGCTGGCAGGCCCCGCTCTACTGGTCGCTGGAGGGCGATCGCTGGTTCTCGCACACCCTGCCCGGCTGGCTTCCCGTACGCGCGGACGAGCCGGTTACGCACGTGAGCCTCTACGAGGCCGCTGCCTATGCGCGCTGGGCGGACGCGCGGCTGCCCACGGAGGCCGAGTGGGAGGTGGTGGCGGCCAGCCACCCCGTCAAGGGCAACTTCGTGGAGAACGAGCGTTTCCATCCCGCACCCGCCGCGGCGGGCGAGGCTGCGGACGGCCCAACGCAGCTCTTCGGAGACGTCTGGGAGTGGACCGCCACCAGTTACTGTCCGTATCCGGGCTACCAGCCGGTGCAGGGGGCGCTCGGTGAATACAATGGAAAGTTCATGGCCAACCAGTTCGTGCTGCGTGGCGGATCCTGCGCCACCCCCAACAACCACGTCCGCGCCACCTACCGCAACTTCTTCTACCCCGATGCGCGCTGGCAATTCAGCGGCATCCGCCTGGCCCGCGACGCCTAGACCCAGGCCTTTGCAATCAGGTCCCCGAGCCGCCGCTCAGAGCAGCTCCAAGGCGTAGTCGAGCATGTGATCCCCGTCGAAGAGGTAACGGCCCCGGGTGTGGCCGCCCTCCAGGACGTGGGGGAGCCAGAGCCGGTCGTCCTCCCACATCTCGTCGTAGGGTATTTCGTCCGGTGTAAACCACAGGGGAGTGGCCTCGTCGGTCTCTCGGGGCTCTCCCGCGATGCCCCTCGCGAGGTAGACGGTGACGTAGATGGCGTAGCCGTCCACGAATTGGAAGCGGTGCTCGCCCACGGGCTCGAGGCCCACGGGGAGGACATGCAGCTCTTCCTGCACCTCGCGCATGGCACAGGCTTCCGGCGCCTCGCCCGGCTCGACCTTCCCGCCTGGCCCGTTGATCTTCCCGGCGCCCAGGCCACGCTTCTTGCGGATCAAGAGCACGCGGCCCGCTACCTGGGCGAAGACCAGGGTTGCGGGCACCACCGGCTTCCAGCTGGCCCAATCGACGTCGGAAAGGCACCGCCACGGGTGGCTCACCGGCCGCGAAAACCGTGTCTGCCAGGCTTCTGGCGGTTCAGCTCCAGCGCCTTCTCCGCGACGGCTCGGGCGGCATCGGCCGGACTCGCATAACCCTCTGCCTCCAGAGCTTGCTTCGCGGCCCGCAGCTCATCGGGCTTGAACGAAGTGTTCACACGCGGGCGCAGCTGGAAGATCTGGCCCAGGTTGACCTCGGCGGCGCGGATCTTTCCCTTCCGCTTGCCGGGCTTGCCCGGCTTCTTCGCGGGGCTGGGTCCGGCTTCCTTCGTCGCACTGCTACGTTTCGTGGCGGGGCTCGGCTTCGCCCTCGCCGCCTTTTTCGCCGCGGGGGTCCGCTGGGCCTTGGCGGCCTTCTTCGGTGCAGCGGTCTCCCGCTTGTCGGCTTTGGCGGCCTTGACCCTCGCCGCTTTCTTCGCCGGGCCCGTCGCCTTTTTCCGGGCCGTCTTCGCCGGGCCCGTCGCCTTTTTCCGGGCCGTCTTCGCCGGGCCCGCCGCCGCCTTCTTTCGCGTGCCCTTTGCCGAGCGCTGTCTGGTCGCCTTCTTCACTGCCATGCGGGGAGCGTAGCTCGCCGAAAGTTTCGCTCACGCCCCCAAAAGCAAGCGGGTGACGCCGCTACCCACCGGAGACGGCACAGCTGGACGGAGGCGGCTCAGCTGGAGCTTGCCCCGGGTGCTGGGGGTTCTGGGGGCGGCGGTTGCCGGGCGTACTCGCGAGAGAGCCAGACCACCCCCACGAGGACCGCTACCAGGCTGGGAAGCAGCCACACCAGGGGTGTGTGACCCCCGCCGGTGTTGAACCCGGGAATCGGCAGCCGCGCAGCCAGGGCCGTCGCGGCCACACCCGCCAGGGCCATCGATGCGTGGAGCAGGATGGGTGCCAGCAGCGAGCCGCATGCCAGGCGCAGGCCCCCGAAAAGCAACCCTGAAAACCCGGCGGTCATGACGCGCGTTGCCACCTGGTAGGCATCTCCGGCACCCAGGCTCGCCTGCACCAGGGCGTAGAGCGCTGCCGCCAAGAGCAGCCCCCGAGTGGTTCCGAGCTGGGCGACGAGGCCCTGCAGCAGGACGCCGCGAAAGAAAAACTCCTCCACCACGGGCAGCAGGCCCACGGCAAAGAGCGCCCACTGCAGGGTGCCGAGGGTTCCCAGGGCCTGCGCCGCCGCGTGTCCCGCGGCCAGGGTTGAAGCGCCCGCTCCGAGCCATGCGGCCAGCCAGTTGTCGATCTCGCTCATCAACAGGGTGGCCGGCAGCAGGCACAGGATCAGCGGGAGACTGCGCCATGCCATGCCTCGCAGGCCGAGCCGCGCGTCCACCGGAGGCGGCACGGAACGCGCGGTGAGGGTACCGAGACCGCCGTAGGCCAGCACCGCGCCGACGGCGAAGCTCGCCGGGCCGCCCACCAGCGGCCCCAGCACGACCAGGCAGAAGACCAGCAGCAGCCAGGCGCCGCTGGTGAGCCCGAGGGCTCCCGCAGCCCCCGGCACGGCCCGCGGCGTATTCATGCCCCCGGCTCCGCCGGCGCAGGGATGGACTCACCCAGATGCCGTGCCAACGCCTGGCCGGTGTGGCTCCCGGGCGTCGCGGCCACCTCCTCGGGCGTACCCTGGGCGACGATCCGCCCGCCCTCTGCGCCTCCCTCCGGGCCCAGGTCGATCACGTGATCCGCGCTTTTTACGACGTCCAGGTTGTGCTCGATGACCACGACGCTGTTGCCGTGCTCGACGAGTAGCTGGAGCACCTGGAGCAGCCGTTCCACATCGGCAAAGTGCAAACCCGTGGTGGGCTCGTCGAGTACATAGAGCGTATGGCCGGTGTCGCGGCGCGCAAGCTCCCGCGCCAGCTTGATGCGCTGCGCTTCGCCTCCGGAGAGGGTCGTGGCGGCCTGGCCCAGATGCAGGTAATGGAGGCCTACCCCCTGGAGGGTCTGGAGCGCGCGGCAGATGCCGGGAACGTTCTCCAGGAACGGCAGCGCTTCTTCCACACTCATCTCCAGGACGTCCGCGATGCTGCGGCCCTTGTAGCGGATCTCCAGGGTCTCGCGATTGTAGCGGCGGCCCCGGCATACCTCGCAGGTGACGAAGAGATCCGGTAGAAAATGCATCTCCACGCGCTTCATGCCGTCGCCGGCACACGCTTCGCAGCGGCCGCCCTTGACGTTGAAGGAGAAGCGTCCCGGCGCGAAGCCGCGCATGCGCGCCTCGGGCACCTGGCTGAAGAGCTTTCGGATGCCCGTGAAGACGCCTGTGTAGGTGTCGGGGTTGCTACGCGGCGTCCGGCCAATGGGAGACTGGTCTACGGCGACTACCTTGTCGAGGTGTTCGAGCCCGTCGATGCGCGTGTAGCTACCGGCGGGCGCGGCGGCACCATGCAGGCGGTGGGCCAGCGCGCGGTACAGGGTGTCGTTGACCAGGCTGCTCTTGCCGGAGCCGGACACCCCGCTCACCACCGTGAAGCGGCCGAGGGGAAGCTCCAGATGCACATTCTTGAGGTTGTGCTCCCGGCAGCCCGTGATCTCGAGGCGTGCGGCACCTCGGGTGCTGCGCCGCTCCGGGAGCGGAATGCGCCGACGACCTGAGAGGAACGCGCCCGTCAATGAGCCGGGCTGCGCGCCAATCGCCGCAGGGCTTCCCGCGGCTACCACCTCGCCGCCGTGGATGCCCGCGCCCGGTCCCATGTCGATCACATGGTCGGCCCGCCGGATGGTCGCCTCGTCGTGCTCGACCACGATCACGCTGTTGCCCGCCTCGCGCAGGCGTTCCAGGCTCGTGAGCAGGCGCTCCTGGTCGCGAGCGTGCAGGCCGATGGAAGGCTCGTCCAGGATGTAGAGCACCCCCATCAGCTGGGAGCCCACCTGCGTCGCCAGACGAATACGCTGGCTCTCGCCCCCGGACAGCGTGGTGCTCGCCCGGTCCAAGGTCAGGTAGGAGAGGCCCACATCGCAGAGGAAACGCAGCCGCTCGCGAATCTCTTCGAGCACGCGCTCTGCGATCCTTTGCTCTGTCGGGGCGAGCCGCAGCCCCGCGAGGAATTCTCGGGCCTCCACCAGCGAGAATGCCAACAGCTCCGGCAGGGTACGGCCGCACAGATGTACATGATGGGCGTGCCGGCCCAGCCGGCTGCCGTTGCAGGCACTGCACGGGCCCGGGCGGGTGTAGGGCATGAGGCTTTCCGCCTCCTCTCCGCCTCCCGCGCGCCGGCGTGTGAGCTCGCCCAGCACGCCATCGAAGCGCCTCTTCAGCGTCTGCCGGCGGCGGCCACGGCCGAGCACCAGGGGGATCTCCTTGCGGCTTCCGTGCAGGATGGCCCGTTGGCTGCGCTTCGGTAGGTCCTGCCATGGGGTGCCCAGATCGACGCCGAGGCCTTCCGACAGGCCTTCCAGCAGGCGCCGGTAGTAGCGCGACATGCGCCGCCCGCCCCAGGCGGCAATAGCACCGTCGGCCAGGGAGCGCGTCGGATCGGGGACCACGCGCTCGGGGTCGAGCTCCGCAGTGGTGCCAAGGCCCCCACAACGGGGGCACGCGCCGGCCGGACTGTTGAAGGAGAAGCTCCGCGGCACAAGCTCCGGGAAGGAGATGCCGCACGACACGCAGGCCGAGCTTCGGGAGAGCAGCGTGACCTCCCGGCCATCATCGACCTTCACCAGCCCGTCCGCCAGGCGCAGTGCTGCAGCGAGTGAATCGCGAATGCGAGCGCGCAGAGTGGGCTTGACGAGGATACGGTCCACCACGACATCGATCTCATGCTTTCGGCCCGGGCTGAGCTTCAGGTCGGCGGAGAGGTCCACCGGCTCGCCGTCAATGCGCGCTCGCACGAAGCCCTGCCTGCGGAACTCCAGGAGCTCCTTGCGGTGGGCACCCTTCCGGCCACGTACCACGGGGGCCAGGATCTGGACGCGGGTGCCCTCCGCGAGGCTCAGCACCTGGTCCGCCATCTCCTCTACGCTCTGACGCGTGATAGGGCGTCCGCACTCCCAGCAGTGGGGGTGTCCGATGCGGGCGTATAGCACCCTGAGGTGATCCAGGATCTCGGTGGCGGTTCCCACCGTAGAGCGCGAGCTACGGCCGATGCTGCGCTGCTCAATGGAGATGGCGGGAGAGAGGCCCTCGACGCTCTCCACATCGGGCTTGGCCATCTGGTCCAGGAACTGTCGGGCGTACGCGGAGAGAGACTCGACATAGCGTCTCTGACCCTCCGCATAGAGCGTGTCGAAGGCCAGGGACGACTTGCCGCTCCCAGACAGACCCGTGATCACGACCAGCTGGTCCCGCGGAATGTCGAGATCGACGTCGCGTAGGTTGTGCTCTCGTGCGCCTCGGATCTCGATGTGAGTGGGGGCCGGGAGCACCGCGTGGATCAAAACTCCGGCTCCTCCGAGGCGCGGTCCCCTGCGAGATTCGGGTCCAGGTGCGCGGCGCCGGCAAACACGCCCTTGCGCTCGATGTAGGTCTTCTCGCGAAGCTTTCCAATGAACTTCGCGTATTCCCGCTCCACGCCCTCGTTCCACAGCTTCTTGCGAAGGGCCTCCTTGGCCTCTTCATAGCGGATGGGCTTGTAGAGCCGGCGTTTCACCACCATGAGCAGGTTGCATCCGAAGCCCGTGCGGACCACGTCGCTGACTTCACCGGACTTCATGTGGGTGACGACCGGCTTCATCCAGGTGGCGAGCCGGCTTTCATGGATCCAGCCGATCAGGCCGCCGTGTTCGGGGCTGTTCTCCGAGACTTGCTTTGCCACATCCTTGAAGGGCTCACCGTTCTTGATGCGCGTCCGAGCCTGGGCTACCAGGGCACAGGTTTCATCGTGGGTCTCGTTGCCATTCCAGGTCATGAGGATGTGGGCGAGTAGATATTCGTCGCCACCCTTGGGCTGGTCTGCGAACTCCTTGTCGTAGAGAGCCCGCACGTCCTCTTCCTTGATGTCCACCTTGGAGGCGACCATGGTGTTTACGACCTTGGTGTGCTCGATGTTGTCCCGGATGCGGTCACGGTACGCCGCGTAGGGCATTCCCTGGGATTGGACGCTGGCCTGGAGCTGCGCGACGCTGATCTTGTTCTGCTTCGCGATGTCCGCGATGGCCTGGTCCACTTCTGCATCGCTGGCGGCGAGGTCGGCACGCTTTACTACCTGGCGGAGCAGCGCGCGGTCGATCATGCGCTCCAGCACTTCGGACCGGAGCATTGCGAGCTCCTCCGGCTTGGCTCCCTGGGCCTTCATCTTGGTAACGACGGCGCTCGCTGCGTCGTTGACCTCGGAGATCAGCACAATCTGGTTGCCGACCTGGGCCGCAATCCCATCGACGAGCTGCTCCTGGGCCGGACTGGGCCGGGGTGCTGCGAGCAGCAGCGACACGAGGGCGAGGGGCGCTACGAGCGGAAGCCTCCACATGGCGGTGCGATGGTAACGAGTGCCGCGCAGGGGCACCCGTCTGTCCCCCCTGGAGGTCGTCTTCACCCGCAGGGTCTGCGGCACGCGACGTGTCAGGATCTGCCTCGCCTGTGCGGCACGCGACGTGTCAGGATCTGCCTCGCCTGTGTGGCACGCGACGTGTCAGGATCTGCCTCGCCTGTGTGGCACGCGACGTGTCAGGATCTGCCTCGCCTGTCGGGTGCCAGGTGGAGTCGCTAACGTACGGTTTCCCGCTCCCTGCGAGGCCTCGATGCCGAAGATCATCCTCTACGGGCCTGCTGATATTCCGTTCACCCGCAAGGTGGTGGCGGCCCTTGCACTGAAGGGATTGGAGCACCGCCTGGTAGAGCCCCGGGGCCCCGAGGACTACAAACGCCTGAGCCCGGAGAACGGGATCCTGCCTGTGATCGACGTGGACGGGAGACGCATCCAGGATTCGGG
>Ga0114931_10001082_pt1 | contig 34621 bp, 30 predicted proteins | sample 2SBtaG_FD_89579 | JGI IMG/M metagenome (GOLD analysis project Ga0114931, IMG submission 89579) | Deep subsurface microbial communities from Kolumbo volcano to uncover new lineages of life (NeLLi) - 2SBTROV14_V59a metaG | ecosystem: Environmental > Aquatic > Marine > Volcanic | place: Kolumbo...
CCACTTGACCGACGACGATCCCAACGTGCGGATTGCAGCCGTCGATGCGCTCTGTGCCTTTAAAGCCGACCAATTTTCCGAGGCCCTTCTTGCCCTCTTCGAACACGAGCCGGTCGCTCGTCCAAATATTGTAACCGCTTTCGGTGCCTTCGGCCCCGTAAACAATATCGGATTCCTTGAGGAAGCATTGTCGGATGAGGATCCGGTAATACAATTTTCGGCAGCCGAAGCGCTGGCGGCATGGAACGTACCCGAGGTGTTTCCGGCGCTTCTTCGCAAAGTGGACGCAGTAGACCCGATGGCCCGGCCGGTAGTCCTCAAGGCGATGGTCGACCTTTGGGTACAGCACCCCGAACTGGCTGAGTCTCTGCCTGAGCATCTTCGGGGATATTTGCTCGAAATGATAGACGACGTCGACCTCCTCTTTGCAGTCGCAGCCGCCCGGGGACTCCACGCTTTCCTCGACGACGAATCCGTCATTGCGATGCTTGCCCGGGCCGGCAAAGATGACGCTTTCGACATGGCAGTTTTCAGGGCCTTGCTATGCTATCCGAGCGCCATTGGTTGCATAGAGAATGGAGTTTCTTCGTCCCGGGTAGCCGAAGAATTGGCAGTCCAAATGGTACTGGGATTGTTGGCCCAACAGGCCATACAGGAAAACCAGATGGCCGGCGTTGGCAAATTTATTCACCATCATTTTGAAGCGCTCTCGGCGGATACCAAACTGGCTTCCCTTGGGATCTGCCAGCGCCTGCTCGTCCCGGCCTTGTATCCCGTCATTTATGCCGGTGCCGCTGATGAAGACCCTGCCGTCTCCACTTTCGCCACGGACATCGCCAAGGAAGCGGACCTTTCGCCTACCGACTCTGTGGAACGGGGCGAATAACAGAATACGGACCGAAAGAATCTATGAGCTTACTCGCGCAACTAAACCTGTCCGCCCGCCCGTCCGCTCCCTCCGGAAAGGCCACTTTACGACCGCCCTTGTTCGAGCAATTTAGAACGTTTATCTACGACAAGACGGGCATCTACTTCCAGGACAACAAAAAATACTTGCTTGAGAGCCGCGTAAGTCGACGCCTCTCCGCTACCGGAAAGAACGATTTCCAGACGTATTTCCGTTACCTGAAAAACGGGGGTTTCCAGGACGAAATGCCCGAACTGGTTAACGCTGTCACCATCAACGAAACGTTTTTTTTTCGTACGCCTGGCCAGTTCGAAATCATCGAAAAAAATATCCTCCCTGAAATTATCACTCAAAAGCCAAAGTCGTCCGCGACGGTGCGCATCTGGAGTGCTGCTTCCTCGACCGGAGACGAGCCATATACATTGGCCTTGATGGTGGAAGACCGGCTGCAAAAAAGATACCCCCATATAACGTTTGAAATTTTTGGAACAGACATAAACACGAAGGTGATCGAGACGGCGCGTACCGGGGTATACGGCCCCCGGTCCGTGCGCAACATTCCGCCATCGATGCTGGGTCGATATTTTACCCGTGATCGCAGCGAGTATACCCTCAAACCGGAGATTCGAAGTCGGGTTACTTACAAGAATCTTAACTTGACTGACAGAGCCGGCATGTTGAAAATGCGAAACTTTGACGTGGTAATCTGTGCAAATGTACTCATTTATTTCGACAACAAATCAAAGCAACAAGTGGTCTCTTCGCTCTACAAGAGTATCGGGCGAGGCGGGCACCTTCTGGTTGGTTTTTCTGAAACACTCTACGGAGTAACTCAGGCCTTTCAGCCTGTTCGATTTGATAAAACCATTGCATATAAAAAGGGGTGATCAGCCATGTCAAAGACTGTCATGATCGTCGATGACTCAAGCGCGATCCGCAAATTCGTCATGTTTGCTCTTCGAGCCCGGGGACTGACCGTGCTCACGGCTCAGGATGGCATGGACGCACTCGAAAAACTGGCACGGTCTAGGGTGGATCTTGTCATTACCGACGTAAACATGCCCAAACTCGACGGCTTCGGGCTTGTGAAAGCCCTTCGAGACAATACGGATTCTTCGAAGCTTCCGATCATCATCCTTTCTTCCCTGTCGAGCAGTGAGGAAATGGAGCAAGGCAAGACTCTGGGCGCTAATGCTTACCTCGCAAAGCCGTTCGATCAAAAACGAATCCAGTACGAAGTTGCCAAATACATCTGAGAGGTACGATATGAAATTTCTCGTCGTGGATGATTCACTCACCATGCGGCGAATTGTCTGCAATGCGCTCCGAGAGATCGGATATAGTGATTATGTAGAGGCTGCCGACGGCGTCCAGGCTATTGAAAAAATGGACGCTGATCCGGTCGACTTCGTCATTACCGACTGGAATATGCCCAACATGAACGGGCTGGAGCTCACCCAGTCTATTCGTGCCAACCCGGTCATTGACCAGGTCCCGATTCTTATGGTTACCACGCGTGGCATGAAGGAAGATGTAATGGAGGCCATGCAAGCCCGAGTAAACAATTACATCGTCAAGCCTTTTACGCCAGAAATTCTGGATGACAAGATTCAAATGATCCTCAAAACCGCTTGATCGTCATGAAAGCGTTACCCATAAATGAAATTCTTCATCGGCTCGACGAGCTACGCACGGTCTCTGTATTGGGCCAAAGAGCTATGCCGTTCTTCGAGGAGGTACTTGGCTTTCTCCGCGAAGTCGTACCCATCCTGGATGAAGTTGATAGCTCGATACGCGTCAGCACAACGAAAATGATGCCTACGGCCGCTTCTCGGCTCGCCAGTGTGAATCAAGCGACCGAATTGGCCACGACGGAGATCATGGACCTCGTCGATGAAACCTATGCCAAAGTAAAGCAGACCAAGGAAAAAATTGACCTTTCGAAAACGTACTTGGATGCCATGCATGCCGTAGATGGACAACTCGAAAAAATGCTTGAGAGCCATTTAGGGGAAACAGTACTATTAGGGGACGTCAAGGCTCTTCTCAACAAACAGGCCTCGCTGCGAACAACCATGTCAGAGACCTTGAATGCAAAGTCGCTCACGCTCGACGAGATCCGTAACAACATGAATAACATCATGATCTCGCTTCAGGTTCAAGACATTACTTCGCAGCAGATTGCCTCGGTGAGCCACCTAATTGAATCTGTCCGCTCCCGCCTCGCAAAGTTTGAAGGCCAGCTTGGCTCGGGATCTCTTGAGAATTTCCTCGATGCTTCCCCGCCCACGAACGTCGCTTTCGATGGTCATGCCTCGTATGATCATTCGGGGACGAAACAGGCGCTCGCAGAAGAAGTCATGGCCGATTTTGAACCTCAAGTGCCTCAAGAAGCTCCTTTACCACCGGCAGGAGACCCAAATATATCGGCCTCGACCGACGAAATAGACACCCTTTTCAATGGTGAGGCGTGTCCGGCTACGCGCTCCGACGAGCCCGCTTCAGCCGACGACATTAGTGCCATGTTTGGTGACGGCGTCACCTCGCCTCTGGATGCCAACGAGACCGACTCAGCCGATAACATAGAGGTCACGTTTGGCGGGGGCACTTCCGGGCAGCCGGCTGGTGGCGAAACAGCTTCGACCGACGACATAAATGCTATTTTTGGGACATGTGTGAGTGAGCGGCAGCCTAGTCCGGATCGTGCACCCACGTCGGGTGATGATGCGCTCGGAAATTCGGCGTCGCAAGCGCAGACAGATAAACTTTTCGATAGCGGCGAAGGCAAAACCTCACCCCGATACGAAGCCGACGACTTTTATCAAAAGGACCTGTAGTACCGAGGGCTCACATGGCTGACCAACCAGTTTTCTCTGAAGAATTGCGAGAAATCGTCGAAAGCTTTGTCATTGAGACGCGAGAGAGCTTTGAAGAACTCGATAACGATTTGCTTGGACTCGAAGACAATGTCCAAGATAAGGCCCTCATCGACAAAATATTCCGTGCGGTTCACACCGTCAAGGGTACATCCGGCTTCCTGAGCCTCGAACAGATAGCCCTTGTGGCCCATCAATTTGAGGATGTACTCAACAAGCTGCGCAAGGGCGACCTGGTTCTCCAGCCTGGCATGATGGACGTGATGTTCGAGGCATTCGATAAAATGAAGGTGCTCCTTCAGCAGGTTGCTGACGAGAAGCTAGTCGAAATTGACTTAGCTCAGGTCCTCACCGATCTTAAGAATATATCTGAAGGCACGTTCTCGGCGGAACCCGCCCCGGCACCAGATCATCAGGCTAATGCACAGGAAACGCTGAGTACAGGGTCGCCAAAATCAGAGACAACTAGTCCCGAAGCGAAGCCTCTGGCAGCACCGGCGCCCGAAGCCGAGGCTTTCATGCTCGGCCATAGAATTAAGGATCATCCAGCTTTTTCAGACGACCTCCGAGAGATTGCAGAGAGTTTTGTCATCGAGACGCGAGAAAGCTTTGACGAACTCGACAATGACCTACTCGAACTCGAAGACAACGTTCAAGACAAGGAGCTTATCGATAAGATTTTCCGGGCCGTACATACGGTCAAGGGAACCTCTGGCTTCCTGAGCTTGGACCAGATCAGCTTGCTTGCCAATCATTTTGAGGACGTTCTCAACAAACTGCGAAAGGGTGACCTGATCCTAAAGGCCGGTATGATAGACGTCATGTTTGAGGCCTTCGATAAGATGAAGGTGCTCCTACAACAAGTCGCCGACGAACAACTCGTTGTAATCGATATCAGGCACAGCATCGGACAGTTGCAAGCGATCTCCGATGGCACGTTCTCGGCGGAAGATTTGGCCGCTGCACCAAATCCGATAATCATGGCTGCCGATGTCGCACCAGCCAATGTTGCGCACAAGAATTCCGATCCTGTAGGCGATCCGCGAGCGGAAGACAATATTACTGTTGCGCCGAATGCAAAATCGGCCCAACCGGCCGAGCGGCGTGGCACCAAACGACAAGAGCGAAACACGGAGACCATTCGGGTAGAAGTGGGTCGCCTTGATGCCCTGATGGATCTCGTCGGCGAGCTGGTGCTGGGACGCAACCGGCTAATGCAGATTGTCTCCAACCTAGACACTACCGAGGACAATCACGATTTGCTCCATGAACTGATGGAAACTTCGTCTCAAGTGGATTCCATTTCTACCGAACTCCAGGGCGCTGTAATGCACACGCGTATGGTCCAAATCGGGCGTGTGTTCAACAAATTTCCACGTGTGGTCCGGGATTTGACCAAGGAATTCAATAAAGAAGTCGATCTCATTATTGAGGGACAAGAAACCGAAGTGGACAAATCTCTTATCGAAGAGATTAGCGACCCGCTGGTCCACTTGATCCGCAATGCTTCTGATCACGGGATTGAGACACCTGAAGTTCGGCAGCGACGTGGAAAGTCGGGGCGCGGCACCATTCGGCTTACGGCGGCCCATGAGGGAAACCACATTGTCATTCGGATTGAAGATGACGGTGCGGGCATCGACCCCGAAAAAATCAAGCGCGTTGCCATCAGCAAGGGGGTCCTCACGGCCAAAGACGCCGCTGACATGCCGGACAAGAATGTCCTCGACTTACTTTTCGCTCCTGGTTTCAGCACCGCAAAAAAAGTGAGCAAAATTTCCGGGAGGGGCGTCGGATTGGATGTCGTCAAGACCAACATTACCCGGTTAAACGGTACGATACAGATCGATTCCGAATTCGGGAAAGGGTCCTGTTTCACACTCAAGTTGCCGCTTACACTTGCCATCATACAGGGGTTGCTCGTCAATTTGAACGAAGAGACGTTTGCTGTTCCGCTTCGTTCGATCATCGAAGTTGTCAGGCTCAATGAAGGCGATATTCAAACAATTCGGGGCCGCGAGATTATTCGCATCCGGGAGCAAGTATTGCCGCTCCTCCGAATCGGCGACAGACTGAATGTAGCTGGTGCCCATGCCGATGTGCATCACGCGTATGCCGTCATTATCGGCATCGCACATCATCGCCTTGGTCTGATCGTCGATGACCTCATCGGACAGAAGGAAATCGTCATCAAACCTCTAGGATCCTTCCTCAAAAAAACACACGGCATTGCCGGTTCAACGATTCTCGGCGATGGACGTGTCATCATGATCCTCGATGTGGCGGAGATTATTCGCATGGAGCAATTTCAGAATCGGGAAGACGGAGCACTAAACGAAGCCGCTTGAAACGATCGAATTTATTTTCACCCCGAGCTGCGCAATGGGAGGCACTCATATGATTCGCATCTTGATCGTCGATGATTCCGCGTTTATGCGGAAGGCGCTTACTATGATGCTCACCGAGAGCAAAGAGATCGAGGTAATTGACACCGCTCGGGATGGCGAGGAAGCCATCGAAAAGGTCAAGCGTTTGCACCCCGATCTCGTGACAATGGATATCGAGATGCCGAGGATGGACGGCATCACGGCCCTAAAGTATATCATGAAGGAGGCTCCTTGTCCAGTCATGATGATCAGTTCTCTCACCAAGGAAGGCGCACAAGCTACCATTGAAGCCCTGAGCGCAGGCGCGGTAGACTTTATTCCGAAACAGATGTCGTTTGTTTCGGTGGAATTCACGCAAATCAAAGAAGAACTGATTGCCAAGATCAAGTCGATCGTACTTTCTCGGCGATCAGCGCTCTCTTCGCTTTCGCGTGCTTCGAATCCGCGCCGTACCCCGGTGGACACATCACGACCCAGAATAGCTCCAGCCAAGGCACGTACGGAGCGTTCTTCCTCCGTCGAGGTAGCGCCCTCGCTAGCCTATCGGCGGGCTCGCCTGATCGCCATCGGCATTTCCACGGGTGGACCGGCAGCGCTTCAAGAGGTAATCCCGACGCTCCCGGGAAATCTGCATGTGCCGGTTGTGGTCGTACAGCACATGCCACCCCATTTCACCAAGTCGCTCGCTGCCCGTCTGGACGGCATGAGCCAGCTCGAGGTGGTTGAGGCTGAAGATGGGATGGCCGTCGAAGCCGGGCGGGTAATCATTGCCCGAGGTGGGCGTCATCTCACGTTTCGAACAGCCATGAATCAAACTGTCCTGACGACGCCGGAGATGCCGGAAACCCTGCATCGTCCGTCGGTTGACGTTATGTTTGAGTCTGCCAGTAAAGTTTATCGCGGCCGGGTCCTTGCAACCGTAATGACCGGAATGGGCCACGATGGGCGCGAGGGAGCGAGGGCAATCAAGAAAATGGGCGGGAAGGTCATTGCTCAGGATGCATCCTCTTGTGTAGTTAATGGGATGCCCCGGTCCATTGTTGAGGCCAACCTGGCTGATGCTGTATTGCCGCTCGATCAGATCGGGCATGCGTTAGCCCGTGCCGTCTCGGGCACAAGCCACTCGCCTCCTCTCAACTCGACCACGAACGCCATGCGCCACCCGATGCATTTGCGTAGCAAATAGTATTATTGATCGCGATGTATTGAAACCACCTCTACCCTCTACTGCACTTCATGGAGTCAATATCGAAAAATGAATGTGCACTAATATGAAACTGCTTTTGCTGCGCACCGCCGGCCTCGTTATGATCCTGATCATTGGGACCGGTGCGTTGCCGGCTACCTCCGTGTTTGAGGCTTCACCGCTTCAACAGATGTATATCCTAAAACAGTTGGATACAGACGTGCAACGTGTCGGCATTCTCTGGAACAAGGGTGCCAATGAAACCCTGATGACCCAATTACAGCGAGCCGCTCGATCGTCTGGTATGTCCACGTTTCTTACAGAGGTGTCGACGCTCGTGGATATCCCCTCAAAGTTTCACAAGTTGACGCGAGAGCATCATATCCAGGCACTCTGGATCATGCAATCCGGCGGAGTTCTGAATACCCCGAAGGCTCAAGAATACCTGATAACGCATGCAGCGGGCGAGCACATGCCGCTTATCGCGCCAACGGAGCAATGGGTGAGAAAGGGCGCAAGCCTGACCATTTTAAAAAATGACCGCGGACTCCAGGTATTGCTAAATCACACAACAGCTAAATCCAGCGGCCTTGTGGTTCCCGAGAAGATGCGTAACGACGGTTCCGTACAAGTCGAATTCCTCTGAGATAAGCCTCGTTTCCGCGCCTTTCAAATCTTCATCGAAGTGTGTTCCTATGTCAGGATGATGCTCCCGGAATCGTCCATGTTCGACAGGCCTGATTGGGCCATCAGGGTATATTTTGCCAGATAGCTAGCTGCTCATCACGGTCGAACAAGTGGCCCAATAAAACACCATCTTTTACATTCATTCCTTGGTATCGATCCTCTTAAGATCTAAACCCGGTGGACGATCCAAAGGAATAACCCGGCATCTCAACAGTTGCCCTGGCCTACTTTTCATTTCGCATTTAGTGGAGGTCAATTCCATGCGTAAGCAGTACCGTTACGTACTTCTGATTTTAGCCTCCGCGCTGGCGGGGGCAACAAGCCCACCTCTTGCGGTCGACATTACGCCTATTCAACAGTTTTTCCTTATCAAGGAATTGAAACCCGACGTGGAGCGATTGGGCATTATCTGGGATGGCAGTACTGTGGACGTAGACGCGACCATGAAACAACTTCAACGCGCAGGTGCTGCATCACACATTAAAGTCTTTCTCGCTGAGGTCAGTTCGCTAAAAGATGTGGCACCACAGTTCCGCACACTTTCGCGTCAACGCAAAGTTCAGGCCCTCTGGGTGTATAATGGGAAAGGCGTCATGGACAACAAGTTTGCCCGCAGTTACCTCATAAAAAATGCAACGTCTAGTGAGATTCTCATCTTCGCTCCCGATGATTCCTGGGTCAGTGAAGGCGCAAGTGTTTTCGTTCAGAAGGCAGATGGCGGCATCAAACTAGTTGTCAACCGTGCTTCGGCGGAAGCCCTCGCGCTGACGATACCGGAAAAATACGCCGATCGTACCCAATACCTGGCGGCCAACTGACCTCCTACTCCCCTTTCGCATTTAAATCTAGCCCTTGGTTCACCTTGGCAATCGTAATGAAGGTATTTGGTATGGTCGCATTAAAAAATATGAAGCTGAGACATCGATTTACAATCATGCTCGGCGGCATGGCCGTGATTACGTTCGCGCTCTTCTTTTGCTTTTCACTCTACTCACAGCAGGTCACCAAAGACGAATTCGCTGAACGCAGCACGTTGCTGGCCGAGACAATCGGGTCAGCATCTGCGCTCAACCTGGTAATGCAGGATAACGAAGGCCTCAACGAAAGTCTTACCCGAACGGCAGCTTCCGGCAACATTGTCGCGGGCGGATTCTTCGATTCCGAAGGCACTGTCGTAGCGGAACAGCAGATGAGCACGCTGATTGCTCCGCAAGATCGCTTGCCCGCCAAGAACGGTACGCTACGCTGGACCGAGACCACACGGGGCGAGCCGATTGTAATCGCCCATTCAGACGTCAGACTAAAAGGGGAAGACAGCGCAAATGGTGGTGACCTACAAGGGAGTGTTCTGGTAGCAGTCCCGGCACAGTCAATTGAAGTGCAAAAACGCACGAGCATGATAATTGCCTTCGCCATTCCCACCCTAATCGCCTTGTTGGTTTGGCTGGTACTTCGGCAGGTTCAACGGACTGTCGTGCGGCCGGTTGAGGCGCTTAAAGAAATGGCGGGAGCCGTGGAAAACGGAGACCTTACGGCACGTGTCGATGTGTCTCAGCAGGATGAGATTGGGGAATTGTCTGCGTCTCTTAATACCATGGTGGATGCTAGTGAACAAAGTACGCAGGTGCTCGAAGAGCAAAAGGAACACGCCGATCAGGCCATGCGGCAGTCTGAGGAACTCAAACAGCAAGCCGAAGAAGAGCGACAATATTTACAGGAACAATTCCGGAGAATTTCGGCGGTTATCGCCGCCGTCACCCATGGCGACCTTACGCAGCGCCTTATTGTCGATAGAGACGACGAGGTAGGGGCCATGATGCAGGAGTTAAACCAGATGATCGACGATAATGAAGCGCTTATCGGTGAGGTGAAAAGTGCCGGTAATGAGATTTCGATAGCCGCTTATCAGGTGGCCTCAGCTGCAGAGGAAATGTCGGCCGGCTCGAAGGACCAGGCCAGTCAGACCATCGAGGTAGCGGCTGCCATCGAAGAGATGTCGGCAACCATAGCAGAATCTTCGCGAAACGCCTATGAGGCCAACGAGATGGCCCAACGCGCTGCTAAATTGGCCGGCGAAGGCGAGCAGGTCTTTAAGGAAACCACAGGTGGCATGATGCGCATTGCGACCATAGTCAAAGATTCGGCCGAGAAGGTATCCAATCTTGGTGAGTCAAGCGTGCAGATTGGCGAAATCATCCAGGTCATTGGGGACATCGCCGATCAGACGAATCTGCTGGCATTGAATGCTGCCATCGAGGCAGCCCGAGCTGGAGAACAAGGTCGAGGATTTGCCGTCGTGGCAGATGAGGTTCGAAAATTGGCCGAACGTACTACAGACGCCACAAAGCAGATCGGCGACATGATCACCCGGATTCAACACAATACCGGCGAAGTCGTGGAGGCCATGAAGAAGGGCAACGAAGAAGTGGAAAACGGACTGACAATGGCCGACGATGCAACCCGCTCACTGGCGGAAATCATCGATTCGATCGACAGAATGGTGGAAATGATCGATCAAATTGCTGCCGCCAGCCAGCAGCAATCCACCGCCAGCAGCCAGATTTCGCAGAACGTTGAAGCCATCTCGTCTGTGGCGACCGAGGTTTCGAATGCTACTTCTGAGCTTGCCTTCACGGCAGAAAATTCGCAGTCTCTTTCCGGCGAACTCGGACAACTGATCGAGCGATTCAAAATTCGGGAGGCGGTCGATACTCAGGCGTTGGGAACGTACGATAATGTACCTTACCCCAGCGGCGACGGCGCCGAATCGCTTGTATCAAATTAAAAGACAGACTAGATTGTCGATTAGCCGGGCGCCGGATTAAGACGTGCCCGGCTTTTTTTGTCCCATCCATTGTGCCGCATATTCATTGAAGATCAACCAACGATTTTCGGCCATAAACCACCGTCGCGCAAACGATGGCCTTCGGAAACGCGTGCACAACAATTGATGTAGACGCTACCAAAAAGGTTTAATCTTCGGCTATTTAATCCGATATACGGTATACATCGCACCGGAGCGCCACTCTGTAAAGTACCGGAACGATTTCGCAATCAGAACTAAAGTCTGGACCTTTTCGGAGAGGGGATCAAGCACCCTTAAGGCCTCAGTAGACACATGAAAGCAACACCGATCGGTATTATCGCCGGCTTCGTTCTCATCTTCGGAACAATCTTTCTGGGAGATGGCGCTGCGACCTTTTTCGACCTCCCTTCATTCATTATGGTGGTTGGCGGCATGGTTGCCGCGCTCCTGGTAACCTTTTCCTTTGATGAGCTCAAGTTGGGCATGGACGGTGTCAAGGGCGTTTTCTCGTTTTCCCCGCCCGACATGAATTCCTATGTCAAGCAGTTCGCCGAGCTCTCACGGACAGCGCGCCGGGAGGGATTGCTTGCCCTCGACCGCCAAATTCAGGACTGCGACGACGAATTTATGCGTTTCGGTCTTGAGATGGCCGTGGATGGCATCGAAGATCACGAAATTGACGACTTGCTTAACGGGCGCATAGCCACCGAAGCGAACAAAATGGTGATCACTGCCAAGTTCTTGAATTCCTCAGGTGCGTACTGCCCTGCTTTTGGCATGGTCGGCACCCTCATTGGCCTGATCCAAATGATGCAAAACCTGACGGACCCGGCCGCCATTGGGGCCGGTATGGCCGTGGCCATGATCACGACTTTTTACGGTGCCTTGCTGGCTAACCTGGTCTTCTTGCCCATGGCCACCAAGGCTGGTAGCCAGATGGCCGATTTAATGAAAAGCCGAGATCTGGTTCGCGCCGGCGTGCTGGGCATAGTTCGCGGCGAAAGCCCGAGTATGATTGAGAAACGCCTCAAGTTATTCCTTTCCGATGACGAAAAGGAGGCCGGAGAATCCGAAGAAGAGCCTGCGCTCAAGAAAGCAGCCTGACAATATATCACCTTTTAATGCTACCGTTCCCAATCGATCGTGAGTGACAAAGACAACATGCCGGAAGAAGTAGAGGAGCTTACCGCTCCTTTCTGGATGACGACCTTCAGCGACATGACAACGTTGCTGTTGACCTTCTTTGTGATGATCGTGTCTATGTCGGAAGTGGAGGTGAAAAAGTTCAAGGAGGCCCTTAGTTATTTTCAGGGTCGGACCGGCGTCCTTACGCACGACGCCATTACCCCGCGCCCACAGCGACCTACCATCGAGGAATCGGCTGAAAAGGCCGAAGCCATGGAGGACAAATATGAGGCCATTATGGTCTACCTCCAGAAAAAGGACCTCACGAGCAAGGTACAGGTAAACCTTCGTGAAGAAGGGGTTCATGTGTTGATCTCGGACTCGGTGATGTTCAAATCGGGTGATGCGGTTCTACTCGAACCCTCAAAGGACCTGCTTCGCATGATAGCGGGAGTAATAGATGGGCGGGTGTCATCTGTAGTAGTTGAGGGGCACACTGACAATCGCCCTATCCGGACCGGAACGTACCCTTCAAACTGGGAATTATCGGCCGCGCGGGCTGCTTCTGTGGTACGGTTCATGCTTGAGCAACCAGGCGCGCTTATCCCCGCACATTATTCTGCGGTGGGTTATGGTGAATTCCAACCTATCGCATCCAATAGCTCGTCGTCTGGGCGAGCGAAGAACAGACGTGTCGAAATATTATTTAGTTGGGAATCATGGCAGACGAAACAACTCAACACACCCCCGAAACCGGCGAAGGCCCTCCTGAAGTAACGGATCCGGAGGAAGCAAAGGGAAAGTCCTTCCTTTTGATCTTGATTCCGTTGTTGGTGATTGCTCTCACCGGTGGCGGCTGGGCGGCCTTTATCTATTATCCTGAGGTTGTGGCCATGACGTCCGCAGTTGGGCTCGATTTTGGCTCAGATGAAAAATTAGACGAGGCGGAACCGGTCGAATACGGCCAGTTCACTGAGTTACAGGGCCTGATCGTCAACCCCGCCGATAGTGAGGGCAGGCGATTTCTGATGGTCAACATCGGCCTTGAAACCCCCGATGAGTCCGGGCTCGAGCAATTGAAAATGAAAGATATCGTAGTGCGCGACACCATTCTCAGAACCCTGAGCACGCATACGATTTCTGAGCTTTCAAATATCTCAATGCGCGAAAACCTCAAGAGGGAACTTCTCAGTGCCATAAATGGCGTTATGCAAGACAGTACGATAAGCCGGCTGTATTTTACGCAGTACGTTTTGCAGTAAGTCGTTTGCCATGCACCCGCGTGGATTAATTGGTTCTGGGTTCGCCCGTCGAGCTTGCAACGTTGCCCTTTAAGTTTGAACGTATCAAAGGGGTGCCCGTCATTATGACGAAGCCGCTCAGCCAAGACGAAATCGATATTCTCCTGGAGGTTCGAAACCAGCTGGGGGAAGACGAGTCGACCGACTACGACCTCGACACGTTGACATCGATGATGGATGCCGACGCGGAGAAGCGCATCAGTCCGTACAATTTCAAGCGCCCTCGCCTGTTTTCACAAGATCAGATGCGTCTGCTCAATTATGTGCACGACGCCTTCGCCCGCGACCTCTCAGTCTACCTTTCTGCGCAACTCCGTACCATTGTCGATATCAGCCTCTCGGCCATGGATCAAGTCCTTTATTCCGAGTACGTGATGTCCAGTGCTCCTCCGTCGGCTCTGTACGTTGTCGACGTGAAAGACTTGAAACATCAACTGGTCTTAGAGCTGGATCCCCGCCTGGTGATTTTCACCATCGAAAAGCTTTTTGGCGGTCCCGGATCATTTATGCATAAGCCACGCGAGATTTCAGAGATTGAGCGGCGCATAATGAGTAAGGTGATGTCCCGGGCGTTTACCGAACTCGAAAAGGCCTGGCGTCAGATTTATGCCATTGATCTGGAGGAATCGGCATTCGAGACAAACGCTGAGTTCGTTCAGGTCATCCCCGGTGTGGAACCTGCGTTGGTGGGTACGTTCGAAGTATCGATTTATGAACAGCACTCATTCATTAACATTTGTTACCCCTACATTCTGCTCGAAAGAATGCTGGGCCGGTCGGGTATTAAGCAGTGGCTCTCGAACACGACATCAAAGGTCAATGACTCTGTGCGGGTACGGTATGAAGGGGCCCTTCGCACCACATCCATGGAGATCCGGGCAGAACTGGGACGTGCCCAACTTCCGGTATCCGAATTGATTCAACTCGAAGTAGGAGACGTCATTCCGTTGACCCAACGCGTTGTTGAACCGATTCGACTATTCGTGGGCCAGAACGAAACATTCCGGGCGGCTACAGGCAAGTCCGGGAAACGACATGCGCTCCGCATCATGGAAGTATTGGAACAGAAATCAACTGAAGACGACGATGAATCCCAAGAACGTAACTAAACTTATTCCGACTGCCCAGGAAGCCTTGTCTTCTTTTTTGGCAACACTCTTGGGCCAACCTTCGCCGATAGAGATGGGCGAAGTCTCGGAGACCACCAGGGAGCAAATCCTCCAGGAGTCAACGACGATGTTGAGCATCGTACCGAAGACCGATCCGACGTTTGTCGTCCAGTTAAGTCCCAACTGGCTACCGCTCCTCTCGAAGTCTATGCTCGGGGAAGCGATCGGACTGGGAGATGAAGGCTACAAAGACCTGACCTGTGAATTAATGGGGCAAGCCTATGGAGCGCTGCGTACGGCGCTTGCCGGAGATGGAATATCACTATCTGAAGCCATGTTTGACGTGGTCCACCCGGAGACGCCTTTCGTTGAGCAACAGGTACCTGAGCTCGTCTATCGGGTCCCGTTTCACCTCACTATTGAGGAGGACACGTTGGAGGGTCAGGCACTCTTACCCTATCAGCAGAGCCCCGAAGTCGTAACCGAGGATGTTTCTGAGGCTGCGGCCGTAGCGGAAGACGCCACAGCAACCATCCCGGTGACACCGTTGGCCTTCCCCGATTTGGGCCGAGAGAGTATCGGGGACGGTGGTGGGTACCCGTTCGGACTTCTTGCAGATGTTGAACTGGAGGTAACTGTAGAACTCGGGCGCCGGCGCCTATCGCTCTCAGATATTCTGCGGCTGACAAACGGCAGCGTCATCGAATTGGAAAAACTAGTGGGCGAACCGCTTGAGGTATATGCCAACGGACGTTTTATCGCTGAAGGTGAGGCCGTCGTGATCGACGAACAATTCGGCATCCGCATCACCAGCCTGGCTGCTTCACGGAGTCGAGACAAAGTAATTCAATAATGCTATTCACGCGGTAATTCAAAGAGCATTCAATTTTACCCGCGTCGGGCCGGTTTTGTGTGTTGCATACTGGCGAAGGCTTGGAAGAACTTGTTGAGCCAAGAAGGGAACCTCGCGAAAAAACGAAACTGTCTGACCTGGAAATACGCGTTGGGGATGAGAAGGCAACGTGTATTGTGGCCGAATAGCCATGACACCGAATTCGCCACCAAGATATACCGGTCTACGTTGTTCATGACGCACTGGCACTGTTTTGGCATTTTGAAGTGAACGGAAGCCATCCTAGCGATTAGCGCTCGAATGGCCTCAGTTCCACGCAATCCGTGCCATATCGTGAGCAAATTCTTCCCCTCGATCGCGAAGAGCGGCACCCCACGCTCCTCCAAGCAACTAATTTACCGCGCTCTTTTGTTTGCCGCCGGGCTTGCACTGCTTTGGATCATTCTTCAGATGATGCCGGTCTCTCCGCCGCTAGAGGCCCCCTCCTCCCTTCCGGATTCGGGTACCGAGACGACTCAGTTGTCGTCAGGGAGCCACGTACGTGGCGATGTTTCTCTCTTCACGCCGGGATATCTAGCCGTCATAATTCTCCTCTGTGCAGGAGTTGTCATTGCCTTCATTCTGCGAAAGCGTTCCGGATTGCAGTCCGAAGACATTTCATGGCTGCAAACGCTGGGGAAAATGAGGCTCGATCAAAACCAGCAACTGCGCCTTGTAGCCTGCGGTGGGGACGTGCTTCTACTGGGCATATCGAACGAACAAATTAGCTTGCTCAAACAATATCCGTCGGACACATTCTCTGGCCAACCGGAAGCGCCACCCGCAAATCCTCCGACACTTGCCACACCTTTCTCGTCGATCCTCGGCCGGTTTTCTGGCCAACCAATCCGGCCTCAGGAAACGAGAGTCTCGGGATAGCCACGTGGCCACCTCCTCCGTATCGTCTTCCATTCTCTTTCTGGCCTTTCCAATGAAGCTGCGTTCTATCCGCTCACTCGTGGTTCGAGTTTTCCTGCTAATCGTGCTGGTACCTTGTCTGTCCCCGTCCAGGGCGATTGCCCAGAATACATCAACGTCGATTGTCACGGATTCTACGGGTCAGAATCCCACCTCGTCGTTAGGACTATTTCCTTCGGTACAGTTGGTAAAGGGAGATAAGGATTACGAACTCCCCATCCAACTACTACTCTTGATGACGGTGCTCTCACTTGCACCAGCGATCATCATCTTAATGACGAGTTTTACGCGGCTCGTCGTCATTTTTGGCATTCTTCGTCAGGCCCTCGGAACACAGCAATCTCCACCTAACCAGGTCGTCATCGGTCTCGCGTTGTTTCTCACGCTATATATAATGTATCCCGTATTTAATAAAATACAAGTTGAAGCAGTTCAGCCTTACATCGCGGGCTCCATAGGTCAGAGCGAAGCGCTGCAGTTGGCGGCAACACCGATGAAAGTTTTCATGCTTTCGCAAACACGTGACAAGGATCTCCAACTATTCGCGGATCTCGCCAATGTGGATCGATTCGATAATCCGGAGGACGTACCGATTCATATTCTTGTACCTGCTTTTGTTATCAGTGAACTGCGCATTGCCTTTCAAATCGGCTTCATGATATTCTTACCATTTCTGATCGTTGATCTCGTGGTTGCCAGTGTATTAATGAGCATGGGGATGATGATGCTGCCGCCCGTAATGATTTCACTCCCTATAAAATTGTTGCTTTTCGTCCTTGCCGATGGCTGGTATCTCATTGTCCAGTCGGTCATTCAAGGTTTTTCGCTCTAGACGGCGCGTCTTCCGAGGCGTTGTTTCAGTCCCTTTCCTATTGGTGAAGAGGTAGTCATGAATCCCGACATCGCGTTATACTGGGCACAACAGTCCCTCCGGATCGCGCTGCTTCTCACGGGTCCGCTCCTGGGCGCTGCGTTGGTCGTCGGACTCTCTGTAAGCCTATTTCAGGCAATCACATCCATTCAGGAAATGACCCTCAGCTATGTACCGAAAATGCTGATCGTCGGAGCTATTCTACTATTCTTGGCGCCGTGGATGATCGAAATGCTCATTGACTTCACCACGAACGTTTTCCTCTTCATCCCGAGCGTGTCACAGTGACCAGACGTAGCTGTCGGTACACTCGATACTCGCCGTGGTCAGTTTAAAGTTTGGCACTTCGTATTGGCCTATCTCGATCCAGAATATTACCTGAGCGTTTTCCTGGTATTTGCCCGAATCGGTGGACTGATGATGGCGGCCCCGTTTTTTGGTCAGACGGGTGTTCCTGTTCGCATTCGCATTTTTCTGGCCATATTGCTTGCTTACTTGTTGGTCGGTCTCACGCCCAGGCAACTCCCACCCGGTGTCTTCACGACCTTTGGTTTGATGCTCGCGGTCGGCATCGAAATCGTTACGGGACTTATTATCGGGTTCGCATGCCAGTTCATATTTTGGGCTCTTCAATATGCCGGAGATGTTTTCGGATTTCAGATGGGCCTTGCCATGGCTCAGGTTTTCAATCCTCTGAATGGCCAGCAAACCAATCCCATTGCACGCTTTTTTGTGATGACGGTCCTTCTTGTTTTTATCCTCCTGGACGGTCCGCACGCAATTTTATACGCCCTTATCACTTCCTATGATGTAGTGCCTCTGGCTGGGGCACGGCTGGCTGCAGGCGGACCCTTGCTCGTCAATTGGGTCGGAGCATTATTCGTGACGGCCATTCGCCTCGCATCGCCGTTCATGATTACCTTTTTCCTTGTCGAAGCCGCGCTGGGAATCTTTGCACGGGCCGTCCCTCAGGCCGATTTATTCTCGATGAGTTTACCACTCAAACTCTTAATCGGACTGAGCCTTTCCTATCTGGTCCTTCCTCATTATTTACCGCTGGTCCCCGGATTCATAGATGAAATGAACTCAAACCTTCGAGATCTTCTCAACGTCCTGGCTCCTTGAATCATCCTTCGGACGCCGCTGGGCACTGGAATTCCTTTCCCCAGTCCAACCATCGTTTCCGCTACCGACCCCGAAACGATCAACCGCATCCGCGACCCTTCTTTTGTCGGAACGAGATTCAGAAGATGCGAGGATCGTGGCATCCTTTTTTCTATCTCTTTAATTTTACCCCTTAGTATCGATCCATCACGATGGCGGAAAAAAGCGATAAACAATTTGATCCGACTCCGCAACGGATCCGCAAGGCAAGGGAAGAAGGCAACGTCTTCAAAGCCCAGGACATGGTCTCAATTATATCCCTTACTGTGGGTGCATCCGTACTCGCATTGGGGATGTCCCCTGGCTTCGGAGCGCTCAAATCCCTCGCCCAATATATCTTTCTTCACACGTCCACAACGGCATTGAGCGTAGATGGGCTCCTCTCATTGATCGTTACCGTTGGAATTCGTGTTCTAATCATCATTATCCCGTTCATGCTGATTCTGATGTTTGCCGGGGTTGGAGCCAATGTGCTTCAATCGGGATGGAATGTATCAATGAAACCGCTTGTCCCGAAGCCGGAGAACATTAGCCCACTAAAGGGTCTGAAGAGGATTTTCTCGCCTCGGGGAATGTTTACCACGGTGAAAGCGGTCCTCAAAATTGTCATTGTAGGGCCGGTAGCCTACTTCAGCATCTCCGGGCACATCGCCGACATTTTGATGCTGCATACACTGCAACTGTCCGATATCCTCACTGTGGCCAATAGATGGATCATAGAAATGGTCGGCCAACTTCTCGTGCTTCTCTTCGTCCTCGCGGGAATCGATTTTGCCTTCGAAAAGTGGCGGCATAAGGAAGACATGAAGATGAGTATGCAGGAGATAAAAGACGAACAGAAAGAGACTGACGGCGACCCGAAGGTAAAGAGCAAGCGGCGACAACTAGCGATGAATTTCTCGCGGCGCCCGCGCCTTGATTATGCTGTGATGAAAGCAGATGTAGTGGTAACGAACCCAACGCATTATGCGGTCGTCCTTCGGTATGACCCGGAAGAAGCGCCTGCTCCCATGGTGCTGGCAAAGGGGATGCGAAAACGTGCCCAACGCATAAAGGCGTTGGCTTCGGAAATAGGTGTCCCGATGGTTGAAAATCGACCTTTGGCCCGCGCTTTGTACGCCTCGGTAGATGAAGAGTCGGAGATACCGGCTGACTTGTATCCAGCGGTAGCAGCTATCCTTGCTGAGATCTATCGGAAAGAGGGCCGACGAATCACCTGATTATTGACCTTCGCCTTGTTTTTTCAACGCAGGATTAATCCTTTAGTACGTTGGCAAATATTGTTAAGCACATCGACATCCCAAAGAAGCAAGTTCCGTTCAAGCTCATCAACAGTGAAGCGGTAATTGCCAGCGGGATTGTCCTCATTTTGTTCGTAATGGTGATCCCGTTGCCGGGATTTTTGCTGGACCTATTGCTGGCAACCAATATCGCCATCAGCCTTGCAATCCTGCTTACCGCATTTTATGCCACTAAGCCGCTGGATTTCGCCATCTTCCCCGGCCTGTTGTTGATGACCACGCTCTTCAGGTTGTCGCTCAACGTTGCGTCCACACGACTCATCCTCAGCGAAGCACATGCCGGTGCGCTTATCCAGGCATTCGGCCAATTCGTCGTCTCAGGCAATTATGTGGTTGGCGCCATCATCTTTATGGTGCTCATCATCATCAACTTCGTGGTCATCACAAAGGGGTCGGGACGAATTGCCGAGGTCGCAGCTCGGTTCACACTCGATGCGATGCCCGGCAAACAGATGGCAATTGACGCTGATTTGAACGCTGGGCTGCTTGATGAACTCGAAGCACGACAACGGCGGGAAGAAATTGGAAGAGAGGCCGATTTCTACGGAGCCATGGATGGTGCCAGCAAATTTGTTCGGGGAGATGCCATAGCAGGGCTAATCATTACGGCCATTAATATCATCGGTGGCCTCATCATCGGTGTTGCCCAGCTCGGAATGGCGTTTCCGGATTCCGCCAGCACTTTTACAATCCTCTCGATTGGAGACGGCCTGGTCTCTCAGATACCTGCCCTTCTGATATCAACCGCCGCCGGCATCATCGTGGCGCGCGCCAGTAACGACACCAACATGGCGCAGGATTTCAAGGGCCAGTTATTCAAAAAACCGCATCCCATTTTTATTACCGGCGTTTTCCTGATTATCCTCGGCCTGGTACCCGGTATGCCCATTCTACCTTTCTGGTTGCTTGCGGGTCTGACGTTGGTTGTCGGGCGTGCCCGTCTTGAAACAGAAGGGAAGGAGGCCGACGAGGCAGCCCGGGCAGAACTGCTCACACAGGAGGCCGACGAAAGCGAAGAGACACCGGCCGACCTGTTGCTTGTCGATCCACTCGAACTGGAAATCGGATATGCCCTCATTCCCATTGTCGACCCAAACCAGCAGGGGGATTTGCTCGATCGTGTGCGCATGTTACGCCAGCAATTGGCCTTGGAATTGGGCGTCGTCGTTCCGCCTGTTCGGATTCGGGACAATGTGGCCCTTTCGGCGAACAAGTACATTATCAAGTTGCGCGGTAATCCCGTCGCGGAAGGTGAGATATTACCGGGATACCATCTGGCACTTCTGGCCGAGGATCTGGCCGCCCCACCGCCGGGCATTCGTGTCGAGGACCCGACGTTTGGCTTACCGGCCGTCTGGATTTCGGAGCGAAACCTACCCGAAGCCGAGCGACAGGGCCTGACGGTGGTTGAGGCACCAGCCGTAATTACGACTCATCTTCTTGAGGAGCTGCGCAAGACTGCCTACCGCCTGCTGGACCGTCAGGAAGTCAAAAAGCTCATTGACAAGGTGAAGGAAACTGCGCCGGCCCTGATCGAGGAGTTAGTGCCGGACATGCTCTCAATTGGCGCTATTCAAAAAGTACTAAAGCGGTTGCTTCGGGAGCGGGTACCCATCCGAGACCTGATTACTATACTCGAATCTCTTGCCGACCACGCTGGGTCGACGAAAAATATTGACGTACTTACCGAATATGCCCGTGCCGCGCTGGCCCCAACCATCACCCGACAATTTGCCGGACAAGATGAGGGGCTTCACGTATTTGTGCTGGAACCTCTTTTGGAACAGCACTTGCTCGACAAGGCCAAGAAGGGCGAGCTCAATGCAAACACGCTTGGTCTGGAACCCCAACGTGCCGAAAAGATGATCCAGGAGGCCGATCGCCTTGCAAAACGCATGATAAGTGCGGCTCGGGCGCCGGTGTTACTTACTTCGCCGGTAATACGCCCGACCTTGTTCAGCTTCTTCGCACCGATGGTGCCGGAGCTCTCTGTTCTGTCATACAATGACCTTGTGCCTGAAGCAAACGTTGAAGTGACAGACCAGCTCAAGCTGCCTTGAGCCGCGCTACGCGATACTCGTGTTCCTTTCGTCATGTCGTCGGTCATTTTTGGCCCAGGCAACGCACACGTTGAAACAATCATCTTATGATTATCAAGTCCCTTACCGGTTCTAGCATCCATGCCACGCTCATTGAAGCCCGCCGCCTTTTTGGTGACGATGTCGTTCTCCTCGAATCAGTGCCTCCCGGCGATGGCCGACCGGCTCGCATCACGATCATGCTGGACAAGCTGTTGCCAGTTTCAAACGACGTTGCTCCGGCACGCATCAAAAAACAACCGGCGATGGTTCAAGACGTGTCCTTACCTGTCCTCGTAGAAAGTGAAGGTAGTCCCAGCCCAGTTCTTTCCGGAGGATTCGGTTATGGATTAAAAGCCGCGATGCAGCCATCTTCCGGGGAGGGCGCTGCCATTCCGCCCGAAAGTTTTTCCGAAAAGGACGTATCGGGGAATGCAACACGTACTACAAATAGGAATATATCCGCGCGTTCCGGAGCACGTGACCGCATCTTTTCGAAGAACACGCCGGCTATAGAGGCACTTCCCTCATTAAAACCACTGGAAGACCGTATAAGCTCGCGACTCGATGACCTCCAAGCCCGTCTCACCTTATTTGAAGAACGACTGGCCAATGCTTTTATTGGTGCCTCGCAACCCTGGATGACCCACACCCTTTACGGCGCTCTGCTTGCCGCAGGGCTGAAGACCAGTACCCTAACCAGGCTGTTTACGAATGTGTGGAAACTGGGCTATGATCGCGACGATGATTTGTCGAAACTCCGATGGGCCATCGCGCGCGAACTGTGCGGCATGCTAAACTTTGGTCGCCGTCGTCTGAGAAAGGGTGTACACGTGTTTATCGGACCGAGCGGCGCAGGCAAAACCTCGCTCCAAATCAAACTGTCTATTGATCAGCGCTTCTTTGGAAGGCACGATGCTGCTGTAATCGTAATCGCGCCTGAGAACGATGCCGACCTCCCCTATCAGTGCCCGGTTGATTTGTATCGCCGATTCGAACTCGCCGTTCAAATGGTTCACAATTCGGAAGAAATGGATGGTGCCCTCTCCCGCATCGAGCCATTCTCCCATGTTCTTATTGACACGCCGCCCATGCCGATGCGGCCCGATAAACGCCGGCCATTCCTTTCACGCATGCGCCACATCACACAGGGTATCGCTCCTCTTCAGGTGCACCTGGTCATGAATACCGCACGCGTGCTTGACGAATTCGATACTGCCTTTCTGGAGTCGCTACCGCTTTGCCCGGATACGCTCGCGTTGACTCATCTTGACGAGACGCATCAGATTGGTCGCGTAGCTGAGTGCTTGATGTCCCTCAAGCTTCCGGTGCAGTTTACTTCCGACGGACCGAACGTTCGCGAGAACATTGATGGGTTCTCGGCGACGTGGCTTGTCGAACAGTTGCTTGACATGCAAATTGTTACCAGAAATGATGGGCTCGCTTGGTCCATGCTCTGATACCAAATATCGCGCACCACAATCGTGTCTGGGAACGGAATTTCACACGGAAATTGGAATACAGAAATATTATGAAACGCTCCTCAACAATATTGACCATTACAAGTGGGAAAGGCGGGGTCGGCAAGAGCCTGGTCTCCGTAAATTTGGCTGAAAAATTGGTCGCGCTCGGCCACCGGGTCGCACTCGTCGACGCGGATTTTGGGCAAGGCGCATGCCCCATCTTACTAAATGAACAACCCGGTGGGAGCGTCCTCGGAATGGTCCGGCATGAATCACGAAAAACCGACGTACTTCATAAGACGCAATCGGGCCTTACCCTGGTTCAGGCAGTCGACGATTCAGCCGGTGCCGATCGTTTTGAAGACAAGGTTTTTGACCAGCTTGACCGTCTGCTTTCAGCGCTCAAACGAACGCATACATTCATCATCATTGACACGCCTGCGGGTATGGGCAACCCGGTGCGTTGGGCGCTCGACCGAGCTGATATCGGCCTCCTCGTTCTTGTGGGCGAGCCGACTGCAATCGCCGACGCCTATCGACTCGTGAAATTGGTTCGAGCAACCGAACCAAAATATCCGCTGGGAACCGTCATTAACTTTGCCGAAAATGAGGACGAAGCAACCGACATTTCGGCTCGATTCAGCAAGATTACGGCACATTTTACCGGTCAGGAAACAATGTTCTTTGGATGGGTACCTTTTTCCCCGGAAATGCGTCGCTCGGTAAATGAACAACACCCGGCCATTTATACGCCGGGTGCGGTGACCGAGGCATTCACAAACCTGGCACAGCGGTTGATCCATGGAAAAGTGGAAGCACTTAGTCACGCAGCCTCCTGAGGCCATTCTTGTCCCTGTGAGGATCCAGACCCCCATTTCTATCATGAACGGATCGCCAACCACATGGCACGTTTGGCAAACAATCGACGAATCCGATTCGAGTCCGGTCATTGGGCGAAAATGGTATACAAGATTAACCGTGTTCGCCGGAGACGGTACCGGTGGCATAATCCTTGCGCAACGTCTCCATACCTAGAGTTTCACACGATATCTAAGAATCTTTTGCCCTTATCATCGACTTATGCGTGCCCTTTTTACTCAGTTTAGCGGTTTAGTGGGGATCCTCACCTTTTTGAACCAACTGATGCGAAATACCCCCTTGGATAAAACCATCTTCCTGGGGCTTACGACTGGCATGACGGTATACCTCGTATTGATTCTGGGCGATCTTGCCATCCACCGTATTCTGGCCACTGCAGCCTCGTCGTCGGTTGCCGGACATCAAACCAATCCAGGTAACGATGTTCTCGGTTCTGGACCAACCAATGCCTCAAAATCGCGTGCGGTCGGAACTCCCAACCCCGACGCACCACCCGTCCAGCACGGGCACGCAACCAAAACCAATGAGACCCTGGCGGTATAAATTGTTCGATCTTTACTAATCGAATTAGCCTCCTGGCTCGGGCTCTAAATTACCTCGAATTATGGCCCAAGATCTTCAAACGCATGCAGTTCAGTTTACCGTGGACCCGTCCGCGGCCAACCGGGAAGCGGTTGTATTAGCGGCTGTCCCGCTCATACGCTCTATTGTCGGTCGGTTGAGCATTCCCGATCACCCGCTGGCTACCCGCGAAGATCTGGAAAACGTAGGTATACTTGGCCTGTTGCAAGCCCTGGACGCGTACGATCCCGAGAGAGGAACACCGTTCGTTTCGTATGCCTATGGTCGCATTCGAGGTGCACTCGTCGATTATCTTCGGTCGATCGACGCATTGCCACGTGAGCGGCGCCGGCGCCTTGCCGAAGCACATCGAGCAATCGACACCCTTCGACAGGCCATCGGCGGGGAGCCGCGCGACGAGGACGTTTCGGACTACCTCGGCATCTCCCTTATTGATTACCATACCCTGCTTCGCGACGCTCAATGCAGATTTGCCCTCTCGCTTCATGCGCCTGTTGATAATGAGGGTGAGCAAACGGTTCTCGAGACCATCCCTAATGAGGAAACGTTTAAGGCTTTTGAGTTAATTGACCGCTCATCCCTGAGAGACTATATACAAACGTTGATTAAGGAATTGCCGGAGCGCGAACAGACCATTCTCGCGCTCTATTATTTCGAAAATTTAACACTCCGTGAAATTGCCGGCCTGATGAATCGTACCGAAGCTCGCATTTCGCAAATCCTCGGCAAAATCCTAATCAATCTCCGCGTCCAACTTGCGCACGTTCAAAATCGCGCTGCTTGAGGATTTGGTTTTTTAAGGGCTCGTTGCTCCGATACCGAATGGCCAGCATGAGAGTAGCCCATCATTTCCCGGCCGGAGACCCTGGCGAAGCTTCACATCACCTTAAAACAATTCCTGAACTATTGGCCCGAAATGCAGTATATTGAGGGCTTGCTTTTAGGCATTGACACCCCAGTGTGTAGGCCCTTCCAGCAGCATACTTGTCGCGCATCCCAGTGATGGATGAAGCGGAGTAATTGAGCATTTTCAACCCAGTTTGGCGGAGGATTTTTCCATGGGTGTGATGAACCAGCTCCGGGAGAATACCGGAGTGATTCTGTGGATTTTGGTAATTTCATTTGGTGTGATCTGGGTGCTCCAGGATGCCGGTACGTTCGACGTAGTCGGGAACTTGAGTAACAATGTGGCCAATATCAATGGCGACGTCGTTACTGTCAAGCAGTTCCAGCAGTCGTTGCAAGGACGACTCGATGCCTACCAGCGGAAGAACGGGGATGCCCCCCCTCCCCAGCTTCGGGATCAGATAGAGGACCAGGTCTTCAAACAAATAGTTGACGACCATCTTCGCGAACAAGAAGCAAAGCGTTTGGGAATATCTGTGTCCGACAACGAACTCGTCGACATGGTTCTGGGAGACAACCCACATCAGCTCATCAAACTCTATTTTAGCGACGGAAAGGGTGGTGTAGACCGGGCCCTCCTTCAGAATTTCCTTGACAACCCGGATGCAAACGCGTCCTGGATTCAACTGGAAAAAGTCCTTCGGGCTCAACGTCAACAAGAGAAATTGGAGAACCTCGTCACTGCCACCGTGCGCGTCTCGGACCGCGACGTTGACGAGGAATATCAACATCGAAATATTCGCGCCGACACGCGTTTTGTCGCCCTTCGCTATGCAGCGCTTCCCGATGACTCCGTCAAGGTATCCGACCGAGATCTGAAAAATTATTACGACGATCACCATGAGGACTACGCGCGCAAGAAGTCGTATACGTTGGATTACGTCTCGCTCTCGAAGGATCCGACGCCTGAAGACACGGCCGCTGTATTAAAGGACATTTCGTCAATGCGGGATGCCTTTCTCGCCAGTGATAACGATTCTTTATTCCTGGCTCGAAATGCGTCCGAGAAACCCTATACAGATGCCTTTTTCAGGCGTGATGAACTTGACCAGCCGATAGCCGACGCCGTCTTTAATTCCCCGAAGGCCGGTACGCTAGTCGGGCCTATCATTTCCGGTAAGGCTGTGCATCTTGTAAAAATACTGGAAGTTAAGAAGGCCGATAAGCCGGCAGTGCACGCAAGGCACATTCTTTTCCGCGCTGGAAAGGGTGATAAGAGCGCACGTGCCGAAGCCCGCAAAAAAGCGCTTGAAGTTCGAACCCTAATTCGTAAGGGTGCTGATTTCGCCGAAATGGCGAGCCAGTACGGAAGCGACGGATCCCGCTCTCGAGGCGGCGATCTGGGGTGGTTCGGTCCGGGTCGGATGGTAAAGCCATTCGAAGATGCAGTCTTCAAAGCTCGCGTTGGGCACTTGATCGGCCCTATCGAAACGGACTTCGGCTATCACCTCATTGAGGTAACGGGCCGCGCCGACCGCGCCGTTCGAATCGCCGATCTTGCCCTCGGCATTCGCACAAGTGTAGCCACGTTGAACAGCCTGCAAGAAAAACTCGATGACGTGCAATACTACGCTACCGATAAAGGCAATTTTAAAGCCGAAGCCAAACGAGCCGGTCTGGAACTTCATACGGTTCAGACTGAGGCCGAGCAGCAGTTTATTCCGGACCTGGGCAACAGCCTGAAACTCCAGACGTTTCTCGACAAGTCTAAAGCCGGGGCTATTAGTGACGTCATTGAACTGAACGATAAGTTTATTGTCGTCTCGCTCGCTGCAATTACGCCTGCCGGCTATCGCTCCTTCGACGACGTGCGAAATCAAATCGAGCCGCGCGTCAACAACGAAAAGAAGGCTGCAATCCAACATGCACGCCTCGAAAACGCGTTGACGGATGTTGGATTTGATGGTCTGGCATCAGCCTTACCGGGCGCGATTGTTCAGACGGCAGCCAATCTTTCTTTCTCCTCCGCCACAGTTCCCGGTCTCGGACGTGAACCAAAATTTGTCGGCACGGCACTCGGTCTCGATAAAGGCGAGACTTCAAAGGTCATTGATGGCAACAATGCGGTCTTTGTCCTCCAGGTTTCAAACGTGAAAAAGCCGGCCCCGCTCCCCGATGCCGATCGGGCGCAACTCTTGGCTACTCTCCTAAAGCAGCGTCAAAATCAGGTGCGTAACGAGTGGCTTACAGCATTGCGCGATCGGTCCGACATCACGGATAATCGGCGCGCAATTTTTCAATAACCCTCGCCCTTTTTGATTTTCAGAAGGGGTATCTCAGGTTGAGGTGCCCCTTCTGTTATTCTGTTCCACAAACATCATGGCTGAGACTCAACGCGCCCTCTTCGCTTCGGGCTGTTTCTGGGGTACTCAATACCATTTCCAGCGCCTACCCGGGGTGCTTTGTACCCGCGTGGGGTATACGGGTGGACATACGCTGCACCCCACCTATCACGAAGTATGCACCGGGACGACGGGACATGCGGAAACCGTAGAAGTCCTCTTTGACCCGACCAAGGTCTCCTACGACACCCTGGCCCGGCTGTTTTTTGAAACCCATGACCCCGCCCAAGTCGACCGGCAGGGCCCTGATATTGGGAATCAATATCGCTCTGCGATTTTTTACCTCGACGAAACGCAAAAAGTGACAGCCGAGAAATTAATCGGAATCCTCAAGGCCAAAGGTCAGCCCGTTGCCACGGAGATCACGAAAGCCACGCCCTTCTGGCCCGCAGAAGATTACCACTAGGACTACTACGGCAAATCCGGGAGACAGCCGTATTGCCATGTATATTCGAAGCGGTTTTGAAGGCTTGTGGTTGACGGATGTCGCCATCTGGCCGGTGCCTCTTTACGGGTGCGTCCGTACCATGATTCATGGGCGCTACCGTAACACTGTGTCTCCATTTAATTAAGGGAGACAGGCAAGAATCCCCGTCACTCCATCGGCTTCTCGAAGATCATAAAATGCTGCTGCGGCAGGATGTCCTTCGACTCATGCCAGGTCAACCCCACGGCGCTCATCTCCTTACGTATCTGCGCCTCTGACATGCGGTGAAGCGGGACCACCGGTAAGGTATCATCTTCGCCCCGATATTCGACGACAACCACCCGCCCGTCTCGTTTCAGAGAACGCACAATGGCGCGCATCATCTCATACGGGTGGGTAAACTCGTGGTACGAGGCCACGATAAGAACCACGTCAAACTTATTTGCCGGTAGATGAGGATCCGTATCGGTACCCAATACCGGTTCAACGTTGCGCATACCCAGAACGGCTTTGCGCTCACGGATGGTGTCGACCATGGCCGGATCAATGTCCTCCGCATAAACTTTCCCCGAAGGCACTCTTACGCTAATTCGAAATGTAAAATAGCCGGTGCCTGCCCCGATGTCGGCCACCACGTCATCCGCTTTCAGGCCGAGAGCCTGTACCAATCGGTCCGGCAATTCGGCTGTGGCTCGCCCGGTACGTTCGAACCACTGCATCCCATGTTCTTCAACCATCCCGCGCGCAATCTCACGTCCCATATAGAAGCGGCCCGATCCGTCGACGGCATCACTCGAACGGTGCTCGTATTTCCCTCCGCCCGCCTCCGCCTTGTGCTCCGAAGGCGTACACCCGACAGTCCCAGTCAGGCAAATTGCCAGAATGGTTGAGATTCCACGAAGTGATTGGGCTAGGCGGTAAAATGGCATGTGTGAGAAGTCAAATTCGCAACGATCTCCATCGATTCGATATACCGGCCAAACCACTTGGTTCCAATAAAAATTCCGAATTTATTTGATTGGGCATCGTCCTGTGTAATATACCCACTCGCGGCATAGGTTTAGCCGCCTGTCAAGCATATCATTCAGGGCTCAATGTACAAAACATGTACGGACTTTGACCCTACCTATGTCTCGAATTTGATCGGCGCCGCTCTATTTCGATCATGAGGCAAAGACAAATACTTGTTTAACCAGTTATTTTTGCGATCGCCATGCGCAGAATACTTCCTTTTTGCATTTCATTTTAATCTTTCAAATTGCATATTATGGTTTCTTCACGATTTTACACTCGCGTGTCGATCGTGCGGTGGTTATACGTATCTCCTTTTCTTTTTCCTGTATGAAGTTCGCCTCTGCGACAGTATTATTGCTCCTCTTTTTGATTCCCCGTCTCGATCTTCACGCGTAGAGCGTATCGTTCGAAGATGCCGTAGTGGATGTCGGAAATATAGGCCTGACGGTGACTAATGCCGGTTTCGTCGGTCGTTCGAACGTACGGAGCGTGCCCACTGGTCCCCCATCGATGGAGTACCCGCTCGATTCCGGCGTGGAGCATCTCTTCGAGTCCGGACTGTGGGTAGGAGCGATTCGAAATGATGGTGTCGTAACGGTGCGCACAGGCGCTGTGACCGCTGCCGGTGGGTACCGACCGGGCGCAACGGGGTATGAATTTGCTCAAGCCAGCTCCATTCTCCAACGTTCCGGGCTCCCCGAATCTGAAGTGTTCACGCGGAGTGCCGTTAGCCATCAAGACTATATCGCGTCTTTCGTCGACACGTCGTCGGTGCTTCCTGGTACGTCTATCCAACTTCCTGACCCGGAAGGGCGGCTGGGAATGAAGGTGGAACTCCAAAGCTATGCATGGAATTTCCCTTTCACCGAATACTTCGTCATCCTTAACTGGAATATTGTCAATATTAGCGACGCGCCGTGGGACAGCGTCTTCGTCGGGATGTATCACGACATCGTCGTGCGCAATGTAAATACGACCAATGAATCCGGCGGGGCTTTTTTCAATAAAGGCGGCTACGGATTCATCGACAGCCTCTATACCTCTTATGGCTTCAATGCCGGTGGTGTCGAAGAGACGATTAATACATACGGCGCGATGACTTTCCTGGGTGCGGAATGGGAAGAGCCCGGGACGGGCCGGAAGCGCTTCTTCCACCCGGACCTTGCCGCCGACTATATACGCGACGGCTATTCCCCACCGACGGTTAATCCGCGATGGTGGCTTTTTTCCGGCGGACTTGACGAGTTCTCGCGCCCGACTTCAGACGATGTCAAGTATCGCCGTATGGCCACACCGTTTCCCAATCCGGCCAGTTTTGGAAGCCAGGAGGAGTTTGAGACGGCAAAGAGTGACTGGTATCAACGGCTCCGCACCGACGGCCTGAATGCCGCGGGGAACTGGATTGGATTGACGCCCATCGGGCCCTTTCCCCGCGTAGAACCGGGCGACACGCTGCAAGTGACGTTCGCTGTCGTCGGTGCCCTTAAACCCGAAGAATTCCAGGATCAGGCGGGCAAGGCCATCGACACACCGGAGAGCAGAGCCTTGCTCGAAAATAACATAATGTGGGCTAGGCGCACCTATTCTGGGGAGGACAATAATTTTAATGGCTCGCTCGATCCGGGTGAAGATGTAAACGGCAACGGTATATTGGATCGATATCTTATCCCCGAACCACCCTCATCACCGCATCTACGCGTTGAGTTTGAAGACGCTGTGGACCCAAATACGAATCTCCAGGACACGAAAGTGGTGCTTTATTGGGACCGAAGCGCCGAGGATACCCGTGACCCGGTCACCGGCACACTGGACTTCGAGGGATACCGCATTTACCGGAGCAATCCCGGAGACGACCTCGGGGGCAACATTCTCGACCGCGCCACGCTCATCGCTCAGTACGATAAACCTGGTGATCGCACGGGCTTCAACAACGGTTTCAACGAAGTCCGGCTCAAGAATCCGATTAAATTTCCCGACGACCCAATCCAATACCGTTACCGTCTGGTAGCCAATGACCTGCTGAACGGGTGGCAATATCTATTTACGGTCACGGCCTTCGACGAGGGAGATGTGGACGCCGGGCTGCCGTCCTTTGAGTCCTCGCGCACAGCCAATGCAACCCGTATCTTCCCGGGCACTCCCCCCGCTTCGAAGGGACAAGATTTGAAAGTCGGCGTCTACCCAAATCCCTACCGTGTCAATGCGGCCTGGGATGGCGGAACCAACAGGACGCGGCGGCTAAACTTTTACAACCTACCGGAGCGCGCCGACATCCGCGTTTATACCCTCGCCGGAGAAATTGTAAAGGAGATGCATCACGAAGGCGACACCTATCGGGGCGACATTCGCTGGTACGACAACTTCAGTGCAAGCAACCGGCAACTCTCCGGTGGCGAACATTCGTGGGATATTCTATCAGAAAATGGACTCAACCTGGCGGGCGGCCTCTACCTCTTTACCGTAAAAAACCTCGACACCGGCAAGGTGCAACGAGGGAAATTCGTCATCATCAAGTAAATACACTGTTGCAAACGTCTCAGATCGCAACGGAGACGATGCGTTTGCGGCCAATGCCTTTCGGCACTTTTCTATTTCGTTCACTCATCAACGGGAGATTACCCATGAAGACACGCTTTACAACCCTCCTGTCTACGGTCCTTTTCCTGCTCTTGGCAGGTCAGGCCGCGGCACAGGATCCGATGATCGTCACGGTCCGTGACATCAACGCCATCGACCAAGCCAACATTCAGACCCTCAACGACGCCGGCGCCGGACTGGCAGCCGGGGACATCGGCGATCTCATTTTCAATAGCCTGGTGGACTCGACGGTACAATTCACCGCCGTGGTCATGACCGACCCGCTGACCTCCGGGCTGGCAAGCGTCAATAACGACCGTCCGGACCGCATCCACGTGTTCGTCCGCGACACGACCGCCAACAGTATGGGACCCGCAGGAATGGGCGTCCAGCTCGTTGACGGCTCGTTTGACACAACGGGCTTGCTCGACGTCACGATCGGCGACGTCGTGACGATCGTTGGTACCGTCGGGCCCTTCGGAACTACCATGCAGGTGGCCCCGACTACGGTAACCTTGTTGGGCCGGTTCGATACGGATTTTGGCCTCCCGGCTTCCTTCATGGACCCGGTAGAAGTGACCACGGCCGACCTGAACATGATGATCGACACAAACGGCGGCGTACAGGTTAACTGGAACAACCTGGCCGATATGCGCGGGCAGTTCGTTCATGTGAGCAGCGCGACCGTACAGGTCCGCGATATCAGCACCGACCGCCCCAACTGGCTCTTTTCCACCGACGGCGGCGACACCGTCGTTAATTTCTACGACACGTCGCTCCGCTATCGGAATGACCGCGACGGCGTGTATCCCGCCGGCTGGAACACCCGCACCGACGACTTCGTGCCGCCCGTGCCCGGCTCGCTGATCGACATCCAGGGCTTCATCACCAATAATGGCGACGACCCGTTCGTCCGCGGCGTTCCGGGAGGCGCGCTTCTGAGCTTCAATCCCTTCGAAGACAGCGACCTGACGATTCTCGAGTCGCCGCCGCAGGTGAGCACGCCGAGCAAGCCAGACTTCGTTCCCACTTCTTCGGATGATATTGCGATTACGGCCGATGCCACCCCGGACCCGATGCGGACCATAACGGGGGCCGTGCTGAAATACACGACGTCCGATAATGCAACAGAGCAGGAGATCACGGGGACGTCATCCGACGGAGTGACCTTCGATTTCACCATTCCCGCCCAGGCCGATGGTGTCTTTGTTACGTACTTCATGGTCGCTACGGACAATACGGGCGCCATGTCGGAAACGGATCCGGTCGTGTATCGTGTGCTAGATGCCGGCATCAATGAAATCAGCGACATCCAGGCGACTTCAGACGGCGGCCCCGGAGACTCGCCTTATCGTAATCTGACGACGGATATGGATATTACGGCGACCATCCAGTCGGTTATTACCACGTCGTCCTCACAGATTGTCTCCGCGCAGGATGATGCCGGGCTTGGCGCATGGACCGGTATTGTGCTTGATACGCCGGATGTGCTGAATCCTGGTGATCAGATCAATATCACGAATGCCACCGTTGAGGAGAACTTCGGCCTCACGCGTCTCACCAACCTCACGTATACGATGGTTGGAAGCGGCGACCCGTTGGGGTATCTCACAGTGACAACGGATGCGCTTCAGGACAGCGGTGTGGCAGAAGGCTTTGAAGGCATGTTGCTTCATTTTGATGATGTCGTCGTGACGGAAACCAGCGCAGATGCGCCCTCCGACTTTGGCGAATTCTCGTTCTCGTCGGATGGGACGACGGACAACCAGGTCCGATCGGATGACTCATCGACGCTCGTAGACGGCGGTACCACGCTGTTCAATGGCGGCGAGCGCCTCGATTTCCTCCAGGGCTTGTGGTATTACTCATTCAGCAATTACAAACTGGAGCCGCAAGATCCCGCCACCGACATCGGTATGGTGACCAACGTTGCAACGGAAGACGATGTACTGCCGGGTTCGTTCGGCTTGCATCAGAACTTCCCGAACCCCTTCGGTGAAGCCACGACCATCCGGTACGAGCTCGCCAAGGCGGGTCACGTGACGCTGGAAGTCTTCGACCTGCTCGGCCGCCGCGTGGCCTCGCTCGTCAATGGTGAGCAGGCTGTGGGTACCCACGCCGCCACGTTCGAGAGCCGCGATCTCGCCGGTGGGATGTACTTCTACCGCCTCGCCGCCGGTTCCAAAGTCGTCACGAAAACGATGACGTTGGTCAGGTAGCTTGTGTGAGTAAGTTTGAATGAATAGCTGAGATTGGAGGCCGGTAGCGTGTGGTGGGAGACATGGTTCATCATTTTGAGAACTACGCGTCAATCAACATGCGCTGCCGGCTTCAACTTGGTTGTTCGAATGCCCAAAAGCAGGGCCTCGTGAGGAGCAATATGCACTGATCGATCAAATTCGCCGGTCTTCAAGATCCGTGTGTGCAAACAGTGCGGAAGTGCGGCGAAAACGACGGTATCCGAAGCATTTTGTCGGTGAGATCATTACGGATAATTCATCGTGTATTTGGATGAACCACGAAGGTGTCAAACTAAACTACAAAGGTGTCAAACCGAACCACGATGATGTCATCCTGAACTACTAAGGTGTCAATCCGAACCACGAAGGTGTCATCCTGAACTACAAAGGTGTCAATCCGAACCACGAAGGTGTCGTCCTGAACTACAAAGGTGTCAATCCGAACCACAATGGTGTCATCCTGAACCACGAAGGTGTCATCCTGAACCACGAAGATATCAAACTCAACCACGAAGGTGTCAAACTCTACCACGAAGGTGTCATCCTGAACCACGAAGGTGTCATCCTGAACCACGAAGATATC
>Ga0114931_10001083_pt1 | contig 34580 bp, 27 predicted proteins | sample 2SBtaG_FD_89579 | JGI IMG/M metagenome (GOLD analysis project Ga0114931, IMG submission 89579) | Deep subsurface microbial communities from Kolumbo volcano to uncover new lineages of life (NeLLi) - 2SBTROV14_V59a metaG | ecosystem: Environmental > Aquatic > Marine > Volcanic | place: Kolumbo...
ATTGAATATACGCGATGCGGATTATTTTGAGTATATGTTAACGCGATTTACCGAACCGTCTGAGGTGATCGGTCCAATTGATATCAATCAATTACGCGAAGGTCGCTATATCCGCCGTGAAAAAGGTAAATTGCCGAGCGCAACGCTGGTTTTCCTGGATGAAATATTCAAGTCTAATTCGGCGATTCTAAACAGTTTGTTGACTATCATCAATGAACGTAAATTTTATCAGGACGGTGTCGCACAAGCAGTAAACCTGAAGATATTGTTTGCCGCAACCAATGAGATTCCCGAGCATAGCGAATTAGCGGCATTGAAAGACCGCTTCGGCCTAAAAGTGATGTGCCCCTCCGTCCAGGATAAGCATTTTATGGCGCTGCTGGATGCCGGTTTGGAGGCGCAGACCCAGCGTGACTTACAGCAAAAGCCCTGGGCGCAGGGTCATGCCGATCTAAGTGACTTTTTAATGGCTCACCGTTATTTAACCTTGCTGATGAATCGTAAGGAAACGGATTTGGAAGGTCAAATCGTTCGTGATCGGCATCAGTTTTTCAACCTTGACTTGCTTCAGGAAATGCGCAGGCTCATTAAAACCCTGGTGCGGGAGGATAACGTATTTGTCAGCGATCGAAAAATTATCAAACTGTATCGTTTGCTGCGCACGCGGGCCTGGATTTTTCACGGCGGTGCGGTGGAACGAGCGGATTTACAACTGTTGTCCTATTTGGGTGAAACGTTGGATGAAATTCAGATACTGCGTGACAAAGTTCCGAAATTGTTAGGCCTGGAATACCAGGCATGACCCTCTGGAAGCAAAATCCGGATTCGGCGCGCTGGTTAGCGGCCGGTTTATGTCTGATGCGCGTGCAAACGGCAGGGGTGGAAACCATCCGGCAGGCTAAGCCATGGTTGCTGGCCTATCTTAGAAACAGCGTCGTGATTGCACCGTTAGGGTTGGTGGCGGACATAGGGTTTTTACTGGCCGGTTATACTTTGCAGTGGCAGAAAACCCATGCCTTTGGCCAGGGTCCGCTACGCAAGGCAGTGGTGGACTATGAAGATCATTTTATCAACCGTTTGATTGGCGACAAACATTTTCAGGCGTTACGCGATGCCTTTCAAGGATTGCCGGCGGGACAACAGCCGGAAGCCGTGGCATTTGTTAGCGATACGGTACTGCAACGCCTGGCATTGGCACTTGATCATACGATTACCACGGGATTTGCCATTCGCCTGCTGAAAAAACCCGCCAATGAGTGGCTGGAACACGGCAATAATCCTATCGCCGCATCCAGTGATTACCCGGATGATGCGGCACCGTTAAGCCAGTTTTATCAGTCTATCGCCAGAAAAAGCCGCCACCTGGGCAACCTACTCAGCGATTACGATGTTTTGACAGTGGAAAATCTTAGTCTATTGCGCAGTTTAACTCAGCGGACCATGTTTAAACAAGTTGTCGATGCGGCTGAACAATTACACCGTGGACTACCAAAGAGAATACGCAAGAATCCACGTGCCGAAGGCGCGGTGGTAAGCCGCATTAAAGACGACAGCACCTATCCCACGGGTGGATTTTCCTCGATATCCAACGCCGGTAGTTTGGAAAATCTGGTATGTTCGGAGCTTATCTATTTGGAGGATGGCGCGGATTTTGATCTATTTGATGTCCGATACTGCGAATCCGAGTTACTCTATTACACCCGAGACGATAGTGTGTTTCACCGCCTGCATCGCGATTATGGTTTTTATCTGCATAGCAGCTTGGCGCAGGCTCGAATTAAAGACGCCGAATTACCGTGGCAACGAAGCGTTCTGATGCTGGCGTTAATTCTCGTTACGGTGCGAAAACTTATTGACTGTTTAAGCGAAGAGGCTCTTACCATTCGCATTCGTTTCGCCGATGCTTTGCAGGAAGAACGGGGGCTTAGTGAGTTACTGTTTCGCGAATGGATCGATAAGGGAATCGTGTCTTTTGACGGGCAGGACGACCCCGAAGAAGCACCCGGCGTTCTTTTTTCATGTGCCGCGCAAGATTGCGCGCCGCATACCGCGGTATTCAATATTGCCCGTGCACAGCCGGTATTTTTAGAGAAAAATACGGAATCTTCCGAGGCCTTGCTACCACCATGGCCGGCCTGGCATGCAGCGGTAAATAATTTGTTAAAATACCTCGTATAATCAGGGTGTATACAATTATCCCCATGAATGCCGGATTGACAAATCAACATGCAGATCGGGCAGAAGAATAATGACATGATTAACGTGCATGACATTGTGAGAAAACACCATATCGTGTTTTTGACTTTGGACGCATTGCGCTACGATGTGGCCCAGTCGGCATGGCGACGTGGTTTGCTGCCGAACTTTGCTTCCCTATTACCCGCAAGCGGCTGGGAGCGGCGGCACACACCGGGTAATTTTACCTTTCCCGCTCATCAGGCGTTTTTTTCCGGTTTTCTTCCAACACCGGTGGCTCCCGGCAGGCATCCCCGGCTGTTTGCCACCCGTTTTGAGGGCAGTTTAACCACGGTGAAAAATACTTATGTATTTGAGCAAGCGGATATTGTTTCAGGGTTGACTGCTTGTGGCTATCACACCGTATGTATCGGGGGCGTCGGTTTCTTTAACCGTAAAACGGCATTAAGTCGCGTGTTGCCCGATATGTTTGCCGAAAGCCATTGGCAAGAGTCGTTCGGTGTCACAGCTCCGGCATCCACACAAAATCAGTTCCGGTTTGCTGCGCAACGGATTCATGCCTTAGCGGCCAAGCAATTGCTTTTTCTATTTATTAATGTGTCGGCCGTCCACCAACCCAATTATTTCTATCTTCCCGATTGTGTGTCCGATGGCTTGGACAGTCATCAAGCAGCGTTGCAGTATATAGACAGCCAATTGCCCATACTGCGCGACGCACTGGCATGCTACGGACCCTATTTCAGTATTATATGTTCCGATCATGGTACGGCTTACGGTGAACAGGGTTTTTGGGGCCACCGCCATAATCACGAGGTTGTTATGCACGTTCCTTATATTGACTATTTTCAAACCATACAATGAATATCGTACAGTTTCTACAAACGGATAATTATCGGGCGTACAGTTATTCCTATCCGCACAAAAACAGCTATCGCATGCTGGTAACCACAACGAACTGGCATCAGGCATGGCATAACGAGGATAAATCCGCGCTATTTCTATACGTGCATATTCCTTTTTGCGAGATGCGCTGCGGTTTTTGCAATTTATTTACTTATGCTAACGCCCGGCAGCCGTTTACCGAACACTATTTGCAAGCCCTTGTTACGCAAATAAAACAGTTGGCCGGTGCGCTGGGCGAACATCGGTTTGCCCGGTTGGCGCTGGGTGGTGGAACACCCACCATTCTTTCCACCAAGCAGTTGGCGGGCTTGTTTAACACCTTGCACCGGTATCTCAATCTGTCGATAAATGCCATACCGGTGTCTTGCGAAGTATCGCCATTGACGGCTGAACCGGATAAGTTAGCGATGCTTTACGGGCAAGGCGTTGACAGAATCAGTATCGGAATCCAATCATTTTTTGAGAGCGAAAACCGTGAAATCGGTCGCTCGCAACCATCCAGCCAGGTGCGAAACGCCTTGCAAGCCATTCGCGATCTGCCGTTTAGGGCGCTTAATGTGGATCTAATCTATGGTATTCCTGGACAGACAGCAAACAGTTGGTTGCAAACGCTGCGGGCTTGTCTGCAGTACCGTCCGGAAGAAATCTATTTATACCCACTCTATATTCGACCCTTGACGGGTATCGGGCGCAAAGGTGCCGAGCATACGCAGAGTCGGATACTGCTCTATCGCGAAGGCAGGGACTTTTTATTGTCCAACGGCTACCGCCAGGTGTCCATGCGCATGTTTCAACGTCTTGACGGTACGGAGGAATCCGGACCGGTTTATCGCTGCCAGGAAGATGCATTGGTGGGGTTGGGCGCGGGTGCGCGATCCTATACCAGGCAACTGCATTACAGCGGTCAATACGCAATTAACCGCAATCAAGTCAAAGAAATTATTCAGGACTATATTGATACGCAGCAACAAGGTGATCAGATCATACGATACGGCTTTGAGCTTAATGACGATGAGCAATACCGGCGATATGTTATTCTGTCACTGTTAAGCGAAGAAGGATTGAACTGGCATGCATTCAAACGGCGCTTCGGGATCGATGCACGGGATTATTTTCAACAGATAAGTGAGCTATGGGAACATGATTTTGCCGTCGATGATGGGCAAGCCGTTCGATTAACGCCTCTTGGTGTTGAACACAGCGACGGAATCGGACCCTGGTTCTACTCGGCGACCACCAATCGCCTCGTACAGGCATGCCACCTGCAATGAGCTTGCGTATTACCTATCGAGGCAGTCTTGATAGCTGTAACTATGGTTGCGATTACTGTCCGTTCAGCAAACGTGAAGCGGACAAAGGACGATTATCGCGGGACCATGATCAATTGCAGCGTTTTGGCGACTGGGTAGCCCGGCAACAACGATCAATACGGTTATTGTTTACCCCTTGGGGTGAAGCGCTGATCTGGCCTTATTATCAAAATCAATTGGAAAGACTAAGCCAGTTGGACCACGTCAGAAGCGTCACTATCCAAACCAATCTTTCCGGAAAACAGGATTGGCTGGTGCGGGCTAAATCGGAAAAAATCGTACTTTGGGCCACCTTTCATCCATCGCAAACCAATCTTGATAAATTTGTCAAACAATGCTTAAGCGCATTGGTACAAGGAGCGCGATTGAGCGTGGGCATTGTGGGTTTGAAAGAGAACTTGGGTTTGTTGCCGGCATTGCGCGATGCGCTGCCGACACAGGTTTATATCTGGGTCAATGCCTACAAAGATCAAGTCGACTATTACCGGGATAAAGAAATTCAATTCATCAAGAACTTCGATGCGTTTTTTGATTTTAATCTGCATGATCATGCCAGTCGCGGCCGCGCCTGCCACACCGGTGAATCGGCGTTTACCGTGGACGGTGACGGTAATATTCGGCGCTGTCACTTTATCGAGGATACAATCGGAAATATTTATGATTATCGGCCGGATAGCGTCCTGCAACAGAGACCATGCACGGCTGCGAAATGCGAATGTTATATTGGTTATATACATTTAAAAGATTTGGCGTTTCGGAAACATTTCGGGCCGGATTTTTTTGAACGGTACCGAACGTCGAACACGGTAAATACCTGAAAAAATATCAGTACAATTAAATCAAGGAGATAAGCATGCCACGTTATGAGTTTCAAGACGGTAAATCCAATAAGTTTTGGGAGATCACGGTCGAAGGGGATTGCTATCATGTGCGTTACGGCAAGGTGGGCACCGACGGTCAGACCTCAACCAAAGCTTTTAGCAGCGCCGAGGAAGCTGAAAAGGCCGCTGAAAAGCTTACCGCATCCAAAGTCAAGAAAGGCTATACATTAGTCGAAGGCGTGGCAACAGCACCGCCGCCCGCGGCTACCGACACCAACCCGGAACGCGAGGCGGCCATCGCTGAAAATCCGCATGACATAGCGGCCTGGCAAGTCTACGGCGACTGGCTGCAGACCCAGGATGATCCGCGTGGTGAAATGGTGGCGTTAGGTGTTGCTCTGCGGCAGAATCCCGACAAGGATAAACAAAAGAAAATTCAAAGCCGAATTAACGAACTTATGATGGAGAACAAGCCGGCCTGGCTGGGAAATTCGCTCAATGAGATAGACAATAAGGCTGTTTTGGACCTGGAATGGGAATTTGGTTTTATTAAGAAAATTCGCGTTGCATTTGAGTACGATTATGAAGGACTGATACCGGCTAAGTTGTTGAAGGAGTTTTTCAAGAGTTCCAGCAGCCGGTTTGTGCAGGAAATAATCGTGGGCGTTACCGAAGGGATGGAAGACGGTGACGCAAGCTTTATGGGCTGCTTGCGCGAGATTACCGCCGGTGGTAAAAAACCATCGTTGCGTCGACTCACCATTGGTGATTTTGACGCGGACGAATGTGAAATATCCTGGTCTTCCATAGGCAATGTAGGGTCGGTATATGCCGTGGCACCCAATCTGGAGTATTTTCGTGTGCACGGTGGCGGCATTGGCCTTGGAAAATTGGAGCATGCCAAGTTAAAAACACTGGTAGTGGAAACGGGAGGCCTGACCGAGGATGCCGTTAAAGCCGTCGCTAAAGCCAATCTTCCCAGTTTGGAATTCCTGGAGGTCTGGTTTGGATCCGATAACTACGGTGCGGAAGGTGATGTTACGATGCTCAAACCGCTGTTTGAAGGAAAGGGTTATCCGAAGTTAACCCATTTAGGCCTGCAGAATTGCGAATTTGAAGATGATATTGCAAAACAAATTGTTTCATCACCTATACTGAAACAATTGAAAACCCTGGATCTTAGCATGGGAACCATGATAGACGAAGGTGCCCAAGCCTTGTTGGACCATGTCGATGCGCTTCAACATCTTGATGAAATACATATTGAGGATAATTTCATCGGCAACGATGTGACTAAGCAACTGGAAAAGGCACTTGGAAAGAAATTGTTCGTCGGTAGTCAGGATGAATATAATCCGGAAGACGATTGGCGATATGTTTCCGTCAGTGAATAATCATATCGGAGTGGACAGCAGGCAGTAACATGACGCGTTTCCTGGTGATTGGAAATCCTGAGAATCGCAGGGTATCGAGTTTTGTTGATGCCCTGAAGAATCTTCGGCAACCAACGCCCGTGGTGGTACCCCATTTACAGCTTTTACGCAATCCATCATTGCTGCATCAATACGCGAACGAGGCATTTTGTGTTCGTCTGGAGTCCGTTGGGGAAAACAGGGATGTTGAATACATGTTGCTGCAAAACGGTTTGGAGCAGGCAACAAAACTCAATGTTTCGACCACCCGCGATTATAACGTTCGCCATGGCGAGGTTGTTTGTCCTCGCCAATTCCATTTGGGGTATACAACCTATTTAGCAGCGCTACAGCAACAATTTGAGCAAATTCCCCATTGGCGAATTTTAAATTCACCGGCCGATGTGATGACGTTATTTGACAAGCGCAAACTGATGTCAATATATCACCGTGCGGCGATTCCGGTACCTGAGGCTTTGTCGTTTGAAACACCTGTAAAGCATACGGATGAGCTGCGCGCGCTTATGAATACCCGGGGTTGGCGAAAGGTTTTTGTTAAATTAACCTGCGGTTCATCGGCTTCCTGTTTGGCTGTATTTATGCGTGAACCCGGTTCTGAAATGCTTATGACCACTTTACTCTATCATCAAGGCACTTGGTGGAATTCACTGAAATTGCAGCGACTGAGTGAGCGGTCCGACATTGAGCGTGTGCTCAATTTTCTTTTACGTGAAGGATCCCATATCGAACGGGCAATTCCCAAAGCCAGGTTAAGCGGTGCATTTATGGACTGCCGGGTACTGGTGGCGGATGGGAAGACAGCGTTTGTGGTGGTCAGACAAAATCGCCATCCGATCACCAACCTTCACCTTGGAGGCTGGCGGGGCGATATGAATAATTTACGCGGTATCGTTGATCCGGATGTATGGCAACGGGCAATGGCTACTTGCCGGCAAGTCTGGCGGATGCATAACAGCTTTCATATTGGCGTCGATCTGATGTTTGAGCCGGGATTTAAAAAATTTCGCGTATTGGAAGCCAACGCCTTTGGCGATTTACTGCCTGATTTATACGCGGACGGATTGTCCGTCTACGAGTGGCAAATTAGCCGGCTGGCATGAATCCATCGTGGGCCAAGCCAAGCCCGGGAAAGGCGCATGTAGTTAAGCTAATTCCTTATGAATTGGAATCCACAGGGTGTCGACCACCTCCCGGTATAGCGCAATCCCCGGACGCGGAAGCGAGCAAGGAACCGTGATACCCTGTAAAATCCATAAAATATGGGACCGATAATCATGAAGCTGTTTACGCAAAATCAACATAATATATAATATATAATATATTGTTACACTACACGCAGTGTGCACATTGGTTTGAATATTGAATATTGAATATTGAATATTCAAAAAAAGAAAAAGGGACACATTCATTGAACTACTGGTCCGATCGATAACAGCTTGTCTTGCATCCGGGATTACGGTGTTCGAGGTAATGTTATCCGAAATCGCGTACACTTGTCTGTGGAAGTCACTTCGATCTTCCCGCCATGTATATCCATAATGGATTTGGCAATGGCCAATCCCAGGCCTGCACCTTCGCTACCACGTTGCCTTGAGGGGTCAACCCGGTAAAATCGATCGAATAAACGGGGAATGTGTTGCGCGGGAATGGCCAGACCGTGATTTTCGATGCTGATATAAGCCGTTTGGTTTACATCCTGTGAGAGCAGTATCGTAACCGCGTGGCCCGATGGTGTATGGTTTATGGCGTTGGCAATAATATTTCCAAGCCCACGTCTTAACATAAGCCTGTCACCGGTTATGTCGGCGCTTCCCTCTGCTTCAAGTGATACGCCGCGATCTTCCGCCCAAGCTTCAAAGTATTCGAATAGTTCATGTACTTCTTTTGCTATATCAAGATGTTGTTTTTCCACCTGGTATTGACCATTATCCGCCTTGGCGAGAAATAGCATATCACTCACCATTTGTGCCATGCGTTCGTATTCCTCAATATTGGAATAGAGAATCTCGCGATATTCAACCTCGTTGCGCGACTTTGAAAGGGCAACTTGAGTTTGCGTTAAAAGATTTGTCACCGGCGTACGTAGCTCGTGGGCGATATCGGCGGAAAAATTCGATAATCGTTCAAATGCTTCTTCCATGTGTTCCATCATTTCATTAAATGCTTTTACCAGATTAATGAGTTCACGGGGTACGCTCTCCGGTTGAAGTCGGGTGTTTAGTTCGGTTGCACTGATATGCCTGATTTTGGCAACAATAGCATGTAGCGGCACATGCCCGCGACGCACGGCTAACCAGCCCATCAGGCTCATGATGACGATGGCCGTGCCGATCATCAACCACAGCGTAGAGCGGAAATCAGCAAGAAAGCGAAGATGGTGGTCCATGGAGACGGCGATGGAAAGTGTATAGGTTTCACTTGTGCCGGTTGTTGAAAACGTCAGAAAGTGCGTGAGTACACGGTAGGCGTGGCCGGCATCGTTCCAGCGGTAATACGAAATCTGATTTTGACGTACAGGGGCGGCACGGGAAATGGTGGAAAGATCTGGCTTATGGTGACTTGCAAAAAGCACTCGTGCGTTAGGTGCGGTAAGATAGAGTACCGCGCCATGGTGACCCACCAGTATATCTTCCAATCGTTGCGCGATAGTCTCGATATTGTTAATGCCGCCCAGTTTGGCGAGCAATTGGTATGCGGTTTGATCGATGTTTCCCAGTTCGGTGTCATCATCCATATTGAAATGAAGTTCGATGGATCGTTCGATAAAAAAACCGAATCCGCTCAATACGACAATGGCAACCAAGCCGAAAAAAAGCGACAACCGTAAAGTTAGCGAAGGAGGGCGCCTACGGGTCGCCGAAAATACGGAAGGTGAATGCCTCTGCGGCATCAGTCCTCACCGTCCATATCGAGCATATAGCCCATACCACGTACGGTGTGAATCAGTTTGGTGTCGTAGCTGTCGTCGATTTTTGCCCGCACTCGACGAATAGCCACATCAATGACGTTGGTGTCACTGTCGAAGTTCATGTCCCAGACCTGAGAGGCAATGAGTGATCGAGGTAATACCTCACCCTTGCGCCGCATCAATAACTCCAGAAGGGCGAATTCTTTAGCGGTAAGCTGGATTCGCCGGCCGCCACGCATCACCCGACGGCGCATGAGATCCAATTCCAGGTCGGCAACCTTGATGGTCGTATCGATCACCGCGGCAGTGCCTCGACGTAGCAATGTGCGCACCCGGGCTAATAATTCGGCAAAAGCAAATGGTTTAACCAGATAGTCATCCGCCCCTAATTCCAGTCCTTTGACCCGGTCGTCCACGGTGTCTCGCGCGGTAAGAAACAATACCGGTATGTTCTTGCCGGCATCACGTAGTGCCTGAACAATGCGCCAGCCGTCCACGTCCGGCAGCATGACGTCGAGTATGATGAGGTCATACAATTCAGTCATGGCCAGATGATGTCCATCCAAGCCGTTTCGGGCCAGTTCCACCGCGAATCCCGCCTCGCTGAGTCCCTGTTTGAGGTAGTCTCCAATCTTAATTTCATCCTCGACGATTAAAATTTTCACGATGAGTCCCGGTCTGCGATTTTACAAAATTCCGTGGTTGTTACTCAAAATTAGCGCCACCGGGTTGCCAATGCGATGACGGGAACATTACAAAATTGTAATGCGCCTGTCAGCTAAGGGACAGAGAATTTTCGTTACTTTATGACGGTCAGGGGCTTATTGCCGTGCCCAGGACCGTAGATAGCCACTATTTTGAGGTAAGAGGAAAAAGCAGGTATGAGTCGAAATACTCCCGGTAACATCAGGTTGCCCGATTTATCGCGACGCCGTTTTATTCAGGGTCTTTCGGCCGGAGGCGTCGTTTTAGGGTTATCACCATGGATCAACACCGGTTGGGCCGGGCAGGCCGCGGTCACCGGGTCGGCGCCGGTACTGCGCGGCACACAATTTGATCTAACGATCGTGGAATCCGCGGTGAATTTTACCGGTAAGCCACGTATGGCGACTACCGTTAACGGCTCGATTCCTGCCCCTGTTTTACGCTGGCGGGAAGGGGATACGGTCACCATTAAGGTCACCAATCGCATGCGGGTACCCACCTCCATCCATTGGCACGGCATCATTTTGCCATACCAAATGGATGGTGTACCGGGAGTCAGTTTCAAGGGTATTGCTCCGGGCGAGACCTTTACCTATCGTTTTAAGGTCCAACAGTCGGGTACCTATTGGTATCACTCCCACACCGGATTTCAGGAACAGACCGGCCTGTACGGCGCCATCGTTATTGAACCGCGAACCGGCGAATCCATACGCGCGGATCGAGACTATGTGGTTCAGCTGTCGGACTGGACTGACGAGGACCCCACGGCGGTGTTCGCCAAGTTGAAAAAACAGGCTGACTACTATAATTTTATCGAGCCCACTGCGACCGATTTCTTTCGTGACGTTTCCACCATAGGCTTGGGCGCCGCCATAAAAAAACGCCGTATGTGGAATCAAATGCGTATGAGCCCCACCGATTTGGCTGATATTTCAGCCTACACCTATACTTACCTTATGAACGGCAGCACGCCATCGGCCAATTGGACCGGACTGTTCAATCCCGGTGAGCGTGTGCGGCTGCGTTTTATCAGCAGCGGCACCCAGAGTTTCTTTGACGTGCGAATTCCCGGCCTGAAAATGACGGTGGTGCATGTGGACGGCCAGAACGTTGAACCCGTGACTGTGGACGAATTCCGCTGTGGACCGGGTGAAACCTATGATGTGCTGGTGGAACCCAAAGACGAGGTGTATACCGTATTTGCCCAATCCATGGATCGTACCGGATACGCTCGGGGAACGCTCGCTCCCAGGGAGGGACTCACCGCGGCGGTTCCACCATTGGATAAACCCGAATGGCTGACCATGGCCGATATGATGGGAAGTATGGACCATGGCAACATGAAGGGTATGGAAAACATGCAAGGCATGGATCACAGCGGTCACGGTATGGCCATGAACACCGGTACCGCGGTGCATGTGCGCCACGCCAGAACGGAATACGGACCCAGCGTGGATATGCGAGTTGACACGCCACGAACGAATCTTGATGATCCCGGTATCGGCCTGCGCAATAACGGTCGCCGGGTATTGACCTACGCGGATCTTCATACACCCGGCGGACCGCTGGATACGCGCGGCCCGGAACGGGAAATTGAATTACACCTGACCGGCAACATGGAACGTTATACCTGGTCCTTGGACGGTTTGGCGTTCGGTAAATCCACGCCCATTCACTTCCACCATAACGAACGCCTGCGGGTCATTCTCCATAACGATACCATGATGACACATCCCATGCATTTACACGGTATGTGGAGCGAATTGCAAAATCCCGACGGAAATTTCCAGGCACGCCGCCATACCATCAGTGTTCAACCGGCACAACGTGTCAGCTTCCTGGTAACCGCCGACGCACTCGGTCAATGGGCCTGGCACTGCCACCTGTTGTATCACATGGAGGCGGGTATGTTTCGCAAGGTGGTGGTGGCATGAGCTTAAATTTTAATACAGGTAATCAAAAATTGATGAATTCACCATCAGCGAGTATTTGTACGGTATGGCTGCCGGCATTGATATTTATGGCTGCAAGCTTACAGAACAGTATGGCTCAAGACGAGCCAACAATGATGCAGGGCATGGGCCATAGCGAACATACCATGCCGGCGACGTCCAAACACTCGGGCGATGACATGCATAATGGCGATTCCGAGGGCGCTACGGAAGGCGTGGATCACGGCGAAAGCAATGCCACGCAAGGATCGTCAAAGGGTGACATGCACCATAGTGACAGCGAGGGGGGTATGGAAGGCATGGACCACAATGCCATGCCGGGAATGGATCACGGCGCGCACGGTAAACCGGATGTTAAGTCAGATGCCATGGATCACAACGCCATGCCCGGGATGGAGCACGGCAAAACGTCCGCTATGAGCAGTATGAGTCACGGCAGCATGCAGGGAGGTTCGGCGCCTGCTGATGCACGTGATCCTCATGCTTACTCAGGCGGGTATACCTTGGAATCCGGACCCTATGACCTGCCGGGACCACGTCAGCTGCGACTAGCCGACGAGCATAACTTCGCCTCCTTGTCGATGGATCGTCTTGAAGCGGTGAGTACCTCGGATAGTACATCAACAGCTTATGATTTACGGGCATGGTACGGTCGAGACTACAATCGTGCCGTGCTCAAGGCCGAGGGTCATTACGAAAAAGATGACTTCGAAGAGACAAATACCGAACTGCTGTGGGGGCGTGCGATATCCGCCTATTGGAACACTCAATTGGGGCTGCGTTATAATGGCGGTGTGGGCCCTGATCGAACCTGGGTGGCGTTCGGTATTCAAGGCCTGGTACCGTATTGGTTCGAGGTGGACGCCACGGTTTACTGGGGTGTAAAGGGTCGCACCGCCGTGAATATGGAAGCGGAGTACGATGTGTTGATTACTCAAAAACTGATTGTGCAACCCCGCGTCGAAGCGGATGCCTATGGCAAGGACGACAACGACCTCGGCAAGGGTTCCGGATTATCGGAATTAAAAGTGGGTGCACGATTACAGTATGGAATTCGCCGCGAGTTCGCTCCGTATGTGGGCATTGAGTGGTCTGGTGTTTTTGGAGGTACCGCCAAGTTTGCGCGTGCCGCCGGTTTGGATACAAACGAAATCCAGGCAGTGGCAGGAATACATTTTTGGTTTTGATTGACAAGTGTCAACCTTTGATGCAGGTGGGATGGCTATAAAGCCTTTTCGAGAACAACAATATATAATATACGACAAATATGGGGCTGTAATCAGTTTGAGAGCACTGGAGTATCGCTGCAAATCCGGTTTGATGTGTCTCGAATATACACACGTTTTCCGTCTTTCGATAAATCAAGATTATGGGGCAGGTAATGCAGTAAAAGAGTCTCGCGCAGTTTGGGTGACAGGTATTGCATGGAATCATAAACCTTCAACAACTTCACCGTGTCGTTTTGAGTTTCAAGATCCTGTTGCTGTAGTGCTTTATCGCGGATGGAAAATGCCATAATGATTTGGCGAACAACGGTGTATGTAGATGTAGAATGGTTAAATCACTGAAGCAAGCTTGATTCCAGGGCGGTTTCGCTTCTTATATTATATTATATATTTGCCAATAGTCCATTTATACGTTGGATGTCATGGATTTGGTATTTATGCTTGTTCAATGGAGGGATTCTTTTGATAAAGCACGTCACAAAAGCAATGTCCGTCGTTTGGTATATTATTTTGTCGTTGGTGATTCCCGCGGTGATGACGCTCCCCGGTTAAAATCGTACAATCCTCAACAAACCCCACGCCTTACGGCTATACCATCAGCTTGAGCTTGTTTCTATTTCCTATGCTCGCGCTAGTTTGGTGGCTTGTTCACCAGCGGGGAAAACACCTGCAAAAAAGGTCATTTCGGATCGCAATGTTGTTGTTGGTGCCCACCGGGCTTGTATTAGATGTGCTGTTTGGAAACAGTTTTTTTGTGTTCGAAAATCACCAAGCAGTAAGCGGCTGGACATTTCCCGCTGTGGGTGGGCAGGCATCAGAAAAACCTTTTAGGCATGCATTTATGGGCATCCGTGTCGAAAATGAGCACAGTCAATGAAAAATATGTTAATCCTTCAAAAAATCGGAATCAGCATTTCGGTATCTATGTAAAAAGTATTATAATAACAATGTGTTATCGCAAATCGCGGCAGGTCCAGTTGTTTATGTAAGATATAAGGTATATTTCGTAGTTGATTGAACTGATTGTGTTTTAATCGTATTTTTTTGGATTAAATGGTATCTCTACGTTAGCCGTCAACCCGGCCGGGTTGTTTTCTACTGATCAACAAGGAGGACTCGTTATGGAACACGGTACGATATCTGCGAATATTGCCAAGGGCATTCATGTACTTCGTAATCGCATCGAGCAAGCGCATATACCGCCTTCCCGGTTGGATGAAACGATTAATATTGCGACATGGAATATACGTGAATTCGGTAGGAAACATCGCAAGAAAGCTTCCATCCATCTGATTGCAGAAATCCTTTATCAATTTGACATCATTGCCATGGTCGAACTTCGGGACAACTTATATGATCTGGAGAGAGTATTACAGATACTGGGACCGTATTGGCGCGTGGTCTATTCGGATTTTAATGCGGACGCGGCCGGAAATCGCGAAAGAATGGCGTATATTTACGACAAACGGGCCGTAACATTTACTGGATTGGCATCTGAAGCTGACCCTCCCAAGAAAAAACGTACCCGAACGGTCAATGGGAAAAAAATCACTGAATACCTTCCGGAAATAACTTGGTGGCGTTCGCCATTTATGGCATCGTTTAGGTCAGGTAACTTTGATTTTATTATGCTATCCGTTCATATCCGATGGGATAGCAAAGGAGGGGAAACCAGTCGTATCCGGGCGCTTGAGGCTCTTGCAAATTGGGTAGACAAACATATCAAAGAAAAACATATTGCCGATAAGGATGTCATTTTACTCGGTGATTTTAACATACCGAATATTGACGATCCTTTATTTCGCGCCATCACATCGAAAGGACTACGCATGCCTAAAGCCATGCGGGGAACACACGGCTCCAATTTGGCGAAAGACAAGCGCTACGATCAATTGCTGCATTACCCAAGGCGAACAAGCGTTTTTACCGATCGTGGTGGTGTCCTCGACTTTTACCAGTCTAATTATAAGAACTTATTACCCGGAATTCGATTAAGCAAAACCGAATTTACCTATCAGTTGTCCGATCATCTTCCATTGTGGATTCAGCTTAATGTGGACGACGAAGATGAGAAACTGGACCAGCTATTGAATCGTTAGTGGTAAAGAATCGATTAAAACATGAGTTGTCAAATGCTTCGGCCTCGTTGTAGGCATTCTGGCGAGCACACAACATAATTATTCGCCCGCTAAAAAGGGCTTCCCATTACGATTGAGCCGGAAAATTCCGGCGAACTGGACCCTGGTTTTGTGCGGCTGAACCTGACCGTAGGGTTTGGGGTTTGTTACGTAATGTACTATTTATTTATTAATTTTGTTATTTTACCTTCAAATGGAGTTGCACGCGCAGTTCAGGCACGAACTCGTGGACGGTGTAAAAAGACAATTAATCTGGCCAGCCGCATGTTCGGGAGCCGTTAGCCGCGGTGGCTGGCGCTGGTCGCCGAGCGCTGGCGGCAATGGGAGTATTCTCCGCTGCATAAGGAAGGATGGAATCAGTGAATGAGCGGTGTCCAGCCACTGCTTTTCAAGCCGGTGGACCTGTTTCGGCGTCCAATTTCGGATTCCTGGATGGAATTTCAGGGCGGCGTGGAGGTCTATTTATATACGCTGCTGGAATTTCAATCCTGGCAGGATACCTGGATGGCTGTTCGGGCGAGGGAAGGTGACATGCTGGAAAAAGGTATCAAAAAGGGTGAGCAGAACCTGTTGCAACAGCGGTTGGATATCGCTTCGGGTCGTGGCCGGATTTGGCCAAGACCAAACTGGCACAAACCCACAGTCAGCTGTTGCGGTAGCGGAGGTTGAAAGTGTTGGATGCCGGCAGCATGAAAGAGATGTTGCTACAGGGATGGATGAGTAAAAAACCTTGAAATTCCAGTTTAAATTTAACTGAAATAACCGTGCCACCGGTTTGGCACGGTCCCTGACGACAGAGATCCCGTGCATTTCATGATTATCCACTCAATGAAATGCATCAAAAATAAATTACTATTCGGCACTAATGGGCGATTATATAGTCATAGGTGTCAAAGAAGTTTACCGTAAGTGATACAAGTTCTTTTGTATTTGTATCGATGGATGTCATTGGGAGTAAAATGCTGACAGAATCACGATCAACGCAAGTTCAAAGAAAGTACACGATAATGTTTCCTTTTCAGGTTGCAGGTTGACGGTTAATCCGACAAATATGAAAAAATCAACATCGCAGTATCTCCCAACCCTATTTCTGCTAATGGGTATTTTCGTCGTGATGCCGTTTTCTACTGCATTCTCGGAAACACTACAGTTGCCCGATTTCGGCGACTCATCGAGCAGGACAATTTCCAAATCTGAAGAAGTTAAACTTGGCAAACTCATTATTCGTCAACTGCACCGTGAAATGAATTTTATTGATGATGCGGACATTACCGGCTATGTTTCCGATCTGGGATATCAGTTGGTTTCACATTTGGAAGAGAAAAACAACCAGTATCAGTTTTTCGTTGTCCAGAACAATACTATTAATGCATTCGCGCTGCCCGGTGGTTTTATTGTCGTACACAGCGGTCTGATCACCAAAACGGACTCAGAAAGCGAGATGGCAGCGGTTCTGGCCCATGAAATATCCCATGTTTCGCAGAATCACATTGCTCAAGCCATGGCGCGCAGTCATGTGACAGGTCTGATGAATATCGCAGGTGTGTTGTTGGCTGTTATCGCGGGTTCACAGAATCCAGAAATCGGCCAAGCAGCCTTGTATTCCACCATTGCCGCGGGTGCGCAGGATCAGTTGGATTATTCCCGTGTCAATGAAAAGGAGGCGGACAGAGTAGGTATCGATTTGTTGTATCATTCCGGTTATGACCCAAATAGCATGTCGAAATTTTTCAATAAACTTTTGCAGGAATCGCGAACTTTCGGAATGGAAGTGCCGGAATTCCTGCGAACTCACCCGGTGACGGAATCCCGCATTGCCGACGCCCGAAACCGGGCCGAACAATTTAAAGTAAATAAAATTCGAGCAACGCGACTACCGTATTTCTTAATCAAGGCAAAACTTAAAGTGTTAACCGGTGATATGCATTACGACATGGACTTTTTTCGAAAACAATTGTCGAATGCCATTTCAATTCAACAAAAGGCAGGGGCTCGATTCGGCATAGCGCTGGCATTGCAGAAGGAGCATCACACGATAAAGGCCATTGATCATATGCAGCAATTATTGAAAGAAGACCCCGATCGACTGGAATATCTGGTTACTACTGCCGATATGCATATGGAAATTGGACACAATGATGCTGCCCTGACCTTATACGAGAAAGCCATCGCATTGAATCCTAAAAATGTTTATGCCGTAAGGCAATACGCTACCGCACTGCTTTCCCTGCATCAAAACAAACAGGCTATTTCACTATTACGTAACCAAATACAATCCATGACCGACGATGCCTCTCCGGTCTTTTACCACCTATTGTCACGAGCCTATGGTGCAAACGATGACCTGATCAACGCGTACATAAGCAATGCGCAATACTACTTTCTCATTGGCCAGGCTGAAACCGCTATTTCCCAATTGGAAACGGCAAAAAAGCTTCCAAAACTTACCGAATTTCATCGTTTACGTATTGATGACAGGCTAAAGCAATACAAAGCCATTGCTCTGGAAGAGAGCAAGATTAAGGATGTGAAATAGCCATGAAATAAATCAATGTTTAAAATTCAGTGAGGCTTTTATACTTAGTTGGATTCCATTCACCATTACGCAGGAGTTAATAATCATTGGTTGATCGCCGCGAAGAGTTTTCATTATTGGAGGCTGACCGCATCGAGGCAATGATTTCCTATGGACTCAAGATTATTCTAATTGCGTCCGTGGTATACGGATTTTCCTTGCGCGATTATTTTATAATGTTTTCGGCGGTCGTTGCGGTAATCGGCTCATTGGTACCACTTATTCTGGCACGGCAATGGCGTATCATTCTTCCTTTGGAACTGGAGCTCGCATTTACCGCGTTTATCGCAGCGCACTATATTTTGGGCGAATTGGGTGGTTTTTACGAAAAATACTGGTGGTTTGATTTATTATTGCATGATTTCACCGGATTTGTCGTGGGCATGGTTGGCTTTGTCTGGGCTTATATGCTTTTTTGCACAAATCGCATTAAGGCACAGCCTTGGTTTATTTTTGTGTTTACGGTTTCACTGGCAATGGCGGTTGCTGGTGTTTGGGAAATTTTTGAGTTCAGTATGGACCAATTATTCGGTTTTAATATGCAAAAATCCGGATTGCCGGATACCATGGGTGACTTAATCGCCAGTCTTATTGGATCGATTCTGGTGGGATTACCGGGATATTTTTACCTTAAAAAATCACAAGGTGGCGGATTTATCAGGCATTACGTACAAAAACGCCACGGAATGCGCAGTGATATGGGTGAATGAATGAATGATGTTTTAGTCCGTGTGTAAGTATCAATACCGTCAGGGAACGCCGTATCCGCACACAATATTGGTAATGATGCATTGATCGAGGCGGGTGCCGATTCCGTATGCGAAAAAATGAAGTTTCGTGCTATTAACACCGTTCTTCAATCCGTTTGTCGGCGCCTATAGCAAAATGCAACCAGCCTGTTGATAATGAGCGTTTAAACGCCTGACGGCGTTGTAATTTAACATAATATACATTATGCGTACCTGCTGGCGTAGGCCGGGGGATGATGAAAATTTCAATTCTGCGGGATCTCACAACGACCAGAACGGCCAAAAATGATGTGTTTTGCTACTGGGACCCAGATATTTCATATTAAGCGGACTTTGAGCATTTCCTTGCTTGGCTAACGCGTTCAATTGTCGGGTTTACGACGCTTTGGCAACCCCTGCCCGACCGGCAACATGGTTAAAGCCCTAGGGCCCTAGGGCCCTAGGGTGTTTGTGTTTTTTGCGAAAATATCTTACAACATTCCGAGGGTTTTTTAATATTTGAAATATTTCACAATTTCAATGCGTTATGCTTTTATGGGCGGGCACTAATTACTTTTGGGATAGTAATGGGTAATGGGGTAAATAATATATTAAAGGTGTGAATCAATTCACAAAACAAGTTAACTACATAATTTATATATAACATATAGACCATAACACCTATATAAACGTTACCTTTCTAGCATTTTGACTGTTTTATCAAGTGTTTATTACTGTAAAACATGCCGCTGAAAGTGGAGTAAAATATTATGAATGTATTTATACATAAAAGAGTGTCATTTTCTAGATTCTCTAATGTATTTATTTTAACCCTTGCATTAATATTAACGGGCTGTGGTGGCGACACTGACGGCGGTGGTAGTAGCAAGGCTGAAGGTGGTGGTGGCAATACTGGCGGCGGCGATGGTGGAAACCCTGGTTGTGTCGCTGGTGTTCCAACGGCGTCATATAACATCAGCTGGGACGACCTCGTAGATCCTAACAGCATAATAAGTGGTTTCAAAATATACTATGGAACTAATGCCCAATTATCAAAATTGAATGCGACAGGATCATATACTGTCCCTGGAACGGCAATGAATAATAATCACTTTTTTGTTCCAGCTAACTTTAACCTCCAAACTTGCACAACGTATTATCTTGCCGTTGCTACTTTAACGGTTTCAGGTGAATCACAGCTTTCTAATCCCGCTTCAATTTTAATCGAATAAGTTTTATTTAAGGCTAGGTCAATGAATATCTTACGCACATTAATTTTACCAACTGTTTCAATAATATTGTTGCTCAGTGCCACACCGATGCTGGCAGCTACATATTATGTTGATGCAAATGCACCGGATAATAGTGGCGACGGTTCATCTCTCAACCCGGTAAAGTATATTAATGCGGGGTTAGGCCTGATGTCATCAGCAGGTGGGGACACATTAGTCCTGAAAGACGGCACCTATTCCAATAGTCAGGACCTGATGACTAACTTCGTTAATGGTACTCCTGCCAACTATAACGTGATTAAAGCTGCAAATGATGGTGGAGCAGTCATTACTGTCGGTATTGTTGTCAGAAAAGCTCAATATCTCCAGTTCGAAGGTTTAAAGTTCACCTGTAATAGTATTGAGTGTGCGTCGGGTATTACTGATTCTCACCACATTAAAGTTCTACGCTCGGCATTTGAAGGCGGTCCTCCACGAGGAAACTCGTACACATTTACAATAAGCCCTGAATCTCCGACAAACTCCGTTTCTCATATTCTGATAGAGGATAGCTGGTTTTATGGGCCCGGCGGACGTCAAAACCTTTTAATCTATCGTTCAAATAAGATCGTTATCCGTCGTGTTGTTTTACGTCATGATCTCGGCTGGTCTAATGCTGAAAAAACCGACCCGGAAGGTGTTGGTACTATATACAATTCCAATGATGTAGAATTGCAAAATGTTATTGTCATCGATAGCGCTGCAAATCCTGCCAATCTCGGTAGTGAATGGGTTGGTGCCTTTACAGTTACGAACAACACCAGTTCTGGAGGAACATGTAAAAATAACAATATCACAGGCACCATTGTTCTAAACGTTGCGGGTAATGGCTTCGAGCATGGTGGTGATGGACAAGTTTTAAATACAAAGATTAAAGATAGTGTAATCTGGTGGAGCAACGGCCCGGCAAGCGGTGACAATGGCCCGGGTGGTGGCTTAAGCATGAATAATCCAGGCACTAAAACACTCTTTGCAACGAATGTAACCATCGGTAACATGTGGGCAGGTGTTGCATTATGGGATGGTACTAACAGCAGTATTAACGTGACCAATTCTATTATTTATAATTCGACTTCATTTCCAATCGGTACCCCATCACCAAGTGATGGTACTATTACCCATTCAAATAATAACTGCTATAACAATGCAAATAATAAGTTGTGCACATTGACTGATGTGGGTGTAGTTACCACTGACCCAACACAAAATGGTCTTTCATATATTCCACGAATTGAAAGCGGCACTACACTTATAACAGCAGGGCAAGCTGGTCAGCGCATCGGTGCCAACGTCACCAACAAAATTGGTGTTTCGGGTACATTTTGGGGTGAAACTGGGTATAACTCCGTAACAAACGAACCTCTCTGGCCATGGCCTAATGAAAGCCGAATTCACAGTGATATGAGTTCTGTTTCAAATCGGGGGTTTGCAGCAAGCGGTCAAACACTTACAAACTACATTTGGTCAGCGCTCGGAAATACTCCGCCAGATGATGTGGCTAGCGTGCTTATACCCATTCCTCAGAACGTTAAAATTAAAAAGTTACCATAAACGAATTTAAAGTCAAGTCTGATTTGACAATAACGGTGATGGAGAATCCATACAGGAGGACTCCGTTACGTCTCAGACCCCTCGGTGTGGATTTTTTGTCACAAAAAAATCTTATCACATTTCGAGGGCTTTTTTTGAATTCTTGAAAATATTTTTCCACTATTTCAAACAGTTATATGTTTCTGGATGGGAACTAGCTATAGCTAGCTAAATACTTAAAGCCCAATCACGTTCCTCGCCAATGGACTTATTTTTTCACACTCTTCACATTACCGACCGCGACCATGGCACATAAAAACAATATGCCCATCATGGCAAAAGCCCATTGATAGGAACCGGTTCCGTCATAAATCAATCCGCCGATGACAGGTCCAATTCCCATACCCAAGGTAATCGCCACGGTCATGACGCCCATGACCCGGCTGAACAGCGTAATACCGAAAGTTTCAATAATAAACAAACTCAAAACCACCATGCCGCCGCCCATGCCCAAGCCATAACAGACGGCGAATGCAGCAAGGGTGTAAATGTTCTGCAGTTTATATAAAAACAGACATCCCATCAGCATACCGGTCAGATTTACCGTAAGTATCATCTTGATTTTCAGTTTTTCCGAATAAAAACCGCTCAACAATCCCCCCAACACGCTCATCACCAGGTAGGCGGCAATCGTTTGCGACCCGACGAACTCGGCGGTCTGTTCGCCCAGGATTTGCCCATAGCCGGACGCCACAACGATAGCCACGATTTGTGTATTGGTGACGCCCAAGGCGGTGAAAATACACAATTGCGCGATAAATATCAGCCACAACGATCGCGAACCGATAACCTCGCGCATGGATGAAAGGCCGGAATCATTGGCCGCGGCCTGTGAGTTCGGCGGTGATTGGCTTTGCGGATTATCCCGAACAAAAAAATATGCAACTGGAAACACGATTCCTACGATAAACAGCGCGAAGAATGCATAGACCTGCTGCCAGGATAGAAATTCCAGCAGATAGTGGGCCAGAGGCGCGAAAATCATGCCTCCGATGGCCGGCGCCATCAGCAGTATACCCACCGCCCGCCCCCGTTGCCGGGTAAACCATTGCATCACCAGAGTTTGATTGGGTAGATGGGATATGGCCACGATACTGAAAGCCAGGGGTAAACCGAAGACAAACAGCTGCCACACCTGTGCCGACAGACTGATCAGGAAAAAACCCAAGCCGGTAAGCAAGGCTCCGGCCATCATAACCTGCCTGGTGCTGTAGCGGTGAATCAAATAGCCCATCAGCGGTGACGCCACGCCGGTTACCAAAAACAGCATGCCGGAAAAAGTGGACAGCAGCGTGCGTGACGTATGGAAATAATTCTCAAGCGGTAACAGAAAAACCGGCAAGGTGTGCATACCGATTCCAGCAGCCATCAATAGTATCGTAAACGCCACTGCCAGTATGGTCCATCGATAAGAGCCGCTGTCCGCCAGGACACCGACCGCCGCTTGGTCAAATGGTGCAGTGGATTCGGTGTTTGTTTGTTTCATGGAAATTTTCTCAATCCGGTAGCTGTACCGGTTTCGTGGAATAAAACATGCTGTCAAGTCGCCGTTTAATTCCCACCGATGCCTGGTGAAAAATCATGATCAATCCGGGGACAAAAAAAAGTATGATAAACGAGGAGAACAGCAACCCGAACGCAATGGTGATGGCCATCGGTTTTAGAAATTGTGCCTGCAGCGATGTCTCCATTAACAACGGAGCCAGGCCGCCGATGGTGGTTAGCGAGGTCAACATAATGGCGCGAAACCGCAGCCGAACCGCCTCTACCACGGCAGCCTTTACAGCTTGGGATTTTTTATACAGTTCTTGAAACTGGCTGATAAGAATAATGGTGTCATTGACAACCACCCCCATCAGTCCCAGCAGTCCCCACAGGGACAACACAGTCAGATCGGCGCCCATGATCCAATGCCCCAAAAAGGCCCCGATAAAACCGAACGGAACCGCCGTAAACAGCAGCAACGGCCAAACAAATGACTCGAACACCCAGGCTAAGATAATATAAATTAAAACCGTGGCCATGATACCGCCGATTTGCATATCAGCGAACGCCTCGGCCTGATCGCTGGCCCGGCCCGCTAGTGACCAGTTCACATGGTAGTTTGCCGCGATGACGGGCAACACTTTTTGCGACAGCGAGGCGAGTATCTTGTTGCTGTTGTTAATGCTCTGGTCCACGTCGGCCATGACGTGCACGGTCAACCTGCCCTGGTCATGGCGAAGCACTTGAAATCCGCGCCTGGCATGAAATTTCACCACGTTGCCCAACGGCGAAAGACGGCCGTCCGGTAGGATAATATTAAAGGCGCTGAGACTTGCCGGTTCAAACCGTTCGTCGTCCGGCAGCCTGACCACGACTTCGATTTCGTCGTCACCTTGCTGGAAAACTTGCACCAATTTACCCTTATAGGCCGCCCGCAATTGCCTGCCCACCGATTCCACCGACAGGCCGAGCGCCTCACCCTGGGGCCGTAGTGTGTAGATGAGCTGTTTATGGCCGTAAGGGGTATCATCTTCGATGGCGGAAACGCCTTTAATATCATGCAACCACTTTTGCAGTTCCCGCGCTGCTTGTTTCACGGTTACGGCATCGCCACCGTCTATCCGTATGTCAATATCCCGGCCGGCGGGACCGGAACGCAACGAGGAAATAGTAAATTTTTCTAAACCGGCAACCGGCTTGACGGCCTGCCGCCAACGCTTGATCAATTCCCGGTTGCGTACCTCACGTTTATCCGGTGACTGCAGTTCCACCATCATACTGACATACTGCCTGCCCGACTGATTGGCGGCCGAACCGGGTGTGTTGGCAAGTCCATGGTAACGTATGCGCGCCAACACTACCCGACCGCCCAGGGATTCGTTGATTTTGTGCAATGCCTCGTCCAAATGTTCACCAAAAGCACGCACGCGCTGGTACGGTGTTCCGGCCGTGAATGCCACGTGGGCGTATAAAATATTGCTTTCTGGGCTGGGAAAAAATACAAAACCGATACGTCCGCCCACCACCATCCCCACGACCAGGATCAACACGGACACCGTGGTGCTGATCGTGATCCAGGGATAATCCACCGCGGCTGCCACAATGCGCACCAGAATCCGGTCGCGGAAAAATTCGAAATGCCCGGCAAACACCCGATTTGATCCGCGCACTTTCGGCAACGCGTGGCGCAGATGATTGGGCAGTATCAGAAAACATTCGATCAATGAAATGAGAATGACGCAGATGACCACTAGCGGTATGGCAAAAACAATTTTCCCGGTTTGCCCGCCCATAAGCATGGTGGGGAAAAACGCCGCCACTGTGGTCAGTGATGACGCGAGCACCGGCGCCAGCATACGTCTGGCACCCATGCTTACCGCTTTCTCGGCCGAGGCCCCGGCCTGAAAACGCGTCAAGGATTCCTCCGCCACTACGATGGCATCATCGACGATGATGCCCAAGGCCATGATCACGCCGAACAGGCTGATCATATTGATACCGCCGCCACTGGCGTAAACCGCCACCAGGGTGCCCAGAAATGACACCGGTACGCCCACACTGACCCACCAGGCAATACGCCCTTGCATAAAAATAAACAACAACAACATCACCAGCAATAAACCGCTCAGGCCATTGCTTATCAGCAGGTGAATCCGCTCCTTGATCATTTTCCACTGCTGATCATACACATGGATTTGTACATCGGCGGGCAGCCGGGGTCCGCTGCTGACCAGCCATTGCTTAAATATTTCCGCCGAATGCAAGGCATCGGCACGCTGATCACGGTAAAGCTGCATTTCAACCGCCGGCCGGCCGTTGTACGTCACCGACACCTGGTTGTCCCTGGGTCGACGCTGGATCGTGGCGATATCCGATAGTCGAACCAGACGCCCCCGTTTGTCCGCTATCAGGGGAAGTTGTGCGAAGCCGTCTTCGTTGCGCGGTTGATTCATACTGCGCAATTGGGTGGCCAGATCGTTTTGCCCGAGGCTGCCGGCGGGAATAGCGGTGCTGAATCCGGCCAGGCGGGCGGCAATATCATCCAAAGTCATACCCAGTTCATAAAGTCGGGCACTGGGAATCTGTATGGCGATTTCCTCTTCCGGCAAACCGCTGATATCGATCTTAGCGATGCCGCGATCGGTCAATTGCCTTTGCATGCGGCGCACCAGGGGACGCAGCGCCGTGACATTCCGCGGCCCGATAACACTGATTTTGGCGATCGGTTCAAAATGCACCAGGCGCTGTATTTCGGGAGACTCGGAACCGGGCGGCAGTTCCCGAACCAGGGCGACATTTTCCTTGACCCTGTCCACTGCCGTCACCATATCGGTACCGCCACGAAACTCCAGCGTGACGATACCCAGACCATCGGTGGCCAGCGAGGTCATCTTCTTCAGGTTATCCAGATTACGCAGCTGCCGCTCAAGGGGTAAGGTAATGGATTGTTCCACGTCATCCGCCGAGGTTCCCCGCCATTTGACGCTGACCGTTACCGAGTCCAGGCTGTAATTGGGAAAGAACTGGGTATTTAATTTTTGCAGCGCCCACAAACCGGTGGTAATCAGGATCATCATTAACAGATTGGCGGCAACCGGATGATGAATAAAAAGCTCTATGAGGTTAAAGCGGCGCATCTTCGACATTTTTTTCCAGTTCCACGTACATACCGTCCAGGGCATTGGGCAATTGGGTGGTGATCACCAGATCACCTTCCTTCAAACGGGAACTGCGTATCAATACCGTGTCGCTGAGTCCCGGCTTATGCATTTCACCCACACGCGTTACAGACAATTCCCGCATAAGTCCGTTTTGATAGAGAAAGATCCGGTCCATACCGTAGACCGATTGATAGGGCACCGCCACCAGGTTGTCTTGCGCGGGAAGTTGCAAGGACAATTGCACAAATCGACCCAGCGGCAACGGCATGGATGGATCATCCAGCCGGAACAATCCATCCACTCCGCCGCTGCCCACCGCCCCGGACAATCGCTCCAAGCGGGCTTTCGCCGCTCGATCTTCCACCGTGAGCAAGGCCGTGGGGTGCTCGCTTTTTGCCAGCGCCATACGTATGCGATGTAAATAGGTGTCGGGGATTTGAGCCCGTAATTCCAGGCGATTGTTGTTAAAAAGCTCAACCACATCGGAACCGGCATTGACGCGATCACCGGCGACGACATGCATTTTTACAATGCGGCCGTCAAACGGTGCCCGGATCGAGGCATGCTCGATATTGAGTTTGGCGATGTCGATTTGCGCCCGGATGCCGGCCTGCGTGGCCAGCATTTGCGCCCGTTCAGCACGGTAGTTGCGGATGGCTTTTTCCCGTTGGTTGACCACCAGCAGTTTCTGGCTCACCTGCTCGGAAGCTTGGTCTACCGACACTTGGCTGGCCAGGTTTTTCATGGCTACTTTGCGAGCCCTTCGCAGTGATTTTGTGGCCAGTTCCAGCAATTGCCGTTCGACCTGCAAATCCTTTTTGTCATAGTCGTGGGCACGTTTCTGCGCGTCCATCAAGGCTTTAGTCTTGGCCAGCTCGGCCTTTTTTTGCTCCAGCACCAATGCCAGTTCGCGCTCATCCAATTGCACCAGCAAGGTGTTTTTGTTAACGTTTTCACCTTCGGCCACAAATACTTCCCGCACCTGTGCCTGAATGGCGGATTTCATGCGGGCCGTGGCGGTGCTATCGACACGCCCGAACAGAGGCACCGTGGGCCGCAAACGGCGCAGGTGCACGAGCTGTACCTGCACCATGGTCCTGGTCCTGGTCGTGTTCGGCGCGGGGATTTCCGCCTCGCCGGCGGTTTCCGCCAACAGCACAAAACCGCCGATACCCAGGCCAAGCAGCAGCAAGGGGATGACTACCCGCATCACGCCGGATCGGTGTGGCGGTTTTGCGGCAACAGAAATGGTTTGATCCACCGGTCCTGGTCCTTCCGTCAGTAACTTGTTTTTAATGGCATGGCCATTACGCCGCCGTGGAACTCGAATATTGCCTTATCGAATTTTGGTGGCCCAAGAAAACCGCGCGCGTTATTGGAGAATCCGTAGCCTTCCACGGGGATACCAAAAAATCCTTTGTCAAAATGATGATTGCCGTTTTCATCATGAATATAGCTGACCGCGTAGGTACCGGTTGGCATGCCGGAGAAACGGCAGGAGGCTTTTCCGTCGGCGATTTTCCCGGCGGTCTTATTGACCGCCTGGGACCGATCACCGGGAAATCCCTCGGCCGAGGCAAACAACAAACACAATACGATGCCGTGATTGTTGCGCAGGTTGTTAATGTCGACGACGATACGGTTATCCGCCGGCGAGCCCGAGGCCCACAGGTTAGGCGCGTATGCCAGTAAAATCATGGTTCCGAAAAGTCTAAACAATCCCATGGTATGCCTCCCTCGTTAACTCACCGGCTCCAGACATTGCACCAGCAGCTGCTGCTCGATCAAACGACACAACTTGTCGTAGTGGCCGTGCAGATAGAAATGATCTCCCGGAAACAGACTGGTTTGAAATGCGCCGTACGTATAGCTGCGCCACTGCGCCAGATCATAAAAGCTTACGTCCGCATCATGCACACCGTTAAAAACCGTGATGGGACAATCCAATACCTCACCGGCGCGAAAGCTGTAGGTTTCGGTAATGGCAAAATCGGCGCGAATAATCGGCCCCACAAACTCCATCAACTCCTCATTCTGCAATACTTCAAGCGGAGTGCCGTTCAGTGTTTTCAATCGCTCAACAAATTCCTTTTCCTCCAGCAAGTGCACCGGTTTTTTGTCACTTCTGATATGCGGCGCCCCATGCCCGGAAAGAAACAATTGGGTGGGTTGCCGGAGACAGGTGCGTTTTAGCAGTCTGGCCACCTCAAAGGCGATCAAGGCTCCCATGCTGTGACCGAAAAACGCAAACGGTTTGTCCAACATGGGCTCAATTGCTTTGAGCATGGCTTCGGTTAACGGCTCCATGCCGGTATACAACTGTTCGCTTAGCCGCAGCCCCCGGCCGGGCAGTTCGACGGCACAGACTTCCAGATTGGCAGTCCGCTCGCCCCACAAACGGTAAATACTGGCAGACCCACCGGCGTAGGGAAAACAAAACAGCCGGAATCCGGCCTGACGGTTGGTCTTGGGACTCACAAACCATTTACTGGTGGACATTACATTCATCGATCACCTTACTGAAAAGTTAATCTGCTTGGCGGCCATGCCAAAAGTGTTTAGGCGTTGGTCTTGATAGCTCCGATCAAGGTCGAGGCGATGGTTTTTAACTGGATATTGCTGGTACCTTCATAAATTTTACCGATCTTCACATCACGATAGAATTTTTCCGCCGGATAATCGCTGATATAACCGCGACCACCGAACAACTCGACGGCCTCGGAGGCGACTTTTTCCGCCACTTTGGCGGCATGGTATTTGGCCATCGACGCGGTACGATACAGGATTTTCGCGCCGACCCCCTTGTCACGCAGTCGCGCCGCATGATAGACAAGCAACCGGGCCGTGGTAATGTCGGTGGCCAATTCGGCCAGTTTGAATTCCACGGCTTGAAAGCCGGCGATACACTGGCCGAACTGCTCGCGCCCTTTGGCAAACTCCAATGCCGCATCAAACGCCCCTTGGGCCAGGCCCACCATCTGGGCGGCAACACCGATCTTACCGTCATTCAGGGTATCCATGGCGATACGATTGCCGTCTGTTTTTTTGCCCAACAGATGTTGCTTGCCTATCTTGAGATTCCGAATATGCACTTCACAGCAGGAACTGGCACGGATTCCCATTTTGTTTTCGTTTTTTCCCACTTCCAAGCCTGGGGTATTTCGCGGCACGATAAATGCCGACACACCGTACGGTCCCTGATCCACGGCGGTTTTAGCGAATACGATAAACAAGCCCGCTTCAAGCGCGTTGGTTATCCACTTCTTTTCGCCGTTCAGCACGAATAAATCAAGCTGTTCATTGGCACGGGTTGACATGGAAAAAAGATCGCTGCCCGCTTGGGCTTCGGAGGCGGCGAACGCACCAAGAAAATCCGACGCCAGACGTTGCAGGTAATCACGCTGCTGCGCATTTTCACCCCAGCGCAACAAGCTGTTGCAGACCAATGTGTTGTGTACATGAATGATGACAGCCACGGCGGGGTCCACCTTGGCGATCTCCTCGATAAGCAGCACATTTTGAAAAAACGTACCGCCCGTGCCGCCGAAGCTCTCGGGTATCTCGATGCCGAGATACCCCGCCGCGAACAACGCCCGCAACAGTTCCGGCGAAATCGCGCCGCGCACGTCCATGTTGGCGACCTTGGGTGCCAGGGCGGCTTTTGCAAATTCACCGACCCCGTTTTGAAAGCGCTGCTCTTCGGGGCTTAGACCGAATTCTTCCGGTTTGTTTTTTACCTGCATCGTCATGATATTGTCCTTCTATCCCGAACCCACGGGTGGGGATTAACCCGGAAAGGTTAGAATTTCCTGCCACATTTTCATAGAATTGTCGGTGGACATCATTTTGGTGATGCTGTTGCGCAACCAGATGAACAGGGGATTTTCAAAATCCTGGAAGCGGCCGAGTTTATAGACGTTTTCCCGGATCCAATCCACCCGCGGTTTTCTGTGCTGTTCATAAGCACGCAGACCTGCTTCGATGCTGTCCGCCTTACGCATAAAATCCGCCAGCACCACCGCGTCCTCGATGGCCTGGCAGGCGCCTTGTCCAAGCACGGTGGGCATGGCATGAGCCGCGTCACCGATCAAGGTGATCGGACCTTCCCCCCAGTTGTCGACCTTGTCCCGGGCAAAGATATCGGTGCGTATGATGTTCTGTTCGGACATCGCCTGGATCATGGCCGGCAGCGGCGATTTGAAACCGGCGACTTTTCTCAGGATCTGTTCCTTGACGCCCGCCTGGTCGAGGCCGCCGGGCGGGGTGTTAACTCCCACAAACCAGTTCACATGGGTATCATCCACATACCATGCACCGCCGCGCACGCCACGGGGTCCCCACATCATATAGACACTGCCGGCGTTCATGCCGCCGTTGTCGTCGCTGATGCCGCGCCACACGGTGTGTCCCATATAGGTCGGCTCCTCGTCGCCGACCACATGCTCGCGCACCGCCGACCGTAAACCGTCGGCACCGATCAGGGCACAGCCACGGCGTGTTTCACCATTTTCAAAACGTACCTCCACCCCGCCGTCGAGCACGCTGACATTCGTACACGGCATACCAAAATGCACGGGTATGCCGTCGCAGGCGTTGAATAAGGTTTCCAGAACATCCTTGCGCCGGATGCCCACCGATGGAAAACCGATTTCATCGGTGAGTTGCTTGACTTTGCTTTCCACCAGCAACTCCCCTTTTGCGGTAAACACTTCCGATGTCTGAATGACCGCGCCCTTGTCCCGGATGACGTTGGCCAAGCCAAGCTGTCCGAGCGCGGCGATGGCGTTTGACCATAACGTCAAACCCGTACCGCCCACGGTTCGCAGGTGTTCGGCCCGTTCAAATACTTCCACGGCGAAACCGTAGCGTTTCAGTGCAATGGCAGCTACCAGGCCGCTGATTCCCCCGCCGGTAATTAACACGGGATTATTTTGATCGTTCATGTTGATAACTCCTCTGGTTGCATAGGTGCTGGAAACGACTACTCAGCCGTCGCGGCTTCGGGCGTTTCCATCTGGCTGTTGACGGTTACCGCGCCGGGCTTGCGCTCGGCTTCGATAATACTGTTGGGGAACGGCGTACGACGAACCTTGCGCATGTTAAAGCCGGCCCGCTCCAGCAAGTCGGCAAACTCCTGCTTGGTCCGTTCCCGACCACCGGTGGCCACCAGCATGGTCAGATCGATGATTTTTCCACTGGATGGACGGTTACCGGCGGGTATCACCGATTCCAAGATAACCAGCTTGGAATGGGGCGCCATGGCTCGAAAACAATTGCCCAGTATCCGCGCCGCCTCCTGATCGTTCCAATCATGTAAAACATTTTTCAGCAGATACATATCCGCTCCGGCCGGTACGGTGTCGAAAAAACTGCCGCCCACGATGTCGCAGCGGGACGCCAGCCCGAAACTACTCATGACTTCGGTGGCGCCAGGGACCACGTCGGGTAAGTCAAACAACACACCACGAAGATTGGGAAACTTGCGTAGTAATCCGGCCAGCAAGGTGCCGTTGCCGCCGCCCACGTCGACCACTATATTGATTTTCGAAAAATCAAACTGCGCCGCGACAGTTTGAGCCATGTACCGGGACAACTGCGCCATGGCGGTATCGTAAATGCGTCCGGCTGCGGGGTTTTGCCGGTGGTATTCAAATACGCCGGCACCGTGTACTTTTTCAAATCCGGGTTTGCCGGTGCGTACCGTATCGACCATCTGCTGCCATACCGGCCAGCTTTCCTCCAACAACATCACCCACGCCCAAAGCGAACCGGGCTTGTCGGGTCTTAGAAAATCGGCGCTTGCGGTCAGGGCAAAGCGCCTTCCCGTTAGTTCTTTGAAAATCCCCTTACCGGCAAGGGTACGTAGCACCCGATACAAGGCGTCCGGATCGGCCTGGCATCGCCGTGCAAGATCGTTGATCTCCAGTGCTTTGTCCCGCAGTTGGTCGGCGACTCCCAACCTGGTCACCACATGAACCGCCTGCGCGATTTTATAGGCGTCCACGGTTTCGATGATCTGCAACGGCGCCGGATTTAACCGGCGTCGTAAACCATCAAGCATGCGCAGCAAAAAATTCAGTACGTTCACCGCCGCTTGCGGCGGTATTTTCGGTTCCATATTGGCATCGGCGACATGTCGCATTTTCAAATCCCTTCCTGATTAAACTGGGGGTTGGTGCCTTGAACAGGCGGCTGTTGCGAATCGGTGATAGAGACGGGACGGGTAATCCATTGACCGAATGGATCCAGGCGTGTTTGTTTTTTTGGCGGTTCCAGGAAACCTATGCTGATCAGGTAGGACAGGTAGACGCCGAGTATTTCTTCGTCGATGCACGGACACTCCAAACCGGTGCCTTGCAGCAGCATGACGGTGTTGGTGCAGTCGAAAAGCGGTTCGCTGATCCCACTCTGGTTACTTTCCAGCCAGCGTCCGAGCATGGGAATCAGAGCCGCCAGCATATATTGCAGGGAATCCTTGCTCAGCAGAACTTCCATCCATTCCATGGGCGGGGACTTTTTGCCAGGAAATCCGAACCGAAACAGGCTGTCTGACAGCGCGCTGAACGACGGCGGGCTTGGATTGGCCAGATGGTAGATACCGCCCAGGGCCACGGACTGCAGGGAGATGGCGGTGATCGCGCCGCTGACAAAATCCACAGGGACCATGTCCAGGTGAATATCCAAATCAGGCATACGCCGCGCCTGGATACAGGCCTTGATCATTTGACATACCAGATCGTCGGTATTCCACACCCCAGATTTACTGTGACCGGTGACCCGGCCGGGACGGTACACGGCCACCGGTAATCCGCGCTCATTGGCCTGGTGGATCAGGCGTTCGGCCACCCACTTGGATTGCGCATAGCCGCTGCCCAGTTTGCCCGGCGGTCCTTGCAACCAATGTTCGCATTGCGTCCCTTCCGAGGAACGCATTGGAAAAACACCGACCGTGGAAACATAGTGAAGGGGTTTGGATTTTGTCTGGCATGCCAGCCGGATGACTTCCACGGTGCCGTTGACGTTACTGGCTTTTAAATCCTGATAGGGATACATGAAATTGACGATGGCACCGTTGTGGTAAATCACATCCACGGCGGCGGCCAGTTCATCAAACCGGCTAGCTTGCAGGCCGAGCCGCGGTTTGGACAAATCGCCGAGTACGGGAAAAATGCGATCTTTAAAAGAAGCTTTCCACAAACCCAGGCCGCGCAGTTTTCGTTCGATGCGCGCCAACGCCCGCTGCTCGGATTGCGCCCTGACCAGCGTGTAAATGACCGCGTCACTATGGGTCAATATGTCCGCCAGCAAATAGGATCCCAGGAATCCGGTTGCGCCTGTCAACAACATGGTTTTTACTTCACCAGCCGGTTCACCGACTCCGGCAGGCACAATGGATTGCGGTAGTTGCGCCTCGGCAACAAGATCCACGGTCTGTGCGGAATCGACGAAATCGAAAAATCCAAAATCCCCCGTATCCAAGGCATCGGCGAGTGATTCCACACTCGGTTTATCATAGATAAGTTTGACCGGCACATCGATGTTCAGCACATCGCGGATTTTCGCCACCAATCGGGTTACCAGCAAGGAATGTCCGCCCAGTTGGAAAAAATTATCTGCCAGGCCCACGGTTTCCACGTTTAGCAATTGAGAAAAAACCCTTGCCAGTTCCACTTCCGTTTCGGTTCTCGGCGCCACGAATTCCACACCGCTTTGTGCGCCTTGCGGCAAGGGCAATACCTTGCGGTTCACTTTTCCGTTGGCCGTCAAGGGAAACGTTTCCATGATCACCACCCGCGAGGGCAACATGTAGGACGGCAGTTTTTTTACCGCGTAGGAACGGATTTCTTCGGTACTTGCGTTTTTGCCGTCCTGAAATACCACGTATGCCAACAAGCGCTGATCGTGTGCCTGAAACTCATGCACGACCACGACCGCTTCACGTATGGCCGGATGCTGGGTGAGCACCGATTCAATCTCGCCCAACTCAATCCGGAAACCGCGCACTTTAACCTGGTGATCCATGCGGCCGAGAAACTCAAGCACCCCATCCTGCCGGTAACGGACCAGGTCACCGGATTGATACATGCGCGAGTCAGCGGTTTCATCGTGGGGATTGGTGACAAATTTTTCCGCAGTCAGCTCCGGCCGGTTCAAATAGCCGCGGGCCAGACCGACCCC
>Ga0114931_10001084_pt1 | contig 34568 bp, 34 predicted proteins | sample 2SBtaG_FD_89579 | JGI IMG/M metagenome (GOLD analysis project Ga0114931, IMG submission 89579) | Deep subsurface microbial communities from Kolumbo volcano to uncover new lineages of life (NeLLi) - 2SBTROV14_V59a metaG | ecosystem: Environmental > Aquatic > Marine > Volcanic | place: Kolumbo...
TACGCTTGAAAAGGAAACTGCATAAAGCACAACTTATTGATTATTTATATAAAATGGTGCGCCCGGCGCGATTCGAACGCGCGACCCCCGCCTTCGGAGGCTTACAATCATAGCAAAAATAGGTGCTGAGGCTTAATGTCAAAATCTGGTAGAATACGCGGTCTGCGCCCGTAGCTCAGCTGGATAGAGTACCGCCCTCCGAAGGCGGGGGTCGCGCGTTCGAATCGCGCCGGGCGCGCCATATCCTTTTAAAACAATAAGTTACCAACTATATTTTTCCTGCATTTTACGCATGATTGTTAGCCTGCGGGGGCAGCTATCAAAATTTCCATATGTTATTCATTTTTGAATGAGTGTTAGCTCGAACAGCCCATTTCGCACTTATTTTGGGTCTGTGCCCATTCTGTGCCCATCCTGTGCCCAGGTTTAAAAGTGGGATTTGAAGGCGAGATGTTTTGAGTTGAATTTTGATTGTTAGCCTCCTTTGGGCACAAAAACCATTAAAACTCTAAAATTTGGTATTTAGCGTATTGATCAAATTTGATTGGTGGCCATAATGCAGTTCTAACATTCATTATTCAGACTTATTCAAGGTTGCTGACTGATAACAGTCAAATTTCACAGCCTGAAATCTATCAAAAAATCGCTTTGATCCTTTCCCCTAGTGCTGGTTAATCGCATCCAAGAAAGGCCAGATATGTTGCAAAAAGCGCTTCAATGGTTAATTTGATTCAAATGCCTCCATAGAAGCATCGCAGCCTGAGAGCAAGCATATGCCGCCATCGCTTATTTTATTCCATGGCCATGTTTTAGAATTGTTATTTATTATTCAGCTAAACTTGTTTATACAAATATCCTTGTATATGATCACTTCGTCCTCGGTAGATTTGTTCAAGATTTAATAAGTTACTCAAATATTGAGCTTTTTGACCGCTAAGGAGTATATTAATCATGAAAAATGAGACTACGGTAAACTCTATGTGGAATAGGGCACAAGCAGGTGAAGGCGCGATTCCCCAAGAGCTTCAGGTTTCTCCTGAAACTAAACAAAAAATCCAAGAAGCTTTTTGTACTCAGCCTAATGAAGACTCAATAAAGGCATTTAGAACACCTGTAGATATAGAAAGTATGGCTAAAGCTGTTTATTGATTCTATAAAATAGTCTGCCAGGGATTGGAAGATCGATGCACATAGCAAAGCCACTTGAAGTGGTAGGGTTTGATGACCCAGCTAATCCGCTTAATTCTCTAGAAACAACAAATCAATTAGCTTATATATCTGCTTACCTGAGAAACCTCGGTGTAACCTTTGTTCTTGTTGAACAAAATTACTTTGACCGGGATTTCTTATCAGAGTTTTCCAGCTTTTATAGCTTGAGTGCGCAAGGCTATCCAAATATATGTAAACGCATCCACTTTTTTTCTTCAGCTCATTTAGATCGGGATGTTGTCGCTAGGGCGATCTCTGAAGAGGAGGACGTACTAGATAATCTACAAGATACCTATCTTGGATTTGTTGTGATTCGACCACTTGCATCTAGCCCATTTGGGAGAACAGTCCTTAGGTGGTTTGATGATACTAATAAAGAAAACCCACGGATCATCGAGCCTTCCAGAACATATGAATGTCATATAGGTGGTATTACACTTCGTGTGAATGGTATTGCGTGGCAGCAACAAGATAGTGGAGTAGCTGCTTGCGCTACAGTGGGCATCTGGACAATGCTTCATTCATCAGCATTTGATGCTGCACACGCTATACCAACAACTGCTGACATTACAAAGGCTGCTCATAAATCGGCATCCCTTGGGTCGAGGATGTTTCCCTCAAACTCCTTAACAGCAGAACAACTTATGGAAGCTGTAAAGGAGCATGGCTTTGCGCCCGTTGCGTGTTCTGGAGATTTACCAGAAGGGTATTTTTCTTTAGAGCGACTGGGTGCAACGTGCGCAGCATTTTTAAGATCTGGATATCCAGTGTTAATTCTGGGGAAACATAATCGCCCTGGTATAGGGCATGCTTTGTGCGCAGTTGGTTTTAGAGAACCAAGCCAACCAAATGTCAAACCACGCGAGTGTGGTCTATTTGATGGTGCATTAGAAATCTTATACACCCATGATGATAATATTGGTCCAAATGTCAGGTTTCGCATTGTTTCTCATGCTGACTATAACGGAGTCACCGGCGCTGCACTTGTTCATGAGCCGCCAGAATATGTCGATGAAAAAAATGCTCCAAACTTAGATTACCCGGAGTTCTTTCCGACAACACTGATTGTTGCTGTACATGAAGAATTACGCATTTCCCCAGACAATCTTCATGTTGATGGACATTCGCTAACTTTCCAAATAGGGCACGCGATAAATCAAGCTTACGTTGATAGTAAATTAGAGCCTGTAGGATTTCTGTTTAGTACGCGGTTTATCCGCCTTCCTGATTATTTTTCTGAAGAGCTGAGGACAATTCTAGGTGACAAGCCTGCAATTCTTGCGCAGACTAGACTAGCCTTGTTAGAGAAGGTTCCACCGATGAGTTTGCATGTTGGTGTTGTAAGGATAGCAATTCCAAACTCCTCAGTTTTACTCGACATCCTTTTCGACACCACTGATACCGATCGCAACAGGTCTGTTTTTGCCCATATTGTCTACGATAATTCTATTGAAACCGTTCTCTCTGCTATTGATGAGCCAATCCGGCTTAAGGTACTTGGCGTTCCTGTGAAGGCATACTGAGTCAACTGTATTTTATCGCACCATATTGTTTGTTGATCTCTATCCAAAACAACTGCCACCCACTTCATGCTGAAAGTATCTACGAAAAATGCATCAAAAAATACTAATTTCAAGATGAAGCATAAATTATTCAGATGAATAGGGTAATAGAAATAGAACGTGAATTTGACGCACTTATTCCATTCATAGACGGGAAAAAAGTATGTGATTTGGTTGGGTTGTCGCCAAGTTTCGACAATGCAGATTATATATTTGAGTCTGACAAAATTGTAATGGAGCTCAAATGTTTAGAAGAAAATAAACTTGTTGATAAAAACATCCAGCAAAAGTTGTATTCACTTCTAGGGAGGTGGAAGAAGGAAGGGCATAACATTAATTTAACTCATGATGGTTGGAAGGCCACTGTGAGGGATCTGCCTCCAGAACTATCAAAACAAATATTAAAAATATACGCAAAACCTATTAGAAAGCGAATAGTTAAAGCAAATAAGCAAATAAAAGAAACTAAGAAAGCGTTAAGCTGCCTGGATTATCAGGGCGTTCTTTTATTGGCAAACGATGGAAATTTAGCTATTGATCCGGAGCATGTTTATAGCATTTTAAATTATGTGCTTGGTCAGAATTATTCTGGAATTAATGCGGTCATATTTTTCACTGTCAATCAACTTGGGCGTGCTTCGTTTACTAATGTAGATACCGCGATTTGGGCTAATCTTAACCGCGATGGTTTCACACCTATAAATGACTCATTTTTTAACAAGTTGTCCAATGGTTGGATGCTTCACCTTGAACAGGTTTTAGATACGATGATTCCCATGTTTCAGTTGAGCGAGGAAGAGGATTTTAAAAAAATAGTCAATGCAAATACAGATTTAGCATAAAGATTCTTTTTTATATAAGGACGCTACAATTCATTACGCAAAGCAATATCGTCTGGTGTGCAATGCTGCATTTTTGCAATCTTTTTTGGAATGGACTTGCCAGGATAAATAAAAGTAAAATGCCGCGCTTCCTGTGTACCTAAATTCGGGTTTCAGGGCAGAGTGCCGATAAAGATAATTATGGATGCCAATAATTTAATTCTTGCAATTCTCCAAGAGGCACGGAGTCAGGGTATCGGTTCGATGCTCAGAACGACTCTTGTAAAGTATCTTTACCTTTTAGATGTCTATTCCGCTGAGGAGACCCAGGGTACGCCTGTATCCGGTGTAGAATGGCAGTTCCTACATTTTGGTCCTTTCTCTACAGCTGTAGCCGAAACCTTAGATGATCTTGCCGCTCAACGAATTCTCTTTGCTGATAAGCGTGAATCGAAGGATGGAGATAAAGAGTTTGTATTGTATAGCCTGACCGACAAGAACGTTCCAAATCTTCGTGAGCTTGGGATTGCTGGGCGAATACAATTACACGTTCAAGCGGATATTAAGCGCTACGGAAGAGATCTGCCTCAGTTATTAGATTATGTGTACTTTAGAACCATGCCGATGGCTGATGCCCAGCCCGGCGACATTCTGGATTTTTCACATTGTTCAAAGATCCGTCTCGAGGACGTCCGACCTGTTGAAATGTGTCGATTACGTCCTAAGGCCATCAAGACTACCCGTGGTAAGCTTCGTGACCTCATTGAGGCTAGAAAGTCTCGTGAGGTAGTAAATCAAGGTCCATATGACGAGGTGTATTACTCTGCACTTCGACAACTAGATGGAGTTTCCCTTGAAACAGGGTTAGTCGGAAAAGCCAAACTTAAAGTTTGAGAAAAGGGGCACCATGGATGGGTATTCTCCAAGTTTTTGATTGCTTTTATGAAGATAGTCCAGCTGGAGCAACGGTTGAGCCTGGACAAATTTATTGGGTTCCAACTCCTGATGTCGATGAAGTTCCAAGGATTCTTGATGTTGAGCGTGCGAGTGCTGCAGAGCATGAAGTTAGTAGATATGAGATAAAACAAGTTGAAGCTCATCATTTTACGAAGAGGGATCGCCTCCCAATAAAGCGTCTGAACCTGGGCGAAACCGAAGAATTATTAATTGCAAAGGCCAAGAGGCGTCCAGTAGTTGTGCTGGCGTCTGTCATGGTCAATGATGTTGGTTCGTTACCTGACGGTGCCCAAGAACGGTTAGCAAGACACCTAGGTAAACCTTGCTATCTAGTCGCCCCAATGTATAGCACTACCTCAATGCTGAAGCCTGGAACATTTGGGCCTGCTCTTGTTGCGAGAATTCGGGCGCTTCAGTATCACCATCTATTCTGTCTGCCTGACAAGGAACACCCTGACAGGCCCGGATCTATTGTCCGACTTGATCGAATATTCCCAACCTATCTTGGTCGAGGTTGTAGTGCCATGGGGCTAAGGATTCATGATGAGCCTTTCGAGATCTTATTGTCTCAATTATCGATTCTGTCTGGCGCTATCTATCGAGAGCCTTATGATCTGGTAAAAGATCTTGTCCAAGATGCGCTCCCCAAAGAACTTAGTCCATCGCATTAAAGGGATTCAAGTGGATCGTCTTCGTTGATTTTCACTTAGAAACTCGGTAGTTATATCAACATGCAGGTCTCGTATAACAGCTATTACCACTGCTTCCCATGCTTATGACTTACCGTCAATAGGATTCGGCGGTAACCTACGATTCCAAACCGGAAACTAGCTGAACAGTTAGCTTGTGTGGAGCTGTCGATTAACAGAAGGTTTATGGACAATCCAAAATATTTTTCAGCATCCATCAAACATATATTTTCTTAGTGTTTAAATCTAACAAAAATCACGTCATAGATCGAAACCAGCTCCTTTCTGACGGAGCCAATTCTTTCTTTCATGATAATTCGGCATCACCTTATCAACTTCATTCCAGAATGAATCTGTGTGATTTTTCTCATGAAAATGACAAAGCTCGTGAACAATGATGTAATCAATAATGCGAGGAGGCGCCATCATGCACTTCCAGTGAAAATTCAACACACCATTTTTTCCACAGCTTGCCCACCGATACCCCATATCTTTAACTTTTATGCCTGACACCTCTACGCCAACTTTTGGGGAATAGTAAGAAACACGTTCAGTAAACCTCCGCAGTCCTTTGTCAGTGTAATAAGACTCAAATACGTATTTGGCGGCCTCAATACCGCCTTTCTCTATCACCTCACGACTCAGGCAAAAGCGCCCATCTTTCAGAAGAAGATCACAGTCCTGGTTAGATACAATAGATAGACGGTAAGCGCTTCCTAAATATAAGAACGTTTCACCATTAACCCACTCACGTGCGACAGCGCTGGCATTCAAATCTTTCCATTCCGCCAGATTTCGGTAGATCCACATACGTTTACTTTCCACTACAGCATCAACCTGTTCTGGTGTATAGCCAGCTGGTGGTCGCACGACGATCTTGCCATCTCGTTCAAGCACAATATCAGTCGTTTTTCTTGGAGTGCCAGGTAACAACTGGTACTCAATATCTCTTATACGTCTTGCCGTCATACTTACGCTTATTCCTGTAACCCGTTTAATAATGCATCATGTCGATTCTTGGCCAGCTTCATGATTTCAATGGCAATCCGTTCACGTTTCGCCTTCAATTCGGGAATGCCCGTCAGCGTTAATGCAGTTTTGATTTCGCTGCGAGTCTTTTTTTGTTTATCACTATTATTCCAGTAATCGATACTACCGATACTATCTTGTAGCCTTTCCACAATCGATTCCATCAATGCGGCTATTTTTTTCTTGTCTTCCGATGGCACTTCACCATTTTCGAAGGCTTCATTAACAATATGATCATAAAATGTGGTGGCCTCGCGGCTCATGCCTTCCTTACCCTCAGTGCGCCCCTCTATCGCTTCATCACGCAGTTTTTCCAACTCCTCGGCCAATTTTTCCCAGTGATCCTGATATTGATCGATGAGTCGTTCCACTTTTTCTGACAGGCTTTTGTAAAATGCCGGGTCTTCATCATGGTGCACGGTGCAGTGTTTGCGAATGGCGTGTTCCATTTCACTGGCCTTGGCCTCGGGATCACCACCCGCGTGTTGATTGAGCTTGGCGATAAAGTCATCTGATAACAGTTCTACCGGTGGCACCTTGGGATTAATACCAAGACTGATCAGGTGTTCATTGATCAAATCACGCACCTTCTGCCCTGCATCTCCCAGATTCAAACTATCATCCTTGTAGCGTTCTTTAGCAACACGCAAGATATAGCCAAAGCGTTTGGCGGGAATACGGAAAGCATGCGCCGCTTTATTTGGCAGGATAATATCGAGACTCATTAGATACTTTTTCAGATAAACATCAAAATCGGCGCGTAGCTTTTCATCTTTCAGTAGCTTGACAGCCGAGTTCACGACTGCAGCATCTTCCTGTATTGTCGGCAAATGCCCCTCGACAAATTCGCGCACCCCGTCGATTTTGTGTTCTGCGAATAACTGCAATAGCCGCTGGTAACGCTCTTCCAGTACCGGAACTTCCGAGGTAATACTTTTTAGCCCCTGGGCCAGCTCCTGCTGTTCATCCGTGGCGGCATAGATGGTCAAGGCATCGGTCAGGTTTTCAGTCAAGCCAATGTAATCGACAACATAACCACGTTGTTTACCCTTTTTCACCCGGTTGGTACGGGCGATGGCCTGTAACAGCGTATGTTCACGAATCCGCTTGTCGATATACATCACCTGCTCAATGGGCGCATCGAAGCCGGTCATCAACATATCGCACACCACCAGGAAGGCAATGCCGGTATAGACCTTATCCGGGTCATCAAAATCGAATGATTTACAGAAGTTCTCCACTGCATTCCAGGCTCGGGCCTGTTTGCGCGCCTCGGTCACCCATGCCGCCTCGTTGGTGCCATCACTGGAGATAACCACCGCCGCTTTCAGAAACTTCACTCGATTGATTTGTTCATGATCTGGTTCGGCAGCAGATTCGAGTTCTGCAACAGTTTCTTCTAACGCTTGATGAATTGCTTTTTGATAACGTACTGCTGCAAGCTTAGAATGGCATACCACCTGTGCCTTAAAACCATTGGGGAAGATATGTTCCAAATAATGCTTCACCATATCCCTGGCGATGGCGTCAATACGCTGTTCGGCTTCTAATAAATCTCCGGTCGCGCCGTACTTCTTCTTGATCTCTAGTAGTTCTTCTTCACTGCGGTCCTTGAACAGGTTTTCAAATTGCGTTTCAAATCCATGCTTATCATATAAAGCAGTATCTGCTGTGCGACCTTCATAAAGGATCTGCAGGGTGGTGCCGTCTTCCACGGCATCCATCAGCTTGTAGGTATCAATGTATTCACCAAAGCGTTTGATGGTTTTCTTGTCGCCATGGCGCTCGGTGATCAGTGGTGTACCGGTAAAGGCGATGCGTGCGGCATTGGGGAAGGCTTCGAAGATGTTATTGCCCAGGTCCGAGCTTTGGGTACGGTGGGCCTCGTCGATCATCAACACAATGCGAGAGGAATCATTCACCACACCAAAGGTCTGTTTGCCCGGCATGGCTTGATAAGTACCAAGCGCTTCGGCGACGGATAATGGCAGGCTTTGCTCATACTGCTGAAACTTGTGCGCCATCACCATATTGACATCGGAGGTATCGGTAGCCAGTTGCTCACGCAATGCCTTGCGGTTTTCGATGACGTTGACCCGGCCACCGATTAAGGTCGCGGTTTCTGCCAGTTGTTCTTCCAAATCTACGCGATCATTAATCAGCAGGATTTTATAATCACTCAAATCCTTTGATGCGCGGAGCATTCGCGCCACAAATACCATGGTCAGGCTTTTACCCGATCCCTGCGTGTGCCACACCACGCCGCTTTTTTCTTCGGCCGTTTTACCATAGCGCAAACGTTCAATAATCTTGTTGGCAGCACGAAACTGCTGGTAACGAGCGACGACCTTGATACGCGGCCCGGCATCGGTATCCATGAACACGCTACAGGTGCGCAAGATGCTGAGCAGGTTGGCCTTGTTGAGCATGCCATTGATCAGTCTCTGCTGGGCATTCATGTCCTCGGCCACGCTATCGGCTTGCGGCCATTGCGTTTTCCACGGATAGAAATGTTCATCGCCGGAGGTGATGGTGCCGTAATCCGCTTCCACGCCCGTGGTGCGCACCAGCATTAAATTCGTGTGAAACAGGCACGGCTCGCCTTCTTTCAAACCCTGTTGCGCGGTGGCTTCGCGCCGGTTCATGTAACGCTGTAACTGTATAAAGGCTTCGTTCATAGGATTGGCGCAGGTGGGGCCACCCTTCTTGCACTCCACCACAATCAACGGAATGCCATTAGTGAACAGCACGATGTCTGGAATGATAAACTGCTTCACGCAGCCCGGCGTGTCGATTCGAAACTGGTTAATGGCAAGAAAGTGGTTGTTTTCCGGGTTGGCAAAATCGATGAGCCTCACCACCGGGTCCTGCTCGCCGGTGGTTTCATTGACATCCACCTGTGCCTTGAACAGTAATTTCTGAATGCCTTCGTTGGCCTCTAATAAGGTTCGATTGGGTTGGCGCAGGATTTGATCCTGCAAGTCCTGTAATTGCTTTGCGGTTAACCAGGTGTTGCCATCGGTGCCTTTATTTAATTTGGAAATTGCTTTGGTAAAGACCTCCGGCAATAGCCACTGGCGAAAACTTTGGCGCAGGCTTTTATTTGGATCACTAGGTATTTCCTGACCCTGGTCGATAATCTCCCAGCCCAGCGAAGCAAGCTGTTGCAGAAAAGGCTGTTCGACTTCGGTGTATTCAGACACGGGCCGCCTCTTGTTGCTGGTTTTCTTCAGCGTTGTCGAGCTTGACGGGCACCTTGCCGGTGAGCAGGTCGTGCATCAGGCCGGACTTTTGTTTCTTTAGTTTTTCTAAACAAATCAATTCATGATCAACTTTCTGATCAATGACATCGAATCGCTCAACTAATTTTTCTTGCTCAACAATATCAGGAAGAAACATATTAACTAAAGAAAGTTTCTCTTGAGTTAAATGTGCAATGCTGGTTTGAGAAGTATAATTTTCAAACATCCCCATATTTTTTGCATACAACATAAAACGTAGCATATAACCAGGTAACACATCATTTCCAATTGGTCTAAGCCGATGTATGGCTTTTTGATAGAAACAGTTATCTAACTCCTCTCGCCACATTGCAGTTCTACCAACTTCTCCCCCCTCACAAACCAGCAGGTCACCATAAATTAATTTAAATTTCTCACGCTCAGAAGGATGAAAGTCCATTGTCTCCAATCCTTCAATGTAAACCCTATCCCATTGGACATTTTTATTACCTAGATAAGGATACTCACACTTCCCAGTTTTTGATGCACGGCTAAGCATCTTCCCTAACTGTATGGTGAACAAGTCGCCAATTGGTTTAATTTTCCACTCCTTCGGAATCCACCCAATCGGGGTTTCGTGATACAGCTCCGGGGCTTGTTCGCGAGACGGGCGCAGTTGGCCATCGGCGCCGACGCCGCGGGTAAAGAGGTCGTGCATCAGCCCCGCCTTGATCTGCTGGTATTTTTCAATCAGCGCTTCGGTTTTTTCGATGACTTGGTCGATGGTTTGGAGGATTTCAGAAATCCTCTTCTGCTTTATCGGTGAAAACTCTGGTATAGGAAAAATCTTAAGGTCATTTGCACTAATTGCTAAAAAAGTAGAGCCTTGACTTCTGCGATGCAGAAAACTGACATTGTGAGCCAGCGAGTAACCTAAAAATTTTGTATCTGCCTCTCCTAGTTTAGCTTTAATCGCAGCTAAGCCACGTCCAATGCAATAGCTTTGATCACCCCAATTCATTGTTCCAACAGGTGCTCTAACGCTAACGAGAATCGACTCGGCCTTCGATACTCTTAGTGGTGGCATACAATACGCCTTTGCTTCTGGCGAGATTTTCCCGAACTCTGCACACCCTTGAAGAAAAGGTAGACCACGCTCATCTGAATTTACACTGCTTGAATCTGGAGACTGTCCCATTACAATGTCTGCAAGATTTCCTAACTTGCTATATTGCTGCATATCTTTCACTTCGTCGCTCACGGCGTCCTGCCTCCCGCGACACTAGCACTTCCCTGTGCGTCGTAACCCAACTCCACCAAAAACTCCTGCAACTGCTGCGAAGCGGCATCACGTTCAGACTCAATAGTTTTTGCAGTGACGGCGTATTTGTCCCACAGGTTTTCAATGGCCTTGATGCAGGCACGTTGATCGGCTCGAAGGTAGGCGAGATAGGTATCCATCAGCCGCTGGCGCAGGCGTTCGATGATCACCACACGCGCTTCATCGTCGCTGATTTTTTCACGCGCGCTTTGCACCAGCTCGTCGCGCTTGCCTTCAATGCCCTTGATGGTGGCCTTGACACTTTTTACTTCATCTTCCAGCGCCTTGTGCCGTTCCAGGCTGGTGGTGATACTTTGCGCACGTTCCCAGGCCATCTCGCCCTGCTCCATGGCGTCATTCAGTTGTGCAATGTAGTCACTGGCGTGGCTTGCTTCATTTGCTAAGTCAATAATGCGCTGACCATTGCTGAATTGTGGGTCTTTCTGTGTGAGTCCTTCGCTGCAATAGAAACCTTTCTTCGCGCCTTTGGGCAAAAGATCCGCCGCCTTGATTTCGGTAAACAGATCGGTGGCAATGGCCTTGAGCTGTTTTAACTGTGCCTTCCACTCTGCATTGGAGGCTTTGAGTTCGTCTTTTTTGTTTTTGACTTCCTCACTGGGTAGCACACCACAATCGTCGGTGTCTTCAAAGTCTTCTTCATCGGCGGCGGCGAACAGGGCCTGCAATTCGGTCAGGCGGGTTTGCGCCTGTTCCAGCTCTTCCAGTACCTCGGGGAACTGGCTTTGCAGGATGTCTTCGTCGGGAATCAGTTCCGCACCCCAACCACTGGCGGCGATGGATTTGAAATCGGATTTCAGGCTATCGACATAGTTGGCAAAGGCACCGCGCACCTGGAACGGAGTGAGCAATTGCTGCTTAGTCTGTTCTTCAGCTAGCGCCTGTTCGATGCTGGCCAGCAAGCTGCTACGCATGACATAGACATTGCGTGGTTTATCCTGCTGATTGGCGGCATCCGGCGCCAGGGCTTCAACAATCGGCAAGTTTTCCTGCCACCATGTTTCCAGGGTTTGCATGAATTGTTCATGGCGGATGATGACGCTTTGATGGCTGGTGACAAAGTCGGCGATGTCGCGCTTGTCGGAGAGCACCGGGGCAAAGTCGAGATAGTTTTCATCACGCGGAATAAAAGCATCGTCTTTCAGTTGCGTGTAGTTTTGCCAATAGTGTTCCAGGCTGTCGACTTCGACCTTTGGCACTCCGCCATGCAAGTGCGCGCGTACATCATGCGGCTCGGGTGGTGGTACGTTGTCCACGTAGCGGCGAATATTGCTGTTGTAGTCTTCCTCTCTGATCTCTGCTACCGGCACCGGGCGGGCATAGGCCGGAATCTCCTCACCTTTGCGGTAGGCGTAGATTATCTTGTCGATGTCTTCCGGGCGCAGGGTGTTGCGAGCCTTGCCTTCGCGGTATTCGCGGTCGGCATTGATAAACAGCACATGATCGCGCTTCTGTGCGCCGTCTTTATTCATGACCAGGATACAGGCCGGGATACCGGTGCCATAAAACAGATTACTGGGCAGGCCAATGATGGCTTCCAGATAGCCATGTTCAATAAAGTGTTTGCGCGCCTCGCGTTCCTCACCTCCGCGGAACAACACACCGTGAGGCATCACGGTGGCCATGCGACCATCGGTCTTGAGTACTGCCAGCATGTGCTGGACGAACATGAGGTCGGCCTTTTTACCCTTCTCCGGCATCATCACCGCAAAGCGGCCGGGGAATTTCAGGTCTTTCTTGATGTAGTTCTGACTGAATGGCGGATTGGCCACCACGCGGTTATAACGTTTCAGCTCATTGTTTTCATCCATGTGCTGCGGTTCGCGGATGGTATCTTCCTGGCGGATGTCGGCATGGGAAATACCATGTAGCAGCATATTCATTTTGCAGATGGACCAGGTGGTGCCATATTTCTCCTGGCCGTAGAGTGCCAGTTCGTTTGCATCACCACCCTTCTCGCGCAGGTAGTCGCGCATCTGGATCAACATACCACCGGATCCGGAAGTCGGATCGTAGACGCTCATGCCCTCTTCCGGGTTACAGATTTCGACACAGATACGCACTACTTCGGCAGGCGTATAAAACTCACCCGCTTTCTTACCTGCGGAGTCGGCGAAATATTTGATCAGCCATTCATAGGCTGCACCCAGCAAGTCCGGAAATTCAAAGTCTTCATCCTTAAGGGGAATCTTTTCGAAGTTTTGAACAAAGTTGGCCAGGGTATCGTCATCTAAAGTTCGCTGACCGATCTTGCGGTTGAAGTTGATGCCTTTGAGTACGTCTTCCAGGGCTTCTGTATTAGCATCTTCTATGGCTTCCAATGCCTTATTTAGATAAGTGCCAACATGTTCCTTAACATGTTTCAGTGCTGGGTGTTTAACAACCTCCTTTTCACTCCCCACAATCGGCTCACCTTCCCAGGGTTCGTTCCAACGTGCACGAGGTGGTATGAAAAAATACTTGCCCGAGTAGTGGTCTGAGTCGGTAAGCGCTTGTTCGATATCGGCATCAGACATGCCCTGTTTTTTGAATTTCTTGCGCAATTCATCTCGGCGCTGATCAAACAGATCGCTGGCACGTTTTAGGAACAACATACCGAAGATGTATTCTTTGTATTCACTGGCATCCATACTGCCACGTAAATCATCGCAAGCGGTAAGGAGTAGACCTTCTAATCGGGAAAGGGTTAATTTTAGTTTCATATACTTATTTACCTAACGACTTTGTATTCTTATTTTCGATAAGCCCTGATCTACAAACAGTACCTCGTTCGATAGTGGTATCCCTACATAATGATTATTCGTTAATACCTTGCCAAATAGGGTGTTGCTGCCAATCATCAACAAACCCCATTGAAGATCGTGATATATCAGGATACTTATCTAATAATTCCTGCAAATGTTGTTTCCAGTGATTGTCCGGGCTGATGTGACTCATCATGTAAGCCAACATTAGAAGAACGACAAATAGTCGTTTACCAGGCAATGGCTGATCATGGTTAACGTGTGGAAGATTCCAATTAGTATCTCTCGGCAATTTAGGGACTACTGATAGTTCGCGATTCCACAAGCGAGAGTGGTGGGCACAGCAATTTCTTACGAAAGTAAGTGTGTGCAACCAAGAACCCAGAACCTCTTGTGGAAGGTGGAAGCGTATTGCGATCTGCTTTTTATCGTTATCTCGGGCTATCCCTTGATAAAGGCGAGATAATGCCCCAAGACTAGGCTCCTCTAACATCGCCCATGATGGTGGTAAGGGTGGGTTGTTATACGTCAAAGCATAATAGCGTGCATAATTTTCCCGTTTGCGATGCTCAATGCGCCGATCCTTTACTTCCTGGGGCGCATTACTACGCTGAATACGTTGTTCTTCTCTTTGGAAATGCCTTCGTTCTTCATTTAGCTTCGTATCTAATTCATCAATTAATCGCTGGTGGTTATATTCACGTCGAAAGTTTGCATTATCCAAATACCAATGTGTCCCATACTTTGGGGACATATGGTTAGAAATACAGGCTCGAGTAGCCACTTCTACTCTTTCCAGGGCCTCCATCACAAGATTACGGAGCTCACTATCAAATCGATAGATCATTACAATCTGGCGTAAGGTTGAGCCTTCATGAAATTGATGATCTGGATTACCTGTATGTTGAAAAGGTCGCATATAGGGGCTAAGCCTAAAGAGACTTACCACTTCAAAAAATCGAGCAGCCCTCTCGTCACTATTGATCGTAAGCCCACGATCCTTCAACAATTGCAATTGCTCGGCCACAGAAAGAGCCGGTTTATCGAATGTCCTCATGCCTGATTTCTCCAGGCATAAAAAAACCCGCACGATTTGAGCATCCCAACCGAGGTTGGTCTAGGCTTGGCGGGTGTGTTGAACGTAACTCTAGTGAAGATATTGGCTTTGGTCAATGTTTGAAATAAATGCAGTTTTACTGAATGTTGAGAAATTTCTATTGGCTTCAGAGTGTTGCCACCAGTTTTTATAGCGGTGAGCATTTCATCCGTGATTATATTCATTCTTCCTTCCCCGACCCCTTTTTATATTCAAACAAGTCACTAACCTGGCAATCGAGGTATTTGCACAGGATATCCAGAGCATCAAGCTCAATCCGTTGAGCTGTTTCGTGGTACAGGCGGGTAATGGTGCCGCGGTTTATGCCGGTATCTCGGGCAACATCAGCAATTTTCAGCTTCTTTTCCCCCATGAGCCTTGATAGATGGCATTTGATCATTTTGCGCTCCAAAAAGCATAAATGATCTGCAGAAAGACAAAATAGCTTGCAAAAGACCTTTTGCTGACTATAATGGTCTATAGCAGATCAATATGTGTATCTGTAGAGTTAATTGTTCTTCTAATTTATCAAAGGGGAGTTGATATGTCACAAACATATTTAACAACAGACGAATTATCCGTCCGCATCAAATACGACGCCCGTACGATCCGTGAGCGCCTGAAGGATTCTGTCTTGCTGGAAGGCACTCACTATATCCGCCCATTTGGGGGCCGGAAGATCCTCTATCTCTGGGAAGCCATTGAGCGGGATATGTTCAAGCACTCCCAGTCCGATGCCCTGATGCTGCCCATGGCCAATGGAGGCCTGTGTCATGGCTAATATTAGGGCCCGCAAGGAAACGGGGAAGCTGTTCCTCGATTTCCGCTATCGGAACACGCGATGCCGTGAGCAAACCGCGCTGGATGACACGCCTGCCAACCGGCGTCAGTTGAAAAAGGTGCTGGATAAGATCGAGGCGGAAATGACCCTGGGTAGCTTTGAGTATGCCCGCTACTTCCCCAACAGCCCCTTGGCTGAGGAGATGTCTAAGCCGGTTACTCAAGGTCTGGGATCATTCACGAAAACACCACTGTTCAGTGACTTTGCAGATACCTGGCTAAGTGAGATGAAGATCCAGTGGCGTGAGTCCCACTATGACACGGTCAGTGACACGTTTAAGAAGCACCTCAAGCCGGCGTTCGGGGACAAAGAGATCAGCCTTATCACCAAGGCAGACATTCTCAACTTTCGGTCGTCACTCGCGAACATACCTGGGCGCACCAACGGCAGCCTATCGGCGACGCGCATTAACCACATTATGACGCCGTTGCGCATGGTCCTGAATGAGGCCGCAGACCGTTACGATTTTGTCTCACCCTACCGGGGGATCAAATCTCTGAAGGTGCCCAAGACCGATGTGCAGCCATTCACATTAGATGAGGTGCGGTTGATTTTGGATACCGTGCGTAAGGATTTCCGCTCGTATTTCACGGCGCGGTTCTTTACGGGCATGCGAACATCGGAAATCGATGGCTTGAAATGGAAGTATGTCGACTTTAGCCGTAACCAGATATTGGTAAGAGAAGCCTGGGTTAGGGGTAAAAGCGTTTACACCAAGAATGATGGGTCTCAGCGTGAGATTAATATGTCCCAGCCTGTTATCGACGCACTCAAGGCACAGCATGAGATCACGGGTGACATGGAGTACGTCTTCTGTACCCGCGATGGGACACCCCTGAATCACAGCAATGTGACAAAGCGTGTCTGGTACCCCTTATTGCGTCATCTTGGATTAGCGGCACGGCGCCCGTATCAAACACGGCACACGGCAGCCACCCTGTGGCTTGCAGCCGGCGAAAGCCCTGAATACATCGCCCGACAAATGGGGCACACCACCACAGAAATGCTGTTTCGCGTTTACTCAAGGTATGTCCCCAATCTGACGCGGCAAGACGGTTCTGCTTTTGATCGCTTACTGCAACAACACGACTTGGCAGGCCAGGCCGGCACAAGCCAAAGTGCAGGGGGTGCGGTATGACACCCTGGGACAATATGGGCCTGGCCCACGCTGACATTATTCCGGCCTGGTTACGCACGCTGGAATACGAAACCGCTTGTAAACCTCAAAGAGCTTTCCGGGGCGAGTTCTACATAAGAGGAAAAATTCGCCGGTTTGTTGCGCACAGTGAAGTCGTCGATTTGAGCTTGATGGAGCAGGGCAGTGATACGCCAGTGATAGTGGGTACCGAGTCTGTTTCAATGTCTTCACAGAAGGAGAGCCGTGTCATAAGTCTGACCGCCTTGTCCTTAATGAGCCCAAGCGTCCCATTGACGGTGGCCCAGTGTCTTTACAATGAGAATGTGCAGACAAAGGAAGTGATTGAGCACATCGAGCAGTTACTGGGTCTCATCGCCAGCCTGAGCACACCCCTAAAAGTATTTTTAACGGCCATATTTTCTGATGCCGACATTGCCGAGCGCTTTGTTTCCTGCCCGGCTAGTCATAACCATCATCATGCGAAACCCGGTGGCTTGCTGATTCACTCTGTGGACTGTGCGCTGATGGTGAAACGCTTGGCAATGATGCGTATGGATCCGCAAGAGGCAGAGATCACAACCGTCGCTGCTCTGTTGCATGACATAGGAAAGACTCGGACACATGAGGCCACCCGGTCTCAAAATGTCATGGGACAGTTTGTGTCACATGAAAGCGCCGGTCTTGAGCTCCTCACGCCCTATCTAAAAGACCTGGATGCCCATTGGGAAACCGGTGCGAATCTCCTTAGGCATATGTTGGGATGGGACAGGGTAGGGCAGAAGTTCCCAGCCTTTCCCGGGACACTGTTGGTCAAGCTATGTGACCAGCTCGATACTGCTTTGGATCTTCGTGAACAAAGTTATGAAGGCAAGCCCAGTTGGTATGGCTATGCATATGCCAATAATGCAAGCGACCAATGTTTCCTGCGCATTCCCTCGTAGGCACAAATACCATGGAAAAGATTCACTGGCTTAATTTGAAAGAAGCGGCCGACCTTGCAGGTTGCTCCCGCAAAACCTTGTATCGCTACATGGCGAAAAAACGATTGGCATATCGCAAGGAAGAAAACAATCGGCGATACGTACAACGCCAGGATATCGAAGCCCTATTTCCTAGATACCGCCATCAGCAACAAGAAGGCTCGCCTTTACGTGCAGATTTGTCAGAGCTTGTTAGCTTATTGCAAAGGTTGAGCGTAGAGATTGAGAAACAAAGCGCTTTACTTGAACGGATGGTCGCGCTCTACCAGCCAAAGACCTTGGCTGAACTCGCCACCAAACGTGAACTAACGACTGAATAAGGATTAACACGATGAACACCCAACAATTAGAACGACAGTTTCAACAACAAGAAGTTGACCGATTAGTCAAAAGGCGAATCCGGAATTTGGCCGAGTCATTAGCGCACCTCGCTGAGGTTTCAGAAGGTCGGCAGTTAGTAGCGCTTATTGGCAAGGGCGATGAGTTTTCAAATATTGAGGCGCTGCAAACCTGGATAGCCCTTGAGCTCAAGAACTGTGGGCTGCGTGAAGAGAATGAATTGGATTACTTGTATGCGCGCTTATTCATGGTTTTGGGCGACTACACACCCTCAATGTTGTGAGCACAGCGGTAATTTGCTTGATTTCGTAGGAGAAAAGAATGCCAAATACTAAATCCAATCACTGCGGAAATCCGCTGATCCAGGACGACCTACAGGACACATTATTACATGCGTCCGCCGTTCTTTATTGCCTTCAACACATCGACCTTAAATCAGGCATTGAGGATGAAGGTGAACTTGGAATCAATCTCATATTAGAAGGTGTGCGCGGCGCGTTGCGCCACGAGGCGCTTAAGTTATGAGACAGCCCATGGGACATAAAAATAATGTCAGTGTGGGACACACAGGGACAGAGTGTGACGCTGTGAGAAAAAGACATCGCACAAACAACAGTGTGAATTATTACCACTATTGTTGTAACGCCTTGACCTCTTTCTCAATTTTCTTGAGCAAGCTATCCAGGCGTTTATTTTTCTGGGTATGTAAATACGTGAGGACTAACAGGGACAAGGGATGGACATCCAATGTGTCACACAGAGCCTCGATCTTATCCAGCGTCGGGCTTTTAAGCCCTCGTTCAAGGGTACTCAAATAGGTGCGACTGGAAACCGTCGAAAAGTCTTCTTGAGTCAAACCCTTAGCCGTTCTGACGAGCCTTAAGCTTTTACCGAAACTTTGTCTGCTGTCCATCGTAGATTCTCGCGGCGAATGAATCTAGATAAGGCCAGCTTGTGCCCTATAGCACTACAATCTATAGTGTTCATTTTAATTTTCAGGGAGCAGGGAGTTTTCGATTCAAGTTGGCTTGCAGATGTAACCACCCAGTTTACTCTCCCGTCATCAGCAAACACCTTGATTCACACATTGGAGGAAGCGGTAATGACAATAACTAAAACAATTATTCTTTTTATATTCATCGCAGTGGGCTCGGCATGTGGTGGCGGTGGTGGCACATCCGATCCAGCCACACAAGATCCCACACCGGCCCCCACTCCGTCTCCTACTCCAACACCGACTACTAAACAGTGGTCTTCTACTCCCGCTGTACTTAACACAACGGAAGATAATATTTATGAACCGCACCTCGGTTATGACCAAGCGGGTAATGGCATTGCGATTTGGGTATCCATCGATACCAGCAACAATACCAGCGTGATGACTTCCCGATATTCTGCCAGTGGTCAGTTGTGGAGTACGCCCACACCGATCTATGCCAATGCGGATCCGGTGAAATATCTGGGTGGGCCAGGGAATGAATATTGGGAATCCTTCACAGGGCTGGCCGTTGCAGATAATGGGGATGCCTGGGCAGTGTGGGTGGTGTCCACTTCAGGTACTCAACAAACCGTCATGACCAGTCACTTCGATAGCACATCACTGACCTGGTCCACACCTGAGTCACTCAATGCGGATTTAAGCAAAAGTGCACACTCCGTGCATGTTGCCACCAATGGTAGCGGCCAAACTGTAGCCACCTGGTTAGAGGTCGATGCACAAGATTCAGCAGTTGTTCCACGAGATCTCTTAGGCGTCTATGCCAGTACCTATGACGATGTATTAGGATCCTGGTCGACTCCAATCAAGCTGGATGATGGCAGTCAGGAATATTATGCCCCAGGCAGTGTCATCGATCATTCACCACAGGTCGTGGTACAAAGTGGCGGCAAAGTGGTCGTCGTCTGGCATTACTACGCCAGCGGATGGGGTATCTGGGCTGCGGAAAAGAATTCCGGGACGTGGACTGCTGCGCAACAAATACATGACGGGGCCTTTAACGATCGAGAGCTCGATGTTCGCCTAGATGAAAACGATAACATCCACGCTGTTTGGGTACAGCGTGATGCAACCAGCAACGATACCGTTTTATACAGTCGCCTGAGTGCCGGCAGCAGCGCCTGGTCAACACCACTGTCTCTTGAGCAGCTTGACGGCGATGCCTATGCCCCCAAAGTGGCTGCCAATAATAGTGGGCGGATCATTGTCAGCTGGCTTAACAATGATGTTTCTCTGGATCTCTATGCAACCCAATACGACCCAATACAAAGTCAATGGACAAGTTCGGAGACTGTAGCAGCAGGAGTGTCCCTATCCAAACAACCGACCGTGGCGATTGATAACAACAATAATGCCACGATTCTGTGGCAGTACGTCAACCTATGGTACGTGCATTACACCCCGACAAATGGTTGGGAGACCAAGGCATCCATACCGAATGGTCGCCATGGCATGCACTTCAGTCTGTTGCCCACGGGGAGTAACTCGTTAGAGGCCATCTGGGCCTACAACGAAAGTGGAGCATCAACAAAACTTTATGTCAGTGCTTTCGAGTAAAGCTCATCATTTCCATTGCAACCCATCAGGCTCAAGGCGCCAGTGTGATGGGATTGCAAGAAATGAGTTGATCGTAAATCGAAAGGATAATTAAGGGGAATACAATGAGTTTGCGCATTTTGATTTTACTGGCGGCTAGCTTTCTTACCGCCTGTTCTGGGGCAGGTGATGAATCCACGAGAGACCCATTAGCTGCTGCCATCGCCAGCGCCCAACCTCTGGCCTTACAAGACCTGATAACGGACACCATCTTACCCAGCGATACCAGTACCAGTGACTACTATCGTGTACAGGTTGATGCCAATGAAACCTACAGCGTCGACCTCTTTATCGAAAACTCAGCGACATCTCTGTCAGGTCACATCCGAATCTTTAATAAAGACGGTATAGAATTATTACCCTCCAGGTTGGCCAGCACACTGTTGACCAGCTATTTTGAGTTTTCAACGGGCAACAATACGGAGGTCTTTGTCGAGATATCGATCGAGTACCCCTCCAGTGTCCATTTTCAGTACCAGCTTGCCCTCTATCCCTCAACGGACAATGGCCTGTTGCAGGATGCGGACAGTTTTGAGCCAAACAACACGCTCAGTACGGCGCATCCCATTGCCTTGCAGCAAACCATCAACAAGGCGCTCGCTGCAGGAACGCTCGACCATCGTGATATCTACGCGGTGGATGTATTAGCGGGACAAACCTATACGGTGATGACCACCTTTACTAACGGTACCGCCACGGGGGCGGGAACAGACCTTCAACTGACGGTCAGTGACGATCAAGGTGCATTGTTCGTCAACGAGCAGAGCATTGCGTACGCACAGACCACCTATAACGAGATATCTCCGCTACAGACCGGTAAACTGTATATTGCCTTATATTCTCCCCGTGCCGCACAAAACAGATACTACGGTTATCAGTTAAGCGTGCTGCCTGCCACAGATAATGGCCTGATTCAGGATGGCCTGACTTTTGAACCCAATAACAGCGCATCAACGGCCTATCCCATTAACCTGGAAACCCTTTATACAACTGAGCTACAAGATGGAACGGAAGACCACATGGACTTTTATGCCATCGATGTTAGCGCAGGCGAAACGTATTCTGTCATGTTGGCGAACGACACCGGCGTGCGCACAGGGGTTTATAATTTGGTCTATTTGAGCGTAAAGGAAAGCGATGGAACGGTATTATTGGATGAAAGCGGTATAAACAATAGCAGTAGCAACGCCTTTGAGTTTGTTGCCACCCAAGACACCAAGGCTGTGATCAGCCTTTATCCACATAGCCAACGATTCGCTGATAGTTATCTGTATCGTTTAATGGTCGTACCGAGTGCTGCTTTTTTAACTCGGGATCCAGTGAGCTTGGAGCCCAACGAAACACCCAGCACTGCAGCGCCGATTAGCCTGTCTACTACCACCTAATCTGAACTAACCACCGATATCAGTGATCGCTATGATTATTTCAGCGTACCCCTGCTAAATGGTGTGGGCTATCAACTCCACCTCGACATATTAACTGAGCCAGGAGAGATAGGCAGTGCACTAAAGATTTCTGTCATATCGCCAACGGGAACTGAATGGTTAGTAGAGCAAAACGTCACTGGCGCAGGTAACGTGCTCGATTTTACTGCATTCTCGGATAGTGATGCCTTAGTAAAGATAGAGACACCAACGAATTACCTGGATCGCGGGTATATATACGAATTACGCGTTGAGCTGGCACCTTGATTCTCAATATTTATTAGATGACATGAAGCATATCCCTCAAACAGGTAAGGCAAGATCATGTTCCGAACTGACTACATAAACAAAGCACTGATTGATCAAGAAGGCCAACTTCGCCTCCCTCATAATAAACAAGAGGCGCTTCGGCGTCTTACCAATCAGCAATGGCATGCGTTAGGCGAGATTTATGACCTGCCAAGCTATGTTACCGCCGTGTTAAAGGTTTTTGACAAAGAGCAGCGCACAGAGGTCGAAAAATTCTTTCTTCGGCATCTTCAAGAAGACTTTGAAAATAGCGGCAAGGAAAACCTAACGCCATTACTTTATGAATATGATTTCACACAGGAACAAATCTTAGTCTTTCTTGATCTGCTTGAAATTCTTACAACCTGTGCACATCGAGGCTGGCTTGAACAATTTCGTACAGAAATATTTCAGTGATCGATAGGAAGTCTTGATGAAAGAGTTCTTCTTAGATCATTACACCGCTATCGTTTTATTGCTGGCAATTGGATTTATAGTTGTCAGGTTTATATGTGGATATTACGACAAAAAATAAATGGAATGCTTAATTCACCTACCAACTTATTAATTAGGACGATGTTATGAATAAAATTCAAAAAATAATTTTACATGTTGGTATTTTAATTACACTCACGCCTGGTAGCAGCTACGCAGCCATTAATTTCGGACTGAATTCATCCCCAAAGCTTTCTTTTTCTAAAGACGGCAGCTATCTTGCGGTTGCTGATACTTCATCAAATAGTGTTAATAACGATGGAAGAGGGGTCGCGATATATGATACTAAAACCCAGGAAAAAATATTCAAACTTGGCAATAGAGACCTCACAGTAAATCTTTCTTTTTCTCCAACTGATAACAATCTGTTAATTGTAAGCCATAAAAATCGGACTGCATGCTCAATATCCGTATGGGATATTTCGACAAAGACTCAGAAGCATGACATAAACGACTGTGGTGTGTTTTCATTCACAAATGATGGAAATGAAATCATTGTTTATTCCCATGAACGAAGCAAAAGAAAAGGTAAGTTATCATGGTGGAACATAAACTCCGGTGAGATTGTAAAATCAAATGAACGTTTCCGGGGAACCTTAACTAAAATATCTCCAATCTCTGGTAGTGAAAGATTACTTGTATCAAATTGGTCGAGTGTTGGATCCCTGGATACTAACGATCTAGATAATTCAAAAAAATATATCCCTTTCGACCCAAAGACAAAATCTTATGGTAGGGGACGGTTCACTGATTTTGATGTATCAGATGACGGGAAATTAGTCGTAGTTGTAACAGAAAAAAAGATAGGGACGACCTATAACAGTAAGGGTGAGAAATTAAAACCAGGCATCAACGGTTTGTTCTTATTTAATGCTGCAACAGGTGAATTAGTCCAGGAATATACTCATTCATCTGGAGTTAGAAACGTTAAATTCACTGGAAATTCTATCGTGGCTGCAGATTATAATTCAGTGATCTACAACTGGGATTATAAAAATAATTCATTCGATAAAATATTTTCCACAAAAGAAGGAATGGGTTCCGCTGCAGATCTTTCATATTCACCACAAACAAAAACTTTAGCAGCCTCTGGAAGTTTTGGGTTAGTAAAGCTGTTTGAACCATCAAATGGTAAAGAATTGCTTAGCGGTCAGGAAACAGCCCTTCTAAAACAGAAAGAAGCACAAGCAGAAGAAATGTTTAAGAAAGAGTTGGCCCTTCAAAAAGGTGCTGAAGCTTTCAGAAACAAGCTCGAAGTAGGAGATACCTCTCATTGTGGTTTAGTTATTGAAGTGAAACCGCCCATTGCAAAAATTCAAACAGCTATTGGAGAGCATTGGTTAAAAGTAAAACAATTATATCCTGCAAACACGAAACCATGCAGGTTTGTAAATGGAATTTATCAAGATCAATAAACAAACAGGGCGAGTAGAAGTTCAGCCTACAGTCTTATGACAATCGACCCTTAGCTGGCTTGCCAGTTAAGGAAAGTGACCCGTCTTACCGATTGAAAAAGTTAGAAATTGTTGAAATGACAACTTTTGTTTCACTACACTCTAGAAATGCATTAGCCAGACTTATAACTGATCTACTACCGACAAAAATAAGCCTGTTGTTATCTTACACGTCATTAACCATTCTTAATTTCTCACTAAAACTATTCAGGTCGGCTTTTGTATTCAACCCACATCAGCCCACAAAAGAAAATTCCCACTGCTGCCACAGTATAAATCAGCTGCATATTCATAGAAGGGCCTCAATTTATCAATTGAATGTAGTGATGGTTCAGAAAGTATAACTCCTAGACATTATTAATTTGACTTTAATCCGCTCCAAGCTTATATGAAAGGCTTGAATGGTCTGCTAAGTGGCACCCAAAAGGAATAAAACATGGAACCATTATTAAATATTACTGAAAGCTTCAATTTATCAACAATTCTCACCGGTGAAGTTGCTGTCGGCTATAATTTGTTTTTTGAGTTCATTGCTGCTTTTGCTGGCTTGAGTATTTTTATCTATTACTTATTCAAAATAGAACCATTCTCAAAACTCGTCGCTCGATATCATTACGAAGTCTGCTTATTCAAAGATTACCCAAATAACTCAAACATTAATATCCACATCGTTAAATACGTTTATAAGCCATTTTACCTGCTTGTCGTTATCATGTTAGGCATCACAATGTTTTGTACCGCCAGCTTATGTGCATTCTTTGTAATTTCCGGTATTCATTCTTTCTTCATTCTTACCCCGGGGTTTAACAATTTTATAGCCTTCACTTCTGCAGCAGGCCTTACCGTTGCTCTTATTATTTATCTAAATATGTATACCCACGTTTTCAAGTATTATGTCCGCGCATACTCCAACTCTTAAATAGGAGATTTTGCGTGTCGGGAGATTATAGCCGCCAAAATATGTATCTACTTAAGAAAACCTTTCGCTGCGAGTATTTCTCTATAAGCATTCTCATCCATAGGGCAATCAATCAAATCACATAGCTCTTTGCGACTACCTAGCTTAAGCTGTTTGGCCATTCTTGAAAGCAAGCTGTCATCATAATCTTTATATCCGCTACCAGTGGAAATAAACGTGTACACACCCGTATATCTTTCGCCATCAAAGACCTTCCAATATCTATGGTGTGTTTCTTCTAATTGAAATCCTTTTTTGGAAAGCGATTTCTCAATCCTAGAGCGCGATCTTGGCATAATTACTCGGCTTGAGTTAGCTGTGAAAATCTATCTTTTAGTGTTGATGCATATTCAGTAAGCTCATCTCCTGAAACACTTGCATAGTAATTTTTAAAATGAGCTATATGCATCTCAACACTATCAATAGCCTCTTTTGGGGTTTGCCCATCACCAAAAACATTTAACCAATCAAGTTCACTAAACCAACGCCCATCCTCGAAATAGACCAGCACAGAGAGAGGCGTGTGGTTGACACGGACACTCCACAAAGGATATTTCTTTCCGGCTCGTTTCCTAGATCCGAAATCTCTAATATCTAATATATCTGCGCCGGTTCTATCTTCACCTCTTGCCCCTAATGCCCGCTTAAGAACATTGCTGAAGCCAGCAGTAGTTTCCATATTACACGCCGCGTCCGTTCTTGTTAGTGCAACGTTAGTCATCATTGTCACCCTTTAAAAATGCCCGATAATTATCTGTAATTAAGCTCTCAAAAGTTTCATATGCAATACTGTGAAGATCGTTAATTTCTTCCAGTGCCGTTAAAGGTTTCATACTCAATGCAGGTTCTTTTATATTGAAAGCATCAATGTCTAAGAGCAATGCTTCCTCTCCCGACTCTTGTTCCAGCTCAGCACAGTCCAATTTAGCGTTAAGTTGCTTTTCTTTGATCGGGAGGGTTACCCGATAACTTAAATCTCTTATGTCTTTTTTGAATGAATCCCCAAAGATAGTATCTTCACGAAAAAATCTACTAAGCGGGAGCAACCCATTCTCTCTAGTAAAAGGGATGGCATTTATGTATCTCCAACCAATTCTAGTCACTTCAATCGAATCGACCATGTCTGAAAATATGCCTAAGGCGTTTTCAATTTCAGCAAGAAAAGACTCATGGCCAGGATATTCTCTTGAGTAATAACTAAAGCTGTTAATCGCTAGCTGAATGCCAGCAAGTCTATCCTCCCTCTCAAATCGATATGGCTGGAGCGGGGGAGCTATACCTTGCTGAGCTCCAGGAACTAATAATATTGGGTACTGCTCGGTGATCCTGGATTGAAAATCTGCGCGCACTGTTTCCACGGCAAGATTTCCCTTGAATTTCACTTCAGTGGCGACCTCGGTTAATGGCTGATTTGGGTACAGAGGAGCGTTCAATATTGTTCCTTCACCGAACTAAGTTGAAATAAAGATTTTTCATTCAAGGTTGCTTCATATTTTAGACAATGTTCCCTCTTTGATTAACGCCTCAATACCGCGCGTAACCAATCGCTCAGCAGTTTCAGAGCGGCTTTTCCCATAAAGACCTGTCTTTAGAAGAAGGTCCAAGTATTCTGCAACTGATGGGGTCGTACTTAGCTTGACTTCCACAGTTTCAATTTTGTTTGGTGTTCTTGCCATTCGCAAAGAATAGCCTATATAGGGACTATTTAGCTACTAACTAGGTCAATAAGTGAAATCTGTATGTCCCCATCGCAAGCACTTCGGCTTTGTATATGCAGAGAACAAAATTGTAGCTAGCATTTGTTGCTGCTACTGGAACGTAATTCCTAAATTTCGGCACCCATACCACCCCTTTTTAAGTATAAAAGCACAGCAGCTCGTTTGTACTGTACATTAGAGCATAAATACGCCTTATTGGTTGTTTTATTGGGTGGAAGTGCCCTAATTACATAATTTACAGCAGACAAGATGTAAATAATTCATTGCACATCACATTCGTTGTATCTATAGTTAATACATCGTATTAATTGTTTAGGTCGACACATGAAACTAGCCCCTCAATTAAAAGCACGCCGTCTACAGCTTGGTCTTCAGCAGAAGGACATGAAGCTGCGGATCGGCATGAATCAACAACAGTACCAGCGGGTCGAGGCGGGAGGAAATCCGCGCCTGGAGACTTTGGAGCTCGTTGCCGAAGGGCTAGAGACTGAACTTATGCTGATTCCTAAAGATAAAGTCCGCGCAGTGAAGGCATTGCTTCGTGAGGATAGTGTGACCTCATTCTCCCCTGTGAAGAAACCAGAATTCAATGAAGACCCCTGGTCGGATGTACTGGAGTAGGGCATGACAACTGAAACGGTTGAAGTCCTCAAGCTCAGCCTTTATGGGGTAACAGTTGGTCACCTTGCCGGGTATCAGAGTGGTCGAAATATTCTGGTTTTCGATCAAGAATATGTCGCCAATACAGATCGTCCCACGCTGACATTGTCGGGGGCTTCAGAACATCCAGCCAGTAAGACCGTATTTGCCAAGCCTTGGATTAGGCAGCAGCGGCTACATCCTGTGCTTTCTAACTTGCTGCCGGAAGGTGCATTGCGGGAGTGGTTTGCACAAATGTTAAAAGTACATCCAGATAATGAATTTCCCCTCTTCGCTCAGTTGGCTGCTGATCTGCCAGGTGCGCTGGTTGCCGAACCCGTAGATCCCGACAACATTCCGGCGGGTGTGCTTGATCATCGAACAATGATCGAGCCAGTACCGCGAATGGTATTGGATGGTCGCCCTCATTTCTCATTGGCTGGCGTGCAGATGAAATTTTCTATGCACGAGGCAGATGGGCGCTTTTTAGTATCACAACCTGGAAAACTGGGTGAGTGGATTATTAAAACACCTTCAACCCAGCATCAAGATGTACCAGTGAATGAGTACACCGTGATGAATTTAGCCTCATTAGCAGGCATCGATATTCCAGGCATAAAACTGGTAGAGCTTAGTCAGCTGCAAGATTTGCCACCAATCAATTTACCCGATGAGCAGCATGCCTATGCGATTCGCCGCTTTGATCGAGATGATCAACGTATGCGTATTCACGCAGAAGATTTTGCACAAGTGCTGTTTAAGTATGCTCATGAGAAATATGGCACGGCAAATTTTGAGCAAATCGGAAAGGTTATTTATCAATTTACCGGCCACGGGCTAGCTAATATCCAGCAGATGGCCCGTCGTTTATTGATCAACATACTGCTCGGAAATGGTGATGCTCACCTAAAAAATTGGAGTCTTTACTATCCAGACAAAGTAACCGCAGAATTAGCCCCTGCCTATGACATCGTATATACCCAAGCCTATATTCCAGGCGAGAAACAGATTTCACTGAACCTTGCAGGCAACAAGGACTGGTACGCCATGAACATGATTACGTTTGAAGAATGGGCAAAATCAGTTGGCGTACCATGGCGCGCAATTAAACCGCACTTGGATGACGTCATTGAAAAAGCGCGAAATCTTTGGGTGGACTATCTAGCTGGAAGCCCTATGAATGATGGACATAAGATATTATTGAAAAAGCACTGGAGTAGGTTACACAGTGACTTCCGGATTGACACATGACAAATAGCAATCTGACAACTAACTGTTCGTACCTATTGACTCCTCATTTCAAAATGACACCTTCCAAAAAAACATTACTCATAGAAACCTACTAACTACCAGAAATTGCGCCAGTAGAAATTCGTTACAGGATTCGACTACCTTAATGTCACTAACGAACTGTACTTAAAATGGACAACAAGAAAAATTTCAAACCCCTTGACGCGATCGAATATTTAGATTACTTTTTATTCAGCTGACTGCCCAATTATAATAAAAATTGGTCAATAGGTTCTCCGCTAAGAACTGAAACAGCCATGAGGACAACACAATCGATGCTGTCCACCTTCTCGTCAGGAAGCGCTGACGACATGATATTTAAATTGGAAAGAGAATTTACCTAGGCAGTGCTATGTCCGCATTTTGTTCGCGCGGCTAAATTTGGTAACTCATCTCATATTTCATATTGGAAAGAAGCGCGTCTCGCTAATACAAGTACGTCTTCGCGTGCGCGCGATTAATAGGCAAAGTGAGCTGGGCATTGACTTATGTGGCCCTGCTATCACTCCACCTGAGTCTTAGCTGGCCAGGTATTCAGAAAAGACAAGTAGATGTGTCAGTTCATTTTTGAACCTGAGTTTCCTACTTGCGCGAACTATTCCCAGCTCGTCCAACAGTGTCAATTCCTGTGCGAGCGTTTTGATAAACACATATACATATGAGGCTCACAGTATGTCCACATCGAACAAACAACCCGTGTTCGTGTTTCACGGTAAAAAATACGCACTTAACAAAATCGGTTTTATTCCAATCGTTGATATAGATAAGTACGCCAAGCAAATCGATCTCGAGAAAGGAAAAGGCTGTTGTGTTCTTGGCGAAGTGATGATTGTCGTAAAACAGGGTACTAAATACAAACTTTTAGGGAATCCCAATAAGTATCTGGATGATCTCAAAGTTGCAAAACCACGTTCCGTATTTTGCGTAGAGCTAGTTGATCTACAGCCAAACGCTGAAGATATGGTATCAAGGCAGAGTGCTATTTTGCCTCCTGTACCTTTGCAAATTAAACTTGGAAATGCCGCAGAGGTAATTCTCAGAGAAGCTGACCTACTTAGATCTTTTGAAGGCTGTTATACAGATAAATTTGATGGAATATCAGATCCTTCTCGAATTATTTCTCAAATCATCGGGGAGAATGCTTTCAATGAGAGGTCTGTAAGAAAACGTCGTGAAAATCTAAAAGAAGCCGAAAAAGATAATAAAGATTCTCGTAATGTTGGTCTTGATACCCAAGATACCGAGCCCAAAGTAACGATATTTTCACCTTCAGTGAGTCCAGTGCTGAAAAATCTCTTTGATAAAAAAGCTCGGCAAACTGGCGGGTTTAACTTTGACACAGTTATTTCTTTAGCTCCAGCGGAAGACCAGGATAAGTTTGTTAAAACAATAGAGGAAAAAATGTCCACAGATGATTTTGACAATTTTTTCCAGTCAATTCAGGTAAAAGCGAAACGTCGGTTAAATGCCGACCTTGAATGCCATGTCTGAGAAGAAATCAAGTCTAATTGACCGAATCAAACATCTGCAGAAGTTTGATTCGGTCGAAACTTCATCAGTCACTTGTATCTCGGACCCTGACTTTGTTTCCGGTTTGCAGGTGTCCGATTTTTTTAACGGCTTACTCGAAAACAAACAAGGTGGGCTTTTTACATTTGGCTGGATACTTCTCACCCTCGGTATCAAACCCAAGCAATTAGTAAAGCTCGTGCGATCTACGAATGATAAGCAAAGACATCGTCATCCAATACATCTCAACATCACCACTGGAATTCTCAGTTACCGACTTGTACGCAAAGGTAAGGATAAGCGTTCCACAAAAATGGATCGCATTCAAACTCTATTACCCAACTTTGTCCTGCATTTCTTAACTCGTGCGGAAAGTTGCCAGCCGTTTAAGAAAATACATGGTCGTTTCGATCGACAAGCTAGAAAATATCGAAAAGCCAAGGGTGGCATCACACCGACAGCCCGCCGCCTGTCCAAAACGTTTCATTTACTGATATCACCGCATATGCCAGACAAACTGTCTGCCAACACCATCACCGGAACGATTAGCTCTGAATACAAAGCACAAGCTTATTATCATCTCCTGCATAATGGCGAACTTAATAACGACTGGCAACCAGCACACCAACACCTAGCAGGCACCTTGCTCGAAGAACCAACTACAGAATCGTCTCTCCAACATTTTTTATCAAAGAGTGCCTTTCGTGGCACTGCACCTGATTACCCGCTTGGATCTCAACGCGTTACCAACGATGAAGCTCTCGAGAAATTTTTTGACGATATCTACCAAGTTGCGACTTCCGCACATCAAGACATCCGTCATACACACAAACTCGATCAAGTGAAAGCCTTTCTACGTTACATGAACCTGGAATGTGCCCACCTTTTCCAGATGCAACGCTATGCTTATTCATTGCGTACTGTTGCCGATCGCACGGAAATTTACACTACGCCCGCAATGCATTTTGCAGTCATCGTGGATAAGGATTCTCGCGATTTCCTTGAAATGCGCCTCGTACCTCGCAACGCCATAGAAATGAAACAACAACAGGTCAATCAGCAAGACCTATCCTTGCTGCTAGCCCTATCGGAAGAACTGGGTATCAAGGTTCACTATGACAATAATCTGTACGCGCACAATTATGCCGTACACCTCAAACTAAACCACAATACAAAAACCGGGAAACACTGCCTGTCTGTTCAGCGTTTAACACAAAAACGATTCAACAAGTTAATGCAATCTGAAGGGATCAACAACCCATCGGTCGATAATGCCGGTCGTCATGACCTCGCAAGCCGCTGCCGTTACCATATCCCCGAACTTTTCCTCGATCAGAATCTCAATCACAATCGTGCGGCTCATAATGGCTATGCGCCTCATTCCTCCGCCTCTATCTCACGCCATGATCTTCAGCAGGTTTCCGCCACCATTCACGACCTGTTTCCTTTTCGTTTGCTGAAATTACGTCGGGCAATTTCTAAAACCTGTCTCTCAAACGATCGATGGAAAGCATTAAAAGAAAAACCGCTGGTCCTACCCCACATCAAGCCAGGCAAGATACATAGCGACAAGAAGGCACGATTTTCGGTTTTGCCAGATGATCCCCGTGAATTTCCATACTACCCCGATGTTGTCGATGCGTATCATTTCTTGTGGCAACAGGGTTTTGCCAAGGAGAAAAATTCCGATTCGTTGCGACTGATTGGCTTCGCATTGACGTGTTGCTTCGAGCTCGGTTTTGGTGACCCTTATTTGACCGAAACCCTCATGCGCATGCAGTGGCAAGATCTTACCCCCTACTTACGTCTGCGCATCCCGCTTCAACGTAATAATGAAGATACGCCTTACTACACTGCCCCGATCACAAAATCTGCCATGAACTTACTCATTGGTTACTTTTTGGATCACCAGCCGTCGCTGAATGATTATATTTTCTTGCCTGAGGTCCGGACATTCAATCATCGGAAAAAAGCCATCGAGGATGCGTTGAGCAACCAGTGGCATCAGCTGAAAGAATCCTTCATAACGGCGCATCCAGATCAAGTGTTGCCTACTATAGACGTGGCCCTGCGGCTGGGACGGCTGCACGCGATAAACGAAGTCGGTATCGAACCTTACTTTTCAACCTTGCATACCGACTGGGCACCTCCGACGAGTCATGCAGCTCGCTATCATGACCCCTTATTACTCGAAGAACTTACGGATCCGACTCGTTATACGAAAATGAGGCATCAACCCAACACTTCTTTCAGGAAACGCGCGGCTCCGATAAGGCTAAAGATTGCTTACAAAAAGAGCCACACTTTGCCCCAAAAAATGAAAAAAGTTCTTCAATCACTCACAAATAAACTTGACAGCATCGCGACTGAAAGAAGCGGGGGGAAATCAAACAAGCTAAAATATCCAGACGTTGCAAATATCGTACATGAACATATCGACAACCTGCTCGAAGAGGCCGATGAATTGTGCCCCAGTGGCAATAGTGCTTTACACCTAGCTCTTGAATGGGTGCGTTACCGCTTTCAACCAGGGTTATTCAAAAAGCACTTGGCCGCCTCAACCATATCGAAATATCTTGGCGTTTTTCGAAATCGTCTTTTCGCGATACCGGAGACCACTGATCTTACCTGGCTCGAACCCAACACCCTGGTTGATTACTTAAAAAAATGGATCGTCGAGACAGACAACAGGGACACCACGTCAACACAGATCAACAACCGATTTTACGAAACCTTGTCGTTTGGCTGTCATCTTGGGTACTTCCCAGATCTAGTCGAAATCCCTTTTCTAAAAGGCAAGGCTGCTAGCCTAGGCACACGCCGTGCCGATTTGATTTCCCCTGACCACATCGATACCATCATTGAATCCCTCTTCGACACGGGTGACCGGGAATCTCAAGAACAGGCTGCCATGCTCATCCTGGCACACTATTGTGGCTTACGTGAATCGGAAACTCGGGCATTGGCACTTGATGACGTGGTTACCGCCTCAGGCCACTGTTTCATCTATATCCGAATGGGTAAATCTTACCGCGCACGCCGTGGGGTTCCGTTGCACCTGGTCGGTCACCCGCGTCATTGCAAAATATTAAAAACGGTTTATGAAAATCGCCGCGCCGAGTTCGAAGCCTTCGGAGATGACCTCAAGCACACCTTTTATCTCGGACCTATCGGTGCACGACGGGGGTACAGTCGTTGGGAGATAACCACTCCAGTGATTGAGATGTTGAAATTCCATTTTGGTCCGGATGCGGATTTACACCTCCTACGCCACTCCTTCGGCTCTTGGTTAGCAGTAAGACTGACAGCATTGCGTTACCCGCAAATCGTGGACGAACTCACCTACCGAGGTCACTGGATGTTCGAGGCACGACACCAACGCGTCCTGATCAATTTCTTTTCATTGAACACGGGCTCACTACTTTCTTTTGAGTCCAACAGTTTACTACGCATTGCACGGTTGATCGGTCACGCATCGGCTCGCACCCTGTTCACGTATTACGTGCAAACATTGAATGTAATACAGAAGGAAGTAACTCTACGTGCCGATGAGATATTCAGCTCTCGCGTTATTAGTTATGAGACCGCGAAAAAACTCTTCAAAGGACTGCGGTCATCCGGTGATTTCAGGACACTTTCAAACCAACATCACAAGACAGTGGGTGATATATTCGATTACTTACTGCCGCGCTATTTGAAGAAACGGTCAAAATACGTCTGAATATTGAAATAGTACTGGCACATTTTCCAATGTGGCCTCCAGTCAACTTGGTCATTTTACCAATCAAGGGGCCTTCTAACATTTAGCATATAATTTTGGTTTAAAGCGAAACTTCTTCGAATATGAAAATTATTCCCGGAATTATTTCCGGAATAGGAAAGGTAATTCGGGAATAATTTCCTAGTTAGAAACCTTCTCTTTAGGTATGAAAATTTTCCAGAACAACAATCATTACGCGGAAATTTTTCCGAACTGATTCGTGCCCATTTTGTACAAAAAAGTGGTAAAAAGGCCTAAAAATGTGGTTTGGCTGGCGGAAACCAAACGCAATAATTACGTGTAATTACAACTAGTTACACCATTAGCCCTTTAAAGCCCATATATGGTTCGGCTTCGGAGGGCGGTACTCTATCCAGCTGAGCTACGGGCGCAGGGTGGGAAGTCTACCAGATTTTGACTTTAGTCCTCACTACCTATTTTTGCGTTGAGCCTTAGCCGCCGAAGTCAGGCGTCA
>Ga0114931_10001085_pt1 | contig 34564 bp, 48 predicted proteins | sample 2SBtaG_FD_89579 | JGI IMG/M metagenome (GOLD analysis project Ga0114931, IMG submission 89579) | Deep subsurface microbial communities from Kolumbo volcano to uncover new lineages of life (NeLLi) - 2SBTROV14_V59a metaG | ecosystem: Environmental > Aquatic > Marine > Volcanic | place: Kolumbo...
CAGGAAAGTTGCAGCGGGGCTAGATAAAAAAATGCCCCTCCCCGCCCGTGGGGCCGCCATGGGCTGGCGGTCGGCCGGGGGCCGCCATACCCCATACATGGTCAGTGCCCGCGTGGCGCGCCCTGGCGGCCGTCACGAGGGCGCCAGGGGCCGGTCGCCCGCCGCTTGCGGCTGGGCCGGGGCCGGCCGGCCATTTGCGAGAGTCCACTTGGTTCGCCACGTGGCACCTCGGGCCACCTGGCGCCACTACCAGACCACTAGCATACCACTACCAGACCACTACCAGACCACTAGCATACCAGTGTTTCGCTGACCCCGCCATTTTCGCATTTTCGCCTCTCGCAAACCTAGTAAACCTAGTAAATTCTAGTAAACTCTCGCAAACTCTCGCAAACTCTAGTAAACCTAGGTGTTTTCAGGAACAAGATATATTCTATATATATTATTTTTTTTTTTTTTTTTTTTTTAGAATAATAATAGAGTACATCTAGAGTACGCCAGGATACACCAGGCTACACCTCAGTTCACTAGGTTTCGTCTCAGTTCACTAGGTTTCACCTAGGGCGACGCCAGGACGATGCCCTCAGAAGGACACACAGGGAAACATTGGTCTACTAGTGGTCTACTAGTGGTTCACTAATGGTCTGCTAGTGGTCTGTTCGCGCACGAGGTGAACACTCGCAAACCAGATGAACCGGCCGGGCCGGCCGAGCCGCCCACACCACCGAGAACAAATCGTGAACATAGGGCACCCCCCGCCTAACCCATTGATCTACAACGATTATTCGCCCTTGACATGCCCCCGCCGCCTGCTATACTGCCCTCACCGGCCAGCCCCACGCCGCTGGCTACCTAACGAAAGGTCTTAGCAATGTCTACCATCCTCAGTGTCCAGATAGACTTGTCGCCGCGCCAAGCCCTCATTGCTTGGAGCGCCATGAAAGAGTTTCTGGCAGATAACGGCCCCAACTGTCGCGGTATCACAAACGGTCTTACCACCCCTGAGGACGCCACACCGCCACGCCAGTTGCCTACCAGCGCCTACGGCTGGATTATGATCAGGCAGAATATAGCAGCCGTAGGCTACTGTGAGCGCAACGGCTGGTATCTCTATCTTAATGTAGATGCCAGCCTACGGCCCCGGCACGACAACGCTATCCGCGAGATACTACACCGCCTAGGTGGCGTAGCCTGGATCGACCAAGCCAAGATTCGCCTTCCAGTAGAGGAGCGCCCATTCTATGCCTAGCAACACTAACACCCCTAAGATCGACGCGCTATATCGGCGGATAGCCGCACTGCGCCAGCTTACCGAAGAGAACGGCGCAACCGTTGCCGAGGCTCTACTAGCGGCCGAGCGTATCGCGGACATGCTGGCACGCTATGACCTGGATATGTCCCAGGTCGATCTACGCGCCGGCGCCGGCACCGCCGAGCCCTACGCCACGCGCGAGTATGACCTAGGCGCTCGCCGCAAGCCCTCCATCATTGGCGCCATCAATGCCATCGCCGCCTACACTGGCACCCGGGCTTGGTACAGCGCCGGCTATGGTGAGACTTACCGCGTCTACTACTTCGGCCAGCCCGCCCACACGATGTTTGCGGAGTACCTGCTATCTACCCTCCAGGACGCCATCCGCCGCGAGTGGCAGGATTTCCGGCTCTTCGAGCCAGCCGCGGGCCGCGCCGCCCGCTACGATTTCGAGCTAGCAATGGTTCGTACCGTAGCCAAGCGCCTGCGCGACCTAGTCGCCGAGCGCCGCGCGCATGATGCCACTGGGCACGGCCTAATCCTACAGGACAAGCTACAGACCGAGTTTAACAAGCTTGGCCTACGGCTACACGTTGCCCACAAAACGAGTCGTGGTATCTACAACCGCGAAGCTGGCGCGGCGGGCCGAGACGCTGGCGACCGCTTCACAGTCGGAAGGCCGGTGACCAAGCAAGGCTCGGGACTTCGTGCCTTGTCCTACAAGAACCGTGACGTGTAGGCGCCGGCGCCGGTGCCAACGCCACCACTTAGAAAGGTACCAACCATGACTATCTCCGCTCAGACAATCCACGAGATGTATGACGTAAGCCTGCACGGCATCGTCACTTCCCCTGGCAAGTTTGAAGGTGAACCCTGGTGGGTCGCCAGCATGTGGTACGAGCTTTCCCGCTGGGAAGATGACCGTATCTACGCCGAAGCCAACGGAACAGTCTTCACGGTCTGTAAGATAGACAGCGAGCTACTCGCCGCCTACCCTGGTATCCAAGCTTGGCAAGGCTTGCCCCCACGGCCAGCCCGCCCGCCCGCCGACGAGCCCACCTATATAGTACTGTGGGAAGACAACCAAGGTTTCGTAACCGCCGTGGAGCTTACCACCGAGCAACTCGACAAGCTCCGCAACAAGTGCAAGTGCTCCGCACGCCCAAGCCTATCTCTCTGACCTTCACCCGAGGGCGCCAGCTAGGCGCCTTCCAGTGAGGGCCGCGAGGCGGCCCCGAGCAAGGGACATAGAGCAATGATCTACACCATGCAACATCCCAACGATGCCAACGAGAAGATCATACTTGGCTTGCCGCAGGAGCTTTTAGGGATTTTAGAATATCATCGCAAGTATCTAATCTGGACTGACCGATGCGGTCACTTCATGCTATGCAAGATCGTTCCGGCACCTTCCTATATCGAGACCAATAAAGAGGAACTAATCACGGCAAGCGTTCCTTGACGAGCTAGGGAGAGAGAGAACCAACTTAGAAAGGAACTCATGACATGGACAAATTCCGTGCAGAAGTCGAAGAACATTACAATGTCAGTCTAGAAGGCCAAGCCATTGCCATAATCAAGTCTTCACTAGATCTTTTCACAGTGGCTCCAGAACTAAGAAGCCTCCTATCAAGAGACGAAGCTTCAGCACTCGTTCTCTACGAAGATAACAACGGCTTTGTCAACTCCGACATTTTAGGTAATATAGAAGAGTTCATCACTGCAGGCGTTCCCGACTAACCGGAGAGAAGGAAGGGAGACAAAGTGATGTCCTACCAAATCACCCCTGCCGATATCCAGGCCGCTGCCCGTGCAGGGGCCTGCGGCGTAGCCCTAGACCATCTCAGAACGGGCAGTTGGACAATCGACGAGCTATGCAACAAGCATCCTGCTTGGGCACTCTGGGCAATAGCTAACATGCCCGGCGCAGCAGAGATCATCGGAACGGAGCGCATCGTTGCCTGCACCACAGTAGTGCCTCTTGAAGGTATAATCTGTGCCCGGGATTATCTGACAGCAGAACAGCTAGATGCGTGTGCCGCGAAGGCGCCTGGCACAGCATTATATCTTATCGCGTCTAGACTAACAAAAGCCCGGCTAGACGCATGTGCTGCCGCAGCGCCGACGTCTGCTTTACTCTACGCTAGAAAATACCTAACACCCGCCAGGGAAGCCTGGTGCCACGAGCAGCTCCACCCCCAGCAGAAGGAAGCTCCTCTCATGAACATCAACACAATAGAGGACTTCCGCCGGGCACTCGCCTCCGGCCCGTCGTTCTTTCCTGGTGGCTACGCCAAAGTGTTCTTCTTCCACGACGGAGCCCCTGTTTGCTATCACTGCGCCAAAGCTGAACAGAGCTTGATCGAGGACGCGATAAAGGACCAAACCGGCGACTGGCAGGTGATCGCTTGCGAAAGCGCCGAACTGCACGAGACAGCTCCTGTTTGCAGTGAGTGTGAACAGGAAATCCGTTAAGAAAGGAGCCCACGCAATGCCTAGACCTATCCTGCGACCCCACACCAGCCCTAGGCAACTTTTCAACAGCTCCCGCTCGCTAGAGCGCCACTACCAAATAGGAACCCAGGCGTACCAAACCAAGATAGAGGCAGATCTACAGGAGACAGAGGATTACCTTCAATATCTGTACTCCCACAATCTATCCATCGAGCGGGCGCCCGACTAACAGCAGCCCCCCACCACCCCCACCATCCACCTGCTAACAAAGGAGCGAAAGATGCGCGAGGGAACCTATAGCACTAAGATCGAGATTTGTGTAGAAGGAGAATGCAACGACCATGACATACTCGTATCTTACGAATACGAGCCAGCCGAGCGGGAGCTATCGCCCTCGCTAGCGTCTAGCGGCCGACCTGGCCATGGGCACAGCATTTCCATCTACCTTGTAGAGTTAGAGCGGGGCAACGGCAAGTACGTTAGCCTACCGCTCTGTCTCATCCCGAAGAACGCCATGCTGACCTGGATCGACGCCATCGAGGCCGAGCTCCTGTCCGAGACCCCGTAGACAACCAAAGGAGCTAGCTATGTCCATCTCTTTCTCGAGCTTCATGGCAGAGCGACAGCGCAAGATACTGTCCGGCCCCCCGCCGGACCTTCAGCGCCGCGCTCATTGGCTTGCCACCAACTACCCGGAAGTAATCGAACACCAGTCGCGGCTATATGCCGAGGCCAACGCCGCGGACCCGTTCGCCTACCGGCGAGCACGTACCTATTTCCACGTCGGCATCGCCACTCCCGAGGACTACCAAGCCGACAAGTACACAGAGGATGTCGAGGGACGGCTCGTGACATCCTTTCGTAACCAGAAAGTTCCATGCTAACTTGCCGTCGCCTTCGGCAACCTTAGACAAGGAGACACCAAAATGTCAACGACCTGCGATACTTCCCTCGACAGACTAGTCCAGAGTCTGCGCGCCGCCGCCGACTTCCTCCAACAGCACCCCGGCCTTGGCGTACGGAAGTCTGAGCTAGACATCAGCTTCTACAGCTTCGGTGAGCCGGAAACCCTCGACCTTGCCAAGCGCATCGCCAAAGAGCTTGGCACGTTTCGGAAAGAAGAAAGCGACACCCTTCTAGTGCTCACCAAGAATCTCGGCGTGGTCAAGCTGCGGTTTGTCTTCGGCCGCGAGAATATTTGTCTCCGGGAACAGGTCGGAACGCGCACGATACCAGCCGCGCCTGCGCGACCAGCGAGCAAGGTGCCCGTGTATAAGTATCACTGCCCGCCGCTTCTCACTCCTGCGACACCTTCCACCACGGGACCATCGGTCCCGGTGCAGCCGGCGGAGCCCAGCGGTGAAAGTAGCTAACTTCAACCCTATCCTGATCGAGCTACTGGTCAAGGCCGGGAATGGCGAAGTGATAGAGCATCAACTGCCCGCTTTGAAGGATGTCTATCATATTCGCCACCGGCTTTACTCTCTCCGCAAAGCAATGCGCGCTGAGAACCATCCGCTGGCGGATGCGGCGCAACAGACTACCGTCAAGGTTATAAAATCGCCGCCCACTCTCCGCTTGGAGCCAGCAGACTTCAGCTTTGCTAGCTTACTAGAAAGCCAAGGCTTTGCCAGCCCGCCCTCGGCGGCGAGCCCTGCGAGCGGAGACGCCACCCTGGCAGACATCATAGGAGACACCACAGATGACACAGACTGACACGGCTTCGTCGCCGGCGACTGAGCTAGAGCAAATCCTAGCTATGACTCCCGAGGACCGGCTTGCCGAGATCGAGAAGCTGGCTAGCTTCGGTCTAGAAATCGAGGACGACGCGCTACGTCGCTTGATCCGGCTAATCCGCACAGAGCGAGAGACACGAGAGGCGCCAAAGGCTAAACGCGCTACCAGCAAGAAAACTACCCGCCGCCAAGCAGCCGCTCAGGCGGAAGCCGATTTCGATGCTTTCCTAGCGGCTACCACAGGCGGGGCCGGCGGCCCCACCACAGAGGAAGACTAATTATGTCTATACAGCCCTCAGATGATACAGGGCCGAAGGCCGGGCCGAAGGCCACCTGGCCGGCTTCCCTAGGAAGCCACGGAGCCGCCGCCACTGATTGTGCGCAGAAGTTCTTCTTCTCCCACTGCGAGCACCTAGAAACCCCCGGCGTGTCCATAGACCTACACTGTGGCAGCGTCGTATCTACTGCGCTGGAAGCAGCACGCCGAGAGCCACACCACGACCAGAAACAGTTAGCAGCAGCACGCCAAGCTATCGCTAGCTGGGATAATTACCGCACTTTCTCCAACGAGACCAAAGATCTCACAAACACTGTCTCTGCTATCCTCGCCTACCTAGATTACTACTCCCCGGACCCTGTGCAGGTATATGAGAGCCGCACTGGACCCGCGGTAGAATACACATTCGCCATCCCCCTTCCCGTCCTGTCGCCTGTCACGGGCGAACCTATACTATACGTCGGCCGGATGGACTGGCTAGGCTTCGACACGCGCACCCGAGAACTCTGTGTAGTGGACGAGAAGACCACTGGCCGGTCTTTCAGCCCCAAGTGGCTTAATTCATTTCGGATGCGCGGGCAGTTGTTAGGCTACCTATGGGCTGTCCGCCAATATGGGCTCCCAGTGACTTGTGTGCTGATCCGAGGTATCTGTATCCAGAAGACAAAGATCAGCTTCCAGGAAGTCCGCCTACACTTCCCTGAGTAGCAGATTGATGACTGGTTTCAGAACCTATGCCGGAAGCTCGAACGCATGAAGATGTTCTGGAAGACCGGCCAGTGGCCTCGATCCTACGGTGACCTATGCACCACCTACGGCGGTTGCCCCTATCTCGATCTATGCACCATCTCCGACCCGACCCGCTACTATCCTCTCTACACGCGGAAGCCGCTTAATCATCTAGATGCTAGGGCAGCAGCCGCACCAGCCACAAGGGGAGCGCCAGCCAATGCCACTGCTTAGCCTTCCTTTCTTCCCCATCCTGATGTTCTACTACCTATATCTATACTGGAAGCAAAACCGTGACAAATGATCCCCCGGGCTCGCGCCCGCAGCCGCCTGCCGCGCGGGCCACGCCGTCCGCCCGCGAGATAGAACAGATGCTTCATGAGTTTCTGCTTTTCCTCGATGGTGTCCGTAGAGATATAACTGCTATCACCACTATCCTATTCAATGCCTATAATACATCGAACTCTCTGATGGGTGGTTTAGGTTCCTATGACCGCGCCGACTTGCACGTGCGACTAGAGGAACTGCTGCGTAGAGTGCAGAGATACAATGGCCTCAAATAGCACGCCGACGCCGACGCCGCCGAGCGGCAGCGGCCCACCGTCTTTCCAAGAGGTAGAAAGGGTACTACGGGAGTTCCTTGCCTGCTTCTATCAAATGGAGAAAGCCATAGACCAAGCTGCAAATGCTATGTGCACTCTCGACAACTACCCTGCGGCGTGGGATGACGTCCTAAACTACAGAGAGATGTCGGAAGTGGAAGAAACTGTGAAAGACCTACTATGGAGGGTACAGAGATACAATGACACACACCGATAAGTCTCCCAGACAGTGGTTCTACATCGACACCGGCTATGCTTGCGGCGGCGTGTCCGTCTATGCCGGCCGTGTCATCCACGCCGCACCCATCTTTCGTTGGATGGAAGGCCAGTGCTGGAATAGAGTACGGCAGTGGCACAAGATACTGGAAATCCAGGAGATACTCCACCTCCCCCCCAGATCCCTCTAAGCAGCCAAGGGAGCCTCACGATGGCTAAGGAATACTTCGTAATCCCTTTGAAAGCTGCGGACAGCGGCGCCGAGGACGATCTCTTACAGCTCTACCACCAACTAGTAGCTCTCAGAAAACATGTAGAGAAGATAATGCAGAGACAGACTTTCAGACAAAACATCTTACTTAATCACCTGGTCACTATAAGTCTTGTCTTACTCCACGATCTCATATTCCTCGCTCATCAACTCAGTCAGGATCACGCCAAGCTCACAGCGCCCACGCCACAGACAGACAGTGAAAGGAGCTAGCCAGATGCTCAAAGGAACCAAAACTCTCCTAATCGGCCCGCCGGGGTCGGGCAAAACTACCAGCCTTGTAACCTTCTGCAAGGCCGGCCTCGATCTTTTCTGCCTAATCACCGACCCTGGCGGCGAGGAATCCCTAATCGACGCAGCCCGGCTATACGACATCCCAATGTCTAAGCTCCACTGGCACACTATCTCTATCGGGGTGTCGGATTGGGACGCGCTAGATCGGCTCGCACAGAATCTCTCCACCCATTCTTACGAAGGTCTGAAGAAGCTGAAAAGCCCCAATCTCGCCCATCCCGATACCTACACCCATATGCGGCTCCTGCTACAGCAGCTTAAGAACTTCGAGGATGAGAACACCGGTAAGGAGTTCGGCCCTGTCGGCGCTTTCGGACCCGACAGGGCACTAGTCTTCGACAGCCTGTCATCTCTGAACACACTAATCTATCAGTTGCATATCGGCGAGCGCCCATCTTCCCACGAAGGTGAATACGGCGTCGTTATGGACTACGAGCGCCGCTTCATCGAAAGCATCACAGGCAGTCTAGCGTGTTTCGTCGTGCTCACCGCTCACATGGAACGCATCTATGTCAGCGAGGCGCAGGCTCATCTCAAACTCCCCCTATTCCTTGGCAAGAAACTGGCGCCCGTCCTACCCTACCTATTCTCTGACGTAATAGTAGCAGTGAAGAAAGGAGGCAAGTTCAGTTGGTCCACAGCGGAAGCTGACATGGACCTAAAGGGAAGAGCCCTCCCAATCCAGTCTGGGCTCACTCCGTCCTTCGAGCAGGTAGTAGATACCTGGCGTACCCGTAACCAAGCTGTAGGAGTACCAACGAATGACTGACACCTTCAATCCCGACACCTTCCTCGATACTGATGTGAAGGCTGACTTCTCCGATAAGTATGTCCCGATCCCTCCTGGTCGTTACATCGCCACGATCGACGAGGCTCCTCCGATTGTCAGGATGACTAAGGATGGGCCAGTGGTGAACATCAAGTTCGTCATCGACGACCCGGAGCTTACCGAGCGCCTGAACATTCGCAACCCTTCCGCCGTGATGTCTATCTGGCCCGATCTGGAGTCTGACGGCAGTCTGTCGGTGGGCGTGAATAAGAATGTGAAGCTCGGTCGGCTGCGTGCTGCCTTGGGGCAGAACGATGCGAAGCGTGCCTGGAACTGGAACCATCTTCGCGGCGCCGGTCCTGTCCTGGTCGATGTGTACTCGCAGACCTCGGACAAGGATCCTGGCATGGTGTATAATAAGGTCAACCGCGCCTATCCTGTCTCCTAACCACCACGCCAGCATCACGTCAGCATCGCATAGTCTGTAAGCTGTAAGCTCTCAAGCTCTCAGGCTCTACTTGGGGTGGGGTGGCCAATGGCCACCCTACTCTGTCTTTACTAGCCTCCGCCCTAGCGGCGACGCCGCCCAGGCGGGGTGATGAAAGGAAGCAAAGCATATGGAACCACAGCAGAGTACGAGTAAAGCTGCCTCGCCGCGGGCGGTACGTCGCCGAAGCCACCGTCGGTGGCACTATAATCCTAAAACCCGGATACAAACCTACGCCTCACCCTCCGGCCACGTGTTCACTATAAAAAGAGAGAACGGTACTATGACTGGCCTTTACTACACTCTCTGGCTGGCCGGGAGGTGCATTGACCACGGGACAGGCGTGTCTCCCTTAAAGTGGAAGGCAGAGCACTACGAGACTCTCATAAAGCAGTCACAATGAGAGAAACCTTCTTCGGCACACGCGGGAACCGCAACGCCAGCATAGCTATCATCGGAGAGGCTTGGGGAGCGCAGGAAGCCGAGCAACAGCAGCCCTTTGTCGGGCCGAGCGGCAATCTACTAGATCAGCTTCTGGGGCAAGCCGGCATCGACACCACAGACTGTTTTTTCACCAATCTGGCTGCCACGCAGCCCGCTGGCAATAAGATGTCCACCCTTTTCAACACAACGAGTCCTATCTTCCGAGGTCTCCAGCCTAATGAGTTCCTAGTCAACGAGTTGCAGCGTCTAGAGACGCAGCTAGCCTTGGTAAAGCCCCGCGTGATAATTGGCTTGGGTAACTATCCACTTTGGTATTTCCAGCCCTCGGCCGTGAGTATTACAAAGAAAGATGGAGTGCTGGTGCCCTCGGGCATTGGGAAGTGGCGTGGCAGCCAGCTACAAACCAACACCGGCTTGCCCTTCCTGCCCACCTACCATCCTGCCGCCACATTCCGCAACCCAGCTTTCCGCCCCCTTATCCTGCATGACTTCCGCTCCCGCGTCCCACAGATGCTAGACCGCGATGCCAAGCAGGCGCCCATCTACCAGTATCTCATCAATCCCAACCTACCGTAGGTGTTGCAGTTCCTCAGTAAGCTGCCAGCGGAGATATGTGTAGACCTCGAAACTTCCAAAACCTACCACATCACTGCCTGCGGCATAGGCGCGCCGGACTGCCCCACCATCCTCTGCATCCCATTCACCAGAAGTGGGCAGTATTCTTACTGGTCGGAAGACGAAGAGTTCCAAATAGTCCGAGCCCTTCGCGACACCTTGTCTATGCGCAGCGTGATAGGCCAGAATTTCCTATACGACGCTCAGGTGCTGCATCGGTGGTGGGGTATCCATCCCCGTATATCCTGGGACACCATGGTTGCACATCATCTATGTTGGCCCGGCGAAGGCGGCCAGGGTATTGAAAGTAAAAGCCTAGGCTTTCTATCCTCCCTCTACCGCCGCCACCACGTCTTCTGGAAAGACGAGCGTCACACCTCCCACCAGCAAACTTTCTGGCAATACAACTGTAAGGATGTGGAAGCCACGATGGAGATCGCGGAGGCGCAGCATAGCCTAATCAGCAAGCTAGACCTACAGCCTCAGTCGGAGTTCCAGATGTGGCAAGTCCGGCTGGCTCTCCAGATGCTGCTCCGTGGTATCCGTGTCTCCGCCGCCGCGAAAGCACGAGCCACCGCCGAGCTAGAGAGCAAGATCAAGCAGACGCAGGCTTGGCTGAGTAGCATCATACCACAGTCAGAGGTCAGGACAAAAAGCAAGGCCGCGTGGTATGACAGTCCTAAGCAAACCAAAGACATCTTCACTTCCTTGCTACAGCGTCGCGGCCGGCTGCGATCTCTTACAGGCTCGGGGAAAGATGTGCTGCCAAAGGTAGCCGCCGCCCTACCCTGGGCGCACCGCCTGATCGAGCAGCTTCTGTTCTATCGTAGTCTCCACGTCTACTACTCTACATTCGCCACGGCGCGGGTTGGCCGCGACGGGCGCATACACTCCAAATTCAATCCTGCGGGGACGAAAACTTTACGTTGGTCCAGCCGTAAGACCGACTTTGGGCTAGGTATGAACCTACAGAACATCCCCCGCGCCGACGACACGCGTTTTCCTTCCATCCGTAGCTTCTTCATCCCCGACGACGGCTACTTACTCATCTCCGCGGATTTGCAGGGCGCCGACGCTCAGGTACTAGCTTGGGATGCCGGGGACACCGATCTGATGCAGGATTTTGCGGAGGGCAAAGCTATCCACGTGGAGAACTGCCGTAAGATGTTCCCTCGTGAGACGCGAGGCTTGTCCGACCCGCAGATCAAGGCGCTGCCTCTCTACCACCAGACTAAGCAAGCAATCCACGCCACTGACTACGGTGTGCAGGCTGAAACGCTGTCGCGGGAGGTCGGCTGGAGCTATGCTTTCGCCTCCCGCTTTATCCAGGAATGGCTTTCTCTCCACCCGGCCATCCATCAGTGGCACCGCCGGATACAAAATGATCTTGCTACGCGGGGCTACATCCAAAACCAGCTTGGCTATCGTTGCACCTTCACAGGCTGGAATATTATGTCTAAAGCCTTCTCTTGGATCCCCCAGTCTACTGTCGCACTGGTAACTTTCAAAGGCGCGCAGCAACTACTTGCCCACTATCCCTTGTGTCAAATCCTTCTACAACTCCACGACGAACTCATCTTCCAAATCCCCCTTTCGCTGCGCACTGAACTCCCGCAGATACAGAAGTGTCTACACTTCCCCATCCCTTACCCGCGCCCGTTGACTATCCCCTGGACTACCCGAGTAAGTGAGAAGTCTTGGGGTGAGATGATACCTGTAGAGGAGTACGACTATGCCAGCTAACTCCCCCCCACGTGCTTACCACCGTCCTAAGTCGGACCGGCGCGGCGAGGAAAGGGTCAGGCAGTGTCTCCGCTGCCACAAGACTTTCCTCAGCACCCACAAAGGCAATCGGCTCTGCCTCCCCTGTCGCCGACAGGATGATGCACGGCGTAGCAGCATGGACGCTTGACAATGATCTACCTTGCCTCCCCTTTCTCCGACGCAGAGCCAGACCTGAAGCCTTACCGCTATAAAGCGGCGCTGCTCTACGTCTCTCAGGAAACACTGCGCGGCCGCGTCATATTCTCCCCGATAGTTTACTACAAGCTGGTCGAAGACCTATGGCCGGAGCCGCTGCCCTCCAAGGAATGGCTTAGGATCGACATGTCTATCCTCAAGCGATGCGACGTGATGGAAGTCTTATGCTTGCCCGGTTGGGAGAATAGCAAAGGAATCAAAAAAGAACTCCAGTACGCGGAGATGCTTCAAATTCCTGTCCATCAAGTAGCTGCCCCCATTTTCTAGTCCGAGCCCTGTCGTGCCGGAGGGTAGATTTTAGCAGGATTGGCTTAAAGGCTACATGGATTTCACCTCTTTCAGTGAAGCCCCTGATATCTTCCACTTCTGGACGTGTATCTCCGTACTCGTCGGCGCCGCCCGCCGCAATGTCTTCATAGACCAGTTCCATTTCAAATGGACGCCGAATTTCTACATCGTATTCGTAGGCCCGCCCGGCGTTGTAACCAAATCCACCACTATCCGTATCGGCACCCGCATCCTCCGCGCCGTTCCGCATATCAAATTCGGTCCCCAGAGTATGACCTGGCAAGGTCTCATGACTGGTCTAAGCGAAGCTCTAGTCGGGCAGAAAGACCCTGAAGGCAACATCCGTAAAGTCAGTTGCATCACCTGTACAGTCTCAGAACTCGGTACATTCCTGCGCCCCGCCGACACGGAGCTAACTTCCTTCCTAATCGACCTATGGGACGGAGCCGAGGGCGTATGGACCCGGCATCTTAAAAACGAGGAATACGTGTTGGAAAATCCCTGGATCAACCTGATCGGAGCTACCACACCGAGCTGGCTTAAATCAAACTTCCCCGACAGCTTGATAGGCGGCGGGCTGACAGCCCGAGTGATCTTCATCTTCGCGGATAAGAAACGGAAAAGCGTGGCCTACCCCGGCTTAGAAATCGACCGGGACGCCTATAAAGCGAAGCAGCGGACGCTTGTGTCCGATCTTAAGATCATCGCTCAGCTACAAGGGGAGTTCAAATTCACCGCGGAGGCGCGAGAATGGGGCCACCACTGGTACGACACTCTGCTCGATACAGTGCCGAAGGACCGGGAAGCCACCTGGCAAGATGACTTCTGTTACCGCAAGCAAACCCACCTACACAAGCTAGCTATGGTCCTCTCTCTCGCGCAGAAAAATGAGTTGATACTGGAGCTAGAGAACCTCCAGCTAGCTGATAAGCTCCTAGCTAGTCGAGAAGGATATGCACAAGGTTTTCAAATCAATCACCCAGCCTACCTCGTCGAAGAATATGGAAAATCTGCTAGCTTTCCTTCATATCTTCCACGAGCTCCCATATGTAAAACTCTACCGCCATGCGATGTTGTCGATGAACCCGAAAGACTTCCAAGAGGCAGTGGACTCAGCAATCCATGCCCAGTTTCTCCGTGTGGAGAAGCGAGGAAAGGAAGTCTTCTTCGTAGAAAGGAGACGAGGATGACGGCAGGCAAAGCCAGCTGGTCGCCAGCCGAGGACAAAGAGTTGTGCAGGTTGGTGTCAGAGGGTCTTAACTTCGCAGAAATCGCGGGCATCATCAACCGTACCCGGCGGCAAATAGAATACAGGTGGAAGCGATTGGAGGAAGGCTTACAGAGCGGTGTGGAGGAAATAAAACTAACCGCTCCCGAGTTCATCGAAACGCTGCTGCTGCCGCGGCCGCCCCACACCATTCTATACTTGGTAGGAAACCTCGCCTTGGCAAGGCAGGCCAAGTCTACGGCAGGGAAGCAGATAGACCAACTAGGGGAGCTGGTCTACCACGCCTACCAGCGAGGCATTGGCACGCCCCTGCAGCGGCGGACCAGCTCCCCTGTATCTAAGGAGTACCTATTCCTTGTCCGAGCTGTGCTGGACCAGCCTCAGTTTGACTTCCTACAGGCCCAAAAGCAGTATCTTGCAAATCAATAAAGCCCTTCGCGAGCAAGAAGGAATGCAAAGTCTTGATCATCTGCCACTTTTGCTGGGCTGTCTTAGGTTTAGATAGCAGGTCCAACATAGCTTGCTTGTCGTCGATAGCTGCTAGCAGCAGATCTTTCCTGCTCTGCAAAGGCACCTTTCTGACTATAAGACGGAAGAAGCGAGAGACCGCCCCGGCAGCCACCAGCGTCTGGCCGCCGAGCGCCCTACCTATATCTGTACCAAGCCGCGCGCCGGCAAGCTGAGCCATGAGATTAGTTATCATACTAACCGAGTCACTGACATCTAGCGTATCAGTCAGACCGAAGGTTTTAGTATCCTCCACAACCCGTTCCATCAACGCCCGCATCCGATCCAACTCCACAGTCGTAGCCAACCCTGTCCGCTTCAAAACCTCCGCGACAGAAATACCGCCGGGCTGAGTTTTGTCGAACATACTGGACAGGTATTTCTCCGCGGAGAAGTTCTGCACGTCGCCGGCGCGTAAAAAAACACTGTCGAAGATCGCCCTCCGCAAACCCCGGACTGCTTCCTCGCCGCCGCGGCGATTAGCCACTGTGCGCAGGCGCTTGATGTCCGTAAACGGCGACGGTCCACGCAATGCCCGATCCACCACGACTGTAGGATTCTCCACTCCCGCCACCTTCGCAATAATAGACCTCTCAAGCTCTGCCTGCTTAGCTTCCACCCTGCTTGTAAGCCCGTCAAACAGCTTCTGAGCCTTCACCGCTGAAGTCAAGTCTTTCCTCACCTGCATTGGCATCGCGCCGATGATACCAGCGAAATCCTTCCTGAAGCGGCGCAATCTATTCACACTGAACAGCCCTGTGTTTGGATCAATAATCTTGCTGGAAGCAAACAGCCGGAAGAAGGTCTCTTGGATTGTAAACAAATCTTCCCCGGCTTGCGTCGCCCGGTTTATAGCTTCCTGGTTGCCAGTAGTCTTAGCCACCTGCAAACCGAACGTCGCCACGTCATTAAGCTGCTTCACCCGTAGCATACCTACGTCCCGCCCCGGCGAGAAGGCCCGGGTAAGTAGTAGCTCCGGCGGGATAGCGGCGCCGCCCGAGGGTAGCTTGGACACACCAAACTTAGCAAACGAGCGGGTGAATACATCAGAGATAGCTGTAGTAAGCGCGCGAGCGGCGCTGGACTGCGGGTTGTTGAGGCTTTTCTCCAAATCCCGCTCCACTGACTTACCCAGGAAGGTCAAAGCACTGGCCAATCTAGCTTTCCCTTTACTAGCAGCCGCCCGTGCATCCTCGAACAAGCTGGTACGCAGGTTAAATAGATCGCGGGCGGTGGTCGTAGGATCGCCCAGCACTGCCTCGCCGGTATTAGCTTTCTGTAGCTGCCGCTCCGTAAGCAGCCCTATAAATTTCTCTACATCTTTAATCGCAGGCGGGAGGGTTTCCCCAGTGAAGAAACGTGTATTGCCTAGCATCCCAAAGGCAGCTATGGTGTTGGTAATTGTTCTAGTATCCTCCTTAGGAACCTTCGCATATAGCTGCCCTTCCACCTTCCGGGCGTCCCGCAGCGTCTGCTCTGCAATTTGCTGTTCCTGTGCGCTGAGAGCCGCCCGAGCTCGGCTGATACCAATGTCAGTCTTATTAAGCGTAAACTGTCCTCGGAGCGCTCGCACCTCGGCCCGCGCTGCGTTCAGCTTATTCATCAAGGCGGACTCCAGCACAGCTTTCCGTATCTCAGCCGAGGCAGCCTTCGCCACCGACCGCGGGCTAACCCCATCCTCGATATCTCTGGCAATAGCAAGTGCCTTGTTAGCATCCTGTTCGATACTCTGCGCCTGTCCTTTGGCAAAATTCTCATCCACTCGGACCAAAGATGAAACTATCTGCCTGAATGTCCGACTGCCTGTCACATGCACAGGTGTCCCAGGGAGCCCACGCTTGATAGCATCAGCTAGCTTCGCTGTCACTACCGCGGGATCCTCGCCGTTCTCAATAAAAGCCTTCTCAAGCCGCTTTGCAGTATCCGCTGCCACACCCGCTGGCCGGAGTTTACTGAACAAGCTGAGGCCGTACTTAGATGCAAACTCTGCCGCTTTCACAGGAACGGCTCCAATAGCAGGGCTGGCGACCACCGCTCCTAGTTGCAACAGCTTATTATCAGGAGCCACAGTCGTAGCGCCGCCCAGTGCTGCTGCAGCCAGCGCCGACGCCTTAATATCTAGCGCCGCGGTGAGCTTCGGGTGCACCCGCGCACTTTCCACTGCCTGATTGAATGTCTTAGCTAGGAATTTCGACCCTAGCAGCTTCTCGAAAGTCTGCACCCCCGCCTTGGCGGCGGCGCCCGGCAGGAAAGCAAACGGCACCGCGCTAGTGAATAGCTCAGTGCCAGCGAACAAGCCGCGCAATTTAGGTGAGATGTCCTCGGCGCGGGGCACCTGCAACTCTCGTCGCAGGAACTCCGCTACAGGTAGCGTAGCCGCTCCTGCCGCCGCTCCTAAAGCCACAGCAGCCGGACCCGTTAGAGATGTAAGTAGTGCTGTCGTAACACCCACTCCGACTGGCAAGTTATCTAGGATACCTGACAGAACGGCCTCTCCTGCCACTTTGAAGGGATTTTCCTCGATACTGCCCGGCACTCGACTATTAAGTTCGTCGAGCGTGAAACTGCTCTTAGGCTGCACCGTGGCGGGGACGCGGCTTTCGATAGTCTGCGAGCTAGCACCTAGCAGTGTCGGATCGGCAACCGTAGGAAATGGCGTGGCAGGCATCGCTGGTGCAGCTGGCACCGCTGCCGCCGGCGGAGGAGCCGTAGCAGAGCTTAGATTCTTGGTTCTTCTATTCAGTTCTTCTAAACTAAACTTACTGGCCATCTACCCATTAAACCCCAACTGGTCCAGGCGCTGCTGGAACGCGCTTTTCGCCTCTGGCGACAGGCTATCTATCAAATCGGGGAACTTATTAGCGTTAGCCTTGAATACTTGCACGTCCTCTGGAGTGAATCGACTGATCTGTTCTGCTGTAAGCTTGTCAGTGAACCCCGTGCCATTGAGTGCAGTTTGAATGTCTGTCAGTAAGCTCTGAGCTCTTAGCAGCTTCCCTACCAATTTATCCTTCGTAGCTCCCGTTTGTGTCACCGGCAACTGCTGCTGGATATTATTAATAACTTGCTCTGTCAGCCCACGTAGCGACCGGAAGTCAGCTACCGCCTCGGTGACGTTTGTATAAGGAGAGTTGGGTGTAGGAAGCAATTGATTTAGCTGTTCCTGACTTATAATACCCCTGGTACCAAACTCATTAACAGGCCGCACCAGGACGTTCTTAGCGTTTATTCCAAAAGCTATCAAAGCCTGCACATCTCGTATCTGTTTGGCATCTGCGGGCGGTCCGCCGAAAAGCTCGGAAGTCTTATTTGCAAGATCAAAAGAGAAAGCACCACCTCCGGTGACACTCTCTAAGTCAAGACCCTGAGGTATAACAGTTCCTTTAACAGCTTGCCCCAGCGGAGCCGGCACGCCAGCCGCTCCCTGTGCAGCAGCTAGCTTCCCTTGCGACACAGCCAAGTTAGCAGCGGAGATCATATCTGCGAACCGCTGCTGCTTCAAAGCGTTCTCTCGGTCGATAGCAGCTTGCTCTAGTTTTCTTCGCTGCTCATCTTGCTGCTGCTGCAAGACAGCTTGCTGGCCGCCTGCAGCCGCGCCCGCTGCCAGAGCACCGCCCAATCCCCGATTATTAAGCAGCGCAATCGCCGCTGCCGCTATTGCAGCCTGCACGTCTGGCCGTTCCAGCAAGTTAGGAGACTGAGGTTGTACAGGAATAGGCTGTATACCAGGGGTGAAATTGGGGACTACTACCTGTCCTCCGGCCGGAGCTTCCGGCGCAGGCGCGGGCGCAGCTGCTACTGGTACAGTAGGAGCGGCCGGCACGGCCGGGGCTGGCGCCGCTGCAAACTGCCCAATACTTGCAGCGTTCAAAGCCGATGGATTGATGTCGATGCTAGGGACAATAGGCACAGATCTCCTAGTCGTGGTAGGTGGCGGCATTATATCTCCTTTCCTAGGCGCCAGCGCCCCGACGCCCGCTACAGTTTGACCGTGAAGGGTTTAGCTCTGCCTGAGATAAGACTACCAAGAGGCGAAAGGCCCGCTGCCGCCGGAGCCGTGCCACGGCCAAGCAATCCAAGCAACACATTGATGTCCTGGATATTCGTCGGTCGGCTTCCTGGCAATGACACACCTCGCGGTGGAGAGAAGGTTGGCTCAGAGAGCAAGTTAGAGATGGAACCTAGCGCCTGTAGGATAGTACTCCGCGTGTTGATGTCCTCTGCCCGTCGCGTCGCCGCCTTGGCTGCCGCTGTAGCTTTCTTGGCTGCCGCCTCGGCTTTACTTCCCGCCGGTCTGTTAGGTTTCGGCGGCGGCGGTGGTGGCGGAGCCTGTCGTATAGGACTAACCGCTGCACCCTGATCGGTCGGCGAGGGTGGACTACCTTTCCCCAGTGCTATATTAAGAACCGCAAGTACCTGATCATCATTCCCTCCGGCACGTCGTAGCGCCTGTATCTGGTTATTTATCTCATTCTGCCTCTCTGGGGGAAGCAGCTTTAGCGCCTGCGTGGATGCAACAATAGCCTGATTGAGAGCTATACGTCTATTAGCCTCTCCTACGCCAGCGGGAGTCAAGTTAGCTGTAGGCTCTGGCGCGGCCGGGGCTGGCGCTGCAGGAGCGGCTGGGATAAAACCACGCTGTGGCGCAGCTTCATTACTTACCGTTGGTACTGCTAGTGGTTGTGTGATAGGCGTAAGATTGCCCTGGCCTCGCTGTGGAGAGGCTTCCGTACTCTGGGTTGGAGGTACCGCTAGTGGCACTGGAATAGAGGTAAGGTTACCAGGGCCTTGCTGCGTCGCAGCCTCGGTGCTCTGATTTTGCGGTGTTTGTGGGAGTAGGCTGGGGATAGGTGCTGTTAGACTTGGGACAACTACGGTAGGAGCTAGCTGTGCAGGCGCTGTCTGTGTGACAGGAGCTGGCTGTACGGGTGCTACCACGGCTGTCGGGGGCGCAGGAAGCTGTCCTGGAGCAACTGGGGCTCCCGGCGCCAACTGCACACCTGTACTAGCTCCCAGTGGGGGAGTTTCAGGTAGAGCCTGAGACGCTATCTCTGGCTTCGGCGGCGGTGGTGGCGGAGCTAGCGCTGCATCAAGCTGCTGTTGTCGCCGCAGCCCCGCCAAGATTTTCACTGGATTAAGACCCACTAGTAGCTGCTGGCTCACCACTTTCTTCTTCTGATCCAGCGTAGCTACGCCCTTGAGCATATTATTAAAAGCATCCTGGGATAGATTATTCTCCTGCCCGAGCAATGCCTGTCGAAGGATAGGATCCTTTAGAAGGTTTACAATCTCAGCCAGGGCTTTCGTTTCCGGTGTCTCAACACTGCCTGTTCCCGGCAGATTGGCTACAAACCTTCCCACCTGAGCTATATCCACCCCATCAGCCGCGAGACTCTGGATGATCTGCTGTTTCTGCGCCGCACTGAGAGACTTTTTCAGCCCAACCTTAACCCCAGCTGTAAGAAAGCCTGGAAATATCTTGGCCACAGCCCTCCGGACTGTCCTGCTTTTCTTGATAGCTCTCAGGACCGCATCAAAAGCCGCGATCTGTCCCGTGTTAGCTTGCTGTGCCATCACTGCACCTCCGGCTACGCCGCTATAGCGGAAAGGATAGAACCGATAACACTACCTCCAAAACCTTCCGCGCCACCGATGCCCAACGGCACCGAGCCAAGCAGCCCCAGCCCGGCGACTGTCGAGAGTGGAGAGGCCGAGCTAGAAGTATCACTCCTAGTATTCGAGACGCCGCCGGGGAACCCAAACGCCACATTAGCCGCCGCCTGAGCCGGACTGAAAGCAAGCAACTGCTGCTGGCCGAACCTCTGTGCCAACTCCAACAACTGCTGTGTCTGCAACTGCCTAGCCTGCTGGCCCACCGACGACAATAGCTGCGTCGGCAACAAGGAAGACTGGAGCACACTGGGTGCAAAAGCCAGTCCTCGCGTCGCTTGCTGGAGAGCGTTCTGGAAGTTGGCGTTAACCAAGTTCGCACTTGTATCTCCAACCTGGCGCAGCAAGTCCCTGGTAGCCAAGCCCTCTAACACTCTGCCCCGGCTACCACCTGCCTGCCCAGCCAGCCCTTCGCTCAGCCTGATGTTAGGTAGCACTTTCTGCGTGAAAGTCTCCGTGAGAGGCCGGATCGCTGCGTCGATGCTTCCCTGCAAGCCGGGATTTGCCTCGGGCGACAGCGCCGGGCCGAACAGGAAGTTCTGGAAATTTAACGCATTGCCAATCGAAGGTGTGACACCGGCCGCCGTGGCCGCAGCTGCTTGCTGTCCCGCTGTCTCGAAAGGATTAAAACCGGGGATGGTAGAGAATGGAAACTGCTGTAGCGGCGTCTGTCCGAACTTGGTAAGAATCGGCGTGATAGGATTCAAGATCGCTTGCTGTTCTGGCGTCAGTTGTTGCACAGTCCGTGTAGTACCGCCGCCGGATCCACCACCTAGACTCATTATCTACCTCCCCCAAAAGCAGCTCGGCCTACAGGCTCACCGAAGGGTGCCAACCCAGTTGCCCGTCCCTGCGCATCCACGGTAACCACCTTAAGTTGTCGGCCATTCACTGTTACAATATCTCCTATCCGATGTGCAGACAGCGGCGCCGGTTGCACCGCCGCGGGTGTCTGGCCTGTGATACCTGCCAGGTTCTGCTGGATAGTAGGCTGTATGGAGGCTATCACTTGGGACGACAGAGCGGGCGACGGGGCCAGAAGATCAGCCAGTTTCTTGACTTTGTTGGTCTGGGCAAGCTGGGGCGAGACAGTAGGTACTGGCGCCGCCTGCGCCGCTGCCTGCGGCTGCGGCTGGATAGGAGGCGGAGCTGCGGTAAGTTGTGTCAGTGGGGAAGGAAGCGCAGCCTGCGGCACTTGCACAGGAATACGAAGCGGAGCCGGCGCCGACACTGGCGGCTGTACGGTACCCGCAGGTGCTCGCAATACCTGTTTCTGCTGCACCACTGGCACCTGTCCCGTAGACTTCACGGCCACGCTTCCGCCTGGCAACGTACTCTCTGGGTTAAGACGGACTGGCCCTAGCAACAAATCCTTAAAGCTGCCACCGCCCAATCCTATACCATTCTCACGCAAGATAGCCGACAGGACATCCTGCGGTGCCAAACCCCCACCTAGGAACTGATTTCCCACCACCCCGCCCGGCTGCGGCGCGAAGGTAAGCGGTAGCGTGCTGCCGAAGCCAGGCACAGCTTGTTGCCGTAGCAACGTGTCCAGCGCCGTAGCAAGCAACGAATTATTCTGAGGCACGAACAATCTCCTCTCTCCGCTTCGGGCAGATTCCAGTTAGTGTATCCTAATATCTGTCACAGATTTCTCCACAATAATCCGTTCTTGAGTGTAGCCTAGCGGTCGCAGCTTTCGTATCCATCCTCTCCGCCCCGTCACCATCGCCGACGACACACCTAAGTTTACCGCCCACACCTCTAGATAGCTAAGGAAACACTCTAGATACTTATCCAGCTCGCTGCCGCAAATCCAAACAATGGACAACACCCGCTTCTTAGGATACTCGATAATCTCCGTCAGAAAGACAGTAATAATCACACCTTCGTTGATGACTATCCAACACTGAAACTTACCCTGTGTAATATCTTTATAAAGCTGCTCCACCGTGGTGTAATCTTCCCAATACTTCTTCCCCTCCATAACAACCGGGCGTATATAATCCCAGATTTCAGACACCTGATTGGGAGGCACTCCGATCAGGTGATAGTCGGGATCAAAGTTTAACCCAAGTTCCGCCTGTTCTACCATAGAAGCCCGCTCCTGCCCCAGGGTTGAAATCTGTGCCGTCCGCCAAGATAATCATCCCATCACGGGGTCGAGACGGTGCTCGGTGTAAAGTGCGTAACTGGATCGCATCCACGCCACTTAGACTGGCCGCGATGGTACTGAGCTCCTGCTGTAGATAGCCTGGCAAATCCTCCACCCTGTTGGGCGTCGGCCGCGGGTTATAGCTCACCTAGAAGCTCCATCTCTAGATCATAGCCTTCCAAATCCCAAGCCACATCTGTCGCAGAGCTAAATCTGATAGCCAGCAGCCTACCGGTCGCCTTCGCATCTACAAATTTCTGTGTAGCAGGATCAAAACTTTTCACCTCGCCCCACGCTATAGGTAATGTGATGTCTTCCTGAGCCCCCACTTGTACCTGCACTGGACCACCGACCATACGAGGCCACACCCGATGCAATAGCTTCCTTCTCCGCAGAGAGGTAATAGGTTGCCCGCCGCTCTGCCCCGGCACTATCGTATGGCCCACACGCTCCAACAACACATTCATATCGGCGCCGTCGTTCTGATTGCCCTGATCCAGATGTTGGAATTTGCTTGCTACAGGATCACACAGTAGCATATCTTGTTGCTGAGGATTGAACGACCTGGTGTTCCAGAGGAGTTTCTGTTCATCCCAAGTCCCTGTCACCCCATCCCATGTCAGAGCCGCGGTCAGATCCACGAGACCGAAACCTATGAAAGCTGCGTTCTGTAGCTCACGCACACCTAAGGTATTGTCGATGTAATTCCACACGATGGCAAGTGTGGGCCGGCTAGCTCCATTCTCAGGAAAGCAGAATAAGGCTTCATCTCTCCGTCCGTTGATGGTGGCGTAGCTCCGCCGGAAGTATGTCGTATCCAGGTTAGAGTTAAGAAACTTCCTCATCCGCTTGTCAAGTATACTAACCCCCGATCGCCCATCGTTGATAATGATGTCATCGCCGGTAGCCAGGAAATGCACCGGCGCCCGGCCCGCCTTCGCCGGCACCGTCACCACACTCCGCTGGCCTAAGATGCCCGTAGCTGTAAAGATGTCGAACTGCCGCCAGATAAAGGCACTTCGATCCAACTGCATCCCGTGTGTGCTGCTATCCTTATAGATTACAAAGATGTCACCTAGCGCCTCTCCGTCCTGGATAATACCGGCGTTCGTGTCGGTCAGCTCAAACTGACCTGCATCTTGCGTTGCATCCAGCACATCCCAAGTAGCGGGCAAAGTGCCGGGGTCCGCGGATGTACTCCACCAAACCATATGTGGTCTTTCCGTCCCATTATCAATAATATTCATAGCGATCAAGAAGTTCTTAAAAGGTTTGACTATCTTAGCAGTCACTCCCGGCGGCCATGCTGGCAAGTCCACCAACCGCTGCGTGACATCAACAGGGTTCCAAGCCTGCGGCACGTCCACACCGTTATTAACAACCGGGATGCCACCCAGAATACCCCCGCTCCAGTAGTTATCTATCGCTCCAGTGTAGTCCACATCCGAGCCCGCAGTCTGTCGTGTTAGGTTCGTATGCACCCCACCTATCACCGTATAGCCTTTGGTAAGGCTGAAATACAGCCAATAATTCCCGCTCGCTGTCTGTACCGGCATCGCCCACTCAGGCCCCACCGGGGGCGTCGAAAACACCTCCACATTACCCAGGAACTTGCTAGCCTTATCACTGCCGAACCGAACATTACGGCCGTCCGTCCAGGCTCCCGGTGGCAACAAATGCGCGGGCAGGTCTTTCACAATCCCAAACTTAGCCACGGAGTTGATAATTGCCCTGCCCACTGTCTGCTCCTACCTCACCCTCAGTTTGTCCCGAAGCTGCAAGTAATCATTAATCATCGTCTTGATAGCCGAGCACTTCCCACCCACCTCGTTGACTTTACAACTTCTCAGCGGCTGGCTTCGCAACTCCTCTAACACACGCTCCTGGAAGGGCGGGGAGTACGCTGTCAGCAAACTCTCATCGCTAGAAGGAATGGCGGCGCAACCGCTGCTCAACATCGCTGTCAAGAGGCCGAGGTACATAAGACTGTTGCCGCGACCGCCTGGCTTCCCTTGCCACTTCTTTTCGTCTCTCACGGCTTTTCCCCAACAAGTATGCCACACCCACGATTACACCTACAGCCACCACACTGACTACAATTTCTACCAACATCAGGCATCCATATTCTTATTCTTACCAAAGTTACCTGCCAGGAAGTTCAACACTTTCAGCACCACATTGATAATCCTGTCATCTGCCTTCGTCGGCGTGATGGCCGTAATGGCCGTTGCGGCTGTCACAACTGCCGTGATGGCTGTAAGCCACTCCGGCAAGTGCGCTACCCACGAGTACAACCAACTCATCTCTGCTCTCCTGCGCCTGGGCGCTAGCGCCCCTACTGATTTTTAGCCAAGAACTGTTTCACTGTCCCACGACCACGATAGGTATTCCAATATTGCTTCCAATACTGAGCTTGTGCCAACATATCATCTGGATCAGGTAGTGGTGCTCTCACACGCAAGTAGTGTATCCGAGCAAATGCCACGCTGAGGAACAGGTTGCCCACTAGCTGTTTGTGCCGCTGCGGCCAAGCTCCTCCCAACATCTCCACTTTACTTTTCAACATCTGGCGGCGCGGCCGCTCTAGCCACTTACAGTGAGAGTAGAAAGTCCGAGGCTCCATCTGGAAAAGACCTAACGCTGGCCCGCGGATCTGCGCGATATACTTCAGCCCCCCACTCTCATGCACGGCTGTATGAAGCAGCAACTTACAGGCTGCCGCCGAATACAGGTCCAGAAAAGTCAGGACCGGCATCAGGATACTGTCTCTAAACTGGTCTCGGTCCATAGGGAGCCCCTCTTGCATAGAGTTCATCTATCTTCTTATTCAGGCGGTCTAGCCGTATCTCAAACAACTTCTCCAGGCGCTCTATATCTCTGCATGTACTATGAACTTTATACACAACCTGACCATAGCTAAAACCCAGCCCCACCAAGACGACAACTGCGGCCAGCGGCACGAAGATAGAGTGTATATCTCCCCACATCATTCCCATCCCTCCCCGTCGTTGAAGGGAAAGGTACTGCTGGGAATTACCTGCTGCAACTCTGCCTTTGTATGGAGGGCGGCCAGCTTTGCTCTGGCCCGTACCCGAGCAAACTGATGTAGAGCCCGCACCCTATCCATATCAAGCGAGCCAACGCCATTCGGCAACAGTCGCAGCACGGCAAACACTGCTCGCAGCGTAGCTTCGTCCTCGATCTCACCAACCATCGCCTGAATACGCTTCAAACCTTCCTGCTCGAACTCCCGCGCCAGCTTGTCTCGCACCTCAGCTACATCGAGACCTTCTAATTCATTGTTTAGAATGAAGCCGCGGCTGTCTATCATGCTGGTATGCTCGCTGCCGGGCTCCCCGGCGCGTGTCAGCGGCCACCTTATATCGGAAGGCTCCCCCTGCACTGCAAGCCATGCTGCACCCAGAGGCATCTGGACACTATCGGCATCCTGGTCACTAGTAACACCTAAAATCCGGCCCGTGCCCGGCATGTAGAGTATCTTAGCCATCTAAACCCTCCATATCCGCAGCATGCTCTGCTTAAATATAGTAATCCCTCCCGGGTCCGCCACATTCTGTGCCCACTGCAACTGTAGATTACCCTCAGTACTCCCGTTGATAACGACTCCCTCTAATCTCACACTCCGTCCAGTAGGATTGATACCCATACTGATTGCCCCTCCACTTGTAGTAATAATTGACCCTGGCACTATAGTATCTGACACACCAATGTTAATAGACCCAGAGACTGCCCACCGCAAAGTTGCGCCTGCCGGCACTGTGAAAGCAAACTTGACGTCTGCGGCAGACGGCCCACTGAAACCAATAATGGCGTCAAAGTGATAAATCTTACTTGCAACAAGTGGGATAAACAGTTGAGCATCATCGCGTAAGACCGTAGAATTAGAAAGAAACTGATCGCTTGACGTTGTTTTGATAAAAGTATGCGGCAAGCCAAATCGAGCCAGGATTCTCCAAGTGCCTGCAGTCCAAATAAGCTGGAGTCCCTCAAAAAGTTGGCTAATAGTCGCATTAGCAAGACCATCAATAGTCTGCCCCGAGCTACCTATCACTGTTATTACATTTATATCATTAGACACCAGTACGAAACTGACTGAGAAGCCCTCGAAGACGCTGCTAGCGAGAGGCAGTGTGACAGTGAAATCCCCACTCGTGCTATCCAGCAAGAACAGCGTATTCTCATCCGCCGCCGTGACCGTGAAAGCGGAAGTCTTCACCGCACTGACAGCAGAAAACCTAACAGCCCGATTGACTCCGGGGAATGTATTCTTCAGTACGTTCTTGATAAGCCGCAGATGATCGTCGCCCTGATTTACTGGATCCGTGGCGCTGACAGGGTTGCTACCTACCAGATCGGTAATATAGGTGCCAGTCTCCAGTCCCATTGCCCGCCAGCCTCTCTCTCAGTCCCTGCCACCCATTACGAACCGGAAATTATCCATCCGTCGCGACTGCATCAATCTAAGCTGACGACGTTGTAACACGATGTCCTGAGAGAAGATAGCCAAGGCATCCTTATCTCGCACCGCAGCCGCGATGTCACGCCCCGCTTCCGCTATCAAAAGCCCAGGGATATATTTAAGCCACTTGTTCTCCACCCCGCTAGACGGTATGCTGTCGGCTGCCATGTAGATAAACTTCAGTGTGTATACTGCGTCAGGCGTGGGGAAGATACGGAAGTCGGATACATCCAGTGCATACGCCCGCGGCTCGCCGCTTCCCGGCCATAGAGCCCGCAAGTTATCCACGTCATTCTTTTCCAACTCTCGATAAGGATTATCAGTGGTAGCATCATAGAGATACAAGGCTTCATCCTCGGCCTCTCGAAGGAAATCCGCCGGCAACGGCACAGTCTCCTGCCCACTGACAGTACTCAGCGTAGTAAGAGGGGAGCGAAGGAACCAAGGTAACTCTGGCTCCTGCTCCAGTCTAGCCTGCGCATCCCGCACCGAGAAGCCAATCTCCGTGTCAAGATCAGTGCGGAAGCCAAGTCTCTGTTTTATCCGGGATTGTGCCTCACTTAGGATCATCAGCCTTCGTCCTTGTCCATGTCCTCTGACAGCTTTGTGAACATATTCGGCTTCGCAGACGACACTCGTGTCTTTTTTACTTCTAGCAGGAAACTGGCTAGGGCCGGGCCGGCCTTCTTATCTTCTGGAAATCTAAATCGCTGCGCTTCCTTAGCAGAAGTAAGTTTCAAGATAGTTCCTTCCATAACCACAGATACAGTCTGATCCAGCTTTAGCTTCTTTACAGTCTTCGCAGGTATTTCAACCTGCACGGTGCGAGGTGACATCACGGCATCTCCCGGCATCTCCTAACACTAGCTGTGCTGTTAGTTACCGAACCCACCAATATAGCCGTTGGTCAGACCACCGAAATCTACCTCAAGCCCCGCCTCAGTAATCCACTGGCCGCGTACCAAGTCCTCGCCTTTAGTCTGGATGTTGTCCACAAACTTAGTATCCCGTCCCACCATCGGCCTGTACTTCAAGGAACCGAAATCCAACACAAACATAGAGTTGGTATACAGGCTGTGCCGGTTCATCAAAGGATGGGTCTTGATAAACAGCCGTCCCTGTGGCAGGACATACTCCATAAAATTAACCCCAAACGCACTAGCTTTCTCTGCCACATTCACATTGATAGCCGACTGCCCCGAAGCTGCCGCGATCTTCTTATTCAACGCATTCAGAGCCCCATTCCCCGCGAACACAATCCGCTCGTCGCCGGCCGAAGTGTCAAAGTCAAACACAGGCGAAGCCGCATCGAGGAAATCGTTCAAGGTCCAGCCAGCGCCCAGGATAGTCGTGGTAGCCGCCCCGATGAAAGTGCGAAGACCGCCCATAGTCCTGACAGGGTTGCCCCCCGCTCCCGGCAGCTCGCTTTTCTGACCAAACAGCAGGGAAAGCTCCAAACTCTGTGCGTGCTTAAACATCCCACGCTTCCGCTCGTTAGCCAGCACATCACCAGTCCTCAGCCGAGTCTTAGCAGCCGTTCCCGTGACTTCGTAGCTAGTCTTGATGATCTGAGTGAAGTTACTATATTTGATCGGGTTGCGCGACGCAGAGTTAGCTTCGGACGTGCCTTCCTCAAACGCCGGACCGATACGGAGCAAGTAAGCATTATCAGCGATCGCCGCCGCGGTCGTACCTGCCGCCCCACGGGTCACCACGAATGTCGTATCATTAGTAACAGACACAACCCGGACCACCTCGGGCGTGAAACCTACCACATCCGTAGCCGGCTCCACCATCAACAGATCGCCCGTCGTGAGATGCGTTGCAGTACCGTAAGCAAGCCCCGGCGACGTCACACTCGGATCGAGACTATCCACCACCACTGTAGTAGCAACACTGGTCAGCGCCCCGTTAACCTGAACCCGGAAAAGATCGTTAGGCTCATCCCACCACGAGAACTCAGGATCATCAGTCGTGGCCTTCGCCACTCTCGCCATCAAGGCGAAGATAGGCGCAGTACCATTAGGATTGCGGAAAAGGATCAGCTCCCGGAAGTTCTTAGGACGCTCGTCAGTAGCAAAGTTGCCAGTACCTCGAAGACCTGCGATAGCCGACATTCGTTAGTCCTTTCCAATCTTGGGCAGTGGTGGAAGCCCAATGCGGCGCACCGCATCGCATCGAGCCTGACAAACCTTAATATAGCACATGGCACATCTACAAATAGCTGATAGCTGATAGCCCGCCAGCCTGCTAGCCCGCCAGCCTGCTAGCCAGCTTCGTCTCTCTCCATACTCTCAAACAGCGCAGTGAAGGGGTTGGTAGGCGGAGCGGTAGCCGCGCCGGGAGCCGCACCAGCCCGCGACGGCTGGAAAGGAACGACCTCGTGCGCAGGCTGAGCCGCCACTTCGCCGCCGGGCTGCAATCTCAAAGCTACCATGGCCTGAGCACCCACATCCCGGATAAAGTCGTCAGTGGAGGCTTGAGGATATAGCTGTCGATAGGCTTGACCTGCCCGCATCACCACTTCCGAATATTGCTGATCCTTCAACTGTGGCCAGGTCTTATAAAACTGATCCTCTGCCGCGCTCTGTATTGTCTTCTGTTGCATGGTATTATCAATAATGCCAGGCAGCAACGCCGATACATAGCCTAGCGTCCCCGTGATAGCGTCCATACACACACGGGCCATAAGCTGTGGGATGATGGAGTTGTCACCTTCGTCCAACGCTGTCTGGGCTTCCTCGCTTAGAGCATAGTGCTGCGTCGCGAGGTTCTGTTCTACCTGCGATCGCCACTCTGTGTACTGGGCGTTTAGTTCCTCCGGCGTTGGCTGCGGCGGCTGCGCGGGCAGCGCCGCTGGCTCAGCTGTCAAAGGCGGAGAGGACGGTTCCTGGACTTGCCCCTCTGGAGCCTTCGGCTCAACATCAGGACTTTCCTCGCCCGCGACCGCTGCCCGGTCAGCCACAGGCTCAGTGTCTGGAACCGTCCTCTCTTGGGAAGGTGTAGCGGACCGCTCAACTACACCCTCCGTCTCAGAGCCGGCTTCGCCCTCGGCGCCACCCTCGGCAGCCAACTCTGCGTCTAGAAACTCCTCGATAACTCCGTCGTCCTCGCCGGGCACGGCATCGTCATCCTGCGCCATCGTCTCGATCTCCCTCCAATTCAATAAAGACCTCCGCCTGTTCCCGTAGGTGGGTCGGAAGCCTTAAAATGTCCATGTAGGCCGACAGCCTACCTTTATCATACTCGATATTGAATATAGAAGTGATGTTATCCAACGGAAGTGTGAGGTGCAGCTTCCCATGCTCGATACGCAGGCTGATAATCCTACAGAGTTCTTTCCATCCCTCAGTCTTCTCCAACCCAGACATAAGATCGCGAGTACGCCGTGCCTCCGCGAGACTACTGATTGAGGGGGAGCTACTGTCCAACATTTCCTACTCCCCCCGCGGCTGCCGCTGCGCCGGCAGGCGGCTGGGGCGGCAGTATGCCCTGCATCGGGATGATGTTGCCTGCCTGCTGCTGCGCCTGCACTTGCTGATCGGGCACCATCTGCACTTTGAATTGCTGGATATTCTTCAAGCCGGCAAGTTGTGCCACCCAGGAGAAAATCTTTCCCACGTCGTACTGTTGCAACACAGCGGGGAACTGCGCTGCCGACGCCAACAACTCTTTCCACAACCCCGCCATCGCAAACCGATCAACCGGCAACGTCCCATCCACAGGCACGAAATCATAGAAACCCTGGATTGTCTCTGCGTTCACATCTATAAACTGCGGACCAGCCTGCGTCGCCAGATCCCCCACCAGCCGGAACTTCTTCTCCAAGTCGTAGTACTGCTGGGAGTTTTGCACCAACATCTGTGCCAGCGGAGCCCAACCCAGCGCCGAGAAATACTCTGCTTCCGTCTTAAGTCGGTTGATACCGAAGGTCGAGGACGTCCTGATCTCCGTAGCTGTCTTACGGCCTGTAACATTCAGCGCGCCCATAAGCTGATCGCTGATACCTACCGCGCGCTGTCCGACCTGCAACATCACCCCAAGGTCTCTCAGATGCGTCTGTGTCACATCCACCACGGGCAACTGCACCACGGACCCCCGTAGGTCGGTGCCGTAGGCTTCCGCCTTCGCTCGCACAATACCACCTGCCATCCCTTCCATCAAATCTTTCATCACCACCCGCGATGGGTCCACTATAAATTGATTATTAAGCGTCTTTCTCACATTATACATATGGCTATTGATTAGCCAGTCCATCGTGCGCTGCACCGGATCCAAGATCTCGGAGATACCACGATTGACCAAAGCGTAGCCTTCGACCTCGAACTCCAACACCTGGAAGGGGAACTTGTTATGAAAAGCCCCGAGCGGCTGTGCGCCGAGTACCACCTGGAAGTCCGAGGTTGTCGTGAACACCCACTTCTCGGGAAAGTCGCTCCGCCCCAGCTTCCACTTCGACGGGATCAGTTCAATAGTCATCTCATAGATACTCACCACGTCCGACGCTTTAGTCTGCGCCATATCGAGCCCGCTGAAAAGGGCGGAGCTGTCGGCCAAGTCAAGCTGGCTGGAGCCGGGCACTCTCTGCATTGCGCCCCCTCCCCGCGTGTGCCGCCTGGCTTCCTCGATATTGACAAAGAATCCCTGGTCCGCTCTCTTAACCAGTGTATTCCAACTAAGCTCATTGTAGACGGCTACAAACTCGCCGTCCTGAAACCTATTCACGGGCACACGAGGGTCTGGGAAGAAATCATACGGCCGCACGTTATACAGCCGGTTGCCAACATAGCCCGTGACGCGGCGGCTCCGCTTCTTCTTTCGGGTGCGCCCTGTAGGCACCATTCCCACGATAAGCTGCGGCTCCTCCACGATCTCCGACACAATGCTTTCCTCGCGGTCCCAGTAATTCCCCACAATACCCACACCGTACTTACCCACATCTAGCAGCCAAACATACAGCACCGGCAGAAGGCCACCTACCTGTAGCTGGTAGTCAATCAGGGCTTCGATCGCCTGGGTCTGTTGCTCGCTCTCTCCGTGCCGGCCCGTGTACTGGAATACCGGGCTCCGACCGAGGAACACAGTAGTCCAGTAAGTGTGGGCAGTCATCAACATCCCGAAGCTGTAGGGCAGTACGATAGTGGTGTACTGAGGCTTGCCCTCATTCTCTCGGGCCTGCCGGCGCTTCGCGTCGATGTCACGTTCCTTTAGATAGGCGAGTGTCTTTTCCTCGGCGCGCGACCACGCGAGATGCCGTGCTTGGAAGCGGTTCTTACTAAACAACACTCGGTCCCGCGTCTCCGCCAGTATCTTCTTACTCAGCTCCGAGCCGGGCTTGATGTCTAGTGTAAGACTTGGCATAGTATGCTCCTCGCCGCGCGCCGGCGCCCTACGGGGCCGCTCTAACCGGCGCCAGGGCCGGAATGTCTCGTTCCTGCAACATCACGCTCATGTTTAAGTCTCCGTCCAGATCGACGGCTGGCCGCTTGCTAAGCTCCGACACAGCAATTGCCACTGCCTCGATCAGATCGTCATGCGACACCTCCGGGTAGGAATTAAACTGAGATATGAAGTCAGCATGATCCCGCTTTACATACAGATGCCCCGTCGCAGCCGGCCCGCTGAGACCATCTATGATCCTATCATACTTTTTCCTGCGGTCCCGGAACTCCGACACGACGAAGTATTGCCGCTGATGGTTCATCGCCTTGCGGAGTAGCCATAGCAAAGTCTGCTGGTAGGCTACTGTCTCGACGAAGATGCGGCGGGGTCGCCAGCGTAGTGCCAGCTGGAAGAACTCCATCACGGTCCACTCGGGGTCGTGGCCGCGCCGCACCGAGTAGTCGAGCAAATAGAAATCGCCTCGGTGCCGGCCCACCACCGCGAAAGCCTCGTAATCCTTCCCTTTCATACCCTTGGCTATCTGCCGATCACTGGGCGGCGGCACCGGGTCGATACTCATCACCACGTCTAGCGCCGCTCGATCCGGCAACAACTCATAGTAACAAAGCCACTTCGGGTCGAACGCCGAGCTTTCCTTCGATACCAGCCGGCACTCCATCTCTCGCAGCCAGATAGATAGCTGGTTACGGTCGAGGAAGAATTGTTTCTTCTCTCGCAGTGTAGCATCGGACCATCTGTCGGGCCAGATAGAGCGTTGCAAGCGCAGCGGAGCGTCTGCCGTGTCAGCGGTCCAGCATGGGAACACCTTGGACTGCCACTCCTGATCGCTGAGTGCCAGCGTGCTTGCATCCTCGCGATCCAGTGGTGTCTGAAGCATCACCAACTTGGCATCCGGCGCCTCACTTGCCGGTGCCAACGACTGTGCGAGCGCGCCGTAGATAAGAGCCGAAATCTTCTGCCGTTGCTCTGCCGTCGCGCAGTTCTCCTCATTTAGCGCATCGTCGATTATTATAAGATCTGGTCGGAAGTCATCCTGGTTGATACCACGGATGCTCCCTGTGATCCCTGCCGCCATGATCCAGACCGGATAGTTGTCGGTACCTTGCCAAATCTCCGCTTCCGTATCCTGCCATTTCTTCCCCGGGCGCAAATTAAAAACGGACTGGAACAACTTATTAAACTCTACCGCACGGCGGAGCCACTTCACAGAGGTAACTGCCTGCGACTCACTCTTAGAAATATAAAGAATGGTATGCGCCAAGCCGTAGGCTATCCGCTTCGCGGTATACATACGGAGCAAGGATGTCTTACTCCCACCGCGGAACACCTGGATGTTGACCAGACGACTAGTACTCTCCAACAGATCCCAAATCTGATTGTGGAACAGTGGCGTGCGCTGCCGTGTGGTGCGAGGGAAGAAAGTGGTACAGAAGAGTTCGTTGTCTAGAGCACAGAGTTCTATCAACTCCTGGACAGACACCTTCGCCTGCGGCGGCTCTGCTGCCGGCTCCGCCGTATCATTGGTGATGGCAAATGTCTGTTCCACAGTCTCGATCTCTCCAGGCGCGGCGCAGGGTGCCAGCTACTTGCGGCGCTTCCGCAGCTTCGCCAGCGTCTCCGCCAAGACAGCGCGACGCCGCGTGGTGGCGTTCTTGCTGTGACGCAACTCCTCCAGATCAGCGTGAGAGAGCTTCTGTCCGTCCTTAATCAAGCCCTCTCGCTTGGCAGTGGCTCGCAGTGCGCCGGGCTTCTTGATAGCCCCTGCAATGAAGTTCTTAGTGGCTGGGCGGCTGCGCCGGCTCTTACCTTTGGTAAAGGCGCCACGCTCGTTCCGCATCAACACTTTAATACTTGGCATCTCTCACTCCTCCTTGTGGGCCGGCGGCTGACAGCCGCCTTGCTACCTCTCTATAACACGCAAAGTAAATGATCTCTCATCGATCCGTCCATCTGAGGTCACTATCTGATTGGCAATGGTGTAACTATTCCCTGCAACGCCACCTGCCAATACCACGGCAGTGGTGGTGTCATTCTCAATGGCCTCGGTGCTCTTGGTGATCGCCGTGGGCACGGTCCATGTCGAGTTCGTAATCACGCCAATGCCTGCCAGCCAAGCCGACCAGTCGATCCGCCACGGCAGTGCGGCCGCTGGATCCTTAATCGCGAGGCCCAGGCTCATATCACGTCACCTTGAAAGTGCGGGGCTCGGCCGTGACAGTGAAAGTCCGGGGTTCGGCGCTGACTGAGAATACTTGCCCAGCTTCGCCGATGGCTGCGACGACACCACTGATAGGTGTGAGGGCAAAGGCCGTATCGGCTTCGCTGACAAGCCCGAGCGTGCGCAGCTTAGTTGCCAACAATCCGAAGGCGCTATCGGTCTCAATGGCCTGTCCGAGTAGTACCGTCCCGCCGTGGACCACCACCAGTGGGAAGCTGATGTCCGTCTCCACGGCTTGCCCGAGGCTGCGCAGCTTGCTCTCTGTCAGAGCCTGCGCAACATCAACCTCTATCGCCTGTCCGAGCCCGCGCAACTTCGCTGGCAGCACACTAAAGGTGGTGTCGGCCTCGGCGGCCAGCCCAAGGCCGCGTAGTTTCGCAGGACTGAGAGGCTGCGCCGTATCGGCCTCGCTCACCAGCCCGAGCGGGACGGTGAAGGGGCCACCGGCCGCCGGCACGAAGAACTGCCCCATGTCATACTGGGGCCGCA
>Ga0114931_10001086_pt1 | contig 34558 bp, 25 predicted proteins | sample 2SBtaG_FD_89579 | JGI IMG/M metagenome (GOLD analysis project Ga0114931, IMG submission 89579) | Deep subsurface microbial communities from Kolumbo volcano to uncover new lineages of life (NeLLi) - 2SBTROV14_V59a metaG | ecosystem: Environmental > Aquatic > Marine > Volcanic | place: Kolumbo...
TACGGCGATTCGCAGCCGGATGGGACGGTGAACGTGGGCGACGTGGTGAACACGGTTGACGTTTTGAAACAGGCGTCGACGGCGTTGCTCGAGTACCACGTGTACGTTCGGGACTTGGATCCCTCGCCGCAGAGCAGTTCGGTGAACGTGCAGGACATCGTAGCCCACGTGGACGCGCTCAAGCTCAAGGCGTACCAGCTTTCGATTACGGCCTGTCCGTAGAAGGTGGGTTCGTTGGCGCATCAACGCGGACCACCGCTGCTGATGACAGCCTGTTTTGTTGAATCTTGGTTTGAGGCCGCCCTTGATCGGGCGGCCTCTTTTTTCTCGGCGTCGTTCCTGTCGACTTGGAAACGCCGCTTTCGTATTAGCTGGATAATTCGTAGGAGGAGGACGGGACGATACGTCTTGCCTTTTCTGCCATTGTCGCGGGGTTGTAGAGTTTTTGATTGGCGGTCATCGTGACGACAGACATCCCCGCTTTGAGTTTTCGTCGCAGTTCACCGAACCGACGAATCCGCAGCAGGTTGCGCGCGACGTATCCTGGTCTGAGGTAAAAGGACTTGTAGCATTTTACGAGCATTTCGCGTAGCTCGTGGCGCGTGAAGTTTTCTTCCCAAACGGGAAGGCTGAATCCATCATGTGGGTTGAGGGAAAACTCTCGCCAGACGTCTTGTTTAATTACGCCCGACTCGAGTCCGCTCGCATAAATCTCGGTGCCGGGGTAGGGGCAAAAAATCGTAAAATGGGCGTAATTCGGATCGAGTTGTCGCGCGAGTTGCATGGTGTCGGCGATGTCCTCGGCGGTTTCGGTTTGTTGTCCGATGATGAAGTAGCAAAGCACCTCCATGTTGACCGCCTTGGTCGCCTGGACGACCTCGCGCACGCGGGCGATGGTTGCGTTCTTCTTAATGACCTTGAGCATTCGGTCGTTTCCACACTCCACACCGTAATGGATTCGGTCGCAGCCCGCCGACTTCATTCTCAGCAGAAGCTGCGGTGTCATCGTGTTGACGTGGGCGCGAACGTCCCAGCGAAATCGGATTCTGCGTCGGAGGATTTCGTCGCACAATTCTAAGACACGGTCGCGGCGAACTGTGAACGTGTCGTCATAGATGAACGCTTCGTTGATGCCAAGTTCGAGACATCGCTCCATTTCGTCGGCGACATGGGTTGCGCTTCGCCATCGGAAACCGCTCAGGACCGGAGAGAAAGGCCGGTCACAAAAGGTACAACGGTAGGGGCAACCGCGCGAGGTGAACATGGTTGTGATGATGTTATCGCGTCCAAGCAGCGAGGTGTAGTCGCCCACGTCGAGCAAGTGTCGTGCGGGAATCCCCAGCGCGTCCAGATTCTCCGTGCTTGGCGCGACGCCGTTGTCGACGATCTTGTCATGGCGATCGACGTACACCAGTCCCTTAATGTGGGGCCACGCGGTCGGATTGTCCAGATTGTTGAGCAGCTCAAGAAACGCGATTTCACCTTCCCCCTGCACCAAAAAGTCAACTTCCGGGTGGCGAATCGTCTCCTGGGGATAGAGATGCACGTGCGGTCCGCCCAGGACAATTTTGGCTTTGGGAAGAACTTTTCGGACGGTGCGAATGGTTTTGAACACATCGATCAGCGTAAACGTCATGGCTGTGATCCCCACGACGTCGGCGTGGCATGCGCCCAGGATCGATTCCAGTTGCTCGTACGTATACCCTTTTGGCTGGGCGTCGATGAGCTCGACGGGAAATTGCGAGTGCTTCTCCAGGTAACCCGCCAGTGACAAAATCCCAAGCGGCGGGTTGAATCCCCGGTGTTTTTCAACGATGGCCGGATTCTTCCCGATCAGCTCGCTGAACCTCGGTGGGTTGATGAGCAACACGCGCCACCGCCGGTCGGTTTCACTTTGGACCGCCGAAGTGGGATTGCTCTCTGGCGCGATTACCGGAAGGGTATGTATCATTGCGATCCTCTGTATCTATCCGAAATCGGGGGAACGTTTTTCGATCAGATCGGCGAGCAAACCGATCGCCAGCGTCTGAATGGACGCCACCGCAAGCGTGACCGAGGTGACATCGGCCACTTGCCCGAACAGGAGTTTGGAACCGGCAGCGGTTGTCAACGCCGCCAGCATCAACATCGCACCGACGGGGGAGAAGATTTTCAGCGGTTTGAAGTACATCACTGTTCGAACGATCAAGTTAACGAAATTCAACGTGTCATGGATGGGTCGGATCGAGCTTTTTCCGATGCGTTTTGCATAACTGATCGGGATGTATTTTACGTCGTATCCGTGCGTGAGCAGAGCAAGCGTGATCGTCGTCGTGAAGCTGAACCCGTCCGGCAATAGTTTGATAAACCGCTTGACGAGCGATTTTTTCATGACGCGGAATCCGCTGTTAAGATCGGGGATGCGAACCCCGGTCAGATAGGTGGCCAACTGCCTTAGACACCACTTCGCCGGTCGGCGAATCAAGGGGATGGCGACTTTGGCGCCGGTGCGCGCACCGACGACCATGTCGTGACGTTCCATCGCATCAATCAATTCGCAGAGGCGACCGTTTGGATACGTTCCGTCAGCGTCGGTAATGGCGACCAGTTCGTAATCCGCTTCCAGGACCGCTCGCTTGAGCGACCATCCGTATCCGCGGTTTTGTGCGTTGTGCAAGACGCGAACACGCGGGTCGCCGTGATAGCGATCGAGTACCGCTGCCGTCCCGTCGTTCGATCCGTCGTCGACCACCAGTAATTCAAAGGGGCGCTCCGTTGTTTGAAGGTTGCCCAAAAGGTCGTCGAGTGTTTTGGCAACCGAGTCACGCTCATTCAAAACCGGCACGATAACGCTGACACCGGCGAGCTTGCTGGTCTCGCCTTTCCCATCCGCCTTTGCGGTTGGAGTGTCAAGGTACACGCGCCGTGGAACGAGCAGTTGCCCCGCGGCGGTTTGTTGTCCTGATTCGATCATCGTAGTCAAGGCAAAGCTCCATCGTCGAGCGGTCGCATGGGCAAACCGGTTGCGTTGCAGTCTGGTGATTTATCGGTCTGCGGTGAGCGACCCTTGAAGGGGCGAGCGATGCTCTTTTGCGGCCGTCAGGGGGTGAGGTTTGCGACGGTTTCACCGGTGGCAGGTCCGCCCAGCAGCAATACCAGACGGTTCCGTCGGTTGTTGGACGCGGGAACCCTCTGAATCGTGTTGTTTTTCAGACGGGCGATAACGACACGCGGAGAAACATTCCGCCAGGCAGCGAGACCACGCCGCGGCAGCGACACGCCGTAATCCCATTGCTCGGGTAGTCCGCGAAGTTGCCTGGGCGTTGCAATCAGGTACGCCTCCTGTGGTTGTGGTAGCGGCGCTTGTCGCTGCACGATGTCGCTCGTGGTTCGCATCCACCAGTTCGGTGCGTGCGGGTCGCTGGCGACCGCGAGTCTGGATCGAAGACGCTTGGGGAAAAGGATACGATAGCGCCAGTAGGTCGATGGTGTCATGAAAATCGGCGTGCGATCGCAGTCCTCGCGGTCCCATTGTACATTGTGGATCATCTCCGTGATCGCGCGGCCAACGCGAGAGGTTGGTCGATGTATGAATCCGTTCAGGTGGTGGCGATCCGAAACTGCGAACCCGAGCACGCAAACCGCGGCCATCGGAAATGCCCCCCGTCGAATCGCCGCAAACTTTGCTCGTCCAATTCTTCCCACCAGGTGCGCAGCACACAACGCGAATGGAATACACAGAGGAAGAATATGACGACCGTGGAAAACAGGGTTTAACCGAATTGCTCCGTCTTTGATGCCAACTGGACAAATGGCAAGTAGCAGATATGTAAGAACCGACCACAGGGCGAGCCATCGGGTCGTTCGGAACGCGATCGCAACGGCACACACCCCCCAGAATCCGACTGCGATGGTTCCCCATCCGGATACAAGGGGGTGAAACATCATCGTTAGCCTTTCCATGGCGAGGTTCCAGGTTGAGGCGGTGGCGGGGGCACCGGTCAATCCGACAACGGGTACGTTGTGTAGAGCGGCCACATGTGCGTGGTAATTAAAAAGAAAATCGCCCGCAGCCCAACGAAAGAACAATCCCTCGACCAGTACGGCTGCAACACCCCCCGCGCAAAACACCCCCGCGAATCGCCACCGACCGACTTTTGAACGGCACGGACCCCGAAAGATGAACAGGATGATCGCAACGGCAAGTGGTGCGGTTAGAATCTTCGTGAGTGTTGCGATCGCGGCACACATCCCGCTTGCCAGAAGCAACCCAAACGCGTTTTTTGTATGCGCGCAACCAAGACCGCGTATCGCCAGGGCAAGCGAACCAGCCGTCCAGAGGCAGACGTGGACGTCGGGGAAACCGGCGGTCGAAAGAACCCGAAAGTAGGGAATCATTGATACGATCAGCGCAGCCAGCAAACCCTCGCGCCATCCCCACAGCATTTCACCGATCCATGCGACCAACGTGACACAAAGCAACGACGCCAACAGGGAAGGAAGCCACACGGCTGTGGGCGTCGATCCAAAGATCGAAATCGACAAGGCGACCGGAACGATCATCGCCATCCGCGCGTAATGATGGTGGACGCGTTGAATCGGTTCTCCCTGCTGGATTTGCTCGGCTGCGGCGAAATACCCCGAGTCGTCCGATCCAAGCCATCCGGTGGGATTGAATACTCGTACAAACAGGGTCAGCGTCAGCAGCATGACCAGTCCGGAAACAGCCCACCGGTTGCGATGGGGTGGGGTATCCATTGATCGTTTCATGGTGAGTTGTTCGGCAGAGAAGGAAGCCACGTTGATTCGGGAAGCGTGTGCCGCCTTGTCGATGCTGAAAACGGGGTTGCCGGTGGAGAGGCGTGGTCCACGAAAAACGCCCGCGGAAGTTTCCTGCCGGGGCGCCTTGGGAAAAACGCTATACTTTTTTCAGGTCAAGCGCTTTGCGGTTGCCGGCTACCGCTTTGCACACCTTATCGCTGAAGCTGGCGATATCCGCTCTCTCACGGTCGCGGCTCTGAATCGACAAGCCGAACTCCAAGGAGTTAACCGTGACGCCTCGCTACGACACCGCGGCGACCGGCTGTTCGGGAGTCGTTTTCGACGCGGAGGCAGACAGACCGAGCTGCTCTTCCAGGTCCGCTACCAGGGTCGCGAGGTTTTGCTCTTTGAGTCCTGCCGGGGTCATCCACTGTGCGAAGGTGTTATCCTGCAACATGTTTCCAATACGCCGCGACGCGAGGATCACCGTTGAATGGTTCTTGTTTCCCATGAAGCGTCCAATTTCCGGGAAGCTCATGTCAGTGTGTTTTCGCGCGAGGTACATTGCGATTCCACGGGCGAGGGCAATCGTTCTTGACTTACGCGACGTGTGCAGATCGGCCGGGGAAAGTCCGAAATAGATCGATACGACGCTTTCGATGTCCGACAGCATGACCACCGGCGCGGTCTGACGAATCAAGTTTTTCGTGGCACGTTCGGCAAGAGAAAGGGTAATTGGTTCGCCACTAATTTGTGCCTGGGCAACGACATTGAGAAGGGCGCCTTCCAGCTCCCGGATGTTTGCGAGAAAGTTTTCCGCGATGTATCGGATGACTACGTCGCTGATTTCGACGTTGAGCTTTTCCGCGCGACGGCGCAGCACGTTGGTGCGTACTTCCAAATCGGGCGACTCGATTCGCACGACCATTCCCGATACGAAACGACTTACAAGAGAATCGGAGAAATGTCCAATCATTTTCGGATGCGCATCCGAGGCCAGCACGATCTGCTTTCCCGCGGCGTCGATCGCCTTGAACGTGTTGAGGAACCCTTCCTGCGTGGCCCGCTTGTTGGCAAGAAAGTGAACGTCGTCGATGACCAACGCGTCAATATCGCGGTAGCGACTGTGGAACGCGCTCATCTCACGCGCCTTGACCGCGTAAATGTAGTCGTTGGTGAACTCCTCGCCGGTGACATATCGCCATCGCAGATGGGGGTGCTTGTCAGCCCACGCGTTGCAAACCGCCTGCACCAAGTGCGTCTTACCCAGACCACATCCGCCATGGATGAAAAGCGGATTGTACTTGGTTCCCGGGTTCTCAATCACGTCCACCGCAGCGGCGTATGCCAAACGGTTGGACGGACCGGAAACGAAAGCCTCCAACGTCCCGCGAAGCGGTTGAACCGCGGGAAGATCGTCGCAACGCCTGGCACTACCGACGATGCGCGTCGGAATGTTCGCAATGTATTCAACCTGGCGGTCGGGTTGTTTTTTGCGAAGCGTTCGGGCCAACTCCGGGTCGGTCACAAAACTCAATGTGTATTCCTGCTCGGTGACCTCTCGGGCAGCTTCAAGGATAACCTCGGAAAAATGACGCTCGATCCACTCGCCAACGAATCGATTGGGGGCGCTGACGCGCAAGAAGTTGTCGGTAAGGGTGAGTTGTGTAGCGTTTTTGAACCACACGTTAAAACGTTTTGGGCCAATTTTTTCTGCGATACGGGATTCGATAGACGAAACGGCTTCCAGCGCGCACGTGATCACAGTAAGCTTCCTTTGCAGTTAGGAACCTGTCGAAACTTCCCGCCCTGATGACTGATGGGCACGATATATTTAGAAGGTTGTGTTGGCGTCGCGGGCAAATTCGATTCGTTTTGGCCCGCATGATGTTTCCACCACCACGGAACGCGAATGTACCGCAGGTGTGTTTGCGGGTCAACTACAAATTCTGAGTTAAGCTTGCGCAACAGGTTCGTTGTTTCTGAATCACAAGTACTTATGCGCGAAAAAACTTTTTTTCAACATGCCCGAAAAAGGGTGATCCGCTTGGGCTAAGGCGGGCAATTTGAACAGGGGAGTTTGTTTAAACTATTGTTAATTATGGGGTTGCAATCCACACGGAACGGCGGGCCCGCTCGGTGAACCCCCAGCGCTTGTAAACGCGGCGCGCCTGTGCGTTTCGTTCGTCCACCGCAAGTGCCAGTGTTGTGGCACCTTCAAGCTCGAGAGTATCCACGGCGCGGCGGAGAAGCGCGTCGCCAACCCCCTGGCCTCGGGCGTTTTGAATCACGCCCATGTACACCAACTCCAAGGCATTGTGATGCGAAAGCCGTGCGAGAAGGACGATCCCAACGGGGGTTCCGTTGTGCATGGCAACCGACCACAATGCGCCGTCGAAATCGCCCGCCGCGCGGTGTCCGGCAAGAACATCTCGAGCCGGTCTGACTCCGCAAAGCTCCGGGCAGTCCGCGCTGCCTGCGTACGTCGCGACGATCGTTTGCTCGAACACGGACCGGCTGTCGTGGGTGAATGGGATCCAGCGAAGGTCGCGCCGGATTTGTCCAGGACCGCTGTGATAGCCGGCGCGGCGCACAAGGTAAACCAAGTCCGTAAGGTAATCGAGCCCGGCACCCTGTGCGACCGTGCTCCAGGGGCTATCCCCAGAGGGAACGAGGAATTCCGTCAACAAGACGCATCGACTCCGCAAGCCCCGGCAAACCGATCGAACCGAGGGGACGTAATCCATGATCGTGGTGGGGCAGGCCGATTCCACCGGGGCCAGCACCAACGCCGCCGACCCGGGGGATTCAACACCAGCCGCCGCTGCCACCATCTGCTTACCGGAAAAGGTCGCCACGACAGGCTCGATTCGCAGCGATCGGCACTGCGCGTCGTCGAGAAACTCCCTAACGGTCGGGTGATTTCGATCCGGCAGACGACGTTCGGAGACACCGAGCAAAAGATGAAGGGCATCTGCGTATTCAGGCGACTCCGTGGAGACCTCGCGCGTAGTCAGGTGATCGGCTTGTTGGATCGGGTGCGTTTCCATGGGATAAGAACAGCCATTTCCGATTCGTGACAAGAGCCCTGATGCCCGTTGAAAAACGGCCGCTTGCGTGCGTGGCACCGGCATCTTGTCGGTGAAATCGCAGGAGGAAGACCAGTATCGCACTTTTTTAGCGGACTCCTGCGGGTGCGCATCTGGCCAAGCTCTTCGCACGCGCCGTTAGTGTAGCATCGCCGATGGATCGGACCAAATAGCGGTTCAACGAGTCTGGGGCGGGGACGATGGTGTCAGCCTGTCGATTCGGGTTTTGCGTCGGGAAGCTCTTCAAGCTCGAATCCTTCGAGCAGCGATCGTGTATCGCGTTTTTCGCTCTTGAGCGTGCTTACCGATCCGGTGAGTGTGTTGACCGCGACCAATTCGGTGACATTTTCGATCTTTCGTTTTTCGATGGCGATCGGTCCTTTTTGCTCTTTGTGGAACACAACCCGCCGGTCGGCGATTCGAATTCTTGTTCCGGGGAAGATCGTCCCTGATACGAAGACCTTGGATGGCGAATCGACGTAAACATTGTTGAGTAATTCCTCCATCCGCTGTGTTTCGGTGGCGCGACTTTGTTTGGATTGGTTCATCAAGGTTTTGATCGCGTCCAGTGCCGCGACGCCTCCTTCAATCTCGCTGACGCCCTGCGGGGCAATCCCATCCATGAGTTCTTCGAGCTTTTGGGTGAGTTCGCCGACCCGATTGATCCGGCGATCCGTTTGAGCCGCTTGGCGTACGACTTCCGGTTTGATTCCCGTTACGATTCGGGTGATGATGTTCCGCTGGCTGCCCGTTTGCCGAAGGTGGATATCGCCCGATGCCAGAAGCGACCCGCCGATCATGCTGGCGGACTCGCCGAGAAATCGTCCTCCCGCGCATATTTGCGAGTTCATCGCCTGTTTGGCGATTTTAATGTCGCCGTTTGCAACAAGGTTGGCGTCGCTACAGAATTTCGCCGTGATCGTTGCCCCTGCGGTGACGAGTCCCGCACCGCGGGCGGCGATACCGTTGCGGACAGTCAGGTTGCGACCGGCGGTAACTTTGGCAGCCTCAACGGCGCTGCCGACGGTAACATTCTTAGCCGATGAGACTTCGAAACGATCCGGGACACGTCCTTTGATGTGGACGTCCACGCTCGCGTCCACGTTGCCCGACTCAAAGCTAACGTCGCCGTGGACGAAAAGGACTTCGTCGATGAGAAGAGTTTCGTTTTGCTGGACAACTCTCCCGGAAATCGCCGCGACCAGCTCAGATGGGTTCTCTTGTGATCGAGCGATGCTCTCATCGATTTTGAGCGTCTTGGGTGAACAGGTCGGAGCAATGGAAGTGCCTTCGATGTTTGTTCCGCTTGCGGCGGGAATGAGCGGTTCGGTGTGACCAAAAACTTCGCCCTTTTCCACCGTGACGATGCTGTTGAGACTGTAGAAGTCGACGGGGGCCTCTTCCTGCCACTCGGTGAGGGTTTTGTCGTATTTTTCGTCCCAGACGAACTGCTCATCGCGTCCGGCGGGTGGGGTTCCCCGGGCCACGAGAAAGTCCTCTGGAATCTCCCCCGACGAGAAGGTCGCCGCGAATTCGTCGACGCGAGCACGCACCTCATCGGTGATTCGGATGTTTTTGGATTTCAGCGTTTCGATGATTTGATCCACGCTGAACTGAGCAGCCGCCCCGGGAGGCTGGACAGAGATCGTGGCGGACATGAGGTCGTCGGATTTCCGAACGACCAAGAGGGTGTCTTGTTCTGCCGCTACACTGGCCATGATTAGGTCCGCCCGGGGTGTTTTCTCGCGATCAAACGGGCACGATCCCGCCGCCGCTTGTCTTCAGAGAGACGCTGCCGCTTCGATCCAGTCGTGATATCGTACGGGTCGGGGACGTTCTTCATGGCAATTGCGATTCGACTCGGAATCACGATGTTTTCGGACGGGCCTTGTCGTCGGCATTGTGGTCGCCGGGTTGGGGTCCGTGACGAAACCGGCGGTCTGGTTTTGCGGTGCAACGGTTGATGTTTTGTCGCGCCGTCCGAGCGGCGAAGGGGAGCGAAACCCGAAAAGTCGGAGCGTCCGTGCGGACTGAAGTCGGCTCGCTGTGCTTGACAGAGCAGCGACGGCAAGGGAGCTGACAAGCAACAACGCTCATCACGACTCCGCGACAGGCACTTTGCTTTCAATTGGGTTTTCGCCACGCAGTTCGTGTCCCCGCCGATTCTGTCACACGCCCGCCGGGTCGATTTCGCCGGCACGACGCTTACACAGCTCCCACGATGCGCCGCGTAGGCCAAATGACCTGCGTCGGGAATCGCCGGGGGATCGGATCAAAAGGGTTGGAGGGCTCCCGCATAACGTCCCGCAGCAGATTCAGAAGAACACCCGGGTCGACGGGTTTGGCGAGGAAGAAATCGCCACCGGCGTAACCGGTCATCTGCACTGCGTAATTGCGCGACATATCGTCGTTGGGGTGTGTGAGCATGATGACCGGGATTTCCGCCAGAAAGGGATCACGCCGAAGTCGTTCGCAAAGTTCAAACCCGTCCATTCCCGGCAGGTTCATATCAAGAATCAGTGCATCGGGGGGCTGCGATTCGCAGTGCCGCAACGCCCGATCACCGCAACTGGTGCTGTGTACACGAAGTCCAGCCGCTTGCAGGTGGCGTTTGAGTGGCCTTGTCGATTGGGCGTCACCGTCGACGATCAGTACGTGTGCGGACGCGGCGCGCATGTTTTTTCCCCTCCGTCGTTGGGTCGACCGGCGTTGCCGCCTTCCGACGTACCTAGCTTCTTTCGTCATTACCGCACGGGATCTCCGCACGGGATGCAACCCAAGTCTAGGATATGCCCCACGAGGGTCGCAACTCTTTTGGCTCGCACTTTCGCACCCGTAGCAGAACACAAAAAACCGGGGAAATAAACCGGGTTTCCCTGGGCAAACACGTTTTTGCCCCGCTGCGTATGGGTCCTGGGGGTGATAACTGTGGCGAGAGGGTCCATGGCACTTCAGGCGGGACGGTCACGTTCGGACAGAGCATTGCCTCTCAGGAGCCGCGACCGTCAGGGACGGATGAAACAGCGTGGCGCTCGTCAGGAAGCGGACATCAGTGGCGCGACCGTAGGAGAGCGGACAAACGGCAACGGCGCTAAGGGCATTTTCAACCTGGATTGGCACCGTGACACGCGATGTCTGGACCTGCAGATTCTGTCTTGCACCCGTGGCGAGATGGGTATGGTTTCGTTATTGGACCAGCCCTGTAGACTACCCGCGTGAGAGGTTCATTCGCGTTTCGATCAGCGGCGCAGGTAGACGGTGCCCCGGTCTTTCGTTGCCGTCGCAACCGTGCGGTAAGCAAGGCATTGTAAGTCGCTATCTGCGCGGAATAGATCGGCAGCGCCTTGCGTTTTCTTAAAGAGCGTTGGTTCAATGCGTTGGACCGTTTGGTTCGACGTTACAAGAGAGGGTTTTCAGTGTCCGAATTCGTACACGCTTCATGCGAGAATCAGGTCGCCGTGGTGACGCTCGATCGTCCCGACCTGCACAACGCTTTCAACGAAGTTGTCATGAACGAATTGACCGCCGCTTTCAAAAAACTGGGCGCGGACGATTCGGTCCGTGTCGTTGTCCTGCGATCCACGGGACGTTCCTTTTGCGCCGGCGCCGATGTAAACTGGATGAAGCGGATGGTCGGGTTTTCCTTTGAAGAAAACGTTGCCGACTCGAATGTGTTCGCTCGTATGCTTCGCACGATCCGTGACTGTCCCAAGCCGACTATCGCTCGAATACAAGGCGCTTGCATCGGAGGCGGGGTGGGTCTGGTGGCGGCGTGCGACATGAGCGCTGCCACCGAATCGGCCATATTCTCGCTCAGCGAGGTCAGACTTGGCATCGTTCCGGCGATGGTTTCCCCGTTTGTGATGGAAAAAATTGGGCCGGGCGCTACGCGGAGATTCGCGCTGACCGCCGAACGATTCGACGCCGCCGAGGCCAAACGTGTTGGTCTCATTTCGCAGGTTGCCCCAAACGATCGCGACATGGATGAATGGATCGCAGATCAATGCGACCAAATCAAGGGCAATGGCCCTCTTGCGCTCACCCATTGCAAGCAGATCCTGACCGAGGTCGGTGCGATGATGTGGGACGAGTTGCAAAAAACAACGGCCGAGCGGATTTCGCGTGTTCGCGTTTCTCCGGAAGGGCAGGAGGGACTCAAGGCGTTTCTGGAAAAGAGAAAACCAAGTTGGGTCGCCGACGCGCCCGACGATTAGGTGATTGGGGACGCCAAACGGTTAACCATCGGAGCGGGAGGGATTCGAACCCTCGGTACGGTTACCCGCACACCGCATTTCCAGTGCGGCCCCTTCAGCCACTCGGACACCGCTCCATCCAAAAAAGTTCGTTAGCTGCCCGTGGGAAAACGACCGCCCGCCCATGTGATACCTGCACCTTTCCGGTGAAAACATCGGCGAATATCCTATGCCACACTTCCTCAACAGCCAGCTGGACCGATCCACTCGATTCTGCGCGCTGCGACCCAGAGCCGCGACCGTGAGGGAGCGAAAAACGCGAACCCCAACAGCAAGGTGTGACGTAGCACCACCCATTTTTGAACATCGGTCACAGCCGCTTCGCCGTGTGAAGCGGGTATCCCTAACCCGAGGATTCGGCATAAGCTACACCACTGGAGCCAGCGAGACTCGAACTCGCGACCTTCTGCATGCCATGCAGACGCGCTCCCAACTGCGCCATGGCCCCGTCGATCACCGCTAATTATCGCGGACGACGGCCTGGTCTGCAACCGTTTTCGGTCGGATGTTTTCATTGGGGATCATCGGGCATCGAGAAGGGTTAAAACACGTTCGTTCGAGGGCAGGCCGCTGCTCAACGATCGAATATCCGCTGGTGTCATCCACGCGAAATCTGAAACCTCGCGGGGCGCCGGACGAATCTCTCCACCCATGTATTGCACTCGCCAAATGGCCAACACGTGACGCGAGTCCAAAACACGGACTGCCCCGACTCGCTCGGTGGGGGAAACGTGCAATCCCAGCTCTTCCAAGAGTTCGCGTTTTACCGCCTGTTTGGGCAGTTCGCCCGGCTCGACGTGGCCTCCGGGGAAACACCAGGTACCGCCCTTGGCGACGTTCGCCGCACGGCGGATGACAAGCAAACAGCCGTTGCGTTCGATGATTCCGATGACACCTCGACGCACAGGTCTTGGAGTTTGAGCATGTATGTCCGCAGCGGTCATCCCAAGTGTTCCTTCATCGCTCCGTCCGGACGCAAGACCTAATAAAAAGGGCGGCGGGCAAAAACCCACCACCCTGAACGTTTTCAAATGAAACGAGCAAGCCCTACGGCCAAATCATCGAGTCCGTAGAGGTCCATGCCCGACCCGGAAGAGCTTGCTGACCCGGGAAAGGATTTGGGACTCCGGCGTCACAGGGCGGCTCACCGTAGATTAAGTTCTGACGTGTGTCGCTCCAGTCAGGAGTCGTGAGCGTATAGACATTGTCAGAATCGATCCCCACGATCGGGGTTTTCTCAAACGAGGAGTGGCCGTCAGCAAAGAGAATGTTTTGCCCTTCGCCGTTTCCTGACCCACCGTGATTGTTGGAGTTAAACCTCCGCCAGTCTCTCGGGCTGGATTTCTGCGTTAACTGCTGCCCGGATGGGTCCACAAAATCCGGCGTGTTGCAATTACTCGAGTATGGCCCGCGATCGGCAATCAAAGCAGCTCGGTTGTCCATTCCCTCACGCGGGACCGTATCACGTGGTCCCCATGGAACCTGATACCCGTAACTGACGTGTTCGATACTCTGGAAGTCGTAATACAACTCGATGTTGTCCGTGGGATCGGGACTGTCACCACTACTGGGGCAGATGAACTGTTTGACCGTGACATCGCCCGATCGCACCAGCATCCAAAACGCCCTGGTGACCGACAGAAGTTGCGAGCCGTCCTGCGTGCTCGACGAGCTGGCCGAGGTCGACGGGAACTGCCGAAGATACCCGACGCCCGCCTGTTCGGAACCGGGATTGATATAGTTGATTCCGGTTCCATCCACCCTGGTTGCCGACGCCTCGAACGGAGGGACAGGCCACCGCTCGTTGTTGTCATTGGCGTAGATCTTGCACGAGGTACCGATTCCCTTCGTGTTCGACCCACACACCAGACGCTTGCTCAACTCGCGAGCCCTCGAAAGGCTCGGAAGTAGGATCGAGATCAACAGCGCGATGATCGCAATCACCACCAACAACTCGATCAGTGTAAACCCTCTAAACTTTTTCCTCATGACAAAATCTCCTCTACGTTTTCGTCAGTGACCGCATGACTTCACCGCCGATGAGCCGACGACCCGCAAGGGTCAGTCAACGGGCAATCAACCCGCACACGGTGCGATCTGTCACAAGCCGAACTCGTGCGCCCAAAAGCCGGCCCCACGTTACGCCGCCATCGCGGTCAACTGAACAAAATGCGAAAAACTCCTGAAATCACCTGGTTCCGATTGAAAAAAATCAAAATAACGACAATACCCCACACCAAAGCCGTGGCAACGCAGGCGCACACCCACAAAGCATCAGCCAGACTTCAGATCAGGCCACAAGTTGTCAACGTAACCGTCTGCTGTGCCACCACACGCGAGAAAAACAGCGCAGCAGCACGCGACCTTTGGTGAAATGAGGGATTCGGGCGAGAATCGAATCTAGTTAGGATAGCAATTCCAAAAAACGGAAAATCAATCGGATCGTATACGGGTATAATGTTGTATCATTTCGCCAGCCAAACACGGCAGGCATGGATCCCGAAAGACTCCCTATCTGTTCACCGCAGGAAAGTATACTCGGACGTTTCCACGCTGTCAAGGGAATTATCAGATGATGTGCGATTCTCGTGCAGATCGGGTGAAACTGCTGTAACCCATTTGTAAAGCGGCGTTTATGGCTGTTGAATGAGGGTCTGGAGGTTGTCAAAGCGGGGGCTGTACGAGATTCACCGCATATCGTGCCCCGATTCCCAGCCCCGATTCGTGGGCCGCTCGCAGGTAGGGTACCTGTTCCGCTCCGTGCGCTACCGGCGTCAGGCCCGCCCGGGCTCTTGCGTCGTTGAGGATTTCCAGGCCAATCGCATCCACCGAGACCGGGTCCGTTGAGGCAAGGATCACCCCTAAGTTGAGGATCGCGCCGGACGACGCCTCGGGACCGCCGTCATACACGACGCGGATTGCATCCACCAGGTGCAGGCGGAGTTTGTCGCGGATCGCCGGTAGCCCCACGATGTCCGATATGTAGGGCGAGCATCGGTTGGCGTGGAACCTCGCGGGGTACTTGACGAGCGCGTGGGATAGGTTCTTGAGCGAGCAGGTAAGTCCGGCGATGTTGTGCGTTTTGAGGAAGGGAACGTTGATGATCGCGTCGACCTGATCGAGAACCCGTGCGAGCTGATCCGAACCGCTTGCAAACTCAGTTTCGGTTTGTGAAAAACCCGGACGAGGAAGGGCTGTTCCGTTGCGTTTTGCGATGCCGGGAGGTCCTTCAATACAGACGATTTGCTTGGGGGTCAAACCGGCTTCAACCAGCGACTGGATCAGCGTTTCCGCCATCGCGCCGGTTGTCCCCAGCTTGGACTGGGCGGAACGGTTGAACTTCAACCCCACAACCTCAACGGAACCCAGTAGCGCATGCCACGCGTCGCGTTCCACCCGGGTTCGCGCGAGTGTCGTGACGACCCGGTGGATCATCTCGCGAAGGAGGGGGCGGTGCATGGTTGCATCGTGGATGACCTCACGCGCCGCGACCTTGACAACACGCGAAGGCGTCGTTCCAGGAGGGACGCGCAAACCTTGGTTTTCCGAGTCCTCCAACGCCGCAGACAGAACGCCGGGCACGGTGCCGGCTACCGCCGCGGTCGCCAGGAACCCGCGTCGCGTCATGGCGTTGACCGAATGTTGGGAATCGTCGTTTTGCATTGTTGTTGGACGCCTGCTTGCTGGACGCACAAGGGCATATCGGAAAAGCGGCAGGGCAAGGTCAGCAGGTGGACCGGATCGCGGTATCCGTTGGGCAGCAGGCGCAAAACCGCGTGCGCGCCGTTATCGGTCGGGGTCGCGGCGGGATGAGGTTGAGGAAGGTTCGGTCCCCTAGCTGAGGGGGATAATGGGCTTGCCGACTTCGAAAATAGACTGGGTTTTCAGCAGCGTCATCTCGTCGGGAAACGCATGGAACGCGTGAATATGAAGCTCATGGTCGCGAGCGTCAAAGTCCAGGAACGAGAAGGGCGCCAGCCCGCCGACTTCCCATTCGTCGAACTGGACGTAGATGCCACGATTTTGAGCATAGTGGACGTAATCACGGTGGGTGGCAGGGTACAGCTGGGGAGTCATCCTCTCAACCTGGGTCGAAAGAATGTACTTGAAATCGTCCGTGAATGAGTGGGCGTGGTCGCGCTCGCCCCGAAACCGGAACGACGAAGCCAAACCCGTACGCGGGAGAAGCCCGTTTTCCTCGGTGATCAGCTCAGTGACAATGTCGTTGCCGGCACGCACCGTGACCACATGGGAAAGTCCGCATACCCAAAGCTCCGCTTGGTAACGACTTAGATTCAACCGCTTCACTTTTCGGATGTCGAAAAGCTCGGGGTGAATCGCCTTGTTGTAAAGGCAGAATAAAAGTTCCTCGACCCGTTGTTTCGTCTGTCCTCGTTCCACGCGCGTTCCTCTTGCTGCTCGCTAGTAAAGTCCCTTCGTCGCGACCCTCTATTATACGGCGAGATTCCGGCAATTCCACGAAAATCTTTGCAGATTCGAAGATTTATGACCGCTAATCTTGCGCCCTTGGGCGGGGGTTCCTATGATCGGTCCCGGTAATTCGGGCAAAACGATCCAACCGACCCACCTTGCCGCGGACCCAGGCAGGCCTGCCGTCCCGGCAATCCGTTGGGGCATCCTACCTAATCTCGGACCCCGGCGAGGGGTCGCGAACAGGCGCTCACGGGGAGATTGTCGCGTCACCGGTCGAGGTTATAATCCTGCGTCATGAGTCGACGAATCGCGGTCATCTTAATGCTGGCGGTCCTCCCATCCGCCCTTATGAATGGGTACGTCCTCGCACGCCCTACGGTTCTCGACGATTCTTCCCCGCCAGGGGAAAAGGTCGCTGATGATGATAAGCAAGCCCCAGCGGGCGACCCGTCTCCGGAGAAACCTTCAGACCAGGATACACCGGTGACGGGAACCCCGGTCGTGGGGTTGCCTGCATTGAGTGCGGGTTTGGCCGATTATTCCGCGCCCGTTTCTCGCACGTTCGATCCGGTGCGTAGTCGGACGTTGCCGGTAGGACTTTGGCGTGGGCAGACCCTTTCGGTCCCGCGACCGTTCAGTCGCCTGGACCGCGTTGTGGCCCTTTCGTGTTGCGACGCTACGGCGCTTTTGAGGATCGCTCGAAACGTTCGGTCGAACAGCCCTCCTCCGCGCCATTAGTCGGCGTTCTGGATTTCCAAGTGTTGAATCGTGTTTCGCGTCCGGCCTTGATCGCCGCGGCGCACTAGAAATGAATGAAAAAGCGTCCCCGTGACAAGGGGGTTACCAGTGGCGTGCGGCGCCGCTTGTTTTGTGGAGAAAACAGCGAGTGAACGATCCTAACAGAGCATTCAAATGGTTATTGGTGGTGGGCATGGTTGTCGTGTCCATTTCAATTCTTTATCCGCCCAGCGAGAAGCTCAAAGGCGGTATCGACCTGGTCGGCGGAAGCAGTCTCCTGTATGAGATTGATACGACCGGACTTAGTGCAGCGGAACAGTCCGACTTATCCGAACGCGTGATGAAGATTCTCCGCGAACGCGTCGACCCCAACGGGACAATGAATCTTGAGTGGCGTCCCGTGGGGACCACGCGCCTAGAGATTCGCATGCCGCGTCCTCCCAAGGGTGCACGGGAACGACGGGAGGTGTACAACAAGGCCCTCGACAAGCTTGAAGCGCTCAATGTCAAGCGTCGGGAGCTGGAGCGGGCGCTCAGCGCGCCGCCGGAGAAGCGCAAGGCGCAGTTGGACGCGCTTGTTCGCGGGGTCAAGGAGCGACGACCGTTTCTTGACGCGGTCGCGGCGAAATACGACGAACTGGCGGAGGCAAGAGCACAAGGCGATACCGAGAAGATCGATTCGGCATCCGCGGCGTATGAAGACGCGATCGCAGACGTGCTGGCAACGAGTCTTCCGGTACTTCGTCTCAACGACATTCTCGCGCTTCCGCCAGGGAAAGCGCGCGACGACGAGTTGCAAAAGCTGCGTTCCGAATTCCCCTCGTATGACGCCGGGGCGAGCAACGACGCCGGCGCCAAGCTGCTGACTCGTGCGGTCAAAGCCTATGATGCCTGGGCGGTGGACAAGGCCGACATCGAGGATCCCTCAGACCTGAAACGACGTCTTCGTGGTGCCGGCGTTCTTGAGTTTCGCATCCTTGCCGACCGTGACAACGCGAAACCGGATATGATCGGCCATCCGACCAATGCCCAATTGCGCCAGCCGATCAGCAAATACACCAAGCAGCTCGCGCGGTACGGTCCACGTCCACGACCGGGGGATCATTATCGATGGTTTCCGATCGAAGACATTCTGAAGTTCACTCATGCCAAGGATATGGCCACCTTCGAGAAGCAGAAGGACCTTCCGGGAATGCCCATCATTGAAAAATATGCGGGGCGCTTTTACGTGCTTATGCACAATGATCCGGAGTTCGGTTTGCTCCAATCATCGGGGAAGGCCAAGAAGTGGGAGCTCAAACGCGCGTTTCCCGACCGTGACTACATGACCGGCGAAAACGTCGTCTCGTTCCAACTCGACGGTCGCGGGGGGCGAATGTTCGGCGAGTTAACCGGAAGCAATGTCAATCGCCAGCTCTGCATCCTGCTCGACGGGGTGGCTGTTTCTCACGCGCGCATCAATGAGCGCATCACCGATCGCTGCCAAATCAGCGGAGGGTTTACCTCCGAACGCGTGCAGGACCTTGTCAGTAGTCTTGAAGCGGGTTCACTCCCGGCACGACTCAAGGAAACGCCGTTGCGCGAGCAGACGATCGGACCGACGCTGGGCGAGACCAACCGCCGTCACGGACTTCAGGCTTCGGCGTGGGCTGCGATTGTCGTAGCGGTGTTCGTTCTTTTCTATTATGGGATCGTGGCCGGGGGAATGGCGGATGTGGCGTTGGCGCTCAACGTACTTTTTGTGCTGGCCGTGATGGCGTTGTTGCAAGCGACCTTCACGTTGCCGGGTATTGCCGGGTTGATTCTGACGGTCGGTATGGCCATCGACGCCAACGTGCTGATTTTTGAGCGGATCCGGGAGGAGCGAAGGAGGGGGCTTGCGTTCAAAAAAGCCTTGAACCTTGGTTACGACAAGGCGTTAAGCGCCATTATTGACTCCAACCTGACGACGCTGATTACCTGCATCATTTTGGGATCGATCGCAACGGAAGAAGTTAAGGGTTTTGCTCTGACGCTCGGTTTGGGTCTTGCGACGAGCATGTTCACCGCGATGTTTTGTACAAAGCTGGTGTTCAACACGCTCATTTCCAAGGGACTTCTCAAGGATTTTTCGATGCGTTCCTTGATCGGTGTTCCAAAGGTGGATTGGGTCGCCTTGCGGACCAAGTTCATGCCGATTTCGCTGGTGCTTTGCATCCTGGGTGGTTCCAGTTTTCTTTACATTGCCACGACCAACCCTGAGGCCCTTTTTGATATTGAGTTTCTCGGTGGAACCAGTGTTCAACTCGACCTGAAACCGGGCGAAACGATGTCGGATGAGGATATCCGTCTTGCTATTTCCGGCGAGAATCCGGAGACGATGTCTTCGGTCAAATGGCTGCGCGATGCTTCGGAGTCTCTCAAGGCTGCAACCGTGGTGTCCGGGGATTCGCCAGGTGTGTTCACGGTGACTGCGGGCACACTTTCCGGAAGCGATATCGACGTGTTGATGCAATCGACCATCGAGCCGTATGTGGAGAAGGGGGGGGTCACTTCTGATGGTGCGAAAGCGACGTTCGTTTGCAAGTCCGGAGTGGGTGCGATCGTCGATCCCAAAGTGTTCAAGGAGAAGGTCTTGGAGGCGTCCGAGCATGTGGCGGAAGCGGCAGGTCGTTTGCGTGGCGCTCGGATTCAGACGGTCGGCGAAATCGGATCCAACGCTTCCGACCAGTTGTCGTTCGAGGTGGTGACCGTCGAGACGGATCGTCCGCTGGTCCAGGCGGCGATTTTGGCGGTTTTGGGGGACAAGCTTTCGGTCCAGCGGTCGCTGCACTTTGCCGCCGCCGTGGACGACGTCATCACGTGCGAGCCGTATTTTGTAATCGAAAACGAGGATCGCTATCTCGCCGATGTTCTGGACACGAAGGATCAAACCAGCATTCTCGATTTTCGAGGCGGAGTGGCGATTGACGTTCGTCTTGATGAATCCGAAGAACCGGTCAGCGTAGAGGAAGTGCGTTCTCGGATTCGAGAGGTTGGGTTGCAACCCGAGTACGAGCAGTTCCGCACGCGCGAATCCGAAGTATTTCCACTCGGCGAAGAAAGCACCACCGCCGACGGCGAAAAGGGTTACAAACGCTTTGCCATTTGCGCCGTCGATGAATCGCTTCTTTACGATGACGACGAAATTCAATGGCGGGACTCGGTGGCGTCCAGTGAACTAGCCCAGGTCGAGGCGGCGCTGGGGGCCGAAAAATCACTGTCCAAGGTAATCCAGTTTGCGCCACAGGTTGCCGGACAGGCGCGCAACAAGGCGATGTTTGCGATGGTGCTTGCTCTGATTGCCATTGCATTCTACATCTGGATTCGGTTTGGAAACAAAGATTTCGGGTTCGCCGTGATTGTCGCGCTGGTTCACGACGTGGTGATCACGCTGGGGCTGATCGGAATCGGACATTTCATCTACAAAACACCAATCGGAAAGATGCTGATGATCGAGGACTTCAAGGTCGACCTGTCGCTTGTGGCAGCCGTTTTGACTGTCATCGGTTATAGCATGAACGACACGATCGTGATCATGGACCGGATGCGCGAGAATCGTGGAAAAGTCGGCAAGCTCAGCGTGAAAATCATCAACGACAGCATCAATCAGTCGATGTCCAGAACGCTGCTCACTTCGCTCACATCGTTTTTCGTTGTGTTCGTTCTCTACCTGTTCGGCGGACGTGGGGTTCACGCGTTCAGTTTCGCACTGATGATCGGCATTGTCGCCGGTACTTACAGCACGATCGCCATTGCCTCGCCGCTGGTGTATCAACCCAAGCTGCTCTCACGCGTCTTTTTGTCGCTGGTGGTGCTTGCCGTGATCGGGTTGGTGGTCGCGGGGACGAGCGGAACCGTTCGCACCGTGCTGCTCGGTGTAATCGTGGTCGTGTTTGTCCGACAATGGATCAGGATCGGCGGATCGCACCGTTCGTCGGGGGCGCTTCAACCTGCGTAGCTCCGTTCGTGCGGCGGGTTTTCCCGGTTCTGTGTGTGCAAACTTTTGCGGCGTCGCTCCTCCCGGAGCGGCGCCGCTTTGTTCAATCGGGCGTTGTTGTGTAACCGGAGTGGCGAGATTCGTTCCCGCGGAGGAGACGCCGAGCGTGCATAGAGCGTTATCGACAACGCGATTGTGTGGCAGCCTTGCCGGAACGCACCGTCAATCCGCTCGGGCGATTCGCCCGGACGAAGCCGCGCGGACCAAAGTCCGCAGCTCGCTGCGTCCCACCTTTGCAAGGGGGGATACAGGGGAGTAACCGGGTCCGTGACGACATGGACGGTCTTGTCTTGCGGTGGAACGATGAATGTTTTGCCCCGCCTTGGCTCGCCGTCATTCTGAACCCACCGCCTCGTCCCTCATTGTTATTCTGAGTCCGCAGCTCATTGTCATTCTGAGCCTGCGTGAGCGGTCGAAGAATCTCTCCCCGCGTCCAGAAAAGAATCTCCTGGGCATTCCAAACGCGCTACGATTCGACCGTGGAGATGCTTCGCCGCGCTCAGCATGACAGATTGGGGAACGACAAATCCGCGCTCAGAATGACAGGGCCGCGACCGTGAAGGGGCGGAGATCGCAACCCCAACAACAAGGCGTGACAAAGCACTAGCGTTTGGAGAACTGGAAGCGACGGCGCGCACCACGCTGCCCGTACTTCTTGCGCTCGACCTTGCGAGCATCGCGTGTGAGCAGGTTTCTTGTGCGTAGAAACGACTCGTATCCGGGGTTCGCAGCGACCAGAGCGCGGGCAAGACCCATGACCACCGCACCGGATTGACCGCTGATTCCGCCACCACGAACGTTGACAAAAACATCGACTTCTTTGGATGTCTCGGTAACGACAAGCGGAGTTCTCACGATTTTTTGATCTTTTTCAACTCGGAAGAACTCATCCACATCCTTTTTGTTCACGACGAATTTGCCCGTTCCCGGCCGGACGCGCACGCGCGCGACGGCCGTCTTGCGACGACCTGTGCCCCAATAATAGGGATTCTCCTTGGGAGGCTCTTTGATACTCGAAGCGTGTGGGATGGTTTGCACACTCGCCGGCGCGTCGTCGCCGAGTGTGACGCCCTCAATCGTTGCAGTCTGTGTTTCAGACATAGGTCGGGATTCTCTCCAGTATCTTCTTCAGCGACTAAACCGCCAGAGCCTCGGGAGCCTGGGCTTGATGCGGGTGATCGTTCGTTGCGTAGACCTTCAGCTTCTTAAGCATGTGATGCCCCAATGCGTTCTTGGGAAGCATACGGCGGACAGCTTCGGTAACAATACGCTCGGGATGATGCTCCATCTCGGTCTCGTACGGTACCTCCTTGTACCCTCCAGGGTAATAGGAGTATCGGGGATAAACCATCGTCGCAGCCTTGTTGCCGGAAAGGTGAATCTTGTGGGCGTTGGTCACGACAACAAAGTCACCCGTGTCAACATGAGGGGTATAAGTGGGCTTGTGCTTGCCCATCAAAACGGTGGCGATGCGAACCGCGAGGCGACCAAGAACCTGATCGGTCGCGTCCACCTGATACCAGCGGCGATCGACCTCGCCGTCTTTTGCCGAAAAACTTCGTAACTTACACGTTGACATAGACTTACGATTCCAAAAGGGCTTATTGCACAAAGCCGAGTCGGGCAGTATAACCGGCAGTGACGCCTCGTCAAGCGGGGCTAATTGGCCGGTTCGCTCTTTGGGCCATCTTCTGCGATGCAGTACAGGGATCGTGCCCCGCGAAGAAAAAGCTCCTTCCCGACGATCGCTGGAGAGGCTGAAAAGGAATCGTCAAGACGGTTGGTCGCGACAACCCGGAATGGTGCGTCGCGTTTGACGACCTGGGTCGTGCCCCTGCGATCGGCGATGTAGATCCGACCGGCGGCGCCCACCAGCGAAGCGTATACATTGGTGATCCCATTCAGTCGGACGGGACCAAACTGGGTGCGCCCGTTGCGGGCATCCACGCAAGTGAGATACCCCTGATAGTGTCGCAAAAAACAGAGCGCATCATCGTACAACACCGGGGAGGGAACATACGGGGTGTAACGATTGCGAGTCCAGACCACGGAATCGGATCCGGTGACGTCGCCTCTTGCACCGACCAGGCGAATGGCCAACATCGCCTGCGTGTCGTAGCTGTTGGCTGCGTAAACAATTCCCTTGGCAGAGACGGGTGTGGCCACGACGTTTCCCGATAGTCCGCCACATTCCCAAATCGTCTCGCCGGTCTGCAGATCGTAACCACGCACCCGGTTGGTGGCACTGACGATCACCTGCGGTTTCCCCTCGACCTCTACAATGATCGGGGATGACCAGGAAGTCGGTTCGTCGCGGTGGACGTGCCATTTGACCGAACCAGTGCGCTTATCAATCGCCACGAGAAACGAATTCGCTTCCTGATCCCAGTTGACCACGACCGTGTCGCCGTACAACGCCGGTGAGCTTCCTTCGCCGTGACCGTGCTTGGTTTGCATGTCCCCCAGGTCGACCTGCCAGAGCAAATCGCCGGTCATCGACAGGCCAAACACGCCTCGCGATCCGAACGATGCGACGACAACCTCCCCATCGGTGACCGGTGAAGCCGACGCCCAACTCGCTGTCTCGTGCATTCCCTCGTGCGGGCGGGCAGTCAGCATCGTTTTTTCCCAAACCATCGCGCCACTGCGGCGGTCGAGTGCGAGCACGATGAACTTCTGCATTCGCCTTGGGGCGACGTTGTCATGTTCCCCGGGACGGTGCGGGAATCCCGTCGCAACCGGTTGACCAACCGGACGCGCGGTCGTGAGGAAGATGTGGTCGCCCCAAACGATCGGCGAGGAGTGTCCAAGCCCCCCAACCGCGACCTTCCAGCGGATGTTTTGCGTCTCGCTCCAATGAACAGGCGGAACGGCGTGGGGAGCAACGCCTGTTCCCATCGGTCCCCGCCACTGCCCCCAGTTGTCCATCGGATCAAGTTTCGGTTGAGCGACCGGAGAGACGGCAAGCATCGCCGCCAAAATGGCTACAGGCTTGATGATCATGTTCACGAAAGTTCTCCAACTCGGATCATCACGCGCATGAATCACCCCTTGCTGCAAGCATGGTCCTTTTCCGCGTACCGCCCGCCCTTTTGCCGTCTCGGCGCTAAGAGGGCAAGGGAGGGCTTGCCATGAAAAACCGCGAATGCTCCACCCCCCCATGCGTCGGTTATACCAGCAAACGGAACGATTCGGAAACGTCGTGGGGGTTTTGACGCGCGACTGATACCGAATCGTTATGTTTGTATCAGCGGGTGTGTGACAGAATCGGCGGGGGAGCGAATCGCACGGCGAAAACCCGGTCTAGAAGCGAAGCGCCTATCGCGGAGTTGTGATGAGCGCAGCGAGCCGCGGGCTTTTAGTCCGCACGGACGCTTGAACTTTTCGGGTTTTGCTCTTTTCTTCCGCTTGGAAGGCGGGACAAGACCGCTGCTCGGATGGCGGGAAAAACTTCCGTCGTTCCACCGCAGGACAAGACCGCCGATTTCGTCACGGACCCCTATGACTATCCCGTTGACGCCGGGGTGAGGTTCTCTAGGAATCCTTCAAGCTTTCGCGAGCGAACGGGGTGTTGCAGTTTTCGAATAGCTTTGGCTTCGACCTGTCGAACGCGTTCCCGCGTCACTTTGAAAATCTTGCCGACTTCTTCGAGGGTGTAGGTGTACCCGTCGCCGATTCCATACCGCAACTTGATGATTTCCCGCTCGCGGTAAGTTAGCGTTTTGAGAACTTCCTCGACGCGGTCCTTGAGCATGCCGCCACCGGCGGTTCCCACGGGAGACTCCACGGCTGCGTCTTCGATGAAGTCGCCGAAGTACGAGTCTTCGCTTTCGCCCACCGGGCGGTCCAGCGAGATCGGATGGCGGGAGATTTTCAATACCCGCCGGCACTCGGTCAGTTCCATGTCCGCTTTTTTGGCAATCTCTTCGATGGTCGGCTCGCGTCCGAGGTCTTGCAGCAACTCCTTGCTGACATTGCGCAGGCGACTCATCGTTTCGATCATGTGGACCGGAATGCGAATGGTTCGAGCGTGGTCGGCGATGGCTCGTGTAATCGCCTGGCGAATCCACCACGTGGCATACGTGCTGAACTTGTAGCCTCGCTTGTATTCGTACTTGTCCACCGCCCGCATCAACCCGGTGTTGCCTTCCTGGATAATGTCCAAAAAGCTCAGCCCGCGGTTGCGGTATTTCTTGGCGATGCTCACGACCAGGCGCAGGTTGCCGCCGGAGAGCTTTCGTTTTGCGTCCTCGTACTCAGCAAAGACGCGTTGGATCTCGATGAGTCGATTCTGAAGTCCGTCCGAGCGCTCGATACACAAAGACTCGATTCCCGAAAGCTCCTCCTCCATCGCGTAAATGTCGTCAGCGGGGAGCGTTTGGCGTCGTTCCTGCTTGTCCAGGCGTGCCTCCAGGTCGATCATCTTTTTGTAGAGATTGCGCAGCTTTCGCATCAAGGGGATGATCCGACTCGTACGAAGCGATAGCTCCTCCTGCAGCCTGGAGAGCTTTCGCCTCCGCTGACGCATTCTTTCTTCGATCGCGCGTCGTGCAGCCGCCGGTAAGCGCGACGTCTGCAATTCTTCCCAGTCTTCCTCGTTCTTTTTTAGGAGTGCACGAATGGTTACCAGGTTGACCGGGATTCGCGCACTGATGCGCGCCTTGGCGGCATGTTCCGAAGTGGAAATCTTCATCGTCCGTTCAAACGGGAGCGTTCCCTCGTGAACCTGCTGGAGAATATCAACCGCAAGCTGCGTGCAGTAGTCGCTTTCCAAAACCTTCTGACGAAACGCCATCCGCGTCAGCTCGATTTTCTTGGCGAGGCGAATCTCCTCTTCACGCGTCAGCAGCGGAATCTCTCCCATCTGGGTCAGATACATCCGAACGGGGTCGTCGATGCGTTTGGGACCAACCTCCGCCACAAACGTGTTCATCTCAATTTTGCCGCTGGTGCTCGAAGGGCTTTCCTCCTCAGCCAAACGCGCCCGCACCGCGGCGCTCGCCTTTCCGCCCTGCTTACGCCGGTGGCGGGCGGCATCGACTTCGTCAAGGGTCTCTATCTTGGCATAGTGCAGTTGCAGCAGAATCGCCTCCAACTCGTTGGGATCCACAGCGTCGTCCGGGAGAATCTCATTCATCTCCTCCCAAGTGACATATCCACGCTTTTTTCCCAACGACATCAGCTCTTCAACCGCAGCCTCAATCGGTTTTTGGGGTCGTCCGATTACGTCGATCATGTTTGCTCCGTCACGATGGTGTTGTCTGGTTTAACGCCTGTTACCTCCTGCCCCTGTTGGACCGACGCCTGACGAATCATCCGGCGGGGTCCAAAATGGCAGTGTCCATACGTTGCCGCACTTATTTTTTTACTGACTTCAAGGTCCGCCGGGCTTGCCGATCCAGAAAGAACCGCCCCGGCCATCAGCTTGTTTCGCGATTCCTCGATGTCGTGGCTGTTTGTCTCCATTTCCAGACGATACAAGGCCACTTGTAGCGTTTGCTCAAACCTCCCACGCGCCGCCCCGGCGCGCACCAACTCCTCAACACGTTCGGTATCCGCCGTGTCACGGCAGCGAGCCAGAACGTCAGAGAGACGATACGTTTCCGGGTCACCGGCCGCTTCCAGCACGGCAGCAGCAATATACCTGTCGCGCTCATCCGAAATACGTTCGAGATCGACCTTGCCCGCCACGGACGACGCAAGAGCCGGTTCGTTCAGCAAAACCTCCAGCACCGTCACCCAGGCAGCACTTGTCCGGTGACGTTTTTTTTCTTTCGACACCGCAGCAACGATTCCGGGACCCCGGCGACGCACTCTGCGAGGCTGAATCATCCGCCGGACGTCGTCGCGGTCCACGTGAAGCAGATGCGCGATCTGGTTCACAATCAATCCAAGTTGGATTGCGTCAATCGCGGCACTGCCGGTCGCCTCCGCAATGACGCCCGTAAAATCAAGCATTGCCTCGCGGCGTTTGGCGTCCGAGCCCCGGCCATCAAACTGGCGCAGCGTCGAAATCCACTTGAATTCTAGCGCGTCAACCGCTCCCTTCAACACGTCCGAAAACGCGCTCGTACCGTTTCTTTCAAGAAACTCCGCCGGATCTTTTCCGTCCGGTATTCGCGCAAGTTTTACGGAGATGCACGCGGGAAGTGCCACATGAATGGCACGATCAGCGGCCGATATCCCCGCCTCGTCCGAGTCGAAAAGCAAGACGACCTCCTGGCAGTAACGCCGGAGCAGTTGCACATGCGACTCGGTCATGGCCGTCCCCAGGGTCGCCACGACGTTGTCAACGCCCGCCTGGTGGCACGCGATGCAGTCCGTATAACCTTCCACGAGCACCGCACGATCGGTTTGGACGATGGACGCTCGAGCCATGTCAATGCCGTAGAGGCTGCGACCCTTATCGAAAAGCGGTGTCTGCCGCGTGTTGAGATACTTCGCCCGGTCATCTCCCAGGGTTCGCCCGCCGAATCCGATGACGCGATTCATCGAATCGCGAATCGGGAACATCAGGCGGTTGCGGAAGGTCTCGTACGTTCGACCCGACTGCTCGTCTCGCCGGAGCAGGTCCGCTGCCACCAGAAGACTCGGCGAAAAACCGACCTCCGCCGCCGCCCCGACTATGTTCGAACCGTGCTCGGTCGCGATGCCTAGTTGGAAGCGATCAACCGTAGATGACTCAAAACCTCGCCCGGCAAGGTAGTCACGAGCCGTTTTTCCCGTGGCGTCGGATACGAGCCGGGCGTGGAAAAAATCCGCCGCCCAGGCGTTGGCACGCGCGATGTCGCCACGACCGGCAGAATCCCCGGAAGCGGCACGAGGGTCGCTGCGACCCAAGTCGATCCCAACCCGATCCGCTAGAAAACGCATCGCCTCGATAAACGGGAGGTTTTCACGGTACTGAAGAAACGAGAAGACGTCTCCACCCTTGCCGCACCCGAAGCATTTGAAAAGCCCCTGTTCAGGCGAGACGGTAAAAGAGGGGGTTTTTTCGCTGTGAAACGGGCACAACCCGACTAGGCGCCGACCGGAGCGCCTGAGCGTGACGTGCTCAGAGACAAGTTCAGCGAGGTCAACGCGTTCGAGAATCTGTCGCTTTTTCGATTCGAAGTTTTGCAACGGTCCCCTGACCTGTATACGGCAAACAGTAGCCGACGCCGACGACGAACGCAAAGCCCGCCGCCAAGTTCTGGCCGCTGACACACCAAAAAATAAAGCCGGATTGTCGGTATGAACCTACTCCCAGTACTGCAAAGTATACCCCACGATTCTCGGACGGTCAAATCACAACCCCCCCTTATGCAAGGGTTTGTGACAATTTTGCGCGTTTTTGTTGGAGAATCAGCGTTGCGCGAAACGACCTGTGTACCCTAGGAAGTTTAGGAAGGTATCCTGCGTCATAATCGGAACCGAGAGGCTCATTGCCGTTTCCGCGGTTTTGTTGAAATGTTCCCATGCCTTTGATCCGATCGGTTTAAGTCCGGAATCGCCGCTTGGACGCGGTTTTCTCGGCGCGGCTCCAAGCACCACGAAATCGGTCAGCGGTGTGATTTCGTCCGAGGTCTGTCCTCCCCAACTGACGATGAGTGACTCGATGGCCTGGGCGCCGTTGCGATCCAGCAGTCCGTCGCGATTCAGGTCGAACTCGCCAACGACGACGAACGTCGGTTTTTGCGTCGGGTCGTAGATCGGGTTGGCAATCAAGTCACCTTCGAGGATGACCTTCCCCGGAGCGATTCGCGTGATACGACACTCTGCAGAGTTGTCTGAGATTGATGCCACCTCGATGTATGCCTTGGCCCGCCCGTCCGCGGGGATACCCTTGTCAGCGGAATAAACGCCGAACTGCATTCCAAGCGTCATCGTGTCTTTTTTCCCGAGGTTGATGTACACAATGTCGTCGCCGGGAACGGCTGACAGGATTTTCCCGTCCGCCTGGCGTGCGGTGGCCAGGTCTTCCGGTCCGATCAACAACTCGCCCAGCTTGGCCTGCTGCGCCGTGTAGCGCTCTTGCAGGTCTTTGAACCGTTTTTCGGCGGCAAGGCGAGCCTTGCGTTCGGCGGTGAGTTCGTCGGTGCTTTGTCGCCGCGTGTCTTCAAGATCCTGCCCGAGTTTCGCCAGGGCTTTGTCACGTTCGTCCCGGAAGGAGTTGCGATCCGCTTCGCACTGTGCCAATTTGCTGGCGACTTCCGCAGTTTTCCGCTCAAAATCGTTCTGTCTTGCGGAGTCCGCCTCGATTACGGTGGCGACCCGCGCTTCCATCTCGGACACCTGTTTTTCCGCGGCGGTTCGCCGGTTTCGTTCCGCTTTGAAGGCCGTGTAGAGACGATCCAGAGCGTCGTGATAGGATATCCCGTCGTAATTTTCGGCCCCTGTTACCACGGCATCTGCGCGAATGCTCGCCAGCATCTGGTCGAGTTTTGTTTGTACGGTGCTCGCTCCGTCGTCCGCCGCTCCGGTGGCGAGTTCCGCCGTTGCTGCCCGCTCCTGCTCCAGCAATCCAACGGCGGTGGGACCGCCCTCGCGTGCTTTTGATATGATCGCGATCGAGCTTTTCTCTCCGGGCGAAATGAGCTTTGCGTTCTGGGCGCGGAGTCGGGCGTTTTCGTTCTTGATGTCCTCTTGCCCCGTGTAGAGAAGGATTAAAAAGACCGTCGACGCAAGCCAAAGCCCTGCGAATCCGATCATCGCAAACACGTTCACATGGGAGTTTTGACCTTTGGCCATAACCTTCGATTCCTCCAACTGCGACGACAAACGACCGGCGCGAAAACCCCGCCACCATGACCGAAAGCCCGGTCATCCCGACTTTCTACTTGGAACACAGCAGCCCTGGTGGGTCTTGGCAGATTCCGGGGTTGCAACATTTCTGAGCGGACCGGCGCGGGACCGCCGGTCCGGGGACGACTCCTGCGTCACGGAGACATTGTTGGGCTTCGATGGGCCCATGTCAAGAATCCCCTCGGATTCGCCTTTCCAACAAAAAAACACTTGCCAGAGTGGGGCGATCGGCGGTACGGTTTCGGTTTCGGTATCACGCACGGGACGCAAACTGCGTCACGCGGAGCTTTACGAAGGAGAAAACTCGTGGATCATCTACTCGAACGATTCCTGCGCTATGTCAAGGTCGATACCAAAGCCGTCGAGCAAACCGACGCATACCCCAGCTCACCCGGTCAACTCGAATTGGGCAAGATGCTCGCCGGGGAACTGAAGGAACTCAAACTTGAAAATGTTCAGATCGATGAGAACGGCCTGGTTTGGGCGGATATTCCCGCGACTTGCGACTCGGCTCCGCGCATCGCGTGGTTTGCGCACATGGATACCTCTCCGGAGTTCACGGCCACCGGTGTCAAGCCCGTGGTCCATGAAGAATATGACGGGCAGGACATCGTACTTCCCGGCGATCCGTCGCGCGTGATCGGAGTCGACGATTGCGAGGTTCTTTCCTCGTTCAAGGGCAAGACCCTCATTACGACGGATGGCACGACCCTTCTGGGGGCGGATGATAAGTGCGGTGTGGCTGTCATTATGACCGCCGCGGATGAGCTGATGAAAAACCGTGACATCAAGCGCGGTCCCATCCGAATCCTTTTCACGTGTGACGAGGAGGTGGGGCGCGGAGCTGACAAGATCGACGTCGAAAAGGTTCATGCGGTCTGCGGTTACACGCTTGATGGTGAAACCATCGGCGAGCTCGACCACGAGACGTTTTCCGCCGACCTTGCCGTTGTTACGGTAACCGGTCGCAACATCCATCCCGGTCTGGCGACGGGCAAGATGGTCAACGCGATTCGGGTGGCGAGTCTGTTCATTTCCAAGATGCCGTGGGAGAAGCTTTCCCCGGAGGCGACATCGGGAATGGACGGGTTCTTGCACCCTTACCAAATGGAAGGGGGCGTCGACCAGGTGACGCTTCGTATCATTCTGCGAAGTTTCAATACGGATCGGCTCGAGGATCAGGCGAATCTGCTTCGAGACATCGCCAAGTCGATCGTTGCGGACCATCCCAAAGCGAAGATCGATGTCGCTGTGAGCAAGCAATATCGCAACATGAAAGACACGATGGCCAAAGAACCTCGAGCGGTTGAGCTTGCTGCACAGGCGATGCGCAACGCGGGTTTTGATCCACAGTACAAGTCCATTCGCGGCGGTACGGACGGTTCGCGACTGAGTGAAATGGGTTTGCCGACGCCGAATCTGCCGGTTGGGATGCACAACTTTCATTCGCCACTCGAATTCGCCTGTCTCGATGAAATGCGGGATTCGGTTCGGATTCTTTTGGAGCTTGCGAAACTCTGGGGAAACGAAAAGTAAAAGCGTGTAGGGCAAGGATGGCTCCGACCAGGCTTCGACATCAGAGCCGCCCCCGTGAGAAAGCGGATAACGTCAACCTCAACAGATAGGGGATGACAATGCACTGGAGAAGAGTTCGTTTTCGTGTAGCGGTAATAGGAGAAGTCATCTGACGTTCAGAGAATCCGCGCGGACGAAAGTCCGCGGATCGCTGCACGGCAAGTGACGATCCACTAAAAGCGTCCGTAAAGCGGTATCCCCGTCACAGCGATTTTCCCATCGCGAATTACGCTGTAGTCGCTTGGTCCGGTCACTTCGCGCAGCCAGTACGATGCGCCGTAGCCGAACTGAAGGATTCGCCCATCGTCATGCTCCTTGCGATCAAACGTCATCGGCATCGGATGAGAAGCCACCGGAACACGACGAACATGCGCGGCGGGATCGTTCGGGATCGGCGCCGGGAAATTGACATTCCAAAACCCGGGACCGGGAAGCGATTCTTCCAACAATTCTTCGGCGAGCCACCGTGTGGTCGCCCTCGCCCTGGGCCAATCGACCTTCACCTCTCGACGTAACGCCTGCGAAAACGCAATCGCGTGTGCGCCAAGAATCGCCGCCTCGCGCGCCCCCGCCACCGTGCCCGAGTAAAACGTGTCGACCCCCGCGTTGGCCCCCTGGTTGATCCCCGAAACGACAAGATGGATCGGTTTCTCAAAGAGCGCACCGAACGCAAGGCGGACGCAATCAGCCGGTGTCCCGTCCACGGAAAAACTCGATCCGAAATGATCGTGCTCCACGCGTTCCACGGTTATGGGTCTTCGCAGGGTGATCGTGTGGCTACACGCCGATCGTTCCGAGCTTGGCGCGACGACATGAACCGTTGCCAGATCACAAATGGCGTCGTAAGCGGCTCGCAATCCGGGCGCATCAATTCCGTCGTCGTTGGTCAAAAGGATGGTGCGGTCTGTGTGGGTCATTTTCGTTTTCTTATTCTCCGCTTACCGGACGCAAGCGAGTCTAACCGGGTTTGCGGATTCACACGAGTGAATCGTACCGTACTATCGGTAAAGACCACCCAGCTTTCGCCGCGATGGCAACCGGAATCGGGCCCAAGACGGTCGCGGGGTCAATACCGCACAGATGCCAAGGAGGAGAAGACAGCCATGACACCGGCGACGACGGTTCGACCGCAAGTTTTGCAATTACCCACGACGGCACCGCTGGTGCGCATCACGGCGGGTCTGGGTTCGGTTGGGCAAAAAACGTGGAACCTTCGAAGACCGGTGACGCTTCTGGGGAGTCGCCGACCGGCACACATTGTTCTACACGATCCCGATATATGCGAAGCCCATTGCGCCATCGTCAACACCGGAAGCGAATTGCTCATCAAAGACCTGCATACCGAATCGGGGACGCTGCAAAACAAGAAACGCGTGAACCTATCCGAACTTCAAGACGGCGACGTGATCCAACTCGGACAAACGAGCATCCAGGTGGCCATTCAAAGACCCAACAACCTCAATCCCGCAGATTGGAACATGAAACCGGGCGACGAACTTCCATACTTCGACCCGCCTTGCACTTACAGCCTGGACGATCCGGAAAAGCAATGGGTCATCAAAGACCCCGTCGTTTTGGTGGGAAGCCATAAGGAAGCAGCCCTTTGTCTCGATCACGGAGACGTTTCCAATCGACACGCGGTGATCTTTCGGTTTTGCGGCGCTCCCGCAGTTTTTGACCTGGGAAGCCGATCCGGATTATTCGTTGATGACCAGCGCTGCTCGCTGACAACCCTTCATCACCGCGACATTCTGACGATCGGTCCGTTCCGCGTGCAGCTTTGGCGTGTCCCCGGCGATGAAACGCGCGAATTTGTCGACGACACACACGAAGGCGAGCTTACCATCGAGCCGATCCTCGTGGAACCATCCAACGGATCGACTCGTCAAAACGGTGCCTCCTCCGAACTGCTGTCTCGCAACTTTTCATCGTCATGGACGGGACTGAACACGTGGGAGGCAAGCTCCCATCACGTCGATCCCGAGAACCAACGACAGCACGATACCCTCGCGGCGTGGGAAGAAGAACTGGAGAAAAAAGAAGCTGCCCTGCGGGGAAAACTGCACGATCTCGAGCGTTTCAACGAAATGATCGAAAAAAGGGAGCGCGATGTTCAAACGCTCGCAGAACAATACCGACAAAGCGAACAACGCCTGGTCGAGCAACGGAGGGAAATCGATGGGCGTATCGCAGCCCTGTCCAAAAAAGAGGCGGACCTGCACAAGCGAGAAACCGCCGTTGCGCAACGGTGGTCGAGAATGAAAGTCATGCGCTGCACTCAGTGTGGAGCGCGCATTCAGCCGGGTCAATCCGACGCACCGCGCTCCTGCAACGATTGAGAAATCGCTACGAAAAAATCATTCCCGTGATCTCAGCCTCGAAAACAAGACGCCCATCGACCACGCCCTGGGTCAAGCAAACAATCCGACGATTTCGGATCTCTCGACCTGAACCGAGCAAATAAAGGCGCACGCCTGGTGCGACACTCTGACGAAACTTGCAATCCTTAATGCCACCAAAGGCGATAAACTCGTCGCCGGGCTGAACCGTTTTGGCCAGAACTGCGGAAGTCTGAGCCGCCATCTCTAAAATGAGCACCCCGGGAAGAATCGCTCTGCCCGGAACGTGTGCGCGGACCCACCAATCCCCCTCCGTGATATCGGCGTACGCAACGATCTGACGCCTGGACGCGTCGATCATGCAGACGCCACCAAGCAATCGAAATTCGTGTGCGTGCGGGAGAATCTTGTAGATTCCGGCGCGATTGATGCAAGTGGTACTCAAATCAATGGACGAGAAGTCAAACAAGAGAGGGGCAGCCATGTCGTCTCCGTTGTAATGCCGATGAATCCCTGGGTCGTGCTTTGTCCAAGGAACCTGTTGCCGTTGCCCCCTTGCTTCCCCAAGAACATGTCTCCCCAAGAACA
>Ga0114931_10001087_pt1 | contig 34528 bp, 30 predicted proteins | sample 2SBtaG_FD_89579 | JGI IMG/M metagenome (GOLD analysis project Ga0114931, IMG submission 89579) | Deep subsurface microbial communities from Kolumbo volcano to uncover new lineages of life (NeLLi) - 2SBTROV14_V59a metaG | ecosystem: Environmental > Aquatic > Marine > Volcanic | place: Kolumbo...
CGAAGGCGTCGAGCAGACACTTCCACGTTGCGAGCTCGTCGCGGCCGCCAGTCATGCGGTGGAGCTGGGCGGCCAAGCCCGCGAAGTGCGCGACATCCGCTTCGGCGAAGCGCCAGGGGCTAGCGGGAAAGTAGCCGTAGCGCGCGGCCGAGTCGTCCTCGGCGCTGGAATATCCCCCGGCGAGCAGGCCATCCCGTTCGGCCAGGTAGTACAGAGCCGTATCCGGATACAGACGCACGCGTGACACCAGGAGCGCCCCACGCAAGCGATCGAATCGCGTCTCCTTGACGGCTTCGTAGTTGGTCGCCAGGTCCGCGAAGGTCGTCCACGGCGACAGCAGGATGAACCCGTGCGACGCGTGCTCCAGATCGAGCGTTCCGTTGAATCTCTCGTTCCAGGTCCACAGCTCGCCGACGAAGCGCTTCAGCGTCTCGCTCGTGGTCCCCTTGTTGAAGCGGTCCAGCTCGGCCTGCGAGAAGTTTTCCACGCCGACCAGGAATGGGGAGATCTTCACGTCCGCTTCAGCTGCCGTCGCTAGAGCCCGTTCGAAGCGCCGCTGGCTCCGGAGAAACCAGTCGGCACGCGTCTCGAGAAGAAGCGTGAAGCCCCCCAGCTGCTCCTCCCTGCAGGTGTCGATCAGCTCGGCCAGATAGGCGAACGGATTCTGGTCCTTGAGCACAAGGTATTCGAGCCCGGGCGCGTGACGGCGCACGTAGCGGAGCTGCGAAAGCACGTCGTCGATAGTCGCTTCCGCCGTCTTCGCCTGGTACTCGTTGCCGGTCACGCAGAAGGCGCAGCCGCGGCCGAAGCCGCCGGGGATGTTCGTCCCCGCGTACAGCGGGTTGTGCCGTGCGTCGGCCTGGTACGGGCAGCCGTGGTTACCCTCTATCGAAAACGTGCGGAACGCTGGCAGAGCTTCGGGATTGACCACGCGCGGAGCGAGATTGGGCTCCCACTGACGCGCGGACTTCTGCGTTGCCACGTACGGCAGACCGCGGAAACCACCGGCCTCGCGGGCATACGCACCCGGCGGCAAGTCCGCGCGCTCACCGCGGAGGTGCGACAGCAGCGCCGGAACGACCTCGCGGAAGTCGCCCCGACACAGGTAGTCGGCGGGTGGGTCATCCAGCTCGTGCTCGCCCGTGCAGTGGATGAAGACCTTCCCGGGGAGCCGCTCCCGGAGCCTCGCGGCGACCTCGCGGTTCCAGACCCGCTCGTAGATGATGATCTCGTATTCCCCGAGCGTCCGGACCAGACGATCGAAGTCGCTGGACTCGAAGGGGACTTCCGGCCAGGCGTCGAGCACGGCCAGGACGAGGTCGTTGTGGACGTTTACCCGGCGCAGATCGCCCGAGAGCAGGGCGAGCGAGGCGTCGTCGAGGAATGAGCGCGCAGCGTGGCTATGCAGGCTGAGGATGGCAGCGCGCCCGGGCATCGCGCCTAGCATACGAGACGGGAAGCGGCGCGGCCAGCGACAGCCGGGGCCGTCTGCAGCTGCCCTGGACGCGTGATACGCTTCCCGTCCCTCGCGTTATGAACCGAACCCGTCAGCGAGTCGTCGAAATCCACGTTCCGGGCGATTGCGAGCTTTCGTGTCCGGTGTGTCGATGCAGGGCGGAGCCTAGCCCGGCATCGCTCTACTCCCAGCTCGATGCCGGCGGCGCACGCGCCATCCTGACGGGCGGTACCGGCAACCCCGACGCCATCGCCTCCGTCATCGGCAGGGCCCGCGCCGGAGGCTTCCGGGAGGTGGCGATCAGGACCAACGGGCTCGGGTGGACGACGCTCGAAGCCGCAGCATCCCTCGCCCGGAGCGGGGCCACGACGGCGATCATCCCGATCCTGTCGGACAACGCCAAGGTCCATGACCGCATCGCCGGACGACAAGGAGCGCTGGTCCAGACGCTCCTGGGGATGCGCGCTCTGTCCGGCGCCGGCCTGGACATCGAGCTCGAGATCGCGCTTCTCTCGCCGCGCCTCGCGCGTCCGTCGAGGATCGTCGAGCTGGGGCGCCGCGCGGTGCCCGGGCTGCGCGCCGCGTGGTTCCGGCTAGGTGCTTCCCCCCTGCCGGCGGCCATCGCTCCCGCCCCGTGGTCGGTCGAAGCTGGCGTTCTGGCCGAAGCGCTGGATGCGTGCGCGAGAGCCGGCATCAAGACGGCGCTGCGCGCTCCGGATGCCATTCCCTTCTGCGCGCTCCGTCGGTTCCCGGAATACTTCCGCGCATTCGAGTTCAATCCGCGCGAACGACGCCGCCCCCCGCCCGGTGCGCACCACGTCGGCGCGTGCGAAGGATGCGCCGCTCGCGGGCAGTGTCCCGGCGTTGCCGCTTCGTACCTCGCGGCGCACGGGGCGGCGGATATCGTTCCATTCGAGAAGCGCCCCGAAACGCTGTACGACCAGCGGACGACGCCCCGACGCCGCTGGACCGACAAGCAGCGCGAGGCCGCGTCGAACCGCAAACTGCTCGTCCTCAGACCGACGGTCCACTGCAACCAGGACTGCCTGTTCTGCTCGGCCAACGAGACCTCCAGGAACGTCTGGAACGATCCGGACGCCATGCTGCGGGTCATCGCCCGTGCCGCTCGCCGTGGTGTGGGGCGGCTCTCGTTCAGCGGTGGGGAGCCCACGCTGTCACGGCACCTGCCGTTGCTCGTCCAGGCGGCGCGGCGCTGCGGAATCGAGGCGGTCGAGTTGGTCAGCAATGGCGTTCTGCTCGATACCCCCGAGCGCGTCCAGCGCCTGGTCGACGCGGGGCTGACCCACGCGTTCGTGTCGCTGCACGCCCACGACGAGGCCTTGTCGCAGAGGCTTACGCAGAAGCTGGGCGATTTCGATCGGACCGTGCGCGCACTTGGATTGTTGACGGACGCGGGAGTCGAAACTGCGATCAACCACGTGATCACCACCGCGAACTACCGCTTCCTTCCGCACTTCGTGTCGTTCGTCCACGAGCGGTTCGGAGGTCGCGTCTACATCTCCTTCGCTTTCGTCACGCCGCAGTACAAGGCGCTCGAGAACCTGGATCTCCTGCCACGCATGAGCGAAGTCGTCCCCTACCTCGAGCGAGCCATGCTCCGGGCGATAGAGATCGCGCAGCCCTTCGGCGTCGGGTCACGCCAGGGCATCCCTCCGTGCCGGCTGGGCCCGTTCCAGGCGTGGTCCGATGTGTTCGGCCTGATGAACGAAGCACAGACCGAAGACGCCCCGCAGAAACAGCTTGGCCCCACCTGTGATCGATGTCGATTCCACAAAGCCTGCACCGGACTCTGGAAACCGTACGCGGACCGCTTCGGCTTCGACGAGCTCGAACCGGTGCAGGGCCCACCGCCGGAGGTCGACGCCTATGGCCGCGTCGTCGGGATGCGTGTCTCGAAGTGGCGCGTGCCAACCAGCTTCGAGGATGTGCCGGACGTTCTCCGGGATCGCGAAGCGGAAGAGCGCGTCCGCGCGCTGACAAGCGCGCCGGCCGCCGCAGAGCCGCTCCCGGAGATCGCGCCGCGGCGTTCTCGACCGCTCCGGGTGGTGCTGGTCGGAACGGGGCGCCAGGCGCGGCGCATCGCCCGCGAGGCACGAGACGTTCCCGGCCTTTCCATCGACGCGATAGCCTCCCCCCACGCGCCGGACGGCGACCTGCGTGACTTCGGCGGGTGTCCAGTATATCGCGACGCAGTCGAGGCATTCGACGACATGCGCCCGGAGGCGGCGATCGTTGCGGCCGCCACCCACGCCCACCGGGCCCTCGCAGAGGCGGCTCTGCAGCGCGGCATCCCCGTCCTGATGGAGAAGCCGCTGACCACAACGCTGGCCGATGCCGAAGCGCTCGTCGCGCTGTCCGAGCGGACGGATGTACAGCTGGTCATGGCGCACAACCTGCTGTTCGCGACGGAGCTCGACACCCTCCTGGGCCAGACGCCGTGGGAACGCGTCGAGCTCGTTCGGCGCTGCCCGAGCGACGCGGGCGATGCGCCACGCACATGGAGCCGCTCGGCGCTCTACCAGACGCTCTACCACTTGCTCGTCCTGACGGGACGCGCGTGCGGCCATCGCGTCCCTTCCGTGGTCTCGACCTCGCACGAGGGAACGCTGCGGCCGGAGCGCGTGAGCGTCGCCCTCGACTACACCGACGGGCGTGCGGACATCCAGCTCGATTTCTCGGCCACGGAGGATTGCCTCCGGCTCCGCCTGGCGTCGACCACCCGCGGCGGCGAGACGACGTGGCAGCGCAGCGGACGAACGGTCACTGTAGAAGAGAGCGGCGCGATGCGGGACAGCCATGGCGAAGGAAGCGAGCTCAATCGCATGCTGATCGCGTTTCGCGACCAGGTCGTCGGTCGCGGCGAGCTGTGCGCCACCGCAGCGCAGGCACTCGCCGTGATGCGGGCGTGTGATCGCGTGCTCGAGGCGCTGGAGTCGGACGGCGCTCCATTCCGCCGGGAAGGCCGACCCAAGCACGTCGCCTCGCCGTCGCTGCGATGACCCCGCTGGGCGCAGTTCGCTGACGCGACTGCGCCTGCTGGCGGATCTCCACAAGTTCGACGTGGGCTTTACCACGAACCAGGCATCGGTCTCTTCCTCGAGCACGGCGGGCGCGAACGGGCGCAAGCTCTCGCGCCGCTTCATCTCGCGGTTCACGCGCGCACGCACGCCGTCGCCGCGCGGATCGGCCAGGATCGAGCGTGCCCCGAGCGCGCGTAGCCCGAACTCCCTCCGCCCCTGGAACCAGCCGACTATGTTGCCGCCCCCGAGCGCGGCTGCGGTGCGGTCGTCGATCTGCTCGTCGTCCAGCCGTTCATAGACCAGCCCAAGCCCGTCCAGCGTGCTCTCGATCCCCGCGTCGTCCACGCGGGGGCCGAGCAGCGCGCCGCGCATCGCATCCCTTCCCGGGGCGCGCGCCGGTCGCGAGCCGGGCTCGAGCTCCTGCGCGCCGAGCAGGGCCGCGCCGAGCGCTCCGCCGGCGTCTCCCGCGGCGGGCTGGACGAACACGTCGGCGACCACTCCGCGAGATGATGGGGCACGAACAGCACGCGCCCCTCGTAGGACAACCCCTTGGCGATGGCGCGCTCGACCCACATCTTGCCGCCGAACAGCGAGCGTATGGCGCGAGGGAAAGCACGGATCCCACGCGGCACGAACCTGAGCTGGCTGTCGAGCACCCGCTCCACGTGCAGCGACGGGATCTCGTAGAACACCACCCGATCGAGATCGTCGGACGTGATGTATGCGTCGGCGAGGCACGCTCTCGATGCATGCACGGGAAAGTCGGCGTCGTGCTTCAGGCGGCTCTGGCGTTCTTCCTGCAGCGCGACGACGATCTCGCCGTCCTCCACGAGGCATGCTGCGCTGTCGTGGTAGAAGGAGGAGAGCCCCAGCGCGCGCTTGCGGGCGGGAGAAGCTACCCGCTCGGGCGACGCCAGCATGGCGCCAAGCATGCCATGCGCGTGGAGGGTAGACCACGACCACACGAGCCCATCCGCTGCGACGGCGCACCCCCATGCTAGAGTAACGCGAGGTCGGTCCGTGAACCGGAATGTGTCTCCAGGCATCGAGCCCGCCAGGCGCCGTATCGACGCGGCGGCCCGCCGTCTACTCGGCCCGCTGCTGGGCGCGCGCCCTTCCGCGTCGGGCTGGAAGCTGGTCTCGTGGGACGCGGAACAGGGTCTGGCGCTGGTGTTCGGGCGGGAGCAGCGCTTCGTCCTGGTCGAGCTCGAAGCGCGCAACGAGGAGCTCGACTGCTACGACCGGACAGCCGTGTTCAACATCTGCGCGCGCTCGCAGTTCACGCCGGACGGCTCGCTCACGCGCGAGGAGCGCGGCCTGGTGGCGGGTCTGGTGCGCTTCGTACGATCGCGCGAGTCGCTGCTGGCCGTCGACGAGCACCCGACCCCCGGAAAGAGCCAGGTCCGGGAGATCCTCGTCGATCGGGTGCTCGTCCCCGAGGGCGCCACGCGCTACTACGTCAACCCCTACGCCGGCTGCATGATCGGCTGCTCGTTCTGCTACGTCGCGGCTCGGGCCGATTTTTCGCGGCGGCTGGAGGGCGCACCGCCGCCGGAGTAGGGGCGCTGGGTCGACGTGAAGACGAACGCCGCCGAGGTGCTGGCACGCGAGGTCGAACAGCATCCACCAGGCCTGGTCAGGATGAGCCCGATCCTCACCGACCCGTACCAGGCCATCGAGCGACGCTACCGCGTGACGCGAGCCTGCCTCGAAGTACTGCTGGGCGCCTGATACTCGCCGGCCATCCTGACGCGTGAGTCGCGTGTGCTCGACGATCTGGATCTGCTTTCCGGCGGCCGGGCGGCGGTGGGGTTCTCCATCCCGACGGACGACGACCGGCTGCGCAAGGTGTTCGAACCGGGTGCAGACCGCATCGAGCACCGCTTCCAGGCGTTGCGCACGCTGTCCGAAGCGGGCGTGCCGACCTGCGTCGTCGTGCAGCCCGTCCTGCCGATGAACGTGGAAGCCTTCGTGGAACGGATCGCTCCCTGGGCGAAGGCAGTCCGGATCGACCGGATGTACTTCGGCGATCGCGTCCGGGCGCGGTACGAGGCCGCCGGCATCGGTCACGCCGCGACCGTCGAGTACCAGACAGAGCTCATGGAGGAGCTCGGCGAGCGCTTCACGCGCGCTGGATTGATCGTCGATCGAAGCGACAACCTCGCGGGCATCATCGAGGAGCTGCTCGCGCTGGGCTCATGATGCGCGGACGGCGGTCGAGCAGGTGTTGATCGGGTACGCGCGCGGCGCGGGAACTAGCTGCCGAACTCACCCGTGATGGCGTCCTTCACCCGGGTGTGACAACGCGTCGACGAGCTGGACGCTCGCGTTCGGCTCCGCGTCCCGGACATGTTCCGCATACTGGTCGCGCTGGCCGAGATCGCCGGCGCCATCGTGCTCCTGATCCCCGCCGCTCCCCGGCCAAGCATGCTCGCATCTTCGTTCAGCTGAAGGAGCGGGCGTGGTACCTTCTACACGCCTGGCAGAACATCGCGCGGCGGGCGTTCGGGTTCGGCGGATGGCTGACCACACACCGCGGCTGCGGTGAGCTGTGCGAGCACCAGGTCGCGTTCAGCTATGTCGTCCGAGTCCAACAACTCGAGGCTGTCGCTGGACGCGATCGCTCCCCGTGTACTGGCTACGTCGATCATCCGCCGGCGTGTGTTGCCGGTCACAGGCATGGTCGCACAGCGCGGGAATCCCGGCTGGTCCCGCTGAATGTCGCGGTATTCGTCTTCGCCTTCGACATCGCGGCGACGAGCGGCGCCCCTGACGCGCGCCTTTGCCCTTGGCATCCACGGGGCAATCGACAACACTACCTGAGCTGCCGGCCGGTGCGGCACGCTCGAGAGTCCCTCAACGCGGAGTAGGTCGCAATGTCGAAGAAGCTGATGGTGGGTCCCCTGGTCGCGTTCGTGGGCGTCGCTCTGGCGTCCGCATGCGGGTCGAGCAGCGGCAATGGCGGCAGCTCCGGCGGCGCGGGCGGTACGGCTGGGAGCGCCACCGGCGGCAGCGGCGGCTCGACCGCTGGCAGCGGGGGGATAGACGGCGGCGGCCCTGTCGACGGCTCCGGCGGCGACCCGTTCGCGGACGTGACGCTCGATGCTCCGTACCAGCTGCCAGACGGCGGCTGCGGCCAGGTGTTCTGCCCGGCAGCCGTCGCCGCCGCCTGCCAGAACGGTTTTGCGTCGCTGAACGACTGCGCAACGTTCTGCGGCAACATCGCGCAGTCACCCTGCGCCAAAGAGTGGAACACGCTCCTGACCTGCGCCGGCCCCAACCCAAACATCACGTGCAACGCGACGTCCGGGCTGTTCGAGGTTACCGGATGCAGCCAGGAGGAGCAGGCGTTCGTCGGCTGCGCCTTCGCGGACGGCGGCTGAGCGACGCTAGTCAGGCGCTGACGTCGCGAAGGCCAGGAGGGCTCAGCTTGATCGAACGCTATGCGTCGCAGCGGCTCGGTGCGCGACCCTACTTCGACGCGGACACGGTGCGGGGCTTGACGGGGGTGCGCGGCTCGCAGATCCGCGCCCGGGCGGCCGAAGCCTTCACGATCGCCGTGCGCGCCATCGCCCAGGCTCCGTAGCGCTCAAGCCCACTCGCGAAGCAGCACGTCGGCGACACGCTCCGCCGCGCGTCCGTCCCAGAGCGGAATCGGGTCACCTCGCTTGTACCGTCCGGCCAGCACGTCCTCGACCAGGGCAGGCACGCGCTCGAGCGCGTCCCCCGCGAGCGTGTTCGTTCCACGTTCGACGGTGATCGGCCGCTCTGTCGTCGACCGCAAAGTCAGACAGGGCACACCGAGCTGTGTGGTTTCTTCCTGCAGCCCGCCGGAATCCGTCAGCACCACCCGTGCCCGTGCCAGAAGCGCCAGGTTCTCGCGGTAGCTCGCCGGCGAGCGCAGCTCCACGCGTGGATTGCGCTCGAGCTCGGCTCCGGACGGGCACGCAGCAAGCCGCGGCCGGGTGCGCGGATGCACCGGGAACACCAGGCTGATCCGGCTCTGGAGCTCGAGCAGCAGCCGGGCGAGCCGCTCCAACCGGTCCGGGTCGTCGACGTTCGAGGGCCGGTGCAGGGAAACGTAGGCGTAGTCGCGCTGCAACGAGTACTCGGCGAGCGCCCGCGCCCGCTCGTGCTCGAGCGTGTCGATCATCACATTGCCGACCAGATGGATCCGCGCTTTCGCGCAACCCTCGCGCTCGAGGTTTTCCACTGCCGCCTGCTCGGTGGCGAAGAGCAGAGCGGAGAGCGCGTCTGTGAGCCGACGATTGAGCTCTTCCGGCATGGCTTCGTCGAACGAGCGCAATCCCGCCTCGACGTGCGCCACCGGAATCTGGAGCTTGGCGGCGGCCAGCGCAGCGGCCAGGGTCGAGTTCGAGTCGCCAACCACGATCACGCCCTGGGGCGGAGGGTCGCAACCGAGCAGGTGCTGCTCGTAGCCCTGTACGACACGGGCTGTCTGCTCGCCATGTGTCGCGCCCGCACCGGAGAGCACGACATCGGGCTCGGGCATGCGTAGTTGGTCGAGGAAGGAGCGGGACAGTCCGGCGTCGTAGTGCTGCCCGGCATGGACGAGCACCAGCGGCGGAACGCTTTCGCGCGCGCTCAAAGCACGGATCAGCGGCGCGACCTTCACGAAATTCGGGCGCGTGCCCACGACGAGCTCGATTCCACGTGCGCGAGGCATTGGCGTTGATGGGCGCGGGACAAGCCGGCGCTTCTCTTCGAAGCGTACACTACGCGACGGTCAGCGGCGGCGCCATCCGGATCGCGCTCCGACGCGGACGGGAAGCGCGATCGGCAGCCGTATCCCGTGGCAGACTCGCGCCCATGACAAAGCCGGACCCGAGCATCTCCGTCGTGCTCGCCGCATTCCAGGAAGAGTCCACAATCGACGCCGTCGTACGCGGCTGCCGCGAGCACACGCCGGGCCTCATCGAGATGCTCGTCATCGACGACGGCTCCACGGACGACACCGCCACGCGGGCGGAACGCGCAGGTGCAACCGTGATCCGGATGGGGAAGAACCAGGGCAAGGGCGCGGCGATCCGTCGCGGGCTCGAGCGCGCGCGGGGCGACGTCCTGCTGTTCATGGACGCTGATGGACAGGACGACCCCGCAGACATCCCGCTGCTACTCGCCGCACTCGAGCCCGGCGTCGCGATGGTGGTCGGCTCGCGCTTCCTCGGTCACTTCGAGCGAGGTGCGATCACGCCGCTCAACAAGGCCGGGAACCAGCTGCTGACGCAGATTGCCAACGTGCTATTTTCAGCCAACCTGACGGACACGCAGGCCGGTTTCCGCTGCGTGCGCCGGAGCGCGCTCGAGTCGCTGCGGCTCAGCGCCAAGCGGTACGACATCGAGGTCGACCTGCTGCTGGGTGTGTTGCGAAGCGGTGGGCGGGTTGTCGAAGTACCGGTGCGCCGCGACGCGCGGCGACACGGACGAAGCCAGCTCGGGTCGTTCCGCGACGGGACACGAATCCTGGTCCGCATCTTTCGACAGCGCTTTGCACCCAAGCGCTAGGCGCACCGACACAGAGGCAGCACGCATGAGAGGGTCGGTTCTGCGGCTCGACGTGCCCCGTCACCTCCCCGGATGGCTGACAAGCTCCGGGCTAGGTGGCAGGCTACGTTCGTGTCCTTCGTTGCCGCACCCGCAAAGGCCGAACGGCGTGTCTAACCGCGGCGGCCAACGCGTGGCGCTGGTCAAGCCGCCGATGCAGGTGGGGCGCGCGAACCATGTGACGCTGGCCTGCCCGCCGCTCGGGCTCGCCTACCTTGCCTCGACGCTCCGGAGCCAAGGCATCCACGTGACGGTCGTGGATGCGCTCGGAGAGGCGCCGGACGACGTTCGTCCGCTCGAGCACAACCCGAACCTTCTCCGGTACGGACTCGAGGACGAGCAGATCTTGGCAAGAATCCCGCGCGATACGACGATCGTCGGCGTCAGCTGCATGTTCTCGGAAGAGTGGCCGGTCGCGCGGACAACTATCCGGGCGATCGGACGCGCCCTGCCCGAAGCGTTCATCGTGTGCGGCGGGGAACACGTCTCCGCGACGGCCGGGTTGGTGCTGCGGGAGTGTCCGGAGGTCAACGCCTGCGCGCTGGGCGAAGGCGAGGAAACGCTGCTTGAGCTGGCACGCGCACTCGACAGTGGACGCCCCCTGTCCGACGTTCCAGGCCTTGTGCTGAGGAGCGACACGAGACTGCTCCACACAAGTCGTCGTGCACGCATCCGGGCGCTGGATGCGATCCCGCCACCCGCCTGGGACCTTCTGCCGATGGAGCAGTACCTGGTGCGCGGCCTGGGCTATGGAGTGCGGCGCGGGCGCAGCATGCCCATCGTCGCAACGCGCGGCTGCCCGTTCCAATGCACATTCTGCTCCAGCCCGCAGATGTGGACGACGCGCTGGAATGCCCGCGATCCCGAGGCCGTACTCAACGAGATGGCAGACAGCATCGAGCGCTGGCGCGTCCAGAATTTCGACTTCTACGACCTGACCGCCATCGTCCGGAAGGACTGGATCGTCGAGTTCTCCCGGCGCCTCGCCGAGAAGCGCTGGAACATCACGTGGCAGATTCCCGCCGGCACACGCTCCGAGGCGCTCGACGGCGAGGTGTTGCAGCTGCTTTTCGCGTCCGGCTGCCGCAACATCGCCTACGCACCGGAAAGCGGCTCTCCGGCCGTGCTCCGCCGCATCAAGAAGCGCGTCAAGCTCGAGCGCATGAAGGCCTCCATGCGCCAGGCCGTTGCCGCGGGCCTGAAGGTCAAGTGCAACCTGGTTATGGGATTTCCCGACGAGACGCACGAGGAAATGGCCCAGACGATCGAGCTCTGTCGCGAGCTGGCAACGCTGGGCATCCACGACGTGAACGTGACGCCGTTCTGCCCCTACCCAGGCAGCGAGTTATTCGAGCAACTGCTCGCCTCGGGGCGCATTTCCGGATTGGACGATCGCTATTTCGAGATGCTCGCCAGCTACTCGGACCTGATGCAGACTGCCTCGTTCAATGCCTATCTCTCCAGCCGGCAACTCGGGCGGTTGAGATGGTCGGCGATGTTCCAGTTCTATGCGATGAGCTTCGCGCTTCACCCTCTTCGCGCAGCTTCGCTCGCATCCAACCTGGCGCTCGGCCGCGAGACCACGCGTCTTGAACGGGCGCTGACGGACATCGCCCAGCGCCAGCTCGCCGTGTGGAGAGGCCGCGCCGGTCGCCGGAGAGTCGGACATGCCTAGCTCGGGGCGCCTTTTGTCGCTTCAAAGTCGCGGACGCGCAAGGCCGGCACGCGTCGCGTTGATCCGCGCTCCAAGCGTGGTGGCGCGTTTCGCACTGACCCTCAACGCGACCCCTCCCCTGTCGGTGGCCTACCTCGCCGCTGCGCTCGACGCCGCGGGTCACCACGTCCAGGTGGTCGACGCGGTCGGCGAGGCGCTGGACCAGTTCCACCCGGCCTTCCGTGACGATCTGGTCTACAACGGCTTGACCGTCGACGAGATCAGCGAGCGACTCGAGCCCGACACCGAGCTGGTCGGCATCTCGTGCCTGTTTTCGCACGAATGGCCGGTCATTTGCGATCTGGTGCAGCGCATCCGCCAGCGCTTTCCGGAGGCGGTCATCGTTTGCGGAGGCGAGCACGCCACGGCAGCACCCGAGTTCTCGCTCCGCGGAGCGCCAGCGCTCGACGCCTGCGCGCTCGGCGAGGGCGAAGAGACGGTCGTGGAGCTCGCCGACGCCGTAGCGACCAAGGCACCGCTCTCGACGGTTCCGGGCCTGTGCGTTCGCGCCGCGGACGGCTCCTTCGTCCGCACCGCGCCACGCGCGCGGCTGCGCGAGCTCGACGAGATCCCCCTGCCGCGCTGGGACCTGACGCCGCTTGAAGCGTACCTCGACGCCGGCTACAGCTTCGGCGTCGATCGCGGCCGGACCGTGCCCATTCTGGCAACGCGGGGGTGCCCCTACCAGTGCACCTTCTGCTCGAGCCCACAGATGTGGACCACCCGCTACTACATGCGGGATCCACAGCGCACGGTGGACGAGATCGAGCACTACGTCGACCGCTACGACGCTCGCAACATCGACTTCTATGACTTGACCGCGATCATCAAGCGCGACTGGATCCTCGATTTCTGTCGGGAGCTCCAGAGGCGACATCTGCCAATCACGTTCCAGCTACCGAGCGGCACGCGAACCGAAGCCATCGACCGCGAAGTCGCGGAACATCTGTATGCAGCTGGCTGCCGCAACGTATCGTACGCGCCGGAGAGCGGTTCCGCGCGCACGCTCGAACTCACCAAGAAGAAGGTCAAGCTTGAACGGATGCTCGAATCGATGCAGGCCTCCGTGGAAGCCGGCCTGAACGTGAAGGCGAACATCCTGATCGGTTTCCCCCACGAACGACCGGAGGATCTCCGCGCCACCTTGCGCTTCATCCTCGAGATGGCTCGCGTGGGAGTCCACGACGCGTCGGTCTGGACGTTCGCCCCGTACCCCGGGTCCGAGCTGTTCGAATCGCTCTCGCGAGCCGGCCGCATCGCGGAGCTCGACGAAGACTATTTCGCCGATCTGCTGTCGTACTCGAACCTGCTCGGTGCAGTGTCGTACTCCGAGCATCTGTCCGCCGCGAAGCTCGAGCGCGTTCGCGTCGCGTGGCAGGTCGCGTTCTACGCGGCAAGCTATCTCACGCATCCCTCCCGGCCGCTCCGTTCCATCGTCAACCTGATCGCATCCCGGTACGAGTCGCGCATGGAGATGTCGCTGGCCAATCTGCTACGACGGCTCCGCCACGATCGGGTCGTCCGCCGGACGGCAGTTCGCGCAGCTGCAACCGGGTCCACCCAGGCGTAAGCACTGGCTGGCTTCCTCGCTGCTCGCCAGGTCGCCGGTGTTCTTGACCGCAGCGGTCTGTGGTCAGTCGGACACGGACGGTGTCGTGACTCGAAGACCACCAGCGGCACGAAGGGCTTCATTCTGCAGGCTCGTCCGGACCAGGCTCGGCCCAAGACACGCCCGATGCTGCCGGTGCTGTCCGTGCCCAGCGCGCGTAACCGAGCGGCCGGGAATCGCGCATGTTCCAGGCGGGCGCGGCTTGCACTACACTAGCAACGGCTCATGCGCGTTCTCATCTTCGGCGGCGCCGGCTTCATCGGCTCCCATCTCACCCGGACCCTGCTCGATGCGGGGCATGACGTCACGGTCGCCGACAACCTGAAGACCGCGCATTCGCTGGACCTGCTCGGAGGCCGCGCGGGAGCGAGGTTCGTGCACCTCGATATCCGCTGCCCGGAAGACTTCGAGGCCCTTGACGCCGGACCGTTCGACCGCGTCTATCATCTCGCCGCGTCATATGCGAACGCACTGTCCGTCGAGAATCCCAAGCTGGACGAACGGACGAACGTGCAAGGCACGCTCCAGGTACTCGACTATTGCCGACGCGTCAGGACAGGCCTTCTGATCTACACGGGCTCCTCGTCATCCTACGGCGACGCACCGCTGCCGTTCGACGAGGAGGGGCCCATGCAGCCTCAGACGCCGTACGCTCTGCACAAGCACGTTGCCGAATGGCATGTTAGAAGCTCCGGCCTGCCGTGGGCCATCTTCCGGCTGTTCAACGCCTACGGCCCAGGCGACCCGCCGGGGGCGTACCGCAACGTGATTCCGAACATGCTCGTGGCCGCGGCTCTGCCGGAGGGGCGCGTACGCGTGACGGGCGAAGCGGCGACGCGGGACTTCAACTACATCGACGACGTTGTCGGAGTGCTCGCCGATCCAGAGAGGGCCGAAGGCCGCACGCTCAACATAGGAAGCGGCGACGAGACCCGTGTCGTGGACCTCGCGCGGCGCATCCTGATGCTCTTCGATCTGCCCGAAGACCGCATGGTGGTGGAGCCGCCGCGCAGCTGGGACGGCGTGATGCGCCGCTGCGCTGACGTGAGACGCCTGAAGGAGCTATACGGCGAAGTGGCCCCCACATCGCTGGAGGCGGGGCTGCGCACAACAGCGACCTGGCTTTTCGAGCACGGGTTCTCGCCACGCGGCCCGACATGAAGCTGCCCCGGCGTGTGCTGTTCGCCGGCGCGCACTGCGACGACATCGAGCTGGTCGCGGGGGGCCTGCTCGCCGAGCTCTGCCTAGGGCAGAACCGCGAGGTCGGTGTGCTCGTGTTCAGCGACCACCGAGGTGTGGTGGACGACGCCACTGCGGCAAGGGCAGAGCAGGAGTTCCGCGAGAATCTCGCGCGGCTCGAGTCGGAAACCGCTAGACGGGTGCGAAACCACACCGCGTTCATGCTGCCGGCGTGCCGCGGCGCGTTCGAGGCCGAGCGGGGGCGCATCTATGCCGCTCTGGAGGAGTTGCGAGGAGACTACGACTGCGTGGTGACGCACCAGCCGCTGGAAACGAACCAGGACCACGCACAGGTCGCGTGCGAGGCGCAGCGCGTCTTCAAGGCGCACGCCACGCTCCTGGGCGGCGAATTTCCCTCGAACGACCTCGGCCAGTTCGTGCCGCACGTGTACGTCGAGCTGAGCGAACGGGCGCTGGAACTCAAGGTGGCTATGATCGACCACTACAGCTCGCAGAAATTCGGCGGCCGGCCCTATTTCGACGCCGACACGGTGCGCGGTCTGGCGCGGATGCGCGGTTCGCAGATCCGCGCCCGCGCCGCCGAAGCGTTCACGGTCGCCGCGCGCGCTATCGTGCGGACGGGCAGCTAGCAACGTCGCTACACTCGTAGCGTGCCTGCGCGACACGGAACGTCGACTCCAGATGCGCTGGCCGACGAGCACGTGTCGCGCTGTTCGCTCTTCAGCACGTCGCACTGGAGAGCCCCCACATAAGGCATTGGCGGGACCGGGTCCCGTTCGCCATCGCGGAGGACCTACAGCGCGGCGACGGACGCAAAGCGGCATCAGCTGCCTTCGCATTGCTTTCCAGTGCGGAAATAATCTGGCCGTGGGGATGGCTATGCACCCGTACCCCCTCGCGTCCCGCCCACGTCGGGGTCGAAGCGGTCTCCGCTCGGGCGACTGGACGAGCGGGTGCAGCGGAGCAGCGGGCGTCAACGGCAAGGCGCGACTAGCGGCGCCACGGGCACGCCGGACGGCCGAGGCGGCGGCGGCATTCTGGTCACGTTCGCGCGTGGTCGGCGAATGGAGAAGTCGCCGACGCGAAGCTCGAGTTGTGTGTATGCATCCCAATAGGTCTCGGGATACAGCACGTGCAGGCGAACGTCCCGGTCGAGAACGAATCGATCGTTGTCGCCGACCACGCCCATCGCGCATGGCCACATGGCCCCGCCATAGAGGGTAGAACCGAGCGCCTTGATGAGCGAAGAGTACTGGCCATTGGAGTGATTCGCGAGAAGGTACACCTCGATGAGTACGTCATGCTGCGGCAATAGAACCCCACGTATCTCCGGGTGGCTCCAACGCAGGAGTACCGCCAGCTGACGGTCGTTGGTGTAGACGACTCCGTGATGCGATTCTCGCTCCAGGTGATCAACGGTCGCGTACAGCGACGGGGCCGCCGCGGCGCCCAGAAGAGCACGCACTCGCCGCGGCAGCGCCGGCAGCGTGATCCAGGCCACCGCACCGGTCACAGCCACGACCGAACCGGTCCTCCGGATACGCACTCCAGGATCCAGCGAAATGCAAGCGGCGACAATCGGCAGGAACACGAGCATGTAGCGCGGTCCTAGCCCCTCGAAGACCATGTGGAACAAGGGTAAGACGACCAGCGGCACGACCAAGACCGCGGCAGATATGCCCAACATGCGGCCAGTCTGCGGAAGACGGCGATAGCGCACCGCCATCACTCCCGGCCAGCACGGCACGGCCAGCGTGAGCCCGAGCCACCACTCGGCAACCGTCCGCCAATTGAACGACAGAAAATGGTAGGCGGCGCTTTCGACGACTGGCCGCGTGAGATTCGGGGGATACTGCAGGAGCCACCAGACGTCGTGGTGATAGACTGCACCCGCGAGGCCGTAGAGCACAGGAAAGACAAGGGCGAGAGCCGCGCGACGCACACCCACCCATCTGCCGCCATGGATCGCCCCGTCGAGGACGATGAACGCAAGCGGGATGGAGAATTCGTATCGCGTCCACAAGCAAGCTCCAGCGACGACCGCAGCAGCCGACGCAGCTCGCCCGCCGCGCGCGTGCAGGTAGAGCACGAGGGCGAGCGCGACGACCCCGTCCGTGTCCGACTGCCCCGAGACGGCCGCCATGAGAAATATCGGCGAGGTGGCGACGAGCGCCGACGCGAGCCAGCCACGCCCTCCGAGGTTCTGGACAGCCGCCCCGACGAAATAGACGCCGCACGCCGCGACCGCGGCGTGCGCCACGAGGAACGGCCACCAGCCAAGCAGCGCGACCGGCGCGTAGACGACGCTGAGCAGCGGGTGGAACTTCTGGAAGAAGAGCGTAGCGAGCGGCGCGACATCCAACGTTTTCGCGCCAATGAAGGTCAGGTATCCCTCGTCGTCGAGTCCCGGCAGGCTCACCAGTGCAACAGCCGCCGCTACGGCGAAGGCGAGCGCCGTCAAGAGCGGACCGCGCTCGACCCATCGGGGCGAGCGCCGTGCGCTGTCGGTCAAGGCACGCCCCCGATGCCCGCTCGCAGAAACCCCGGTGCGTTTGATCACGTTCTCGGCGGGACGCCGTTCGTCGATTGAAGTCTGCGCAGACAGACGGCTCTCCTGAAGCAGGATCCATCCTTGCGCTTCCCATTTCGTGGGTCAAGTGTCCTGCCAGCATGGACTTCTCGACCTCGATCATCCTTCACCGTACAGCGTGGCAGCACAGTTGTGCGAGACAGCTGCTTCGCGAGCTCGGAGGCAGCGCTTCTCGACCCTGCCGCTGAGGCGTCAGCGGTTCAGCGGCGCCCGGGCGTCGTGGAGTCGACCTTGAAGGTCTCGAGCCCCGACGGCTCGAGCTTGCGGTTCGCGTCGACGATCCCGGCAAGCGCCTGCGCGAGCGCGACGACGTCGTCGTCGCCGACCGTGTTCTTGTTCTTGCGCTTGACGGAGTAGTAGACGGCGTACGGCCCGCTCCGTGCGGGTGGCGAAGGACCTGCGCCCGCCTCTAATACCGACAGCCGCGCTCGCTAGTTGCCGCGCGCGAGTTCGACCTGGATCGAACCGTGATAGACGGCGCTGATCCCACGAACTGTCCAGCCCAAGAGAGCCTTCCCTGGAGCGAGGGGCGCGACGAAGGCCAGCTCCGCCGTCCCCGCCGAATGCGGCGTGTCCGACGGCGGATGCCGCGCCGCCGAGGAAGCGCCCGGCGCAGCGTGTCCGAAAACGGCTCGTCGAAATGTCACGATGGCGAGCGCTCCAGCTACGAGCGACGCGAAAACCAGAACCAGGAAGCGTCGTACCGTCACGTCGATGTACGGTCGAACATACCAGAAGCGATCCTCCGTACCAGGCACGACCCGATGCCTCGGGCGATGAGGCCGCACGAGCCCGGTCGGTCTCGACCGGTGGAAATGCGGAACGGCAGATCGAACCGATCCGGGCCAGAATCCCCGCACGCATGACCGAGCGCGACCACGCTGGCAGACCCTCGATCGGAGGGCGCGTCCACGAGGCGCTGATGCTCCTCCCCGCGGACTTCGATGCGCCGTCGCGGCACATAGCAATGCGATTTCCTCCACTTGGCCCTGCCGTCGTGGCTGCGAGCACGGTTAACTTGGGGCTGCGCTTCCGCGCGGTGGATCTCGTCCTTCTGTGCGATCGCAAGCCGCTGCAGCACGACCCATCCGCGCTGCAGGACATGGAACGCGTCGCCACGCATCTCGGCGTGTCGCCCGACCCGGCGATCGAGGCCGCTATCGACGAGCTGGTGCAGCGCATCGAGCAGGCCGGCGGCCGCACGGAGCTCGTGGCGATCTCCGTCGATCGCGGCAGCCAGACCGCGCTCGTAGCGGCGCTCGCCGTCGAACTCAAGCGTCGCTGGGGAGCTCGTCTCATCGTCGGCGGGGTATCGATGCGGAATCTCCGATCGCTGCTCGAACGGACGGGCGCGCAGGGACCTGACGTGGTCACCACGGCTTTCACCCCGGCGCAGATCGCGCGTGCGTTCCAGGTCCTGCTCGAACTGCCTCGGGATCGCCGCGCAGCGCCGATCGAGCCGAACGAGGAGCTCGTGCCGCTGTCCCGTGCGCTCATCGACGCGCGACTGGATCTGAGATGGTCCGACTCGTTGCGCGTGCGCCCCCTCCCGCCGGAGCGACTCGAGCTCATGGCCCGCGCCGGTTGCGCCAGCATCAGGGTGGGCGTCGAGTCCGCCTCCCAGCACGTGCTCAAGGCGATGGTCAAGGGGCACCAGCCGGAACACGCCTCCGCGATGGTGCGCAACGCACACGCTTGCGAGATGATGCTCCGGATCAATATCCTCACCTGCTTCCCGGGCGAGACCTGGGCGGAGCTCGACGAAACCTGCGCGTGGGTCCGCGAGCACGCCTTCGCGATCGACGACCTGGCGCCCTCGTCGTTCTACCTCACGTCGGATTCGCCGATCGGCCGCCACCCGGAGCGCTTCGGCATCGTGTTGCGCGGGTCGCGCGCGCTCGCCGGACCCAACCGATTCCGGAAGTCACCCGACTCGCTCGCCTACGATGAGGTCGAAGGGTACTCGTGGGAGGAACGCGAGCCGATGCTGGACGCGAGCGAAGCGCAGGTGCGCGCTGCCTGGGAGCAAGGCCGCGCCGGACACGGATCTTCCGGCGCTCTCAGCCCTTCCACGATGCTGGCATTGCGACGACGCTTCGCGACGAAACGCGAGATTCACGAGTATCTGGCGGGACCGCCAGCCCCGGAGGAGGCGGACGCGCCCCGCGTGGAGCCCTTGACCGCGCACCTTGTCTCACCGCGTCGGCCCGCTCCCGCGCTCGAACGCATCTTCACGCTCGCGTTCGAAGAGGTGCTCCCGACGATCGCCAGCCACCTGGCGCCGGACGCGACGGCCCACGCGCTGCTGTTTCCGGATGGTAGCTCGTGCTTCTTCCGCGGCTCGGTCGTGCGCGACGCGCGCGACCATGCACACTCGATCACGCTCGACGAGCGACTGGGTGCCGTCGCGGGGCCCGCCGCACGCGACGCCCGGGCCATGGCGTTGCATAGCGGCGCGCGGCTGGATGCCGACGCCATCAAGTCCACACTGGGCCACGTCGCCGTGTTGACCTTCAGAGTGTCGGCGCGCACGGGAAGCGAGTCGTTGTGACCACTACGCTCGGCGACATGCAGATCGTGGCTCTGCACTCGGAGGAAGGGATCGCGATTGCCAGGATTCGCGATGGCGCCGGCCGCGAGCTCGAGGTGGAATGGTGGGAGGGACAGCCCGGGCGGCCGAGCTATCGGGACGGCAGGCTCCTGCGCTTCGCCTACCGCACCGACTCGGCCGGGGCGAAGGATCCGGACCTCTTGGCCCATGTCGTCGGTGCTCTGCTGGCAGACGAGGCGTACGTGGCATCGCTCACCCCGAACGACGCGCCCGGGCGGACGGGAGACGGGCGCCTGTTGTTTCTCCGCGAGAGGGCCTTCGCCGTGACCCTGTCCCTGGCACCGCCACGTGCAGGTTCGGTTCAGCGGACCGTTCGATCGGTGCTCGACCGCGAGGCCGCCGCGGAGCCGTCGCTCGCCGGTGTGGCGCTCTACTTCGAGACCGCCTGCGGGCAGTCATGCGAGTTCTGCGAAGAGCCCGCCAAGCGCGATGGACCGCTTTCCCGGGCTCTAGCGCGCGCTCTAGGCGTCCAGCACACGCTGGGCTTCGACCTGGTATCTCGCGGCGTCGTCGATGCAATCCTGGCATGGGTTGCGGACCGACCCGAGCCCATCGTGTTCATGATCACGGGACACGACTGGCTGGGGCATCCGCATCTCGACGCGCTGCTGTCGTCCCTGGAGCGCAATCCGGGCGTACCGCTACGGCTGCAGGGCCCATCACTCCAGTTCGACGACCCACGTTTGGCCCGCCGCGTTGCGTCACTACCCGGCGTGCTCTGCGTCGCGACCACGCTGCAGTCGCATGAGGCCAGCGAGCACGATGCGATTGTCGGACGTCCGGGCGCACACCGCCGTCTGCTTGCGGCGTTGTCGTCGCTCGACGACGCCGGCGTGGCCATCGAGGTGAGCGTTGTGCTGACACGGCGCACGCTTGATACGCTTCCCGCCACGCTCGCCTGGCTCGCCGAACGCAACCGGAGCGCGCAGCTCTCCGCCTTCATCCCCGATCGCGGGATGCGCCGCCGGGAATCCGCGCTCGCGCCGCCGGACGAGCAGCGTGAGGCACTGGCGGCCACGGTCGGCGACGCCCGCGGTGCGGTCGCCGCTCTCGTGGGCGTCCCCACCTGTGCCGTCCCCCCGGAGTTGCGCGACAAGCTGGAGCAGGGCGTGAACGCCGATCGCCGCGAGCCCGCCGCGTTCGATCGGGCCTGCGGGAACTGCTCCGCCCGCACACACTGCGCCGGCGTCCCGCAGAGCTACCTCGCGCGCTTTGGCAGTCGCGGCTTCGAGCCCATCCCTTGATCAGCTCGAGGACGAGCGCGGCCTGAGCTCGCCGGCGCCGTACAGCTCGGCGTACCCGCTCCTCAGCCCGTAGCAGCGGTTCGAGAGCCCGCACGAGGCGCACGGCCCCGGCTTGATGAACTCGCCGCGATCGATCCCGTCGGGGAGCTCGGCAAGGCCGAGATACTCCTCCAGCACTTCCGGAACGAGACACAACGGCATCCCGCACATCGATTCGAAGCCGCCGACAAGCACGCCGAGCTCCTGTGCGAGCCGGACGCCTTCGGCCATCGACGGCAGCACGTCGGAGTAGCGGGGCACGAGCTCGGGCGTGCGTGGAACCACGTCGGTCGACGCTGCGACGAACGAGACGGTGAGCCGGGCTCGAGGCCAGCGGTCGGCCACCATACGCACGTAGTCGGGAAAGTCGCGGTAGTTCTTCTGGCAGAACACGAAATCGAGCCGGACGGCGATGGGACTCGCATAGAGCGTGTCGATGCCGCGCACAGTCTTGTCGAAAGTGCCGGGCGCCTCCGTCACGGCGTCGGAAATGGCGGCGTTCGAACCGTGCAGCGAGACGAACGCCACGTCGACGCCCGCGTCCGCGAGCGCGAGTGTCAGCGCCGCGTCCTCCAGCCGCGTCGCGTTGGTCTGCAGCTCGACGCTCTGCGCCCCGGACCGCCGGGCGAGCTTGACGTAGTCGACCAGCTCCGGGTTCAGGGTGGGCTCCCCCCCGGACAGCGCCACCACGCCACCGGCCCGGCCACCCTCGGCGATCGCGCTCCGCACAGCCTCCCCGTCGGCAGAGGGGAGATGCGTGGACACGAAGCAGAAGCCGCACGCCTGGTTGCAGCGGAAGTTGATCCGGACGGTGTGCATCGGCAGCGTCATCTCGTCCGGCTGCCGCGCGACCTCGTAGCTGACGAGCTCGCGCGCGATCTGCTCCTTGACCGACGAGATGACGCTCAGGCGCCGCCGCAGGCGGTCGGTCGAGACTGGCGAAAGCTCCGGCATACCCGGGCGATCCAGCGCGGCCCGGGGCACCCCCGGACAACGGTCTTCAACCTGACACGACGAGCACGCCGCGACGCGCGCGTAGCCGGGCCGTGGCGGCCCGCCGCGCGTCATCGCGAACAGGTGGGCGACACGGTCCGGACGCGGGAAGATGCAGGGCGGGATCTGTGGATCCTGTCCCAGGCGGACGGGCAACCCGAGCGCGCGGGCCCGGCTCTCCACGGCTACAATCGCACTGGCGGCTTCGGACAGGCCGGCCAGCACGTCCAGCTCCGGACCCTCCACCGGAACGTCGAGCACGAGGCACGATGGGACAAGACCGTCAGCAGCCAGTCCGTCGGGCACGTCTGCGACCGCGTCGAGGTTCCGCTTCACGATGGGGACCGCCGCTTCGAAGGGCACGCCGGCATCGGCCAGCGCCCGCAGGCCGCGACGGAGCGCTGCGAACCCACCCGGATCCCGCGTCAGTTCATCGAGTGCCGTTCCCCACGTCGGCACGTGGACGCGCGCCACGTCCAGCCCGGCCTGAGCCAGCTCCCGGGCCCGCTCCGGAGTGATCAGCGTCCCGTTCGTCTCCAGAACGACGCGCTCGAAGCCGAGCCGCCTCGCCCGCGCGATCTGCCGGGCGATATCGCGCCGCAGCGTCGGCTCGCCGCCGGTGAGCACGATCTCGGTGGCGTCCTCTCGCCGGGCGGCAGCAAGCCGGGCAGCGACCGCCCGCGGCTCCACGAACCCAGGGTCGTCACGCGGGCGGCGCGCGTTGCAGAACGTGCAGTTCTGGTTGCACGCCCGGTTCGTCAGCACGCGCGCGGTTCTCATCGGCTCCCGTCGGTCCGGGCGCTCACTCGTCGCCGGACGCCAGCGCAACCGGCGGCTGGATGGGCATGAGCTCCTTGTAGCCGTGCGCGCGAACGAAGTTGATGTGCACGCCACGGCACTCGCCGTCGTACCGGCAGCCGCTGCAGCGACGACTCTTGGTGTAGAAGCGATCCGCCACGTAGCGCTGCGTAAACTTCGGCATGTCGACGCGCGCGTCGGCGCCCAGCATGGCCCCGTCGAGGAAGCGCCCCGTGCGCTCCGGCTCACGTCCTCCGATACACGGAGGGATATTCGCCGTGCGTGCCTGGGCGGGCAGCGCACCACACAGCTCGCGCAGCGGCACGTCCCCCTGCCGCTGGTCCGTGACGCGGTCGTAGTTCGGCTGGACCACGAGCAGACGCGCCGGGTCCACGCTGCCGAGAGCCGGCTGAGTGCTCTTGTTCGCATACACGGCGACCGTGAAGTCCCCGTCGACGCCCAGCACGGTTTCCAGTTGTTCCGCGCTACGCACGTAGCAACGCTCGAAGCGCTGCCCCCAGAGCCGCCCTTGTGCGTCCAACGCCTCGCCGAGCCCGCTGTAGTCGGGCAACTCCAACCAGACGCTCTCCGCGCCGGCGCGCTTGGCCAGCCGCTCCGCTTCGGCAAGATCGGCCGCCACGACGTAGGCAGCCTGCGCTTTGGGCAATTGACCGGCGACCGGTGCCGGCTCGGTCATCCTGAGCACCTCGACCTCGGGCTGACGCCTCTCCTCGAGGACCTCGTCGAGCGTGTCGCAGAGCTGGTTCAGATAGCAGTAGTGGCAGCGCTCCGGCTCGCGACAGTGCAGCTTCTCGCCGACGGACAGGTAGCGGTCGTATTCCTCGCGGCGACCGCGCACCTCGTCGTTCATCTTGTACGGATCCTGGATCAGATCCTCGAACCCTTCCGTGTACGGCGGCGGGAAGCGATTGAGCCAGATGTGGATGTCCGGCCGTCGCGAGTACTCCATCGCCTTCCGGAGAGCCTCTTCGTTGCCCTCCAGGTCGTAGAACAGGTGTTCCTTGGCCATGCCCCAGGCGTTGCCGAACGGGATGATGTGAAGCAGGTCGAACTCCTGAACGCCCCAGCTGATGAATGTCTCCAGCATCTCGGGCAGATGCTTCACGTTCTGCTTGTTGATGACGATGTCGACGTTGACGATGAAGCGCCCGGAGGCCAGCGCTGCTTTGAGCCCTGCTGTCTCCTGCACGAACGCGCCGGGCGTCCCCACCAGTGCATCGTGGAGCTTGGGAGTGTGCCCGTGCAGCGAGAACGTGATCTCGTCCAGACCGTTGTTCGCGGCCGTGTCGAGGAACTCGGGATAGGCGAACATCCGTCCGTTGGTCACGGTCTGGACCTTCGGGTACCCCGCGCGCTTGCCGAGCCTGACGAAGTCGAGGAAGTTCGGGTGCATCGTCGGCTCGCCGCCGCTCAGGATGAGGCGCGTCGCACCCTTCTTGCGCCCCTCCACGATCTGCACCTTCACGTCCATGATGCCGCGCATGGTGCCGTTGTGCGCGAGCGTATCCAGACAGAAGGTGCAGTGGTTGTTGCAGTCGAAGGTCAGCCGCACCCAGTTGCGCGTCTCGTGCGCAGCCTCTTCGTGGTCGATGACCTTGTCGAGCTCGTCCTCGGCGGAGGTCAGCGTGTTGGGGGCGACTGCGTCGTGCTCGGCGATCATGCAGATGTCTCCGTGGTCTTCTGATAGCAGAGGAGCCACTGATTGCTCGTGGCGGGGCCGACATCCTGCTTTTCCAGAAGCGAGAGCGGGTATTTCTCGAGCAGGTGGGCCGCTTCCAGCGAGGAGTCGTTCCGGAAATGTTCGAACAAGCCGGGACCGCGCTCTGCGCGCCGTGCCTGCTTTCGCGAACGGACCAGCCCGAAGGCAATGTTGTCGACCACGAGCAGCGTGCCTCCCGGCGAAAGCAGGCGGACCGCGATGTCCAGAGCCGCCTCCGGATGGGGCAGGTGGTTGTAGCTGCGCAGCACCAGCACGTGATCGAAGCGCGCGTCTTCGCCCGCCAGGTCCGCCAGCGTACCGACCCGATAGCGCGCCCAGGGGTGACGCGAGGCGAGCAGCTCGACGCGTGCCCTGTCGGGGTCCAGCCCGAGATAGGTCGCGCGTCCTGCCCGGACGCTTTCGGCCAGCTCCGAGGCGTAGGGCCCTTCGCCGGCCCCCACGTCGAGCACGTTCCCCTCGAGCTTCCGGAGCAATTGTCGCACCCGCTGCTCGTCCTTGCTGAAAGCATCCCCGGGCACCCTGATCCAGCACCCGCCGCACTCCGTGCGCCGCCCGCACCGGACGCACTCACGCGACAGCGCGAGCTTCTCCAGATCGCGCGCGAAATCGTCCGGAGCGAGCTTGGACGACACGTCCGCGTACACCTGCCCCAGCTCCTCCTTGATGCGCTGGAGCTCCTGGTCCGGAAAGTCGGTGCTCCGCGTCTGGTACAGACGCATCCGGTCGCGAAGCCTGAGAAACAGCGTCCGGCCCGGCTCCAGTGCTCCCGCGAGAGGGTCGGCGACACCCGGATCCACTAGCGGACACGCCGCGCCAGCTGCCCGCGGAATGTCCGTCACCGGCTCGTAGTTCCAGGAGTTCGAACGCGCCGCGACCCTCACCACAGCACAAACGTTACCAGAAATGTGACGTAACGGTAGGTCAGGCAGCGCTAGTCGCAGTACAAACCCGGGCTACCACGAGCCGTGGCTGCCGTGACTGCCGTGGCTGCCGTGGCTGCCGTGACTGCCGTGGCTGCCGTGGCTGCCGTGGCTACCGTGGCTACCGTGGCTGCCGTGGCTGCCGTGGCTGCCGTGGCTGCCGTGCGAACAATGCTGCGCCAGGATCACACCGCCGGGATCGTCACCGAGCCCCGGAGCCTGCTCGCAGTTGTCGCGCGCCTTGTCGATCACGGCATCTTCGGACTTGCTGAGCATGCCCCGTGCGCTGCGGGTGAAGCTCGGCAACCGACCAGGTGTTTGCTTTCCGTTGCTCATCGCTCCCCCGTCACGGGTTCTGGCGCGGGCCGCGCCTCCGACTGGCGTTCTTCGATTGTGGCACCCAGCGCGTAGTTCGAGAATTCATCGGCGATCGTCTTTTCATCGAACTCTCCGGTTTTCGTGATGCGGACCTTGTACGCCTCGTTCGTCTTGTCGAGCTCGAAGCTCGCGTAGTCCGAGTACACCTGGACCGCCGAGTCGATAGCGGTTCCCGAATACAAATCCGTGCTGTAGTCGATCTCGATCATCGTGGACTCCCCGCCGCAGAGGACTTCCCTTCACCGGTGGGTGGCTCCCCAGAGGGCGATGGTTCTTCGGGCTCTTCCTCTTCGCTCTCGCCGCTGGGCTTGCTCTTCTTCTTGTACTTGTCTTCCCAGCTCATCGCGATGCCCAGTGGGTCCTCGAACGCAGTGTCGTCGTCGATGTCCATCGACATCAGGTCGTCGAGACCCGGCGGCCCCGCGGCGCCGGCAAGCGCCTGCGTCGTCACCTGTTCGATCAGCTCGCGGTTCTCGTCGATGATCTGCCGCCGCCAGGCCTGCCCGAGGATCTCGTTCTCGAACTCGCCGGCGAGATCATCGAGAGCGCGCTTGACGCCTTCCTTGAGCTTCAGGCGCACCGAGATGCGGCCGGGGCTCGGCCGATCCAGGTGGACGTAGCAGCGATCGATGAAGATGTACGCCGCGCCGTAAACGGCGTCTTTCGGATACAGGCCCTCGTCGAACTCCAGCGTGAGCGCGTCGCCGCTGTGCGATGTGCTGATGTCGGACATTTTGGATTTCTGGGCTACTTGCTGACCGCGAGCGTGAACTGATCGCATTCGGGGCTCGGATTACCGCTGCTCGCTGACGGAATGCTGGTGCGGGTGATCTTGACGTACAGCGTGGTCGGCACGGTGGAATGGTCCGTCTTGCACGTCGACGACTGGCAAGAGCTGGCGAAGTTCATCGACCAGTCGGTGATGTCCGAGCCGTTTTTTACGCTGCCGCCCGGCAGGCTGCCGCCCGCTCCGGGGCACGTGACCGCCGTGCTGCAGTTGGCCAGCACGTCCATACGGTATTCCGAGCCGCCCTGCGTGAGCTGGATGCGCGGGTTGAAGTTGCTGCCCGGACTCGGCTTGGCGAACTTGACCTTGTACCAGACCGCGGCGTTCTTGGTGATGATCTGGCCGGTGGAGTTGGAGGGGACCGCCACCGTCGAGGCCGAAGCGCACGAGTTGACGACCGGATTCTGCGAGCAGTAGTTCTTCTCGCAGCCGTTGCAGTAGTTGCCGTCGTTGTCGTGGTAGCCAGCCGCGCAGCCACCGGCCGGGATCGAGCAGGCACTGTTGCAGGCAATGCTGTTCACGTGCGGGAACGTCGTCGGGTTGCCGGGACAATCGCGGCCGCACATGGTGGCTACCGGATCGTTGTCCGGCGTACCGTCACAGTCGTCGTCCTTGCCGTCGCAGTGCTCCAGCTGGCTTCCGGGGTTGATGTTCGCAATGCAGGACTCGGTGCCGCCCGAGCACTGAGTGTGACCGGCGGCGCAGATCCCCTGGTTGCCGCTATTGCACGCAACCGAGGTAATGTTGTCGTCGATGCTGCCGTTGCAGTCGTTGTCCTTGCCGTCGCAGGTCTCGGCCGATGGCTGGTTCACCTGCGTGCAGCCGAGCTGCCCGTTCTGGCAGTCCGTGACGCCCACCGCGCAGACGCCGTTCTTGCCCGTGTTGCAACTCGCGCCGCCGCCGGGGTTGCCTTCATCGACGTTTCCGTCGCAGTTGTCGTCCTGGCCGTTGCACTTCTCGCTGGGCAGGGCGGTGTAGTTCTGGTTGCAGACGAGCGCGCCGGTGACGCAGTTCTTCGTGCCTGAAGCACAGATGCCCGGGAGACCCGTGTTGCAGGCCACGTTGCCACCGGGATTGCCCTCGTCGGTCTGGCCGTCGCAGTTGTTGTCGAGACCGTCACAGATCTCGTTCGACGGCTGGGCGTCCGCCACGCAGTCAACCGCACCCTTGGCCGAGATGCAGTGCTTGTGGCCGGCTGCGCACACACCCTTCGCGTTGGGGACCGTGCAGGGATCTCCGCCACCGGGATCGCCCTCGTCGATCTTGCCGTTGCAGTTGTCGTCGAGCCCGTTGCACGACTCCAGATTCGAGCTGCAGCCGCCGCTGCCGCCGGTGCCGCTGCCGCCGGTGCCGCCCGCCCCAGCCAGTCCGCCGTCGGTGCCAGCGCTGCCGTCGACCGCAGCCGCGTCTCCCGCGGCGCCGCCCGCGCCGCCGCCGTCCACCGCGCCGCCGGCGCCACCCGTTGTCCCCCCGGAGCCACCGCCGAAGCCTCCCATGCCGGTCCCGCTGGTTCCGCCACCTCCGGCCTGGCCGGCAGAGCCTCCAGTGCCCGGAGTGGTCTGGGCTTCGCCTCCCGAGGCGCAGCCGCCGGCCATCAGGCCGAGCAGCACGCTGGTCGACCCGATTGCGATCAAACGACGGACGATGACGAGTTTGCGGGACATTGCGGCTACCCCTTGAGGAAGATGCTGCGGTTCACCATCCCGCACCCGGGGATGTGTGGTGGACGAAGTGTGATGGCGGTTGCGACGCGGAGAGGGCCTCGCGCCCGGCAAGCTCGTCCGGGCTGGGATTTTCTGGCTCGGGCGGTGCCGGACCCAACCCGGCAAACCAGTGTTCCAGGCCGTGTTCGCTCGTGAGCTCGAAGTCCGGCGCTGCAGATGCCAGACCGAGCGTCCGCGCGAGCTCCAGAGCGCGCGCCAGGTGCGGCCACACCATGCGCTTGTCGGGGACCAGACGCGAAGCGTCGTCGCGCCCCGCACCCAGAGGCTGCGCGAGCACGAGGCCCACGGCCTGCGCGCCGAGGGCATGCACGACTCGCACGATCCCGGACAGATGGCGGAAGTTGGAGCGAGTCACGAGGACGTTGATGCCGAGCTCCAGGCGCGCGGCCCGCGCGCGCCGGATCCCGAGCACCGTCTGGCGGAAGCTACCCGCGACGCCTGTGTGGTAGTCGTGGACGGGTTCGCTGTCGCCGGAGAGCGACACGTCCAGCGAGGTGACGCCGGCCGTGGCCAACCTCTGGGCAACACCGGGCTCGGCGAGCTGGCGCGCATGGGTCTTCAGGACGATGCGGGACACGCCGCGATCGCGCGCCCGCTCGACCAGCCCCACCAGCCCATCGAAGCGTGTGGGCTCGCCACCGATGAACGCCAGCGTCTCGTGCACCGGTGCTCTGTCGACCTGGACTGCCAGCGCCTCGAACGACCCAGGCGACTCCGTTTCCGGACGCCGACCCTGAGCGCACAGCGCGCAGGCGGTACCGCAGTAGAAGCCCAGCTCGACAAGATGCACGCTGCGACGCCTCCTCAGGTGATGTAAACGCGCGCGTTGTTGGCGGCCAGGCGATGTGCCTGGGTCTGGAACAGCCCCCTATCCACGTGCTGCTCGTTGGCACGGATGACCTCGGCAAGCGCCATCGCGGCCAGCCCGTGATCCTCGTATGTCGCCTTGGAACCGTTGCCGGAATTGGCCAGGAAGACCTCGAAGTGCTCCGAACGGCCTGGACCGGCGGGCGACGAGCTGGACCGGTCCCGCGCACAGATGTCGAGCTGGAAACGCTCGTCCCTGTCGTCGGCGAGCACGAGGCTCGCGGCGCCATCCTTGACCGGAAGGACCTGCTGGACCGTCCAGCGGCCCAGCCGATCGCCGGCGGCGAGCGGCGCGACGAGCCGCGCGGCCTGCGCCAGCGCCGGCTCATCGTCCGCGCCCGGCTCCGGGCCGTCGAGCGCCGTGCCGTCAGCTGGCGCCGGCCCGAGAGCGAAGCTCTTGCTCCGGACCGATCCAACCGCGACCCCGGCAGCTGCCGTGGCAGCGCCAACGCCCAATGCGCCGACCACGAAACGGCGGCTGACTCCATCGCTCTTCATAAGACGCGCCTCCAGGTGAATCTTCGTACAATGCTGGATCGTTAGTCAACGGTGCGCCAATGTGGGATGCACAACCACGCACACGACGCGTCGCATCGGGGCGCTGTTGGCATTGATCATTTCCGCCCGCGGATCGCTCTTCTACCCGCGACTTATGCGTCGAATGTGAAGCTCCCATCGCGAACACCAACCCGGATGGTCGCTCCCGATTGGTAGCCCCCCGAAAGGATCGCTTCGGCAAGCGGATCCTGGATCCGCTTCAGGATCGCCCGCTTGAGCGGGCGGGCACCCAGGGCCGGTTCGTAGCCGAGCTCGACCAAGCGGTTCTTGGCCGCGCTGTCCAGCTCCATGCGCACGTCGCGATCGCGCAACATGCGCTCGAGTCCGCGTAGCTGGATGTCGACGATCGCCCTGAGGTGGTCACGTGTCAGCGGACGGAACACGACGACGTCGTCGACCCGGTTCAGGAACTCGGGTCGGAAGAACCTGCCGAGCTCGTCCAGCAGCACGTCGCGCAGCGCTTCGCGCCCCTCGTCGCTCTCGAACAGCCGGGGCTCCGTCTCGAGTATGCGCTCCGAGCCGACGTTGCTCGTCATGATCACAACGGTGTTGGAGAAGTCCGCGAGCCGGCCCCGACCGTCGGTGAGGCGCCCGTCGTCGAGCACCTGGAGCAACAGGTTGAACACATCCTGGTGCGCCTTCTCCACCTCGTCGAACAGCAGCACAGAGTAGGGCCGACGCCGCACGGCTTCCGTCAGGAATCCGCCCTGTTCGCTGTCTGCGTAGCCGGGTGGAGCGCCAATCAGTCGCTGTGCCATGTGGCGCTCCATGAACTCGCTCATGTCGAGCCGCGTCAGCGCCGCCTCGTCATCGAACAGGAACTCGGCCAGCGCCTTGGCCAGCTCCGTCTTGCCGACACCGCTGGGCCCCAGAAACAGGAACGAGCCGATGGGCTTCTTCGGGTCGCGCAACCCCACCCGTCCGCGGCGTACCGCGCGCGCGATGGCGCCGACCGCGTCATCCTGACCAACCACGCGTTCGGCCAGACGCTGCTCCATCTCGAGCAGCTTGTCGGCTTCCCCCTCGAGCATCTTCGCCACCGGTATGCCGGTCCACATCGCCAGGGTCGCCGCCACGTCCTGCTCGTCGAGGACGCGCAGCACGTCGCTCGCGCCAACGTTCCGCGCCGCTTCCCCGGCCTTCTCCAGTCGTTGTTGCAGATCCGGCAGTGTGACGTGCTCGAGCTCGCCCAGCCGCGCGAAGTCCTTTGCGGCGCGGGCCTCTTCCAGCGCCCGCTCTGCTTCCGACAGCTCGCTCTTGAGAGCTCGCACCGCCTCCACTGCGCCGCGGCGCGATTCCAGTACGGAGCGCATCTCCGCGACTTTCGGTTCGAGCTCTTCGGCTTCGGCCGAAAGCCGACGCCGCGCCTCCACGCTGGCCGCGTCGTCGGTGTGCTCCAGGCTCGCGAGCTGGGCCTGCAGCGATTCCAGCCGGCGCATCGCCTCGTCGACGGCCGCGGGAACTCCGTCGGTCTCCACTCGCTTGGCAGCCGCCGCTTCATCGAGCAGATCAATCGCGCTATCCGGCAGGAAACGATCCTGCAGATAGCGTTTTGCCAAGCGCACTGCGCTCACCACCGCTCCCTCACTGATTTCCACGTGATGATGCTGCTCGTAGCGCGCGGCGATGCCGCGCAGGATCTCGATGGCCTGCTCAGGTCCAGGCTCGTCGATCGAGAGCACGGTGAGGAGGCGCAGCACAGCGCCGTCGCGGTCGGCGATGCGCCTGAGCCCCTCCGGTGTCGTGGTACCAAGGAGCCTGAGCTCGCCGCGCGCGAGCGCCGGCTTGAGCAGCTCGCCGACGGCGGAACCGGTGGGCCCCTGCCCGAACAACTGATCGATGCCGAGCACGACCAGGATCGAGTCGTTGCCCTGCTCGGCCACCGACCTCACGAGCTTCTGCACGCGCTCCTCGATCTCGCCGCGCAGACGCGCGCCGGCGACCAGCGCGCCCGAGTCGAGCTCGAAGAGCCGCGAGCCGGCGAGACTGGTCTGCACGTCCCCACCGGCGATGCGTCTGGCCAGAGCGCCGACCACCGCGCCCTTGCCCACGCCGGGCTCGCCCACCAGCAGCGGGTGGCTCTTCTGGCGCCGCTCCAGGATGGTCAGCAGGCGGCGGACCTCTGCGTCACGACCGATAACCGGGTCGATCGTCCCGGCGCGCGCCTCCTCGACCAGATCGCGGGTGTATCGCTCGATCGGGGCTTTTCCTGCGCCATTTCCCGACGGCCTGAGCGGCCGTGCGACCGTGCGCAGCGCCCCCACGTGGGGTCTGAGCGACCCGGGGCCGAGTGCGAACGCGCCCAGGAGCTCGCCCGCGGGACCGCGGATTTCCTGCGACAGCGCGTTCAGCAGGTGCTCCACCTGCACGCTTCCGGCTCGATCCCGATCGGATTCCCGCTGCGCCCGTTCCAGCAGATCGAGCATCGCTGCGGAGAGGTACGCCGGCTCGGTGGCATGCGGCAGCTCGCCCAGTGCACGCTCCACCGACGACGAGAGCTCCATCAGGTTGACGCCAGCGTGGCGGAAGACCTCGGCCACGCCTGGATCGCGCTCCAGGCCACGGGCCAGCAGGTGCAGCGGCTGGACCTCGACGTGCTTGCGCTCATCGGCCAGGGCCTGCGCTCCGACGACCAGCGCCTTGGCGTCAGGGGCAAAACGTTCGAGCGAAAGGGTGGTCGTGGTCGCGTCCGCCGCCATGGTGCCAGGAAGGTAACCCCGCGGGAGGCTGGGCAGAACCGCGATCGGGAGCCATATTGTCGGCGATGGCCCCCAACGTCGTGATGTACCGCACCCCGTTCTGCCCGTACTGCATCCGGGCGAAGGCCCTGCTGAACCGAAAAGGCGTTCCTTTCCGCGAGATCGACGTGTCCGGCGATGCCGAGAAGCGACGCTGGCTGCTGTCGGTGACGCGCCAGCGCACCGTTCCGCAGATCTTCATCAACGGCCGCTCGATCGGCGGTTGCGACGAGCTGTACCTGCTGGAGCGGCAGGGCAAGCTCGACGAGCTCCTCGCCGAGGAACCGCCCGCGGAAACCCGGGCCGAATCGTAGCAAAATGCTACGATTCCTGGCGCAACTGTAGCATTTTGCCACAGTTGCGCGCGCAGCAGGTCCGGCAGCGTTCGCGCTAGTGTGACCGTCACGTGCTGACTCTGGTCGAGCTGCCGCACTGGCTGCTGGCGGGCCTCGCCGTCGTGCTGGGCCTGCTGTTCGGCAGCTTCCTGAACGTCGTCATCTACCGCGTGCCCCGCGACGAGAGCATCGTGCATCCGGGCTCGCACTGCCCGGCATGCGGCGCGCCGATCCGCGCCTGGCAGAACGTGCCGGTCCTGAGCTGGCTCCTGCTCGGCGGCAAGGCGCGCTGCTGCGGCGCGCCGATCCCGGCGCGCTATCCACTGGTGGAGTTGCTCGGAGGCCTGCTCGGCTGGGCAATCCTGCAGACGATCGTTCTGGAGCTCCCGCCGGACAGCGCGTGGTGGCGCGCGCTGCTCTCCTTCGCCGTGCACCTCGCGCTGGGGCTCGGCCTGATCGCCGCGGCGTTCATCGATCTGGAGCACATGCTGCTCCCCGACGAGATTACGATCGGTGGAGCGCTGCTGGGCATCGCGAGCGTGCCGCTGCGTCCCGGCATCCACTGGAGCGACTCGCTGATCGGCGCGGCGATCGGCTTCGTCATCGTGTGGCTGCCATTCGACCTCCTGTACTCGAAGCTGCGCGGCCATCCGGGCATGGGTCTCGGCGATGCGAAGCTCACGATGCTGGCGGGGGCGTGGTTCGGGTGGCCGGGCGCGGTGTTCGCGCTCCTGGCCGGCGCCGTCCAGGGCACCCTCGTCACGCTCGTCGTCTTGCTCGTGCAAGGGCGCATCGAGGAGCCGGAAGCGGTGAAGCGGGAGCGCGAGGAGCTGCTCGCCGAGATCGAGGCGGCCGAGGGCGAAGAGAAGAAGCGGCTCTAGGAAGAGCTGGACCGGGACCCGATCGGGCGTGAAGCCGAAGAAGGCATCGGCAAGGCACGCCTCGCGTTCGGCCCATTCCTGGTGCTCGCGACGCTGGAGTTCATGCTCTTCGGCAAGGTGCTGGTTCGTGAGTATCTTGCATGGCTATGGACGGTCTGACCCCGGGGCTCCGCGCTCCAGGCCAAAGGCTCCCGGGCGAATGAAGCGACTTCGCACCCAAGGGCTCGCGGCAGCGCTGTTGCTTTTCGGTTGCGGCTCCAGCCTGCGCGCCGTGCCGCGCGGACCCACCTCGGGGAACATCCCGTGGATCGTCGTGGACTATCCGCCCCCGCCCGCGGAGGTCGAGCAGCTCCCGCCGGATCCGGGCAAGCCCTGCGCGTGGCAGGACGGGCACTTCCAGTGGCTCGGCCGCCGCTGGCAATGGACCGACGGCAAGTGGGTAATCCCGCCGAAAGGCTGCCACTACGTCGACCCGTGGATGTCATGGGTCCCGTCCCGAAACGGGCAGGAGCTGCACTACTGGCTGCCGCGCTGGCTGCCGAACGTTGCGAACACGATCTGCCAGCAGCCGGTGACCTGCCGGAGCCAGCACCAGAGGGCACAATGACCGCTAGTCCCGCGTTTCCATCGAAGCGATGGGGGCTTCGCACGCGCGGCTGCGCCGCGCAACGCGGGACTAGCACCGTTTGTTGGGGGCGCAGCAGCGCCCCCTCGGCTTCGCCGAGCCTCCCCCTCGACC